>SDBT01000182.1_pt1 | contig 88911 bp, 70 predicted proteins | sample 2277101 | NCBI WGS metagenome assembly SDBT01 (sample SAMN10404973, study PRJNA504765) | marine sediment metagenome | isolation source: marine sediment core GS10_PC15, 103 cmbsf | place: Arctic Ocean: Southern Knipovich Ridge | collected 2010
AATACGCAGAGTCCAGCGGGGCGGGGGCCGCATCTGAAGTTTTCTTGAACGAGGCCTGAAACCTTGCACATGGTGGCCAAAAAGTGCAAGGTTGCGAAACGGACGTAATGCCTTGGAAATGCGGGGGTTAAGGGGTGGTTTTGCGCCGCGAAACCTTGCACTTTATTTGCGAAAAAAGTGCAAGGATGTGCAAGGTTCCTGGCAGGCGTTTTCTGGATTTCCGCTCGATTGTAGAGGGCCAGCCGATACTCGGCCGCTTCCGTCTTCGCCAAGGCTTCCGCCTACGCCGAGGCTACGGCGGACAAGTCGCCGGACAGGCCGCCGCGACGGCGCCTTCAGCTCGGTGCAATGATGTATCGCACTACGAACAGGGCCGCGAATATGTAGACCATCACCGGGCACTGCCTGGCCCTTCCGGTGACCAGCTTGCCGAAAGCGTACGAAACGAAGCCGATCGCGATTCCGGCGGATATGCTGTAGGCGAGCGGCATCGTGATCAGCGTCAGGAACGCCGGAATGTATTCCGTCGCGTCGTCCCAGTCTATCTCCCGAATCGTACGAAGCATCATGGCTCCGACGACTATCAGCGCGGGCGCGATGAGAGGATACTTGAACATCGGCGCGGCGCCTCCGGTCGCTATGTCCACGCCGCCGCCAATCATCGCCGCGAGCGGCTTGAAGAAGACGGCCGCCGCCAGCAGAACGCCCGTAACAATCGCCGCCAGGCCCGTCCGCGCACCGACCGTAACGCCGGTGATCGACTCGATGTAGCTGGTGACGGTGCTGGTTCCCATGGCGGCCCCGATGACCGTGCCGGCAGCGTCGGCGGCAAGGGCTCGCTCGGCCTTGGGCAGGCGGCCGTCAACCATCAGACCTGCTCTGCTGGCCACGCCCACAAGCGTGCCAACCGTGTCGAAGAGGTCCATGAACAGCAGAACGAAGCCAAACGTCAGCAGTTCGAGGGCATGCTTGGACCAGAGCGCATTCCAGAGCCCGCCAAACCCATGAACGAAGCCGGCAGCGGTCTTCTCAATCCCGCTGGGCACGGCCACCGGATTGCCGCACCATTCCACCAGGCCCATCCCGAGGCCGACGCCCGTGGTTATGAGTATGCCCAGCAGGAGCGCGCCGCGAAGCCGAAACGCCAGCAGCGCAAGTGTCACCGCAAGGCCGATAAGCGTAAGCCAGGCCACCTTATTGCCGGCGAAGCCCGGGAATTCGATCAGGCCGGCGCCCGGCGCCTTGCCCACGAGGTTGCCATAGTTGAAGCCGATCACCGCGATAAAGAGCCCGATTCCCGCGGCGATGCCGCTCTTGAGGGCGTCGGGAATGGCGTTGAGCACGGCCGACCGGAGCCCAACAAACGCCAGTAGAAGAAAGATAAGCCCCACACAGGCGGTGAGCGCAAGCGAGACCTGCCAGTCCATGCCCAAGCCCCACTTCGCAATCGCCGGAGTCAGCGTAACTGCGAAGAAGAAGTTCTCACCCATGCCGGGGGCCAGTGCGATTGGGTAGTTTGCCAGCAGGCCCATGAGCAATGTAGCCGCGGCTGCCGCAAGACAGGTCGCCATCATCACGCCGCCGGCGTCCATTTTTTCCTCGAACGCCCCGATGCCTCCCAGCACACCGATCTGAACGAAGATGATGTAGCTCATGGCCATGAAAGTGGTCAGGCCGCCAACCACCTCTCGACCAACCGTGCTGCCGCGAGCTTTGATGTCGAACATCCCACGACTCCTTTCGAGTCAAAAGTCCGCGAATGTCGAAGACCCACCGTGGCAGGTCACGAATCGCACGAATTCATGATCTTAGCTTCGCAACGGAGAATGGACAATCGCAAATCGGGGATTTGGTTGCAACCGGACGCCGCGACAGGCTCTCTGCGACTCTGGTTGCCGCCTGCCGGCTGCTAACTACTGGTCACCAACACGCACGATCGCCTTGATCACGCCGTCCTTGTAGCCGAGGACCAGGTCGAAGGCTTCCTTGGTCTGGTCGAGGGTGAAGCGGTGTGTGGCCAGCGGCTTTACGTCGATTCCGCCGCTTGCGACCAGGTCGATTGCCGGCTGGACGCATTCGTTCTGACGGCGGACGTTCTGGATGGTCAGCTCGCGCCGGCGGGCGACCTCGATCACCATGCTGATCCGCGGCGTTTGGGGGATGCCCACGAGCATCAGCTTGCCGCCGGGCCTCAGCAGATTGACCGCCTGGTCGATGGTGTCCTGCTCGCCGGCGCACTCGAAGACAACGTCCAGGCCGTTCGGATGCTGCTCGCGGATGGCCGCGACGATATCCTCCTTCTCGGGATTGCCCGACCAGTCGGCGCCGTACTGCTTCGCGAAGGCCACCCGCTCCGCCAGAAGGTCGGTCATGTAGACGGGCGAATCCGCCGCCGCCCGAATCGCCGCGAGCACGCACAGGCCGATCGGCCCCGAGCCGAGTATCGCGGCCGTGTCCGTCGGGGCCATGCCGGACAGCGCATGAGCATATACGCCGATGGCAAGCGGCTCGCACAAGGCCGCCTCCTCAAAGCTCACATTGTCCGGGATCAGATAGCAGCAGTCCTGCGGCATGACGAGCAGCTCGGCGATGGCTCCCGGCGCCTGGCCCGGACAGGCCAGGAACCTCTGGTTGCGGCAGGTGTGGCGCCGCCCGCTTACGCACTGGTCGCACTTGCCGCAGACCATCAGCGGGTCGACGGCCACGCGGTCGCCGACCTTGAGGCCGGTTACGCCGCCGCCGATCTCGGCTACCGTGCCGGCACACTCGTGGCCGGTCATGCAAGGATATTCGACGACCAGGCTGCCTATGTTGCCCTCGTTGTAATAATGGACGTCTGAGCCGCAGATGCCGACCGTGTCGATGCGAATCAGGACGTCATCAGGCGCCTGGATTGTGGGATCCGGGGCTTCGCGGATTTCCAGCTCGCGTATTGCTGTAAGGAAGGCTGCTTTCACTCTCCTGTCCTCTTGCCGACCGCCATGCTTATAACATGACTGCCCGCTCAAGAGTTAGTAAAATACCGCCGGCGCCGAAACGAGGGTGTGCTTGTGGAAACGAAATACAATCCGGTAAGTCCGGGGATTGTGGACGAGCTTAAGCGCATCGTCGGTGACAGGTACGTGGTGTACGCCGACGAGGAGAAGCTCGAGCCCTATTCGCACGACGAGGTGCCCGACACCCGCTACGCCCATATGCCCGAGGCAGTGGTCCGGCCGGAGTCCGCCGCGCAGATCGCCGACATTATGAAGCTGGCCAACCGGGAGATGATTCCCGTTACGCCGCGCGGGGCCGGCAGCGGGCTGGCCGGAGGGGCCGTGCCGATCCACGGCGGAATCGTAATCCTGCTGGACAGGATGAACCACATCCTGGAGATCGACCGCGAGAACATGATGGTGGTGGTCGAGCCGGGCGTGATTACCTCCGAGATCAACGAGCAGACCGCCCAATATGGGCTGTTCTACGCCGGCTACCCCATGAGCACCGAGACGTGCTTCATCGGCGGGAACGTAGCCACAAATGCCGGCGGCGCCTGGGCCGTAAAGTACGGCGTCACGGTCAGGTATGTGACAGGCCTGGAGATCGTCACTCCGACCGGCCAGATCATCGAACTCGGCGGCAAGCTGGTTAAGGACGTCACCGGATATAATCTGATCCCTCTGATGGTCGGGTCGGAGGGGACGCTGGCGATCTTCACGAAGATCACGCTGAAGCTGCTGGCGGCCCCCAAGGCCAGCGTCGACCTGCTGTGCCTGTTCAAGACAGCCGAGCAGGCCGTCGAGGCGGTGCGGGAGATTATGACCGTCGGCGGCATCGTTCCTGCCGCAATCGAGTTCATGGACCAGCGATCGATTCGGTCGGCCTGCGAATACCTGAACGAGACACTGCCCTACGAGCAGGCAGGCAGCGACGGGGCCGGCTTGCTTGTGACCGTTGACGGCCCGGACGCCGAGCAGGTGGAGCGTGATTACGAGGCCATCGGCAAGCTGTGCACGGAGGCCGGTGCCGTCGAGGTATACGTAGCCGACAACGCCACCACCTCCAATCGCGTCTGGAGCATCCGGCGGAATATCGCGGAATCATACGCCGTCATGTCGGTCCACCAGGGGAACGAGGACCTGGTCGTGCCGATTGCGAACATCCCCAAGCTGGTCGCGGGCATGCAGGATCTGGCGGCCAAGTACGGCGTGCATATCCCCGCGTACGGCCACGCCGGCGACGGCAACCTGCATACGCGCATCGTAAAGGACTCGGACCTGCCGGTGGCCGAGTGGAACGCGACCCTGCCGAAGATTCTGACCGAACTGTACGAGCTTACCGCCTCGCTGGGCGGGCGAATCTCGGGAGAGCACGGCATCGGGCACAAGCGCAAGCAATACATGCCGATGTTCATCACCGAACCGCACATCGAACTGATGCGGGCGATAAAGCGAAGCTTCGACCCCAACAACATCCTCAACCCGGGAAAGATATTCGACGTATAGCCGGCAGGCGGAAGTCTCGCATCCAGCTGCTCTCAGCGCCTCGAGAAAGCATCGACGGAGCCGTCGAGTCCCAATAGCCCGGGCGATGGATTGGCCTTTACCGTGAAAGTGGCGGAGCCGGCCGCTCCCTCCCTGCGGCCGGCTCCGTATCGTACGTGTCCTCCCCTTCTGCTCCCGTCCCTCAGCTGCCCCTTAGCCGGGCGTCTCGGCTGCTGGGCTATACCTTTGCGGTTGCGCGCTTGCGACGTTTCATGGTCTTGCGGGTCGCAGCCGGGGCTTGGCGCTTCTTGCGCTTTCGCCGCCGTCCCGGCTCCGGAATGTCGGGCTTTGGAACGCGGACAGGATGATTCTCGACCACCATCAGTACCTTCTCGATGTCCGGAGCGAACAGGTCGGCCTTAAGCTCATCCCCCAAACCCTCCGCCCGGTTGAAGACGCCGCCGCTGACGAGAATCTGCATGTTGTCATGGGCCCCGATCTCACGAATGGTCTCGATGAGGCAGCGAATGGCGGGCAGTTCCTTGGGCTGGGAGCCGTACAAGCAGAGGATGTCAGCCTGTACCCCACTGATCAGCTCAAGTACCTCATCGCTCGCCACGCCGGAGCCGAGGAACCAGACGCTCCAGCCCTGGGCACCGAAGAGGTCGGCGATTATCTGGGCGCCCAGTTCGGCCAACTCGCCATCACCGGAAATGATCACCATGCGCTTTCCGGTTTTCGGCTCGGGCGGCAGATGAGCCTGCAACTGGTCCGCAATGCTCCGGTTGATCCTGGTAGCCATGTGCTCGGTAACGCGGGATATCTCGTGCTGCCTGTAGAGGTGTTCAACCTGCTCCATCGCCACCCAGATGATCCTCGTAAGCAGCGTAGGCGCCGTGACACCACGGTCGAGTGCGTTGAAGATGATCTCTCTGGCCTGTGCACGCCTTCCGATGAATAACTCTTGGACATATTGTTTGAATAGGGCTGCGATCGTCATAACTAGCCTTCATTCCTCTGTAAGTGCTGTCAGAACCATCGTTTGCTATATACGGCCAAGTTTTTGCTCGGCCAACTATGTGTGGTAGTTTGGGTATCTTGCGTACCATACGTAGAATCGGCATGGGGGGTTGGGAAACTTAATAGAAAATGTGAATTTGGGTAAATAAAGTGACATAGGCTATATAGTGGCTATAAGAAGAATAGCCTTCCACAGCCCGATCCTTCCCACCGCCCGCCACGCAGATCTCCAGGCCCCCTTTGACGCAACCCACCCATCACTCGGCAGCGGCGACCAGAGCGCAGCCCATGCCGTCACAACCAGTTGCCCTCAGCGCCGCAGGCCCCCGCCGCAGCATCTTGTCAAACCCCCTGCCTCACGGTAACCTGTATGACCATGAGCAGAATCGGATTCGGCTATGACTCCCATCGGTTCCAGGCGGGGCGCCCGCTCGTTCTGGGTGGCATCCACATAGAGCACGACCTCGGCCTGGTCGGCCACAGTGACGCTGACGCCGCCCTGCACGCGCTGACCGATGCAATACTCGGCGCGCTGGCCGCCGGCGACATCGGCGAGATCTTCCCGGACAGCGATCCGGAACTAGCGGACACCCACAGCGACACCTTCGTGCGCCATGCAATCGCCATGGCGGCGGACAGAGGATTCCGCCTGGCCAACTGCGACATTACCATCATCGCCGAAACCCCGATCCTGGCGCCCTACAAGCAGATGATGCGGGAGAACATCGCTGAGATGCTTGAGGTGGACGTGCAAGCCGTTTCGGTCAAGGCAAAGACGAACGAGGCAATGGGCTTCGTGGGGCGCGGCGAAGGCATCGCCGCATTGGCCGCAGTGCTGCTCGTGGAAAAGTAGTCTGACGAATGTCCATCACCCTTTACAACACCCTGACGCGCAGCAAGGATGCGTTCGAGCCGTTGGAGCCGGGCAAGGTCGGTCTCTACACCTGTGGGCCAACGGTTTACAATTACGCGCACATCGGCAACCTTCGGACGTATGTGTTCGAGGACATCCTCAGGCGGGCGCTTGTGCGCTGCGGCTTCGAGGTGAAACATGTCATGAACGTGACGGACGTGGGCCACTTGGTCTCCGACGCGGACGAGGGCGAAGATAAGATGGCCGTCGGGGCGCAGCGTGAGGGCAAGAGCGTCACGGAGATAGCCGACTTCTACTGGCAGGCCTTTCGCAACGACCTGAAGCGTCTGAACATCATCGAGCCGGACATCTGGTGCAAGGCCACCGATCACATTGCCGAGCAGATCGACCTGGTCCGCAAACTGGAAGCCAACGGGTTCACGTACGTCATCGACGACGGCGTGTATTTTGACACGTCCAAGTTTCCGGCCTACGGGGCCCTTGCCCGGCTGGACATCGAGGGCCTGCGTGCCGGCGCTCGTGTTGCGATGGTTCCCGGCAAGCGCAACGCGACCGATTTCGGCCTGTGGAAGTTCCCGCGGAAGGATCAGCAGCGTCTGATGGAGTGGGACAGCCCCTGGGGCGTGGGCTTTCCGGGGTGGCACATCGAATGTTCGGCCATGGCCATGAAGTACCTGGGCGACAGGATGGATATTCACTGCGGCGGAATCGACCACATCGGCGTTCATCACACCAACGAGATCGCCCAGGCCGAATGCGCCCTCGGCCACAAGTGGGTCAACTGGTGGATGCACGGAGAGTTCCTGACGTTCCCAAGGGAGGGGGCGGCTGAGGATTCGCGGATGTCGAAGTCGAGCGGGGAGTTTCTGACGCTGGACGTTCTGGTGGATCGCGGGTTCGAGCCGCTTGCGTACCGCTATTTCCTGCTGAACGCCCACTACCGCCAGCAGTTGGCATTCACGTGGGAGGGACTGAAAGGCGCCGGCAGCGCCTTTGAGAAGCTCGGGCGCACGGTGTTGGATCTGCGAGGCGGCTACAGCGGCAGCGAGGCGCCTCTGGCGGATCACGTGGAGGGATTCAACGCAGCCGTTGTGGACGATCTGAACATGCCTCGGGCACTGGCGGCGATGTGGGCGGCGATCAAGGATGAGGGGGCGTCGCAGGGCGAGATTTACGCGACGCTGCTGGCCATGGACGCGGTGCTGGGCCTGGGCTTTGAGCGGATGCAGGAGAAGCAGCTCGCGATCTCCACGGAGCAGATCGAGCAGCTCATCGGCGAGCGTGACGCCGCCAGAAAGGGCAAGGACTTCGCCCGCGCCGATGAAATCCGCGACAAGCTCCTGGCCGAGGGCATCGTGATCAGTGACGTCTCGACCGGCACCACTTGGCGAAAGGCGTGAGCACATCCGGGAAATATCGGGTTCTTGGCGTCGATCCGGGGCTGAACATAACCGGGTACGGGGTTATTGACTTCGCAGCCAGCGCCGCGACCGTCGTTGAGGCGGGCACAATTCGACCCGATCCCAAAGCCGATATGTCCCGCCGGATCGAGCAGATCCACGCGGAGATCGGCGGGCTGCTGCGAGAGTTCAAGCCCGACCTGGTTGCCATCGAGAAGCTCTACGCCCACTACAAGCACCCGCGAACGGCAATCCTGATGGCCCACGCGAGGGGGGTGGTTATGCTGGCCGCCCAGGAAGCGGGCATCGGCGTGCGAGATCTGCCAGCCACCAAGGTCAAGAAAGCCCTCACCGGCAACGGCCACGCGTCAAAGAGGCAGGTCCAGCACGCCATCAAGAGGGAGTGCAATCTCAAAGAGCTGCCCGAACCTCCCGACGTAGCCGATGCGCTGGCGATAGCCCTGTGCGCGGCCAGGGGCGGCGGTATTCGGGGGTTATCCCAGCTGCCTGGCGGCTGATTCCTACAGGTCCTTGCTGCAATAGCGGCAGATGCGCTTCGGCCCGTCCCGAGCGCCCGCGCGGGGCGAAACGGCGGGGTCTTCCAGGAAGCTCTTCCCGCAGTGCGGGCAGCGGGTCATGGCGCTGCAACTGTATCTGGCCTTACACTTGGGGCAGTGGATCTTGCCGACATCCTTCTGCTCGAAATCCGTCACATCCTTCCACTGGCGGGCAAAGTCTCGGGGCAGTATGTCGAACGTATACTTGCACTGGGCGCACTTCAGATGGAGCAACTGCTTCAGCCTCGGTCTCGAGTCGTCCGGGGTGGATACAATGCCGTAGATCGTTATTGCGGCCGCACCGAGGGATACAACAATCAACGCAGCTATCAGAATAGCGTAACCGGTCTTACCGGGACGGGCCCTGAAGTCACGTTCGGAAAGGGACATAATTATCCGCCCATCATGAATAGCCAATCCGCCTGTGCCCTACCGGGGATCCTTGTATACCTCCGCCAGGCGCGCCAGGTCGAGGCTGCCGGGATCGCTGTCGCCGTGCATGTTCGGGGTCAGGGTCAGCGTATCGGGGTCTATCCATTTCCAGTATTCCATGTGCCCATCGGCGAAGGTAAGGTTGTCGCCGCCGTCGTGGCTGCCGGCAACGTAATCAGTCCACGTGTTCGGGGGGCTGATGATCCACGAATTCACGTTATATCCGCGGTAGTCATCCTCCTCGATCATCAAGAGCGTCTTTCGCGGCTCCACAATATTGCTGATCTTGTTCGGGCCTCCATTCCACCCGTTCATCCAGGCGCTGACCGCGTGCTTATGTAGTAATCATAGGCGGGGTTGGTGCACTTGTACGGCGCCATCTCCTCGACATAGGGGTAAAGCGCGCCATCGGTGACAGCCTCTGGCGTGTTGCCGGCTTTCACCCAGCCGTCGGCTCCGTTATCGCCACTGGGGATACTCCCGTCATGCTCCGTGGCGTACTGGTTATACGCCATGGCCAACTTGGCCATTCCCGCACCGCACTGGATCTTCTGGCTCTGGACCATGGCACTGCGCAAGGTCGGCATCAGCAGGGCTACGAGTATCGAGATGATGGCTATCACGACGAGCAGTTCGATAAGCGTGAATGCGTTGTTCTTCTTCATAACAGCGACCTCCCCGGAATTCCGCATCGCCCGGTTCAGCCTGGAACGCCCTTCTACTCTATTCTAACAGATCAGTCCGATCGTTTCCCCGAAAAGGCCAGCCACCGCCATATCATCATCATCGTCCGCGTGCAAAGGCCCCGCAGTGCCCGTTTATCCACCAGATCGCTGCTTGCGGATGGCGGTGCGGTATCGGCGAACCCGGTCCCCCTTATTACGCCAGATAACGCGGAATCTTTCTATGGACTGCTGACGCTTCTGCGGCAAGTCACCGGCCTTGAAGTCCACGTCCACGCCGATGATTCGAGCGACAGCCGCCCCCGCCCGGCGACGAACGTCGATGCTCTCATCCTCCTGCATCGCGGTTAGCAATGTCTCCATCTCCTCGAACGCATGCATCCCACCCAGAGCGGTAACCGCCGCGGCCCGGACCTTCTCCGCCTTATCCTCGCGCGAGGTTTCCGCCAGCGCCGCCATATCCTCAGGTGGGGGCACATGGGCGGACACGCGGCCCAGTGCGACCACTGCCGCCTCGCGAACCTCGTCGCGGGGGTCTTTCATCACCTTCCTTATCTCGGGCGCCGCCTTCGGCCCGATGTGTCCCATAGCCTGCACGGCCCTTCGAGCCACCTGAACCTTTGCCCCGGCCGCCTCCTTCGCCAGTGTGGCGACGTCGCGACTGCGTTTGAGCTGTTCGATCCGGGCTGCGTCGGGGTCTTTCGGCTCATCGCCGCCACCGTCGGAAGTGGTGGTCAGGTGCCAGACGAGCCCCGCAGCCAGAACGACGGCCAAGAGGATCAGCACTGCGAGGCGGGCAGGTACATTCACTGTGGACTGCCTTATCTGCCCTTGCCAGGGGCAAGTGTGCATCAGGGAAGCCAGTAGGTACTTTCGGCGGTAGGATCGAACGGGTCAATTTCATCGATGGTCCTGAGCTTCACCGACCCATTGACGAACAGCACGTTGATACGCCCCATGTGGCGGGCGAAGTCCAGATCGCCGTCGCCGTCCACGTCCCACTTTGCATCCGTCCATATGTCGGTGCTCGCAGCACTGATGGACCCGTAGTCGAGGGCGAGCATCTTAGTTTGATGATCCAGCTTGAGCATGGCGGTGTTCATGCCGTAGCTGCAGTCGCCGCCGGTTACCACCAGCAGGAACTCCTTATAGGTCCCTGCCCCGTGTTTGTGCTTGTTGGTCTCCGTATCCTCCGTCAGGCGCTCCGAGTGGTCCGTGGTCCAGATCTCGGGGCTGCCGGAGGTACTGGACTGCACGAACACGTCGACCAGTCCGCTCCCAGCAGGAGTCACTTTTACTGCCATGTCCTGGAAGTCGTTGTCGCCGGCGCCGCCGGGGCCATCGTCCCATCCCCACCAGTAGACGCCGCTCCCGTCGGGAACATAGGGCACCGGAGGAGTGATCGACCGTCCCTCCGCGATCATCGTCTGCCACTGTGTATCCGACAGCTTGAGTAGATCTTCCCCGACTACCAGCGGGACCCAGGCGCCGGTTGGAGACCTCCTGATAACGATCTGCGCTTCCACGGACTCAGACGCCGCCCACGACGACGACCCCTCGGGGCAGGCAAGGGACTCAACACCGCCAAGGTACTCAACGATCTCAGCGACCCAGAACCCCTCCCTCAGGTCTACGTCCTCTCGCCCGTCGGCCTTTCTACCGTGGGCGGCCTCACCGATGTGCCTCAGGTTGTCGGCGCACTTAACGATGTACCCCCTGCTCATGAAATCACGCGTGCTAGGCACGAAAAAGGCGATCACCAGAGCGATAATAGCGATCACGACGAGCAGTTCGATAAGGGTAAAGGCGCGGCTCCTGCACTTGGGGGCGCCAAGCCGTGCGACAGACGCCAGCACATTCCATCTCTTCATGGCTACACCTCTACCGGCAGGTTCCCGCGGGATCCGGCGTACCTCTATTCTTATTTTAACCGACGCCCACACGGCGGCCAAGAACATTCCGCCCCCCTCTGCCCTGCCCTGTGAGCCGGCGGCGCGGGCTTTGCGCCCCAAAACACTTTCTTGATCGGCATAATCCGTGTAACCTGTGGATCATGATTGCGAGGCTTTCGGGCAGGCTGGAAGAGGTTCGTGGCGCGTCGGCCCTGATCGATTGCGGCGCGGGGCTGTGGTACGAGGTGCTCGTGCCCGCGTGCAACGTCGAGCAACTGGCCCGCCGGGCGGGACAGGACGTCGCCCTGTACACCATCGACTACCTGGAAGGCGATGCATCACACGGACAACTCACGCCGCGACTGGTGGGCTTCCTGGCCGAGACCGACCGGGACTTCTTCCGTCTCTTTATTACCGTCAAGGGCGTTGGCGTGCGAAAGGCATTGCGGGCGATGATCAGGCCGATACCCGATATCGCCGCCGCCATTGCGACCAAGGACGCCGACTTCCTGGTGGCCCTGCCGGAGATAGGCAAGCGGACAGCCGAGACCATCATCGCCCAACTGCACGGCAAGGTGGACGACTTTGCCGGAATGGCAGCGCCGGCCGAGGCCGTCAAAATGCCCGAAGGCGGCGAGGAGGCCGTCGCCGTCCTGGTACAACTGGGCGAGCGCCGCCCGGACGCGGTGACGCTGGTCCAGCGCGTGCTGGCGGTAGCGCCGGAACTGGACTCACCGGAAGCAATCATCCGGCAGGTGTATAAGCTGAAGGGGCACCGAAGGTAATGGCGCGAGAAAAGATCATAACGGCGCAAAGCATCGGCGCGGAGGACGAACAATTCAATATTACCCTGCGGCCGAAGTCGCTGGATGAGTGCATCGGGATGGAGGATCTGATCGAGAAGCTGCGGATCTCCATCACGGCGGCCCGGCAGCGGAGTGAGCCGATGGAGCACGTTCTTCTTCACGGCCCGCCGGGGCTGGGCAAGACAACACTGGCGTATGTGATCGCGAACGAGATGGGCAGCACAATACGTGTCACTTCGGGCCCGGCGCTGACTCGCCCCAGCGACCTGATCGGCATCCTGACGAACCTGGAAGATCGGGACGTGCTGTTCATCGACGAGATACACCGCCTCTCATCAGCCATCGAGGAGTACATATACCCGGCGATGGAGGATTACAAGGTGGACTTCGTGGTCGATTCGGGGATGCACAGCCGGACGATCAACCTGCCTCTGAAGCCCTTCACGCTGATCGGCGCGACAACTCGGTCCGGCATGCTCAGCCCTCCGCTGCGGACCCGTTTCGGGATTAACCACCACCTGGACTTCTGGCCGGTGGAGCACCTGCTGGCCCGCACGCGCATGACCGCAAAGATGCTCGATATTGGCTACGACGAGCAGGCGATCCAGATGCTTGCCGGCCGGGCCCGCGGCACGCCTCGGATCGCAAACCGCCTGCTCCGCCGGTGCCGCGATTACGCACAGGTCAAAGCCGACGGCAAGCTGACCACGGCGGCCGTCGATGCCGCGCTCAAGCTCGAAGGCATCGACGAACTCGGGCTGGACGAACTGGACAGGCGATTCCTCACAACGATCATCAATACCTACGCGGGCGGGCCTGTGGGCATAGAGGCGGTGGCGGCGTCGCTCGGTGAGGAAACCGATACACTCGTCGACGTGATCGAGCCGTTCCTGCTCCAGATAGGCCTGCTGGCCCGGACGCGCCGCGGGCGACTGGCTACGGCGCAGGCGTACGACCATCTGGGCATCAAAGCCCCCAGGGAGGCCAATGGGGGCAGCGCGCCAGAGGATTCGACACTGTTCGACGCCGATCAATGATGTGACACACAAACCAAGCCCACCCGTTGCGAAGGGTGGGCTTTATTCGGCAAGTCGGCCCTGTCGGAGGGTGATATATCCGGGCCTTACAGATTCCAGGCCTTGGCGAATGCCTTGAAGCTTCGATCGTAGGTCTTCTCCGCCTCCGGTGGGAAGCAGCAGCCTGGCAATTGCTTCGAGGGGAGGTGGTAGGCAATGCAGTCGCAGCAGACGCCCTGCCTCTCGCATGAACTGTAGGTGCAGGTGCATCTGTCCTTCAGGTTGGGCTCTTTCTTGCATTCCATCCGCGCGGTCCTTTCCTCATCGCAGGTCAGTCAAGTATGCTTCTCCCGGTGCCCTCGGAGATGCCCGTCACCAGGCCCTTTGCCCGCTCAACGAACTCAGTACCTGCGTGGTCCTTCTCGAATTTCTTCATGGCCCGTTCCAAGGCTGCAAAGCTGCGCCCCCAGCGCCTTTCCCATGTCTGCCGCTCCGGCCCGCCCATCGGACGCGGAGGGATCCGCTCCACCATTCGCTCGATCGCGCGGTACGACACCTCGGCCCGCATCTCCGCCTTGAACTTCGCATCGGACAGCCACTCTTGAAGCATCTTTGTGGCCGCTTCTCCCTTGGGGGCCTTCTTGTATGAATCACGGACCTTGGTCAACAGTTCGACGGCTTTCTTCGGCGACTCGCTTTTGCTCTTTTCGGCCCGCTCGATGAGGCGATCCGCGTACTTCTCAAGCCCATCCAGCAAGGCCCTGGCCTGGTCACCCCTTTTGTTGGCATCGTCCTTTCTCGCTTCGCACTCCTTCCAGGCATCCCCGAGCCGGTTCTGCTTGATCCTGGCTATGGCCGACAGCATGAACTTGTATTTGTCTTTTTTGTAATTTTCTTCGTTGTAGTCTTTTACGAAGATCAGCGCGGGGTGGGTCGGCCTCCTCTTGAGCGATTCCAGCACTTTCTTGTCCATGTCCTGCCCGGGATAGTCGTTGAAGACGGTGCCCCCGGCGTGGTTGTAGACGATGCCGTGTGGAACCTTCTCAATGACTTTGCGATCAACGAAGACTCTGCTGGCCGACACAACCGTGAAGGTCACACGCTTCGACTTTGCCGATGAGACGGCCTTCGCCTTGGCGTTTTCATCCTTGCCTGCATATGCCGCGATGGCGACCAGGCCGTAGCGTTTGTATCTTTTTCCCAGGTAAACGAGATTTGTCAGCGCCTTTACGCTGCCTTTGTCGTCGGCGTCCCAGAAGACCACGACAGTTACCTTCCCCCACAACTCATCCTCACCCAGGGTCGGGCCGCTCCAGACCTTCTCGAGCTTGCACTTCCCCAAGTGCGTATCCTTCCACTTCTGCTGCGCCGGCGCCGGCGCCGCCCACAGCACGCAGCATAACACCGACACATACACCAAAGTGCTTTTGCGCATTGTATCCTGTCCCACTGAGATCGTATGACATTTACATCATAGGCCAAGCCCGACCAAGTGGGCAAGATATTTCCTGTCCGACCCGCTTGCAATTGTCGTCTCAGGCGATAAGCTGACCGGCCTACCGGCCCCACGCAGGGGCGACCCATCGAAGCCAGCTTCAGGAGACCGGAGAAATGGCCCGCGAAAAGGCGGTTCTCGTTGGCGCAGGCGGGATATCCAACTCCTGGTTCAGGGCACTTGCCGCGGAGAAGGTCCAGGTCGTGGGCGTGGTGGATCTTGTGATGGCCCGGGCCAGAGCTCAGATCAGCAAGTACGAGCTCGACTGCGACGCCTCAATCAACCTGAAGGCCACTGTCAAGAAGACACGCCCGGACTTCGTGGTGGACTGCACCGTACCTGAGGCGCATTGCCAGGTGACCTGCACGGCCCTGCGGGCCGGGTGCCACGTTGTCGGCGAGAAGCCGATGGCATCGAACATGGGCGAGGCCCGGCGGATGGTCCGCACGGCTAAACAGACCCGCAAGATGTACATGGTAAGCCAGTCGCGGCGCTGGGACGCCAAGCATGACGTCGTGCGAAAGGTGGTAACCGGCGGGATGATCGGCGAGGCGACGACGATCAACTGCGACTTTTATGTCGGCGCCCACTTCGGCGGTTTCCGCGTCAAGATGCCCAGCCCTCTGATTCTGGACATGTCGATCCACCACTTCGACCTGGCGCGTTTCATGACCGGCCTGGACCCGCTGGCCGTCTATGCAAAGGAGTTCAATCCGAAAGGTTCGTGGTACAAGGGCGACGCGGGCGCCTCCTGCATTTTTGAAATGTCGCGTGGCGTGGTCTTTACCTATCGCGGAAGCTGGTGCGGCGAGGGCTATGCCACCAGTTGGAACGGCGATTGGCGGATCATCGGACACAAGGGCACGCTGGTTTACGAGCAGGACTGGCACCCCTCGGCCAAGATCGCCGTGGGCGGAATCAACCGCAAAGGCAAAGCACCGGCCGGCATCAAGGATGTGAGAACTCCCAAGGAAACGCTGAAATACACGGGCATGCACGGGGCGCTGCGCGAGATGCTCAGGTTCCTGCGAACCGGCAAGAAGCCCCAGACCGAATGCCGCGACAACATCAAGTCACTGGCAATGGTTTTCGCAGCCATGGAGTCATCCAGGAAGGGCCGACGCGTGCGGATCCAGCCAAGGTAGCCAAAGCGGCCGGCGACACGAAAATAGACTTTGGCTCCGATTGGCGCATAGAATGGTCAGGATATGAGTTACTACGAGGTCAGTGTTGAGCATAGTTTCAGGGGGCGGCACTGGCTGCTTCTGGCGGGCGGCGGTCAGGAGGAGCCTCACGAACACACGTGGCGCGTGACGGCGACACTCAGGTCCCGGCGGCTCAGCGAGAACACGGGAGTTGTCGTCGACTTTGTCCACGTGAAGCGGGCGCTCCAGACGGTGTGCGACGGGCTGGACGGCGGCGACCTGAATGCGATGGCGGCGTTTTCCGACGGCGGCGCCTCGGCGGAGCGCGTGGCCGAGCACATTGCTTCTCGCCTGGCCGATCAGGGGGAGATCGGAGATCTGCTTGTCAGGGTAGAGGTAACGGAGGCGTCCGGATGTTCAGCCGCATTTTACCCCTAACTTGACGCCCAAAGTGTCCGATTCTATTATTAGGACAGCATGATGAAGATTAAGTGTGACAACTGTGACCGTCCAGCCACCGTGCACATGACGGAGATCTCGGGCAACGAAAAGGTTGAGAAGCACCTTTGTGAGGAATGTGCCGGGTCGGAGGGGATCACGATCAAGGCGAACGTACCCATCACGCAGCTTCTGGAGGACTTTGTACTGGCTACAACGGCCGGCGCGGAGGTAGCCGAGATCCAGTGCGACGTCTGCGGGCTGACCTTTGCGGAGTTTCGCCACGCCGGCGTGCTTGGCTGTCCGAGTGATTACGATGCCTTCGAGAAGGCCCTTGTGCCGATGCTGGAGCGCGCCCACCAGGGCGCCACCCAACACATCGGCAAGGTACCGCAGCGGGCTGACAACGATCAGGCCAGACTAAACACCATCCTCCGCCTGCGCGGAGAGCTCAAGAGCGCCATAGCGGCTGAAGACTACGAATGCGCCGCTATGCTGCGAGACAGCATCAAGGAGGCCCAGGACTCATGAGGCTCGCTGATCTTACCCAACGCGCCGGTGAGTGGCTTCGCGGCGCCGGGGCTATGCACGATGTCGTTATTTCCTCGCGTATCCGCCTGGCCAGGAACCTGGGGGACATGCCGTTTCTGTCCCGGTGCAGCGAAACGCAGCAGCACGATCTGGAGCAGCGTCTCCGCAGGGAGGTTTTGGCGGCGGGAATTGCCAAGGAGGTTTTCTACGTTGACGTGGCCTCGGCGGGCGAGCTGGACCGCAAGCTCCTGATCGAAAGGCACCTGATCTCCCGCCAGCACGGCGAGGCGTCGCACCACCGCGGGGTCGCCATCAGCGCCAGCGAGGCCACCTCCGTCATGATCAACGAGGAAGACCATCTCCGCATCCAGGTCCTGCGAAGCGGGCTGGAGCTCGACGACGCCATACAAGAGATCAACCGCATCGACGATAAGTTGGAGCAGCGTTTGGGCTTCGCCTTCCACAGTCGCTACGGCTACCTGACGGCCTGCCCGACGAATGTGGGCACCGGCCTACGGGTAAGCGTCATGCTGCACCTGCCGGCCCTGAAGATGACCGGGGCGATAGAAAAGGTATTCCGCGCCGCTCAGGACATGCACCTTGCCATCCGCGGCCTGCACGGCGAGGGCACCGAGGCCACTGGGGACTTTTTCCAGGTCTCCAACCAGACCACCCTGGGCAAGAGCGAGCAACAGATTGTGGACAATTTTCGCAGCAGGATAATCCCCCAGATCATCGGGTACGAGCGCAAGGCACGCGGCTCGCTGCTGAAGACCCACCAAGCGGAAATCGACGACAAGGTTTTCAGGTCGCTGTCGCTGCTGCGATCGGCCAGGCTCATGAGCTCCGAGGAGACGATGTACCTGCTCAGCCTGGTGCGACTCGGCGCGAACCTGGGATGCATCAAGAGCCCGGATCTCAAAACGATAAACGAACTGTTTCTGCTGACACAGCCGGCCCACTTGCAGAAGATACTGAAGCGCGAGATGGACGGCCCGGCCCGCGCAAAGGCCCGCGCCGAGTTCATCAGATCGCGTATCGGCCAGAACTGAAGACCGGGGGTTTGATCCGGCCCGTCTTGTGCGGCTTGGGGCCTTCAAAACTTATTCCACAAGAGCGCCCGATTCTCATCTCATTCTCATCCTCAAATCGCTAACATACCCGCAGCCAAACCGGCGGCGCATCCACAGGGTGTCGTGAATGCGCAGCGGTCCTACCCCTCGGGGGGGGGGGCCGCTGAAGACCCGAACACCGAAATAGGGAGTCGTAAAATGACGAACAGGATGCTGAAGATTGTTGCCGTTGTCGCCCTGGTGGTTTTTGTATTCACCGCCTGGCATCTAGCCGAAGCCAAGGAATGGCAAATCAAGAAGAGCGACCTGCCCAAGGGAGTGCTCTCGAGGATCAAGAAGGACTTCCCCAAGGCGACCATTGTCAAGGTTGAGGCTGAAGATGACGAGGAGTACAGCGTAAGGGTTTATGAGGTCAAGTTCAGGCAAGGGAGCAAGGAGAGGGAGGTGATGTTCTCGTCTGACGGCACCATCGTGGAAGCGGAGACGGTGATCGCCAGGGACGATCTGCCCAGCCCCGTCAAGAAGGCCCTCGGCAAGGTAGCCAAGGGTGGGAAGATATACAAAATCGAGAGGACAGAGCTTTTCGCGGTCGTCAAGCTCGTCAAGCTGAAGAGGCCGGAGATCTCATATGAGGCCAAGTTCGTCAAGGACGGCAAGAGGGTGGAGATCGTATTCGCCCCCAACGGCAAGATCCTCGAGAGAGAAGAAAAAGGCACAGTGACGAAGGCGAAAAAAGACGACGACGATGACGACGACGCCGATGACGATGATGACGACGATGATGACGCCGATGACGACGACGATGATGACGACGATGACGACAAGCACAAGAAGGGTAAGAGGGGCAAGAAGGACGATGACGACAAGCACAAGAAGGGTAAGAAGCACAAGAAGGACGCCGATGACGACGATGATGACGACGATGATGACGCCGATGACGACGACGATGACGATGACGATGATGATAAGCACAAGAAGGGCAAGAGGGGCAAGAAGGACGATGACGACAAGCACAAGAAGGGTAAGAAGCACAAGAAGGACGCCGATGACGACGATGATGACGACGACGATGACGATGATGACGATGACGACGATGATGATGACGATGATGATGATGATGACGATGACGATGACGACGACGATGATGATGACGATGACGACGACGATGACGATGACTGACGTCGAACGCGCTTAACAGCACACTGTCGCTGCGTATAAGATATCCGCCACCGGTGTTGACTTGTGAAGTCTCACCGGTGGCGTGATTCTTCCCGGGTCCATAGAGATGAAGCTGCTGCTTATTGAAGATTACCTACCCCTGCGAAAGTCCATCTCAAAGGGACTGAGAGAGGCAGGCTATGCCGTCGATGCAACCGGTGATGGCAAGGAGGGCCTCTGGTTTGCGGTGGGCAATGATTACGATGTTATCATCCTGGATCTGATGCTCCCCGGGATGGACGGCCTGAGCATCCTGAAGACGCTGCGCGCCAAGGGGCGGCAAAGTCCCGTTCTGATACTTACGGCCAAGGACACAGTTGCTGATCGTGTCCGGGGCCTTGATGTGGGGGCCGATGATTACATGGTCAAGCCGTTCGCGTTCGAGGAGCTGCTGGCCAGGATCCGATCTCTTGTGCGGCGCAGGTATGACGAGAAACGCCCCTGCGTCAAGGTCGGCGATCTTCGGATTGACACCAACGCGAATCGCGTCCGGCGCGGCAAGCAGGAGGTGCACCTTACACCTCGCGAGTACGCCCTGCTGGAATACCTGGCGCTGCGAGTGGATCAAGCGGTCACCCGCAGCGATATCTGGGAGCATCTGTACGACTTCGACTCGGAAGCTACGAGCAATGTCGTCGACGTCTACATAGGCTATCTCCGCAAGAAGATCGATCTGCCGGGCAAGCGGCCGCTCATTCACACGGTTCGAGGCCGCGGCTACCTCTTGGGAGAAAGGCCATGATGCGGTCGTTGCGATCTCGCCTGCTGGTTGGAATGATCGGAGGGATCGCCCTGGTTCTGATCCTGTTCAGCCTGGGCATCTATAAGACGATCCAAATTGCTCTGGTGGAGGAATTCGACACATCACTGGCCGCGACGGCCCGGGCATTGGCCGCTTCCGTCGAACGCGACGGTCAGGAGATCGAGATCGAGTTTGATGCCGAGAAGATGCCGGAGTTTGTCCGCGACGAGCATCCCGCCTATTTCCAGTTCCGGCTGGAAAGCGGAAAGGTGCTGAGACGATCGCCGTCTCTGGGCAAATCCGACCTGCCACATCTTCTCTACATGACTGAGGTTGCGGTTATCCACCAGATACATCTGCCAAGCTCCCTGGCGGGGCGGGCCGTGGCAATCCGATTCATGCCCAGAGACGACACGCCAAAACCCAAGAATGGCGAGAAACCGGCCATCGCAGAGGCGGTCATCCTGATCGTAGCCAGGGACACCACCGATCTGAACGCCAATCTTCAATTCCTGCGTCGTGTTTTGGCGGGCGCCGCCGCGGTCACCACCGTGGTGGCCTTGCTCATTGCAACCGTGGTAGTGCGGCGCAGCCTCCGCCCGCTCAACGTCCTCGCGGAGCGTATCGGCGCCGTCAAGACGGAAGACCTGACATCCCGTATTCCCGCGGCCGGCATGCCGACGGAGATGGTCCCTGTTGGCGAGAAGATCAACGATCTCTTGGTGCGGCTGGAAGCGGCATTCAAGCGGGAACGACGCCTCACGGCTGACGTTGCGCACGAACTGCGGACGCCCCTGGCCGGAATTCGCTCGACGGCAGAGGTGACACTGTCTCGCCCCCGCCAGCCGGATGAATACTGCGAGGCCTTATCGGATTGCCTGGCCATAGCGAAACGCTTGCAGACCATGACCGATAACCTTCTGATCCTCGCCCGCCTGGATTCAAAGCAGCAGACCATCAATCGAGAACGAATCGATCTGCCCAGTCTGGTTGAATCCTGCTGGCAGGAGCACGCCAAGACGGCGCAGTCGAGGGGGATAACCTTCGAAAACAAACTTGCCTCGAATCTATCCTGTGAGTCGAGCCGAGAAATCGTGTCAATGGTTGTATCAAACCTGCTGGAAAATGCAGTGCAGCACACCGACGATAACAGCCGTATCTGGGTAACAGGTCACGCCAATCCGGGCGACGTTGAAGTGACTCTTGCCAATACGGGATGCCGACTCTCACAGGAAGATGCCGCCCACGTGTTCGATTCGTTCTGGCGAGGGGATTCGGCCCGCGCGGATACCGGCATCCGTTGTGGTTTGGGACTTGCGCTGGTCCAACGGCTCATTCGTATGGTTGGCGGGTCCGCCTCCGCGAGTGTCGACGACGCCGGAGTCTTTGCCGTGCGAGTGAACCTGCCGCTCTCAGAATAAAGAGCCGTTCCCCGTAACGAACGCCGACGAACCGGCCCCTTCACCCGATCTTTTCTTCCTGGCCCTTCAGCAGGCGCGTGATGTTCGTCCGGTGGCGGATGATGATCAGCAGCACCATTGCCACCGCGAACGCAAAGAGCGGCCACACGTGCGTCGGCGGCCAGTTGAACGCCGCGAACAGCGGCAGAAACGCCACCGCCGCCACTATGCTGCCCACTGAAACGTAGCGGGTGGTAAGTGTCACGGCGATCCATATCGCAAGCGCACACAGCCCCGCGTAGGTGAAGTACGGGAATATGCCAACCACAACGCCCAGGGCGGTGGCCACGCCCTTTCCGCCGCGGAACTTCAGGTAGAGGCTGAAGACGTGGCCCGCGATCGCACCGAAACCCACCGCGAGCCACGCCGCCTGGTGCATGAACGTGGGAAAATTATCCCCCCGGCGCAGGACGGCCCCGACCGCCAGAACCGGCACGAGGCCCTTGGCAACGTCCAGGAAGAAGCAGAGATACCCCCAAGGCCGGCCCACGACGCGCCCGACGTTTGTGGCTCCGACGTTTCCGCTGCCGGCCTTGCGCAGGTCCACGCCGCGAAATCTCGCTATGATCATGGCGAACGATGTCGAGCCGATCAGATAGGCGGCCAGTGGAAACGCAACCAGCAGGATGAGAGGATTGTCGATCATTTCCGCGCGGCGACCTCCTGGTAAGCCTCTAGAAGCTCATCCACGTGACGGTCCATGCTGAGCGTATCGGCCACCTGCCGGCAGGTGTCCCCGCAGGCTTTCCGCCGCGGGCCATCGGCAAGGGCGTCCATCGCCCTGACTATCGCGAGGGTGTCTTTCGGGCTGGAAACCACAATCCCCGCCCCACCGGAAAGTATTTCCGCCGCTCCGTTATACACCGTAGTTATCGACGGGATGCCCCACCGCGCAGCCTCGAGAACCACACGGCTGCACGGATCGTACCAGCTCAGCAGGATGCACACATCGGCCGCCGAATACCATTGGAATATCTCATCCGTGTACGGCACGAACACCACTTGGGGCCCCACGTCCAGCCGGCCGGCATATCGCTCGTAGCTGTGGACCGCATCTCGCCCGACCACCACAAGCCCGCCGTTGACCTTGCCCTCGTGAGAGTGGAACCACTTTGCGAAAGCGACGATGGTCTGGTCTACGGCCTTGAGCCGAAAGTTCCTGGCGACGGTCAGGAAGACGGGGTCGTCGCGCCCCAGACCCATCCCGGAGCGAAGCTGCTGCCGCCGGTGGGACCACTGATCGTCGGCAGGATCGGGCACGTTCACACCGTTGTAGATAACGCGGACGTGGTCGGTCCGCCCGTAATGGTCGGCGAATTCCCTGGCTACCATTTCGCTGACCGCCAGGCACAGGACTTTCTCGTCGGCGACGACCCTGCGTTCGAGCTTGGCCATCTCGCAGCGGCAGAGGTTGGTCGGCTCTGCGAGCTTTGCGGCAAGGCCCGCTGCTGCGGATCGCCGGCGACAGCCGGCCTGCCTCTGAGCCGGCACGGTGCCGCCGCGGGGCTGATAGACGTCGGCGCCCGGCAACGGCAGCATCGCGTGAACGATGTCATATCGCTGACCAGAGACTTCTTCCGCCGCATCCGCAATGAAGTTTCGCAACTGCTGCACGCGCAGCACGCCCCGGCGGCCAAGGGCTCGGATCTCGATGCCCACCGACTCCCACGAGCCGCTCTGGCAGATAATGCTGACCTCGTGCCCGCGCGCCGCCAGGCCCGCCGCTATCTGCGCCGTGGACGTCTCACGCCCGCCGCGAGATAAGTCCATGCGTTCTATGACCAGCGCGATTCTCATTCTCATTCCGTTGCGGCCGCCGCGCGACGCCGCTTCCGCCGGTCTCGCCGCTGTATTCGGCGGACCTTCCGATCAATCGCCCGATTATACCGCCCCCCCTGGGCGTCGCGCTTCGGGCCAAGGTACTCAGCCAGGAAGAAATCCCACCACCGGTCGGTCCACGCCGCCGGCATGGAGTATTTCAGTTGTGCCAAGTCCTTTACCCACCAGCGGAATCGCCGCCACCGGGGACGGAACACCCTCGCCAGATCGATCAGGTATAGACAGACGCCGTTGTCCGACTCGTCGAGAAAGATATGGGCGGCGTAAAGATCGCGGTGAACGCAGCCGCTCGCATGCAACGCCGAGACCATTTCCACCAGTTTCCTGGTTACGGCCTCACCCGCTTCGCGGCTCGGATTCGAGTCCAGAAACCGCTCAAAACATCGCGCCATGGCGTCACCGGGCACTGCCGTGACGATAATATAACTCCGCCGCGGCCAAAGCCGCGGAGAATCTTCCCCGAAGATCACGCCTTCCATAGTCGCTATGCCCGTAGCAGCCGCGGCGCGTATGTTCTCGAACTCAGTTCTCGCCGGGCTGCACGTCCGCCCGTAGCTCACCAGCCGCCGCAGCCAGCCGACCAGGGGCTCGCGCCCGTAGCGTTTCAGGTAGAGCTGATGGTGGCGGCCGTGCGCGTCAGGCAGAGCCAGCCGCGTACGCCTCCGCTCGCCGAGGCCACGCTTGGGCAGGTCCTGCCCACCGTCATAGGCAAAGGCCCCGTTGAGGGTTCCCAGGCCCGCGCTGGCAACGGCCTCCAGCAGGGCCTCATCGCAGCCGTTTGGGGTTTTCATGCTTGGCCCACCCCCCTGGCCGCGAGAATGTCCAGCAACTCTTCGGCCGCTCCCAGCACCATGTCAGTGGTGATCGCGGTCATACACTCGTGATACATCGGACCGGGCGGCTGGGAGCAAGTCTTGCTCTGACAGGGCGAGCACGGCAGGTCGACTCGGATCATCCGCTCAAGATCGTAGTCTATCCGCGTCCAAGCCGGGTCGGTGCTGCCAAACAGCGTCACCACGCCGATTCCCAGCGCCGCAGCGACGTGCCTGGCGCCTGTATCGTTGGTTATCAGCAGCGAGCATCGCCGCATCAGCCCCTTGAGCAGGCCGATGGTATTGTCTCGCTCAGCAAAGTTGACGGCCGGCTTATGCCGCATCTCCTGGGCCACTTGCGCGGCAATCTGCCTCTCGGGGGGGGCTGCGTTGATTATGATCTGCGCGCCGTGGCGCTCAATCAGCTCATCGGCGACGGTCGCGTATCGAAGCAGGCCCCACATCTTCGTCGGACCGAAGGATGCGCCGGGGTTCAGCATGACCAGCGGGCGCCCGGGCGCGCCGACGGCTACGCCCGCCCCCTCCAGCAAGTCCTGGGCGCTTTGGTCATCGGCCTGCGACACGCACAGCGACATCGATCGCGAATCACACCGCAGGCCCAGCATTTCCACCAATTGTATGTAGTAATCGATGGCTGGAACGGGCGTCAGCTTACCCGTCTCATCAAGGGGGGGCAGTATCTTATCAGTCAGCAGCCATCCCCGCCCATCGCGGTCGTATCCCGCGATTCTCTTGACGGAGCCCAGACGGGCCGCCGCCGCCGTGCGAAAACTGTTAGGCAGAAGAACCGCAAGGTCGTACCCGCCCCGGCGAATCCGCCCCACAAGGCGCAGGAAGCTCAGACCGGGCGGCGGCTGACCGGGGCAATCTTCCAGCACCTCGTCGGCCCAGTCACAGCCGCTGACGGTCGCCAGCGCTGCCGGCCGCCCGAGGTGAGTGATCCGGGCCGAATCAAAATGCCTCCGCATCGCCGCAAGCACCGGAGTGGCCATCACGGCGTCGCCGACCCAATTCGGCAGAAAGATCAGGATATTCTCGGGGTCTCCCGCGGGCATTTGGGCATTTTACCGCCCCGCACGCAAAAAACCACGTGCAGTTGCCGGCGTATGCCGCCCTATATGCCCGCAGCCGCCAGGGCCTGCCATGACTCGTACCATCTAACCGGCAGCACACCAGGTATGTTGCCCACGAACGTGCAACCCAGCCCGGCCTCAGCGAACGCCTTTGCGGCCAGGTCGTTGCTGCAAACCCCCTCCTTCAGACCCGGAAACATCCGCTTGATCTCTGCAAGCTGGCTTACGAGCCGCGACTCGATAACCACCATCGGCATGCGAAAACGGCCTCCTCGCCTGACGACGCGCCATCGCTTCCGCCGCCAAAGCAGCACGGGACCGTCGGGATAGTTGCACGTCATGATCTGGCCGTGCGCAAGGTCGTGGTCCGACGCCGGCTTTCTTGTCAGATACAGCACATTGCCCTTAAGCGCGAACCGGCGCAGGAGGGTCCGCGCGGCCGGCATGTCCACTTCGCCAAGATCCGGCAGGCTGTCCAGGTCAACCGCTAAGACGGGCTTGGCCGCATCCCATGCGTAGATATATGTGCTGCCAGAGAGTTCCTCACTCTCATCGTCCGTGTGCTTGATCGAGACATCGTATCGTCCCGGCGTGTCCGGCACCAAAACCGAAGTGCCCGCATAGCCCTGCTTATCGGTATAGGCAGCCCGTATCCCTCCCTCGCCAAAGAGGAACCACATAGGCGCGTCCCTGATAGCCATGTCCAGGACAAAGAAGTCGTTGCGCTGCAATCGGATTACCACAGCGGTCTGGCTACCCACCGGCGCGACGTGATCGGGAGTTGAGAGCGTGTAGTCGCCGCCGCAGCCCCCTGCGCCCAATGCAACGATCACCATAGCCGTAACAACGGTCCCGCGACCCATAGGTCCACCTCTCCGCAGCTATAATTTGGCATAACTGCCTATCACTTGTCAAACATGCGCCGAGGCCCGCCAAGGCAACAGAACTAATGTCACCGAAAAGGCCGATATAACAAACTGTTCAGACAGGAGCAGATATGACGAACGGAATGGAATTCACGCAGGAAGACACCTGGCGAATCTTCAGGATCATGAGTGAGTTCGTGGATGGCTTTGAGACAATGAGCCGCCTCGGGCCGGCCGTCAGTATCTTCGGCTCGTCAAGGACCCCACGCTCCAACAAAGACTATACCAAAGCCAGGAAGCTCGCCCACGCGCTGGTCAAGAAGGGCTTTGCCATAATCACCGGCGGCGGGCCCGGCATAATGGAGGCCGCCAACCGAGGCGCAGCCGAGGCCGAAGGCACCTCTGTGGGCCTGAACATCTCCATCCCCATGGAACAGGAAGCAAACCCATACGCCAATGTGAGTCTGGACTTCCGGTACTTTTTCGCCAGGCTGGTGATGTTCGTCAAGTACTCCTGCTCCTTCGTGTGCTTTCCCGGCGGATTCGGCACCCTGCACGAGTTCTTCAACTCAATGACCCTCATTCAGACCGGCAAGACAGAGCAGTTTCCCGTTGTCCTGATCGGCAAACGATACTGGAGCGGCATGGCAAGCTGGATCCATGAAATGATGCTCCAGCACGAATACGCCAAGATCGACCCCCAGGACATGGACCTGTTCCAGATCACCGACAGCCTTGACGAGGCGGTGAGGATTATTGAACAAGCCCCGCCGATGCGGCACGACCCCGAGGGAAAGGCTATCCCACCCAGCCCGCAGCGCCTCACCGGCGAAGGCACTCTGACGGGCAAGCCGCCACGGTTGTATCGGCCGGGCGGGCGAACCCGCAAGAAGCCGGCGGAATAGAATCGCCATCAGCGCTCACCGAGGCCGGGCCGCCCGTTCCGCCGTCCGGCTTGGCTCGTGTGCTATTTCACCGGGTCGAAGCCGCCCCTGGAAAGTGGATTGCATCGCAAGATCCGCCACAACCCCATTAACGCGCCTCGGGCGGCCCCGTACTTCTCGACCGCCTCGATAAAGTACCTGCTGCAGGTCGGCACAAATCGGCACTGCCTGCCCACGAGCGGGGAGAGCGTAACCTGGTACAGCCTTACCAGCAGCACCAGGCTGCGACGCGGCAGTGCCAGCAGATGGCGTGCAGGTCCGATAATATTCATTCCTGCGTCGATCCTTCCTTCGTAAGTCGCCGGGCGAGGGCCTTTATCGACCCCTGCAGGCTCTCGACCGTAAACTGCCCGCCGGCATGCGGAACGATGACATAGTCCCACCCCGGCGGTAACTCGCTGCGCGTCAATCTGAACGCCTCGCGGCAGAGCCGCTTGATCCTGTTGCGCACGACGGCCCCGCCGTGCCTTGAGGAGACACCCACGCCCATTCTTGCATGGTCGCAGGTGGGATTCTCGATCGCGTACAGGGCAATAGAAGCATCCGAGACCCGCCGGCCGTGCTCGAACAGCCTGGTCATCTCTTTACGCCTCCTAAGGCGATACTTTCTGCCTGCACCCTGGCCCATAGAATCACGAGTATCACTTGCCGCCCACAATTACAAGCATTGTTACGCACTTTGCGGGGCCGCAGGATTGTCGCGGAATTGCTCGGGTTTCGCCCAGTCAATCGGATAAACTATATTGGGCGCGCGTTTGTGAATCAGTCGCGCGTATAACGACGACCATCCATGATCGGAATCCACAAACTCCACCGCCGGGAAGCGAACGACGCGTTCCGCACAGACCAAGAGATCGCGTCATGAACGCTCGCGCGCAAAATCACACCCACCCCTTGCGACTGCTGTTCTGGGAATCCACCATCCGGTGCAACTTGGCCTGCATCCACTGTCGCCGGCTGGAGACGACCGACGCCTGCGAAGAGCTGACCAGTGACGAGTTCAAGCGCATCCTCGATTCGGCCGCCACCCTGGGCCGGCCGATAATTGTCTTTTCCGGCGGGGAGCCGCTGCTGCGCGACGACTGGGAGGCCCTGGCCGGTCACGCCGCCTCGCTGGACCTGCCGACGGCGCTGGCCACCAACGGCACGATGATTGACGGCGACATGGCCGGCCGCATAGCAGCGGTCGGCTTCCACCGCGTATCGGTGAGCCTCGACGGCGCGGATGCGGAAACACACGATCTCTTTCGCGGCGTGAGCGGCTCGTTTGGACAGGCCCTCGACGGCATCCGTGCGCTGCGCACGAATTCAGTTCCGGTTCAGATCAACTGCACGATAGCCGGCCATAACATCCACCAGGTCGAAGCGGTCTACGCTTTGGCTGAAACCGTTGGGGCCGTAGCGCTCCACGTGTTCCTGCTCGTGCCGGTAGGCTGCGGCACGGCAATATCCGACAGCCACCAGCTTGACGCCCGCAAATACGAACAGGTCCTCGGCTGGATCCGCGAGCACCAGAGCGGGTCCCTGGAGCTCAAGGCTACCTGCGCCCCCCACTACTATCGCATTGCCGCCCAAGCCGGCGTGGACACAGGCCACTCGCGCGGATGCCTCTGTGGCCTCAGCGTGGTGTTTGTCTCGCACACGGGGGTGGTTTTTCCCTGCGGCTACCTGCCGGTGGACTGCGGCAACGTTCGCGAGCAGCCGCTGGCGGATATCTGGCGGGATTCAAAAGTGTTCGCGGACCTGCGGAATTTTTCGATGCTTAAAGGCAAGTGCGGCAGGTGCGAGTACAAGGCCATCTGCGGCGGATGCCGGGCAAGGGCCTTCGCCGGCACGGACGACTACCTTGCCGCCGAGCCGTCATGCACGTATGCGCCCAAAGGCGCAAAGTGACACATCGATGCAGCCGCCGCGGCGACCTTGGAACCTCTTCACAAATGCGCTGAATTGCCTATACTACAGAAGTGCGAAACCATGGGGCCGTAGCTCAGTTGGGAGAGCGGTTGGTTCGCAATCAACAGGTCAGGGGTTCGAGACCCCTCGGCTCCATTCGATGAGTGATGGAACCGCCCAAGGGCGTTTCCATCGCTCGTTTACGGCAAGCCGTTAGCGGCTGCTTGTGAGATCTGTCCTACCGACCGCAGTCGGTGGGCTTTATTCTGGAGTAACTTCATGAGACTTAAAGGCAAGAAGATAGCGATCATGCTCGACCAGCAGTACCAGGAGATGGAGGTCTGGTACCCGTATTACCGCCTGATGGAAGAGGGCGCGGCCGTTACGCTTGTGGCACCGGTCGCCGGCCAGACCTACCCGTCCAAGCTGGGGTACCCTTGCGTTTCTGACGTCGCGGCCGCCCAGGTCAAGGGCGGCGACTTCGACGCGGTTGTCGTCCCCGGCGGCTGGTCCCCGGACTTCATGCGGCGTGATGAGTCGATGATCCGGTTCATTGAGCAGTGCACGGAGTCGAAGATCCTTCTGGCGGCGATCTGCCACGGGCCTTGGCTTCTGTGCTGCACAGACGCCCTGAAGGGAAGGAAGGCCACAAGCTACATCGCCATCAAGCACGACGTACTGAACGCCGGGGCGGAGTGGTTGGACCAGGAGTGCGTGGTGGACGGCAACGTGATAACCGCTCGCATGCCGGACGATCTTCCGGCCTTCTGCAAGGCGATCATCGATTCGCTGTCCGGCTAGCGGCAGTGGACGTGCAGCGGCCCTTGTCGGCACGCGCCAAGGGCTCGACACTTATCAGAATCAGCCCTCGGCCTCCTGCTGAGTTTCAGCAGTCGTCCCGGAGAACAAATCGCTGAGCTTCACGATATTTCCGCCGGCTCGCTTGGCCTCGTACAGTGCCTCGTCTGCGCGGAGCAGCAACTCGGCAACTGAGCCGAGACCTGTGGCATCGGCTACACCAAAACTGGCCGTCGCGTTAGCGGAATGTCCCACCCCTGCGAGGCGGATCTTCTCTATTTGCTCGCGACATCGCTCCGCGAGGTAAGCCGCGTTTGCCGCCGGCTCATCGGGCACTATGATAGCGAACTCGTCGCCGCCATACCTGGCCGGCAGGTCGGCCTTGCGGCACTGATTGGTGATTGCCTCGCCCGCTCCCTGCAGCAGACTGTCGCCGACGGTGTGCCCGTACGTGTCGTTGATCCGCTTGAAACCGTCGATGTCGGCCATGATGAACGAAAGCGGCCCGCCATGGCGCTGGTGGCGAGCCCATTCCTGGCTGACTCGATTCATAAGCGCCCTGCGGTTGGGCAGTTCCGTCAGTGGGTCAATGCTGGCGTGTTCGATCAGCAGGTCCTGGAAGCGTTTTGCCCGCAGAGCAGCCCGCACTCGCGCCTGAAGCTCGAAGGCGTCGAACGGCTTGGTGACGTAGTCCACGGCGCCCAGGTCCAGGCCTCTGACCTTTTGCTCGGGCCCCGCCATTACCGTCACGAAAATGACAGGAATCGTTCGCAGCTCCGGGTTGTCCTTGAGCTTCCGGCAGACATCGAACCCGGACAGGCCGGGCATGTCGACGTCCAGCAGGATCAGGTCGAGGTCTTCGCGTCCGGCTATTTCCAGTGCCTCTTGGCCGCTGTCGGCACAGATGATTTCAAGATCATCGGTGGCCAGACGCGCCTTGGCGATCGCCAGGGCTTCCTTACTGTCGTCCACGATCAATACCTTCATTGCTCGGTCCTTTCCGGTGAGTGATGCTACAGCTCGACTGAGCTCGCCGAAGTCCGGCGCGCTGCGACGAGGGAATGAACAAGCTCGGCCAGATCCTTCAGTGCCAGGGCCGCCGCCTCCGTGTCCAAGGCCATGGCTGCATCGTCCAGGCGCCTGCCGAGGTCGCTCAAGGCCGGATACCCGTAGCTGCCGCCCGTGCCCTTGAGTTGATGGGCCAGCCGATGAAGCCGCTCGTGATCACGGTGGTCCAGCGCCTCTCGCATCGTCTCAACATGGCCGGGCAATGCCTCAACGTACTGGTCGATGATGTCCGCGAGGACCGGATCATCGCAGAAGTTAGACTGCATAGACTGCTCGGTCTCGGCCCCCTGCCGCCCAGTGTGGTGCATGACCGTCTCGATCAACTGCCGGGGGCTTATCGGCTTGGCCAGGTAGCCCGTACATCCGGCCGACAGGCACTTCTCCCTGTCGCCTCTCATAGCGTGGGCCGTCAGCGCAACAATCGGCTCAGAAAACCCCTGCTCGCAAAGCGTCCGAGTTGCCTCATATCCGTCCATTTCGGGCATCTGCATGTCCATCAGGATCAGGTCAAACCGCCCGGCAGTGGCACTATCGACCGCAAGTCGCCCGTTTTCGGCGACCTCCACCTCGGCCCCGGCGTTGCAGAGGATCCTCCGGATGAGCCGCCGATTGTCCAGCGAATCCTCCGCCAGGAGGATCCGCAGGCCGGCCAGGGAATCGCCCCTCAGGGCCTGAAGCTCCGCGGCGACCTTGCGCTCCCCGACCGCCTCAGCGGGATTGTCCAGCATGCCGATGCCTTCGAGAGACCCGGTGGGAATCGTAATGCCAAACGTGCTGCCCTTGCCCAGCTCGCCGCGGGCCGTCAGCTCGCCCCCCATCATCTCCGCGAGCCGGCGCGTGATACCCAGGCCAAGCCCCGTCCCGCCATACTTGCGGGAGGCCGAGCCGTCAGCCTGGCAGAACGGCTCGCACAGGCGCCACACCTCCTCCGCGGCAATTCCAACGCCCGTGTCGATTACCTCTATCATCACTGCAGGCCCCTGCCGGCGCCATCGGGGCAGAAACGTCGTGACCACCCGCACCCCGCCGGTCTCCGTGAATTTTACAGCGTTTCCCACCAGATTCACCAGCATCTGCCGCAGGCGTCTTTCGTCCGTAAAGATCGTTTCAGGAAGCTGCCCGGCGTATTCCGCCGACAGCGACAGACCTCGCTCAGCGGCTCGCCCAGCCAGCATGCTCACCACGTCGGCCACTACGGCGGGAACGCAGCACCGGCCCGGCACCAGAATGAGCTTGCCGGCCTCTATCTTTGAGATATCCAGGATGTCATTAATCACACTGAGCAGGTGATGCCCGTTCTTTCTGATCATAGCCAGGGCTTCGCTCTGCTCACAAGAAGTCTGATGCGGGTCTATTGCCAGTTCTGTGTAGCCGAGGATCGCCGTCATGGGCGTGCGTATCTCGTGGCTCATATTGGCCAGGAACTCGCTCTTGGCGCGGCTTGCCTGGTCGGCGGCAACTTTAGCCTCCCGCAGCTCGGCTTCAGCCTTCTTGAGCTCCGTTGTGTCGCAGAACAGGCTAAGTACCAGACGACACCCGCCGATGGTCATCGTGGTGGCGTTGATCCGCACCGGCACGATCGTGCCGTCCTTCCCGACGACTTCAGCCTCTGCGTTTACGGCGCGGCCTTTCTCGATGTGTTCGGCAAACAGCCGTTTGTGCTGCTCAGCCTTGTCCGAAGGATGGAGACTCGACTGGTGCATGCCCACAATCTCACCGCGGCTTCGGCCCAGCAGCTTCTCGCCCTGCGCATTAGTCTCAACAATCAGTCCCGTCTCAGCGTCGGCCAGGAACGCCGCGTCGACCAGGTGTTCAAACAGATGGTAATACTTCTGCTCGCTCTGGCGTAGAGCCTCCTGCGCCCACTGGCGCTCGGTGATGTCGTAAACCGTTCCCAGCATCCTGACGGGCTTGCCCGCTTCACTGAATGTGACTTCAGCTTCCGCGTGAACGATGCGCTCTGAGCCGTCCGGGCGAACTACGCGGTAGTCATCGGTCAAGCGTCCTTCCCCACGTAACGCTTCATTAACACGTTCCTCGACAGACTCTTTATCGGCGGGATGGACATGTTTCAAGAACGCATCATAGCCCGGTTCGGATTCCTGCGGTTCCAGACCGAAGATCCGATAGACCTCATCAGACCAGCGAATCTCATCTCTTTCTATGTCCCAATCCCAGTTGCCCAAATGGGTCAGTTGCTGAGCTTCAGCCAGACTCTCCCTGCTCCGTCTCAGCTCTCTCTCCGCCTGTTTGTGATCGGCGATCTCCTCTTCCAGGTCGCGGTTCGCCTTGAATACCCGCCCGGCAAGACGCTGCGTGTGTACCGCGTGGCTCATCATCATGAACAGGTATATCGTCACCAAGGCGGTAACCACCAGTCCGCCGACCAGGATGCCCCATGGCTGCCGGGTCACTCGGTCCGCCACGAAAGCTTCTGTCGGCCTGCACAGGACCTGCCATTTCCGGCCGCCAACCTCGCGAACCACCACCGTGTGCAAACCGGACTGCTTCACGTCCGGCTCCTTAACGCCGGGTGAGCCCCGGAACTCGCGCGTTCGCGAGCCATGGAAATAGAGGAACTGTTCGCCCGGAGGCGCGGACAGGTCCCAGACGTGCACATCAACGCCGGCCGGAGACAGTGACGCCAAAGCCCGTTCAACGAAGTCACCGATTCGAAAGACCCCCAGGAAAAAGCCTTCAAGGTTCCGGCGACGATCCTCGAGAGAATCAGCAGGCGCGCCCTTCTTGTATACCGGCAGGAGGACCAGGATCCCGGATTGCTTTGCGGTTTCCTGCACGAGCGTGATCCGGGCCGTCGCTGCGACCTGACCCGTGTCACGCGAGCGATTCAGCGCTTCCAGCCGCGTTGGATTCGACGCCATATCGAAGCCCAGCGCCATCTCGTTGCCCTTGTAAGGCTGAACAAAATAGACGGGGAAGTACTCCTGGCGCCGAGGGGCCCGGACCATTTGCCCCTGCTCTGCCCTCTCGGTGATCTGGAAATCAGGGAATCCGTCCTCTCTTGCGGCTTCCTCGTAGGCCTCCCTTTGCGAGTGGTGTACGCGGGGTATCCACTCCAGTGCCTGAATCTGTGGATGCGACGACAGGACGCTCGCCACAAAAGTCCGAAACTCGTCTCGCTCGACTTTGTTCGAGGCAGCATGGAAACGCACCAGGGACTGAAGGATCAGCAGCTCGGCTTCCAACTCCCTGTTCAGCGCTGAGACGCGGTCCAGCGCGGCTCGCTCGAACTGAGCCCGCAGACGATGGCCCTGCCACCGGCGAGCCGTTTGGAACGAGAAGAGCGACGCAGATGTGCCTGCACAAACAACAACGGCCGCCAGAAAGATACAGGTCCCAAGAGAGAACTTCCAATGACGGGTATCGTTCCCCTTTTTTCCTCTCTTCTTATTCATTATTCAGGCCCGGGGATGAAGGCCCGCCACGGCGCGGTCAGGGCGTACTAGCGGTCTGGCCCTGGTGCTGTTTTATCTTGTGCAGATCATCCTGAAGGTGCAGGACCCGCATTGCATTGCGCATCCGGATCTTCAGGTCCACTGGATCGAACGGCTTGATGAGGTAGTCGTCCGCGCCGGCCAGCACGACCTTCATGATGTCATCTTTCTTCCGGGTGCCCGTCACTATCATAACATAAACGTTCTTTCTGCCCTTCTGGTTGCGCATCATTTTGCACACTTCGTAGCCGTCCATGCCGGGCATCATCCAGTCGAGCAACACCAGACGGGGAGGATCGTCCCCCCGGAGGATCTCCCAGGCCTCTGCACCATCGGTCGCCAGCACAACATCAAAATGCCACCCCTGAAGCAACCGCTGCATCAGAGCGCAAAAGACCGGATCGTCATCTGCAACTAGGACCCGCATTGTTGAATCTCCTTAGCCATGATGCCCAGGTTCTCATGAAGACTGGACATCTCACTTAACAGTTGTTGTAGTATGTCTTCGGCGTTTTTTGCCCCTCCCTTGCGTAGCGCTGCCTGTAATTTCTCCAGTAAGGCAACGGCCCTGTGGGCGCCGAACATCGGCAGGGTCCCTTTCAGCCGATGGGCCACGTTGTGAAGATCATCAACACTGCCTTGGTTGACCGCTTGCACGACCTCGGCCATGGTCTTCGGCCCGACTTCCAGGAACATCTCGATGACCCCCGCCAGAACATCTCTGTCACCGTCCGCATAGGCCAGGGCTTCAGACAAGCTGCAGCGACCGCCCGACACCGAAGCTTCAGATTCACATTCCGGACTCGCGTCTTCGGCACATTCGGTGCCGGCCTTATCATTCATTGCCATAACCTCCTCAATTACACTGAGCAATTCCTCGGGACGCAGCGGCTTGGACAAGTAAGAGTCCATGCCGGCCTGAAGGCACCGGTCTCTATCCCCGGCCATGGCGTGGGCGGTCATCGCAATGATCGGAACGTGCTTGCCCGTCCCGGCCTCCCGCCGGCGAATCTCGCCGGTGGCCTCCAGCCCGCCCATCTCGGGCATCTCCAGGTCCATGAGGACCAGATCGGTCTGCTCTTGGGCCAGCGCTTCCAGGGCCTTCCGGCCGGACCCGGCCACCACCACGGTGTGTCCCCATTTCTTCAGCAGAATGGACGCGATCTGCTGGTTAATTGGATTATCCTCGGCCAGTAGTATCCGAAGACCCTTGCGGGCCTCCCGGAGCCAATGGCGCGTGACGAGTGCGGGGCCTTCCGACGACCTGCGGCGTGCAATGGCCCCGAGCACCGTCTTGCACAGCATGTGCTCATCCAAGGGGAAGGTCAGGTATCCATCGATATCCAATTCCTGGCAGCGATACGCATCGCCGCGCAGGCCGGCCCAAGAGACGACTACCAGCGCCATTGTTTCCAGGCCGGCCATCTCCCGGATCTCCTTTACAAGCGTAAACGCGCCGGTTTCAGGCAGCTCCGCGCTCACGATTGTCACGGCAGCGGGATCTGCGGTGCCGCAGCTTTCGGACAGGCTCTTCAGGGCGCCTTCCGCGGTCTGTGCGTAATGAACCTCCATGCCCAGGCTGGACAGCTTGTTGGCCAGGAGGGCCCTGTTTGCGGGGTCCCCGGCAACAATGAGGGCGTGAAGACCGGAAAGCGACTGGACTTCGTCGGCGATCTGGTCGGACTGTTCCTTCGGCGCGAGTCGGAAGTCCGCGGTGAATTGAAAGGCGCTTCCCTGCCCCAGCTGGCTCTCGGCCCAGATTCGTCCTCCCATCAGCTCAACAAGCTGTTTGGAGATGGCCAGTCCCAGCCCTGCGCCTCTTTGTGTGTTTGACACGGACCCGGTGCCCTGCTCGAATTCGCCGAAGACCAGGTCAAGCTCGTCTGGCGGAATTCCAGGCCCGGTGTCGGAGATTGTAAAGTGCAGGCAGGCATGGTCTGCGGCCTGCGACACCAATTCCACGTGGCAGGTCACGCTTCCGCGCTGCGTGAACTTAACGGCGTTGCCCACCAGGTTCGTGACAATCTGCCGAAGGCGACCGGGATCGCCCACCAGGAACTCCGGAACGTTCGCCTTGACCGCGCAGCCAAGGGACAGGCCCTTTGCCGAAGCCGAAACCTGCAGCGGCGCAATCGTGCTTTCCAGGCACTGTCTCAGCCTGAAGGCAGAGCAGGCCAGGTCCAGCTTGCCGGCTTCAATTTTCGACAGGTCGAGAATGTCGTTGATGATATTCAGCAGCGAATCCGCTGAGACCTTCACGATCTGGAGGTACTGCTGCTGCTGATCGGTAAGGTCCGTACCCAGGGTCAGCTCGGTCATCCCGATGATCCCGTTCATGGGTGTGCGAATCTCGTGGCTCATCTTCGCCAGAAACTCTCCCTTGGCGCGGCTGGCCTGCTCGGCGGCGCGTCTGCGAGTGCGCTCCAGGCGGGCGTGGGCGCTTTCGCTGCGATAGGCAACGTATCCCGTCGCGAAGTAAAGCAACCCCATGCTCACAATCAACGTGTACGTAACACGCTTGTGCGACGTGATCGGCACCGAGATCCCGGCCTTGGCCGATCCCACCAGAAGAGCGTAACGATGTCCGCCCAGAGTAACGGGCGTCAACGCCACCAGCTCCGTCGATTTGGCCTCGGTTATGGCGGGCACTTCCGTTACTACCGGCCGCCCGGTCCTCTGGCATTCCTCAACCACATCCCGAAGGACATCACTGCGGGTCCCGTTGCCCAAGCTCATCTGCGACAGGTCCCGGCTGGCCGATCCGCCCTCTGCTTCAGCTCCGCTGCCGGCGCCGAAAATGATTTTCCCACCGCCGTCAATGACCCAGCAGTAGCTCTTTCGTGTATCCGCAACCTTGGCAAGACACTTGGCCGAAAGCTTTTCAACGCTCACGACGGCCAGGAGCACGCCTCTAAGCCGTCCATCTTTGCTTATAGGCACGAGGATGCGGACGAACCGGTCGCCGCCGGGGGAGGCAGCCGCGCCAGGGCCGCTCGAGTATACCGTTCGGCCCGGCTGAACCGTGTCGAATTCCCCGAACTGCCGGAGGTTTTCGACTTTTGCCTCAAGCGGGCTCTGACAGAGCACGCCGCCGTCGGCATCCGCAAGAACGACATACTCCAGGACATCGGACCGCGCCGAGTAGTAGGCATCGAGCACGGCACGGCAAGTCCCATCGTATCGAAGCATCTCCTCACGCGTGCCGAGCAGTGTGAAGCTCTTCGCCATGTCCTCAAAAACGTCCTGCATCGCCCCGGCCGTACTGTAAGCAGAGCCCGACTGGTATTGCTGGAACCTCTTTATCAGCTCCCTTTCGAACCTCCGATGCTGCCATCCCAACAATGCCGCGAAAGCGGTAGCCGCCACCACGGCAAGCACCAGCGGCCTTGCGGCCCTCAGACCGGCACGCGTCCACCGGCGGTACCTGCTGTCGTTGTGGTCGACTCCGCCATCTTCTATGGACGTCTCTGGATTTCCAGACATCAAGAACCTCCTATCGGTTCCCAAGCCGCGTCATTGTGTCTCAGCGGCGTGCCAGAGCGCGGGCTCGGCCGGCGACTCTCACGCAATTCCGCCCGCTGCATTTGGCCTCGACCAGGGCTGCATTCGCCCGGCGCAACGCGTTCAAACCCTTATTCACGTTACTGTCTGTCCATTCGGCGATTCCGCAACTGATCGTAACGCCCGCAGCAGTGGCGCTGAACATGGCCTCGACGTATCCTTCCAGTCTTTCCGCGGCGGCGATGGCGCCGTCAGATCCCGTTTCGGGCATCAGCCAGGCGAACTGGTCACCACCATAGCGGGCCACCACGTCGGCGCTTCGGACCTCCTCGCGCATGATCCTGCCCAATTTCCGAAGGACCTCATCACCGCCGGCGTGCCCGAGTTTCTCATTCACTTCCGCCATATTGTCCACATCCACAATGGCCACGCTGAATGGACGTCCATACCGTTTGGCGCGCTTCGATTCCTCGCGTACCCTTTCTACCAGGACTCGCCGGCTCTTGAGACCGGTGAGAGGATCAACCTCACTTTTCAGGCACAACCTCGCATAGAAGACGGCGCAAGTCAGCTTCGCAATGAGGATCTCCCGGATGATCCTCGCCTTGTACAGCAGCAAATCACTCCAAGCACGATCGACCGTCTCGACCCCGCACAAGCACAGGAACCCGTGGCACTGGGGGCCGCCATTCTCGCCGGCGCCCGCCACCCGCGCAATCGTCAGCGGGATGACCACCCTCGTCGCCGCGCCGCCAAGCCTCGCGCACGGGGACGGCACACGGGGCGAGACGACCGGAGTTCCATCGCCCCCCCCACTTGCCTTGACCTGCGTCAGCAGGCGCCGGTCGGCCGCTAGACATTTATTTCGGCATATCAGGCACGGGCCTTGAATGGGGAACCCGCCGCCCCCAAAGCACACCACCGCCCGGTCGGCGCCGAATATCTTGGCAACTTCCCGCGTAGCAACCTCCACGGCCTGGTCAAAGTTAAGGCCGGTCAGCTTCTCAGACAGGTCCACCGCCTCCTCGACAGCGGCGTGCATCGCGCTGATTCTCTGATCGGCCGGCTGCATCTTGTCGCCGGGACGATGCTTCGCAGCTGCCCTGCGGCGCTTCGGCGCGTCGGTAACAGGCCGGGCACCCTTGCGATCGTTCTTGACGCGATTGCCCCTCTTATGCTCTTTCATGATCTTTCTGTCTCCGTTGGTTACCCCACTGCGAACTGCTCAAACAGTCTCCCTAAGGGCCTGCCTTACCTCTGCGAGCAAGTTGGGAATGTCCAGTGGCTTGGTAAGGCAGATCTTGGCCCCACAATCCAGTATCCGTTCCTCGGCCTTCCTGGACGGGCGCGCCGTGATGGCAATCACGACAATATCCTTCGTATCGTCTCTCGACTTGAGTCTCCGACAGACCTCAAAGCCGTCCACGTCCGGCATGTCCAGGTTCAGGATTACCACACGTGGTTTCAGCGATCCGATGATCTGGCCCGCCACGAACCCATCGTGAGCATCCAGGACTTCATAGTTGGGAAACTCCGCCTCGATCTCGTCGGCCAACAACTCTGTGGCAGCCAACTCACTGTCTACGATCAGGATCTTCCTGGCCCCGGCAGTCAGCTCGGCCGGGATGGGCATCTTGTGTCTGATCAGGAATTCGACCAGATCCCTCACGTCGATGCGCCTGTGACCGCCGGGTGTGCGCCCGGCCTTCATATCCCCCTTGTCGATCCAGTTAACGATGGATCCGACGGATACCCTTAGCAGGCGGGCCACTGCTGATGTTGAAAGTGTTCCTCTCACGGTACTAATCTCCTGGCGTTGAGCCTTAAGCTGATCCTGTGTTTTCTTCGGCGCTGTGATCATCAATTATACCAAGTATAGGATTTGACGAAATTGAATGATTTATAGTTTATGTTTTTTTTAGGGAGGCGGCCCCTGACAGCGATGTAGCCGTCGTGGGCCAACGGGAGGGGTTTAATCCGCGCGGTCGTCCGCCGCCCGACCTCCTGGCAAGATGAGGCCTGGAGGCAGAGGGGGCTGTACGCCGCGACCGGCATCGAATCGGCAGAGATGCGTGGCCGAACAAGGTGGGCCAGCCGAATGCTCATGTTGCCCTGTTCTCCGGCCCGACCAAGTACGTCTGGATAACTTATCGACTCCAAGATGCTTGCACTTAATTAAGACGGGGCGCCGCGAGTCTGCGGCTGGGCACGCGGGGCAGGTCCCCGCTCGTGCCGCCCCACTAAACTCACTTTCCTGGTAAAGACGGGGGGCGAATCTTCCGACACAGAATTCGGGGTGGGACGCTATAGATCAAGGGCCGGCAAGTGTCGGCTCACGTCGGGCGATAAAGAGGAGGCATTGAGATGTCCTCGAGCCCCACACGCGTTCTGATTGTGGCCAACCGGTTCCCCACCTGCAATCTCCCAGTCGACGCCAGCCTGATCTGCGTCAGCGCCCGCGACCCCGAAGAGGCGAAGAAGTTGCTCGCACGCGAGCACTTTGACGTACTTGTGGTTGACCTTTCCAGACCGGATGCCAGGTGCACCGATCTGCTTGCACACGCCAGGAAGACATCGCCCCAATGCAGGGTAATACTCGTCAGCAGCGATTCAGTTCACGGCGAGATGGCCCGGGCATTTGCGCTGGGGGCAACCGATTACCTTCAGAAGCCTTTTGGGCCGGAAGATCTGACTGGGATGATATCCAAGGCCGTGACCGCCAAGCCCCCTCCTCACGACCCGGCGCGACTTTCGGACAGTTCGGGATCTGAACTGCACCCCCAGCGCAAAGAGGCATCCCTGGAGGGCATTCAGGCGCTGGTGACCGCGGTCGAGGCAAAGGACCCCTACACGCGTCAGCACAGCAAGCAGGTGGAGCATTACGCAACGAAGCTTGCCAAGCGGCTCGGCCTCCAGGCCGACGTAATCGACTCGGTCTCGGTGGCCTCGCTGATGCACGACGTGGGCAAGATCGGCGTGCCGGATAACATTCTGACAAAGCCGGGCAGTCTGAACGAGGAAGAGCTGGCCAGTGTCCGTCGCCATCCGGCCCTGGGGGAACAGATCATCCGGAACCTGTCGGTCTTCAACACGGAGGCGAAGATTATCCGGCACCATCACGAGAACTGGAATGGCAGCGGATATCCTGACGGGCTGGCGGGCAAGGAAATTCCCCTGCCCTCACGGATAATCCGAATCGCCGACTCGATGGACGCGATGCTCATGGCCAGAAGCTACAAGGGGCCGTATCCCATCGAGAGCATGCTCGATGAGCTCACTCGCTGCGCCGGGAGGGATTTCGACCCGAAGATAGCCGGAATCGCCGCCGAATGGTCGCGCATGCACACGCAGGAACTGGTGCTGGCACGTCCAAGTCCCAAGCCGGCCCGGTCCAAATCCGCATAACATCTGAGGCAGATCCAGCCCGACCGGCAATGGGCTGTATTTGAGGGGGATTTCCAAATCCGGGGCGGATTTCGCGCGGAAGCAGACCGATGAGCCGGCACCCATGTCCCGCGGCCGCAAAAGAAAATATCAAGACCACTGGCAATTGCGGTCATGTCTTCGCTAGAATACACGCCGGTTGGGCAAATACTTTGGCGTGTATGCCGGTAACTCCGGTTCATACGCGTCTCGGGGATGTGCTGGCTATGGCGCTCAAGCACAAGGTGCCTGCCGTGTCGGTCCTTGCGGGGCTGCTCTTGTGGGTGGCGGCTGTGGTGGTGGACGTCCTTTTCTTCCACGACGAGCCCTTCCTCGACATGCTCATCCTGGCCGTCCCGCCCCACGACATCTATATCAGGTCGATCGGTTTCACGATTGTTCTCGCCCTCGGATTCATCCTTTCCGCCCAACTCGCCAACCGCGATAGGGTAGAGCAGGAGGTCCGCAAATCGCGCGCCTTTCTTCAGACGGTCATCGACGCCATTCCGGATGCCACCATGGCCATCGCCGCGGACTACCAAGTTGTTCTTGCCAATCGGGCTGCGCGGGACATAGCCGGCGTAGAGGACCCCGTTGCCTCTGGCCTGAGGTGCCATCAGGTCTTCCACCACTGCGACATCCCGTGTGATGGAGTGGAGTACCCTTGCCCACTGGTGCATGTCGTCGCTACCAAAGGTCCGGCCCTGATGACACACACACACCATGATGCCGAAGGCAACGAGGTGTTTGTCGAGATCACCGCCGCGCCTGTTTTCGACGACGCCAGCGAGGTGACGCAGATTATCGAATCCTACCGCGACATCACCGAGCAGAAGAAGGCGGAGGAAGAGATTGCCAACCTGGCGAAATTCCCGGCTGAGAACCCCAACCCCGTGCTGCGCGTCTCCGGGGATGGGACCATTATGTTCGCCAACAACGCCGCCCAGCCCCTGCTGGATGCATGGTCCTGCCGGCTGGGCCAGGCGATCCCAAAGCAGTGGGCCGAGCGAGTCTCCCATGTCCTGGTCACCGGGCAAAGGGAAGATGTCGAAATCGAGTGTGACGGCCGGACGTTCCTCGTAACGTTCGCCCCGGTCCTCGAAGCCGGTTACGTCAACCTTTACGCCCACGATACCACGAAGCGCGGGCTCACCGGCGGGATGCCAACATGAATAAGTTGAATAACACTTTGCGGATGTTGCATGCTTCGGGACGCGCAATAGCCGTCGTAACGGTTCTGCTCGGCGGGCTGGTCACGATTATCCTGCTGGCCCTGCTTTACAGAAGCCACATCACTTTCGAGAGGGAACTGACGGCCACGTTCCAGCGGCACCAGCTTACCACGGCTCGCAGCCTGGCGACCGGCGTGGAGGAGGTGTTCGCGGAGGTCGAGGATGACCTTCGGGGACTCGCCCGGCATGAGGGCATAGCCTCCGAGCCGTCCGGTCATCAGGAGTATATCCACGCATATTATGAGACACACACGGACATCCTGAACAACATCACGGTTGTGGACGCAGGCGGCGAGCGTATCTTCCGCAGCCCCAAGGCGGCCAAGAAGCACAACGTATCCCAGTGGCCGGAGTTCCTCAGCGCAAAAGACACTCGCAAGCCATGGATCGGCAAACCAACCAAGTGCGTTATCGACACCACGCAGACAGTTGTCCGCATCTTTGTCCCGGTCGTCGAGAACGGCCAATTCAACGGGGCCATCTATGCCGGCATCAACCTGAAGAAGCTCTGGGCCAAGTGCATGAAGCGTCCCGAGACCGGCCACAAGAGCCTCTGCTGGGTGGTGGAAGACTACGGGGAGCTGCTGCACCACGCCAATAGCGAGTATGTGGGCCTGAAGTGGGAGCAAATCGAGGACAAGTGGCGCTCGTCGGGGAAAGGCGCCGGGGTTGAGATCGACGAGGACATCGAGGAACTGGCGCACCGGGTCAGGAAACGCGTGCAGGACGGGCAGGAAGGCACGGCCGAGTATGTCAACTGCCTGGAAGGTGTTGAGGAGTTGGTGGCGTTCACGCCGATCCGCCTGGGCAACGAGCGGTACGGCCTGGCGGTGGTGACGCCGAAGTCGGAGATATCGGCGCCAATTGCGCACCAAGAAATGGTAACGTACGCCCTGATGGCGGGCCTGGCGGTGCTCTGCGTCGCAGGCGGCTACGCCGTCTACCGCGGTGGCAGGGCCCGCATACTCCTGGCCGAAGAGAGAAAACACGCCGACGCGCTGCGGAAGAGCGAGTCGAAATACCGCGACCTTTTCGCCAGCATGCCCAGCGGCTTTGCTCACTGCCGGATCGTGCTCGATGACGGTGGCAAACCGGTGGATTTCGTCTACCTGGAGGTCAATGGTGCGTTTGAGAGGTTGACCGGGCTCAGAAGGGACGATGTTCTCGGCAAGAGGGTCACCGAGGCAATACCTGGGATCAAGGAAGCGCATCCCGAACTGTTTGAGATCTACAGTGACGCCGCCCTGACCGGAACAGAGAAAACGTTCGATATCCACTTCCAGCCACTCGACATATGGCTCTCAATCGTCGTTTACAGCCCCGCGCGGGGTGAGTTCGTCGCGGTTTTCGAGAACATCACCGAGCGCAAGCAGACGGAGGAAGCCCTGCGCGAGAGTGAGGGGAAGCTCCTGGCATTCATGGAGTCGGCCACCGAAGGCTTTGTCGTATACGATTCAGATCTGAATCTCTCCTCCATCAACAAGACCGCCTTGCAGATATTCCCTGCCGGAAGCACGGCGGAGAATCTCAGGGGGAAGCACATCCTGGATATAGCGCCCGGTCTCAAGAAGACGGGGAGATACGACGAGTACGTGAAGGTTGTCAAAACAGGAGAGCCCCTGTATTTCCACGATATCGTTCCGGATTCTCAGTTCGGTGATAGACGCTTGTCTCTCAATGCGTTCAGGGTGGGTGGCGGTCTCGGGATCATATTCACCGATATCACCGAGCGCAAGCGGGCGGAGGAAGAGATTGCCAACCTCGCGAAGTTCCCATCGGAGAATCCCTACCCGGTGATTCGGATCGCAGCGGACGGTGAAGTGCTGTATGCAAACGCGGGCGCTCTTGGCCTGCTGGAGGACCTGGAGTCCGGGCTGGGTAAGCCCGCGCCCGAGCAGTGGCGGCGCATTGTCGCCGAGGTGCTTCAGACGGGTTCGATCAGGCGCATCGAGGCCGAACACAGAGGGAGGGTTTTCGCCTTCAGGGCTGTTCCTGTTCCCGATGCCGGTTACGTCAACTGGTACGGTGTTGACATCACCGAGCGCAAGCGCGCGGAGGAGGACAAGGAGAATCTGGCCAGGTTTCCGGCCGAGAATCCATACCCGGTCTTGCGCATCGCGGCGGAGGGGGAGGTTATGTATGCAAACACGGCCGCTCTTGGCCTGCTGGAGGACCTGGAGTCCGGCCCTGGCAAGCCCGCGCCCGAGCACTGGCGGCGGATTGTCACCGAGGTGCTTCAGTCGGGTTCGATCAGGCGCGTCGAGGCCGAGCACAGAGAAAAGGTATTTGCCTTCAGGGCTGTTCCTGTTGCCGATGGCCGGTACGTCAACTGGTACGGTGTTGACATCACCGAGCGCAAGCAGGTGGAGGAGGTGGCTCAGAATCTGGCCAAGTTCCCGGCCGAGAACCCCGGCCCCGTCCTGCGCATCGCCGGCGATGGGAACATCATCTTCGCCAACAAGGCCGCCCAGCCCCTGCTGGATGCATGGTCTTGCCAAGTGAACCAGGCGCTGCCAAAGCAGTGGGCCGAGCTTGTGGCCCATGTCCTGGTCACCGGGCCAAGGGAAGATGTCCAGATCAAATGTGACGGCCGGATGTTCCTGGTAACTTTCGCGCCTGTCGTCGAAGCCGGCTATGTCAACCTGTACGGCCGCGACATCACCGAGCGCAAGCGGATGCAGGACGAACAACGCATTCAAAGCGAGATCACAGCGAATATGTCCGAGGGCGTTTATCTGGTCCGACTCGATGACGGCGTGATCATCTACACCAATCCGAGATTTGAGGAGATGTTCGGCTACAGCCCCGGTGAAATGACCGGCAAGCACGTCTCTATCGTCAATGCCCCCACCGAGAAGACCGCCGAAGAGACGGCAGCGGAGATAATAGCCTTCCTGGACAAGCACGGTTCTTGGCGTGGCGAAGTTAACAACATCAAGAAGGATGGTACCCCATTTTGGTGCTATGCGAGTGTTTCCATGTTCGATCATCCTGAGCACGGGAGAGTCTTGGTATCAGCCCATACAGACATCACCGACCGCAAGCAGGCGGATGAGGACGTGCGACGCTCGCACGAACAGCTGCGTGCCCTGGCCGGCCGTCTCCAAGACGTCCGCGAGGAGGAACGGATTCGGCTGGCCCGGATGATCCACGACGAAGTCGGGCATAATCTGACCGCTCTCAAAATGGACCTGGCCTGGATGAACAGGAGGCTTCCAAAGGCCGCTTGTGCGTCTCCCACGTCGGAGATCAGGGAGCGCCTGGAGGCAATGTCAAAACTCCTGACTGAAACGATCCAGAAGGCAAGGGAAACGGCCAGCGAACTCCGCCCGGGACTGCTGGACGATGTGGGCCTTGACGCAGCCATCGAGTGGGAGGCCAGGCAGTTCCAGAGGCGAACCGGAGTTGAATGCACGTTTACAGGCAATGCTGAGGAGTTGGAATTAGATCGTGACCAGTCGACGGCCCTTTTCCGCATCTGCCAGGGGCTTCTGACGAACATCGCCAGCCATGCCGGCGCGACCGCCGCCACGATAGCCTTGAAAAGGCAGGGAGACGAATTAGTCCTCGAGGTGAGCGACGACGGCATGGGAATCAGGGAGAAGCAAATATCCTCTTCCAGGTCGCTCGGGATCCTGGGCATGCGCGAACGCGCCCTCGTCCTGGGCGGGCGCTTCAGCATCTCCGGAAGAGACGGCAAAGGCACAACAGCCACAGTGAGAATCCCCCTGGGAACCGTCCAGGCAAGAGGGGAGTAGCATGATGAGAACCGGACCTGTGCGAATCCTGATCGCCGACGACCACGCCGTGGTGCGCCGCGGCCTCAAAGAGATCCTGGCCGAAGAGTATAAGCTCGCGGAGTTTGGCGAAGCCGAAGATGGGCCCCAGACGCTGAAGCTCGTCTCGAAGCAGAAGTGGGACGCCGTTCTGCTGGACATCACCATGCCCGGCATGAGCGGGCTGGACGTCCTCAAGGACCTCAAGAGCGTGCATCCAAATCTCCCCGTACTCGTGCTGAGCATGCACCCCGAGGATCAGTATGCCCGGCGCTGCCTGAAGGCCGGGGCGAGCGGGTATCTGACCAAGGAAACGGCGCCCGAGGAGCTGGTCAAGGCCGTCAAGAAGATCCTTGCGGGGGGGAAGTACGTCAGCGAATCGCTGGCTGAGGGGCTGGCCTACAGGTTGGCGGATGACTACGAAGGCCCGCCGCACGAGAGGCTTTCCGACCGGGAGCATCAGGTGATGCTGAAGCTGGGCGACGGGAAGGCGGTGTCCGAAATCGCGGAGGAGCTGTCGCTGAGCAAACAGGCCATCAGCACTTACCGCTCGCGTATCCTGGCGAAGATGAATATGAAGACGAACGCCGACCTGATGCGCTATGTCATCGAGAATGATCTGCTGGACTAAGCCGTACCATGTTCTTTGCCGCGGGGGTCCTCACCTAGCGGCCTGTAGTACAAACACGCACAGGATGAATCCCCAAAATTCTACAAAAAGATCATAACTTGTCCAATACCGCTATTTCCGGGAACGGACGATAATGTCGGAAGTCATGAAGTGTTGCCGGTTCAGTACGCCCCCGGCCACTGAAGGTGTTTCGGGGAGAAGACTGTTACCGGGAAAGGTTCCTGGAGCCATTAAACCGATGGGGTGCACAGGCAATTGAGTGTTATAACTGCCCGACCAAGCGACTCACCCGATCGCCGGCCTCCACGCCGGAGGCGTGCACCCCACATATTCTTGACAGAGTTCCCAAAGGATTGATCGGCAGCACCACTGGAGCAAGTTAAGTCTTTATTCGCTCCGGGGCGTGCGATTTTCTTGGGGGTATGGCCGTGCTACGCGGGGGGGGCGCGGCCCATTATAATCCGTCCACCCGACGATACACCCGCCGGTTTCGCGTGTTTAAGTTCATAGGCGGCTTGGCCGCGGGTTACAGAAAAGTCCAAATTGTATGTAATATTCGACCGGCGCGTGCGTATTTAAGATGGGCGGGCAGCAAATCGGACTTCGCAATCAGCCCGTGAGACTGCGAAATGACGGACGCGGAAAGACAGATCTTCAGGATGCTGGAACGGCAAATGGCGGCCAACCCGACCGGCCTCACACCGGAGAAGCTCCGCGTCTATAGGGCACTTCTGACCAAACAGGTCTCCGAGATGATCCTGACAATGGCCCAGGATGCGCCCGGGCAGCGCGAGGCCGGTCTTTTCGATCTTTGCCTGCCGCAAGGAAGTGAACTTCAGCCGCTGCGGTCGACCTGACCGGCCCGTTCGGCTCGCGGCCTTCGGCCACCTCCGCGGAATTGCATGGGGCGCAGGGGGGTTTCTGGTAGCATATGCATCGATGCACATAAGCGAAGGCAGAGCTTTGCAGGAATCCTGGGACGAATACCGACGCCGGATGCTGGAAGAGACCAGCCGCTTCATCGAGTGGGCTTTTCGCCATCAGGATCAGATGATCGAAATACCGGCCAAGCCCGCCGACGACGGGGGCTTTCCGCCCGAGGTCGGCCGCTGGTTCTGGACCGCGGTCCTGACGAGGCGCGTGGACTCCGGCATCTCGCGATGGCGCCGGATCCTTCTCCACCGGCCGAAGCAATTCCTTACACGCCGCTCGCGCAGACGGTAAGGATCTCTCCCCCACCGGGGTTCCCGCATGTTCCTGCCCGGCAATCGCAAGACAGAAACGAGGTGCAACATGACTGGTCGAATATCTGCGGTGTGGACGCTGGTCCTTTGTGGCATTGTGCTGTCGGCCGGCGGCTTGTTGGGTGCTCCAACGCCCAAGCGCAGCGAAACACAGCCTGCATCGCAGCCCACCGCCGAAGAGCTCGTGAAGATCAACAAGATTCTGACAGGACTCAATGCCCAGGATCCGAAGTCCGAGCAGACGGTCGAAGACGCCCTGGCGGCCCTCGGCAAAGGGTATTTGCCGGCGCTGAACAAAGCGCTGTCCGCCCAGAAGGACCCGCTGCGGCGCGGAGTGCTTGATAGCGCCATCGTTCGCCTGAAATGGGGCGTTGACCCGCGCAGGGTGGTGAGCGCATGGCTTGACAAGAACGCCAAGAAGCCCCCCTCGGGCAAGCACCCGGGCCGTCTGAAACGCCTTGCCGACGAGGCGCTCCTGAAGGTGCTTCCCGAGATTCGCCTTACTTCACTGTTCATTCAGCTGTGGCCGGTGGCCCGCGTGCCGTCCCCGCCGCTGAAGAGCAACAACCTCTTCATCATCACCCAAAGCGGTTCGGTGCAGCACTTCACGGATCGCAGACTGCTGGCGCGGTTCTTTGTCCAGCATTTGAGGTTCCAGCCGAAGATGAAGACCGACCAGGCCAAGCAGCAGGCCGCCCGCGCATGGCTGCACCTGTCCCAGGAGCTCCAGAACGACGGCATGTTCCGCTTCACGATCCTCGTTGGCGACGTCTCGACCAAAAAGGAAGACGGAACCAGCCGGGTTGTCGCAAGGGCAACCGTCGAGCCGAAGGGAGGCGACAAGGGCTGGATCAAGGTGACGGTCACTTTCAATGCCGAAGGCAAGCTGATCAACATCCAGGAGCAGTCCAAGTTGGTGCCGGGCATCCGACCGATCTGTCAGTCCACCAAGCTGCTGGACCCGGATCCGATCGTTCGGAAGATGGCGGAAACCGAGATACTGCTGATGGGCCGGCGGTGCGAGCCCTACATCCGCGAGCAGCGCGAAAAGGCTGGGCCTGAATTACGCAAGGCGATCGATCGCATATGGCGGCGCGTCCTGGCGGAAGAGGCCGAATGGAATCGCTGAGGATGCGCAAGGCCCGGCCGCGGCGGGCCTACTTCGAGCAGAAGTCAAAGAAGCCGATTTCCTCCAACTCCGCCTGCAGGGATTCATACTCACCGCCCGTGAAGGCGGGCAGGGGCAAGCGGGTCGGCCCGCAGTCCAGGCCCGTCAGCTTCATGATGGCCTTGCCGCAAGGCACGCCGCCGTGTTTGCGCAGCAGCGCGACGACCTCCATGGACTTGTCCTGCAGCTGTCGGGCTGTATCCAGGTCCGCTGCCTCAAACGCGTCGAACAGTCTGACGTACAGCGGGGCCATGTAGTTGAACGTGCTGCCGATTGCCCCCTTGGCTCCCAGGGCCAGCCCACAGAGAAGAATCTCGTCACGCCCGAAGAGTATGTCGAACCGCCCGCCGTCCAGCCGGCGACAGAGCTGGTAGTCCATCAGGTCTTCGTACGTGAATTTCACGCCCGCCAGAGTGGGAATCTTCCCGCCTGCCGCCTCGAGGAAGTCGACCATCGGATGACACACGCCGGTCATCGCGGGTATGTGATAGTAGTAGAACGGGAGATCCGGGGCGGCCGCTGCAATCTCGCCACAGAAGGCCACCAGCTCGTCCAGGGACGGCTTGAAGAAAACCGGCGACATCGCACCGATGCCCCATGCCCCAATCTTCTGCGCGTGGGCGGCCATCGTCTTGCAGGCTTCCAGGCTGTTGTGGCCCACGTGAACGATAACCTTGAAACCGTCCGGGGCGGTGGCGGTCCATCGTTCGGCCAGATCGATCCGTTCCCCCGCGCTCAGTGACAGACCCTCGCCGGTGGTGCCGCAGATGAACGCGCCGGCCACGCCGTTGCGGCTCAGGAAGTCAGCCTGCTTCTCGACGAGGTCAAGGACGACGCCGGCGTTTGCGTCCATCGGCGTAAACGGCGCCGCAATCAGACCTTCAATGTGTTCGTGCATGATGTCACCTTCGCGGGCAGCCGGCGCTATTGCTTCTTTCGCCCGGGTTTGCGTTCCGCTGCCAGGGTGTAGATCGTCAAGCCGGCGAGATTCTTCCTGGGGCCGGGGTTCAGGACGCTCGCGACGTAGCCCACCACGAAGCACACAACGATGCCCGTAACGGGATAGAACAAGACATGGATGGTCGTCAGCCTTTCCACCGCGAACTGGCTGACGGCGGCGGCCAGCACGCCGATCACGGCACCCGTGCCGTTGGCGCGCCGCGTGAAGATGGCCAGGAAGAACAACCCCGCCAGCCCCCCACCGAACAGACCCAGATACCGCGCAAACTGCTCCCAGAGGTGCCGGATTTCCCAGCCGGCCATCACCAGCGCGAAAATCGTGCCGGCCAGGCCCACGATAACCGTGACCCAACGGGCCAGGTTCAGACGCCTGCGGTCCGGCGCCTCGGGATTGAATCGCCCATAAAAGTCGACGGTAACGGACGTGGCCACCGAGTTCATGCTGCTGTCGAGGCTGGACATCGCCGCGGCGAACAGCGCCGCAACCAGAAGCCCCGAAACGCCCGCCGGAAGCTGGGTGATGATGAACAGCGGGAAGATGGCGTCGCCCTTTGCCATCGTGGGATTCAACTGCTGCGGATAGACCGTGTAGTAGACGAACAGCGCCGTCCCGATGCCGAAGAAGATCAACGACGCCGGGATGCATAGCAGCGCGTTGGTCCAGATGCTGCGGGCGGCGGATTTCTCGTCCGGCGTGGTCAGGTATCTCTGGATGACGGCCTGGTCGGTGCCGTAGCTGATGAACTGCGCGAAGAATACGCCGAACACGACAACCCAGAACGTGGGAGTAGACAGGTCCAGGCGGAAGTCCAGCATGTGCATCTTGTCGGCCGAACCGATGATGTCCGTGATCTTGTCCAGCCCCCCGGGGATTTGCAGGGGGATGAGGATCAGGCAGAGGATGGCCCCGCCCATGAGCACGATCACCTGGATGACGTCGGTCCAGATGACGGCCTCGATGCCGCCCAGCACCGTATAGACGATGCACAGCACGCCCATGCCCGCGATGCAGGCGTAAAGGTCGATGCCCGTGACCATCGACAGCGCCAGCGAGGGCAGCAGCAGCACAATGCCGATACGCCCGAACTGCAGCAGGATGAACATCACGCTGCCGAGCAGACGGGCCACCACGTTGAACCGCTTCTCCAGGTATTCGTAGGCCGTCGTCACGTCCAGCCGCCGGTAGAACGGCAGGAAAAACAGGACGATGAACGGGGCAGCCGCCACGATCATCATGTTGCCCATGAACCACCGCCAGTCGGTGGAGAAGCTCATAGCCGGTATGGTCATGAACGTGATGGCGCTGAGCTGCGTGCCGAAGATGCTTAGCCCCGCGGCCCACCATGGTATTCGCCTGCCGGCCCGGAAAAAGTCATCCGTTGTCTTTTCGCGCCGGGCGAAGTACACGCCCATGCAGATCAGCACCGCCAGATAGGCGCCCAGGATAGAGTAGTTCAACGCGCCGAACCCCCGAACCTCTTCGGGCTGGCCCTGCAACACCCGCGGCGTGCGGACGCCCGGGCGTATCTCCCCCGAGGGAATGACGATCCGGTCACCCCAGCGGACCGCGGTGGTTGTGACGGGGGTTCTCGCGGGCATGAGCCCGGCCTTGACCCACGTATCGGTAATCGTGTGGTAGGCAAGGATGTCCCGGGGAAAGCCAGGGTGCATCGCGCCTGCGCCCCAGTCGGCCCCATCGCTGCCGCCGAAGATGAGCACGTGGGCGGCACCCGAGGCAATGCCGGCCGCCGCCATCGCGCACCGACCGTCCGTGCCATCCTTCTTCTTGCCCAGGATGTTGGTCAGCCGCTTCCATGATTTGTCCTTCGGCCGGTAGCGGTACGCGTCGGTCAGGAATACGGGCTCGCGGTCGGGCTGGACGTTCCGCCCGCTGAAGAGGAAGAAGCTGTCGGCCTCGCCGTCGTTCTGCCCGGCGGCCACCGAAAGAATGCGCGCCGGGCCCGGCCAGGGGTCAAGCTCCCGCCATTGGAACTCCTTCGCGTCGTCCTTCTTCGACAGGTCCAGCGCCAGGAAGGTCCTCGTGGCGGCGGGATCCTTCGTGGATTCCTGCCCGCCGGCGATGTAGATCGTGCTGCCTACCTTCGCGCCGGCCATGAACGCCAGCGGCCTCGGGAGGGAAGGAAGCCGCCGCGTGACGAACCTCTTGTCCTTCCTCTTGGCCTTGGGGTCCCACTTCAGCATGAAGACGTCGCTGTAGCATCGCTCGCCATCGCAGCCGCCGATGCAAATGACGCCATCGTCGGTACTTATGGACACGCCGTAGGCCAGCGGCCTGGGCAGCTTGAGGCGTTTGTCGAGCCACTCGTACTTGTCGTCAGCGCCCTTCAGCAGGACGAACGCGTCGTCCCACCAGACCTTCTTCCCGTTTTGCCACGGAAGCTTGTCGGGGAAGTTGGCCCCGCCCGCGACGATCAGGGCATCGTTGTGGACGCCGGCAAACGGGCCGGCAAGGCCCACCTGCTTGTCCTGCCCCGGTGAGGGCGGCAGCTTAGGCAGATCGGTCCATTTCAGGGCGGGACGGGACAGCTCCGGCGGCGCCGGCCGGACCAATCTGACACCCAGCGAGGGCTCCGCACCGGTCTCAATGGGCTGCGGCTCACAGCCGGGCAGAAACGCAAGAACGCAAAGGCAAGCCGTATAGCAAACGCGCCGTGCGAACGATTTCATGGCATCGTCCCTTCGTGGAAGGCAGGTGTAACCGCATCAATAGATAGCGCGGCGGCCGCCGATGCAAGCGATTCTCCCACGCTGCAGGACTGGCCCCGCAGCCCGGTATGTCTATTTCACCTCTAACCGATAGAGGGTCACACTAATGGGAAGCACGCTCAGCGTCTTCGGAACTTCCGCTAACGCCTTCTGCTCTATCGTGACCTGGGGCTTCTTGCCGGGCGCGTTGTACGCGTTCTTGTCCGGGCCGGTAATCTGCCACAGCCGCCCCTTGCCCGACAGACGCGCGCCCTTCACGTCTATCGTCAGGCTCGACTTTGATTTCGTCGGGTTGACGATCCCAATCGTTAACGCCTTGCGGTCTTTCGTCCAGGCGGCGACAACGTCCAGGGGCCCGGCCTTGGGGCTTGTCTCCACCGGTATTTCGCCGAATTCCTTCCTGTACAGCATGAGCACGAGCCCGGTGGTCTCGAATTCGGCGGCCGTCTTGCTCGTCTTGATACACCCGATCACATTCACCGTCTGGGCGTAGTTGGCCATGAAGTAGATGTCGCTGTTGCGGAAGAACTCGTGCAGGCCGGCGGCGATGCCAAGCCCGTCCTTGAGGAAATACCGCGTGCCGAGCTCACCGTACAGGTGCTTGCCGTACCAGTAATTCCATTCGTCCAGGGCGATGCGGATGTCCTTGCCCTTCAGCGCGGCTATGTCCTTGCGGTAGGCGCGATGCGCCCTGGCAATGGCTCTTACCCTTCCCGGCGCCTGGGCGACGTGGGCGGCCAGATCGCGCTTGGCCCCGCAGTAGAAATGCTCGCTGATCAGATCCATGTGCTCGCTGCAGATCTTGAGCATGGTCTGGCTCCACTTGCCGACGCTCCCGACGGCGATGGCCTTGATGGACGGATCAACGGCGCGCATGGCCTCCACGCACTTGTTATGCTTCTTGACGTATTCCTCGAGGGGCATGTGGCCCTTCTGCCAACTGCCGTACATTTCGTTGCCGACGGCCCACCACTTCACGCGGTACGGCTCGGGATGCCCGTTGCCGGTGCGCAGCTTGCCCATGGGCGTGCCGGCGTTGCCGTTGCAGTATTCAACTTCCTCCGCGGTGGACTTCACGTCGCCCAGCCCGGTGTTCACGGCGATGAACGGCTCGGTATCCAGCAGGCGGCAGAAGACCATGAACTCGTCAATGCCCACGTCGTTGTGCTCGACGCCGCGCCACGCGGGATTCTTGCGCGGCGGACGCCGATCACGCTCGCCCACGCCGTCTTTCCAGTTGTAGCCGCTCACAAAGTTGCCGCCCGGCCAACGATAGACCGGCGAATCGAGCTCCTTCAACAGCTTCAGCGTGTCAGCGCGAAATCCCTGCACGTTGTCAGCCGGCATCAGCGACACCGTGCCGACCCGGAAGGCGCCCTTGCCTTTGGAGACGATTTCAAGGCTGGCCTTGTCGGTAGCCGCTCCCGCTTTGAAACGCAGCGGCATCTTGGTGAACTCATCTGGGATCTTGTCGATCGTTACGGTCTGGCGGGCATCCTTGCCCTGGCCCCATATCAGGCTGACCTCAATCGGAGCGGCCTTCGGACTGCCGGCGATGATGATTCGGCCGACGTATTCTTTCCCCTTGAGCACGCCCAGGTTCTGCTGGACTATCCCGTAGGCCTTGCCGTCGCCGGCCAGTTTTATCTCGGGCGTGTGAACGCCCACGTAGGACCTTTCGCGCACCATCTTCACCGGACCGCCCGCTGGGACGGCCTTCCAGGGCGACCCCCTGCCTCCCACGGCGTAGAAGAACTTGCGGTCCTCAAGCATTTCCGCCCAGATCCCGCCGTAGATGCAACGCCCGAGATGCTCGATGAACTGCCCGTATATGTACTTTGAGATCGGCGCCTTGGTTTTGCCCGCGTCGATCGTCACAGTGGGCTTCTCGTCTTTTGCCGGCTTGGGTTCCGCAGCCTGACCAAACCGCGCGATTGCCAGACAGATCACCATCGCCAGCGCCGATCCAACCGTTTGCCTCATTGTCATGGTTTGGTTCCTTTCGAGAGTAGTACCAGGGAAGAAGATCATCATCGGACTGGAATACCCTGTCAAGGCGCGTGCCCGCCATCCCCGTCGTTTCGTCAGGCCTCGGGCCCCAGCAGGGTTTCGAGCAGGAGTTTTGCGGCGGCCTTGTCGGGGATGCGGCCGCGGACGGAGCTGTCGAGGTCGGTGGCTGCGTACGGCGGAACAGCGGAGCCCACGCAGGACGGGCAGCCGTCAAGGCAGCCGCACTGGGCGACAATGTCGCGGACGGTTTGCATTATTTCGCCGATGTTTTCGAGGCACTTTCTGGCGAACCCCATTCCGCCGGGGTACCTGTCGTGCAGGAACAGGGCGTCTTTCCCGAGGCAGCTCGCGTCGACCACGGTGCCGATGTCGCTGACATCGCACATGACGAAGAAGGGCGCGACCTCCACCAGGACGTTGGCGACGCCTATCAGCGCCTCGCCGACAACCATCTGCTTTTCCTTCAGCAGCTCCACGATTTTCTCCGGCGGGCAAAGCCACATCGCGACGGTCTCGAGCGTCTGCGGCGGGAGCTCCAGCTCCTCGAAGCCGAGGCTGTCGCGCGAGTGGAAGCGGATCTTCTTGAACATCGGTATCGTGGTGGTGACCGTCACGTCGCCGAAGCCCAGCTCCGCGCCGCGCCATTCGCGCTGCTCCTGCGATTCGTCTATCCGAATCTGCGACGACCGCACCGACTGCGTGTAGTAGTCCAGGTCGCGCCTTTCCACGCGGGCGATCTTCTGGTCGATGTCCAGCTCCGTCACGAAGTACGTCTCCGCCGCGTGTATATACACCGCATGGTCGTGCAGTTGGCCCAGGGCGCTTACCTCATCCATCGTGCCGATCACCTGCTCGCCGGCGGACTCATCCTGGATGGTGTAGACCGGCCCGGCGATGTTCCGCAGGTTAGCGCCGGCCGCCGGGTACTCGCTGCTGGCCCAGTACCAGTGGCCCTCGATGTGGCGCACCAGGCCGTCCTCCTCCAGCAGCTCCAGCACCGTCTGCGCGTACGGCCCGAACTGCCCGGCCTTGTCGTCGGCCAGGGGCAGCTCGAACGTGGCGCACTTTATGTGGTCGATGGTAATGTGCGGGTTGTCGGGGTCGATGACGGCCTGCTCGGGATTCTGCTTGAAGATGTAGTCGCAGTAGGTCATCAGGTACTGGTCGATCGGGGCGTTGCGCGCGACGAGGAAGATGAGTGCCTCGTCCATACCCCTGCCGGCCCGCCCTGCCTGCTGCCACAAGCTGGCGATGGTGCCCGGATAGCCCGACAGTATGGATGCGTCGAGGCTGCCTATGTCGATGCCCAGCTCCAGGGCGTTGGTGCTCGAGACGCCGAGGATCTCCTTGCTGACGAGCTTGCGCTCGATCTCGCGGCGCTCTTCGGGCAGGTATCCACCGCGATAGGCGTGCACGGCCTTGGCCAGCCGGGGCCAGCGCCGGCGAAGCAGGTCGCGGCAGTTCTTGAAGATCAGCTCCGTCTCGAGACGCGTGCGGGCGAAGGTTATCGTCTGCACCTGCTCGGAGACCAGGGAGGTCATCAGGTGTATGGACTCCCACATGGGGCTTTTGCGCTGCCCGCCGGCGCGCCAGCTTTCCTTTGCGCCGCGGGCGGCAGCCTCCAGAGGCGGGGGATTCCACAGCACGAATCGTTTCGGCCCGTGGGGCGAGCCGTCGTCGCTCACGAGCTTCATCTGCGTGCCGCAGATGCGCTCGGCGTGCTCGCGGGGGTTGGCGATGGTGGCAGAGCAGCAGACAAACTGCGGCTTGGCCCCGTAGTGCTCGCAAATACGCTTAAGCCGCCGCATCACGTTTGCCAGGTGCGAGCCGAACACCCCGCGATAGGCGTGGACCTCGTCGATCACGACGTACCTCAGATGCGTGAAGAACCGGTTCCACCGCGCGTGGTGCGGCAGGATGCCCTGGTGCAGCATGTCCGGGTTTGTCAGGACGACGTTGGCCGCGTCGCGCAGGCGCCGGCGGAGGTTCTGCGGCGTGTCGCCGTCGTACGTGCCGGCCAGAAACTCAACCGCGCCAGCCGCCTGAAACGCACCCAGCGGCCGCAACTGGTCCTGGGCCAGCGCCTTGGTCGGAAAAATGAAAAGCGACGTCGCCAGCCGGTCCGCGATTATCGACTCGACAACGGGAATGTTGTAGCACAGCGTCTTGCCGCTGGCCGTGCCCGTCACGATCACCACGCTGCCGCCGCCGCGAACGTGCCCTATCGCCTCGGCCTGATGGCAATAGAGCTGCTCGATCCCCTCGGCAGCCAGCGCCTGCCGCACCACCTCGTGCAGCCCGCCGGCCAGATCCGCATACCGGGCGGGCCTTGCCGGCAGGACCTCAACGTGAGCCACCTGCCCCGCAAAAAACTTCGACCGCTTCAATCGCTTCAGAAAAGTTTCACCATCCATGGTCTATCCCGGTCTCCACTGGGCCGGCGGCGGTCACTCCCGGCTGACGCTTTCTCGCAGTTCCTCGAGGGATGACGCAAAAGCGCAACCTTCGCGATTGCATGAACCGATGGACCCCCACAGGCCCTTCGAGAACAGGGTTCATCGTCTCGCCTTCTGAAAGATTCGCTGTTGTTCGACGAGCCCACTGGTCAAGCGCGGCTGCGCGAAGTCATGCCCAAGTTGCAGCAGCGCATCAATAATGTGGACGTTTTCGCTGTGCCGGAACGCCCGCAGCTCCTGCCGGTGGATTCGCTCCAACTCCGGGCGTGCGCGAAGCCAGGCGTCCACCCACTGGCGCCGCATCGTGTCTTTGGCGTCCGACATCTTTCTTGTCCTGTCAGTCAGTCCTCAGTACCCATTGTACCACGCCTTGGCCCCTCAGGCACCTTCGCCGCCCTTGCGGGCGCTCTTGAGCATCTTGCGCGCCCTGGCGGCGAGGGGGTCGCCGAGGTCTATCGGTTTGCGATGTTCGGCCCCGGCGGCCGGGTCGATTATATCAGCCGCCTCTTCCCGGGGCGATTCGCCCGACGGGGCAAATGCGCCCGGCGGATTGTTCGATCTTACGACCTTTTGTGGCGGCGACTTCTTGCCGATATGGGGGTCGAGCCGGCCGGTCTGGATCCGCTTGGCCAGGCGCTTGCGAAGGTCACTTGCAAACGACCTTCTCCGCCCGTGGCGCTCAGCTACGTCGGGCGTGCCGAGGTCCTCGCGCCTTTCGCCCTCGGGGTATCCGGTTGGAACCTTGGGCTCGATGGGATGGAAGACCTGCGGCTCGCGTTTGCGCTCCAGGCGCCGGCGCAGTGCCTGTTCGAGCCTCAGCTTGTCCGCGCCCGGCCGGTCCGTCAGAGACTCCACGTCCGCCGCACACAGGTCCTCGCCGCCGGCCAGCATGCCCTCCAGGATCATCACGGCCGACCTCTTGGAGGGGATGAACGCCTCGCCGCGGTCGTACTGCCAGGAGGCGTACTGCCTGAGCGGCTTGCCGACGCAGCACGGGCAGCCGTCGTCGCAGGTGCACTTCTTGATGTTGTCGAGCACGGCGGGCATTATCTCGTGCAGGCGGCAGTAGGCCTTTTCGGTGAAGCCCAGCCCCAGCGGATATCGCTCGTAGATGAAGATCGCGTTCCACGGGGAGTTCACGCTGCCGATCGAATGCGAAAAGTCCAGCGTGTCGCACGTCATGAACAGCGGCAGGAGCATTCGCGTGGCATAGCCGATGCCCATGAGGCCGGAGTGGTCGAGGCCCGCCCGCAGGACCTCGGCCATCAGCTCCTCAGGCGGCACGAGCCAAAGAGCCGTCGTCTCCAGAACCAAGGTGGGCAGGCGCACGTCGTGGAGGGATATGGCGTCGAGTGAGTAGAAGTGAATTCTCTCGTAGGCTCCGGTCTTGAAGTACGCGGTGACCTCGCCCCAGTACGCCGTTGCCGTGCCGAAGGGCTTCTCGCGCAGCGCGTGGTCGATATGATGCACGTCCGTGCCGCCGAGCGGGTCGGTGTAGTAGTCCACCTCCACGCGTTTGACGGTGGCAATGTTCCTGTCCAGGTCGAGCGTCTCAACCAGGTACGTGTCGCCGCGATGCATGTAAACCGCGCCGGGATGAAGTATCGGCGGAGCGTCGAACCTGTTGACCTCGCCCACAACCTGGCCCGTATCCGCATCCTCAATCACCACGTTGGCGCCCGCGCAATCGCGCAGCGACATCTCGTGCTGCGGCGTCTCGGCGGCTGCGTGATACCACGCCCCGTCGATCTCCTTTACCTTCAGGTTGTCCTGAAGAACCTTCAGAACCAGCTCGGCGTGCGGGCCGAAGCAGCTCGCCTCGTCCGCGGAAATCGGCAGCTCGTGGGCCGCACAACGCAGGTGGCCCGTGATAACGAACGGATTGTCGGGCTCGATGACGGCCTGCTCGACGCCCCGGGCGAACAGGTATTCCGGATGCGACATCACGTACTGGTTAACAGCCGTATCCAGGCCAATGAGAATCACCAAGGCGTCGTCGCTGCCCCTACCCGCGCGCCCGGACTGCTGGAGAAAGCTCGCCAGGGTCCCGGGGTAGCCAACGATAATGCAGGCGGCCAGTGCCCCCACGTCGATGCCGAGCTCCAGTGCCCTGGTGGTGCTGACGCCGAGCAGCTCGCCGCTGAAGAGGCGTCGTTCGATTTCCCGCCGCTCGGCCGCCTGGTATCCGCCGCGATACGGCGAGATCTTTTCCGCGAGCTCGGGCGCGGTCTTCCGCAGCTTGTCGCACACGTAGCGGTAGATCATCTCGGCGGTCATTTTCGCCTTTGAGAAGGTTATGGTTCCTACGCCTCGCCGGACGAGCTCGGCCATCAGGCCGTGTGCCTCCACGTTGGCGCTTCGCCGCGATCTCCACTTGCGTTCGGCAATGCGGGGCGGGTTCCAGAAGACGTACACCCTCCTGCCGCGGGCGCTGCCGTCGCCGTCGATCAGCGAAAACTCCCTGCCGGTAAGCTCCCGGGCCAGCTCCAGCGGATTGCCGATGGTGGCCGAGCAGGCAACAATCTGCACCTGCCCACCGTAGTGACGGCAAACCCGATCGAAACGCCGCAGCAGGTTGGCCATGTTCGACCCGAAGATGCCGCTGTAGACGTGCAACTCGTCCAGGACCAGAAGCCTCAGCTTCGCCAGGAACCTTGCCCATCGCCCGTGCTGGGCCATCAAGGCCGCGTGCAGCATGTCCGGGTTGCTGAAGATCACCGAGCCCTGCTCGCACAGCTTGCGTCGCATCGCACCCGGCGTGTCGCCGTCGAAGACCCCGGCCAAGTGGCCGCCGACGCCCGCCGCGGCAGCAGCGGCCTGGAAAGACCTGAACTGGTCCTGGCAAAGCGCCTTGGTCGGAAAGAGCAGCAGCGCCGTCGCATCCGGATCGGACGCAAGCATCTCAACGATCGGAATCTGAAAGCACAGGCTCTTGCCGCCCGCGGTGCTCGATACCACCACCACGTTCTTCCGGTCACGCAGTTGGTCGACGGCACGGGCCTGATGCTCATAGAGCCTGTCGATGCCCCAGCTTTCCAGCGCGGCCCGCACGGGCGGCGGCAGCGGCTGGAGGGGCTCGGCCCAGACCGCCGGGCGCGGCGCTACCTCGCGGACGTAGGTGATCTGGCCCGCATAGTCAGGTGAGTTTCGCAGATCGTTTAAGAAGGCCTCGACGTCCATGTCTCTTGTGTCTCGCCGGGTCGGTCACGGAGGCGGCAGCCGTACCATCAGGTCCGCCATTGTTATCAGGTCAAGCATGTTGTGCTTTATGCACTGAACCATCTCAGCGGCGCTTCCGGTGTGGACGTAGGCGTGGTACGCGTCGGGGATCTGACAGGACGGAATATCGTCGTCGCGGATGCGCCCACAGATGTGGCGCTCCAGGGTCTGGAGCTTGCAGTCGGGCAGGCTGTTCTTCCAGATACGCCGGCACACGTGCAGCAGGTCGAAGTGCGCCGCATCCACCGCGAAGGCTATGCCGGTAGCCGCAGACCGGACGCGGACGTACGGCAGGTCAAAGGTCTTGCCGTTGAAGGTCACCAGGAGCTTCTTGCCGGCCGCATCGGCCATGAACAGCGACAGCACCGCGCCCTCCTGCGAATAGTCCCGCGCGAAATACTGCCTGGCCACCAGAGACCCATCCTCCCAGACCATCACGCCGGTCAGGAACAGCGGCGAACTGGCCAGCCCGGTGGTCTCCACGTCCAGAAAGATCACATCGGCCGGCGACAGATCGTCCGTGGGGCGATACTCCGCCAGGCGACGGCACAGGTTGGAGCGTGGATCCGCAAACGCCGCCGAAAACGCCTCGCAAAGCTCGTCCCACCGCCTCGGCATATCCCGCAAACGGTTCTCGATCAGGAATGCCTTGCCCCCGCCGGGCGCCTCGACCTCTCGACCATCCACGGCTTCATCCAGTTCAACTCGAGGACCCGCCCTCGCAGGCCGGGTCGCGGCGACCGCTTTGCGAGCCAGGTCGCGACGGAAGTGGATTGCCCCGGCGCCGCCGTTCGGATCGCCCGCCGTCTGCGGCTGCGAGTCTGGATCGTGGCCGCGCCGGCCGCGGAGTTCGGCCCGCCGGCGGGCCCGCAAGGCCTTTCGTAAATCCTTGTGGTCACTCACGAGAGTCTGACCGCCTGGGCATACCAGCCATAGAGCGGCTTCACAGGAAATGCCTTATCTTACAGGGGAGAAGTGTCGCATTCAACAAAAAGTTCAGGTTTTGTTCGGTATGCGATTTGGGTTGACTTTCGGGCCGGGCGCCGGCGTGGACTACTCGATCTTGACGATAATCTCGATGAGCCTGCCTTCGAAGTCCAACTGAATGCGCACAGCCTCCGGCCAGTTGTTGGGGTTGTCGGCAGTCCACGACCCGGTTGAGCCCGCCTCACCCGGCTCAGCCGACCAGGCGGCTCCATCCCACCAGTAAACCTTGAAGGACGAGCATTTTCCGGCAACGAATGTGGACCAGTGCATGGGTTCGGTGGGCGGCACCCTTATCTCTGGCGGTATGCGATCGCCGCTACCATCATAGAAGGGCGGCTCGTAGCCCAGTTGCCCCACATCAGGAAGCAACGCGTTGATATGGTCGTCCTCGGTGGCTTGTCCCGGTAACAGAAGGTACAAACGTCGCCAGATAATATCCTTGGGAGGAATGTCGTCGTTGGCTCCCTGGATGAGCGCATCGTCCGCGTCGGTAGTGAGCCCGTAGTCGATTGTCGCGGCGTTGGCCGATCCGACTCCCGTCACCGTTGAATCGAAACTCCCAACCGCGGCGAAGGCAATGTGGTTGCCCTCCGTTATCTTCAAAAAGCCGCCCTTGCTGATGGACGACATGTCCCGGCGGATAAGCTTATCGAGGGCGGCCACAACCCGGTCAATCCGAATCGCGTCGTTGGACATGTTCATGATCCGCTGGACCTGAGCGAGGATTCCACTGAAGATCATGATCAGGACCGACAATATGGCAACAGCCACCATCAACTCCAGCAGCGTGAAGGCGCGTCGCCTCGGCGTCCGGCCGGCCCCAAACCTTGAAATTGAATGTCTGAGTTGTAGCATAATGGTCCTCTACGGCTTAAGGCCTATCCTTGACACAGGCAAGCGGAAGGCCGCCTGCCGCCGTCACACTACCTACTAAAGCGTACCGCGCCAAACGGGCGGATTCAAGAAAAAAATGTATGGGTTCTGTTGGGCATTGAATCAAGGTTATTTCGGACGCTCCGCAAGCATCTGTCAGCAGTTAGTAAATGGCCGGGCCAGCCTACTCGAGCGTGGCGATTATTTCGACGGGCCTGCCAAGAATGGCTATGACATAAGTGGAGGCCGGGCTTGGAAGTGGAAATGCCCAGGCGGAGTCCACCATCAGCATATTACTGGTATTCCCAACGATGTTGCGGACCTGTCCTTTCCCGGCGCCTGCCGTAATCCGCACGGTGGCGTTGGCCCAAGCGTTGGGCATCCACGACCTTGACATGTCTATGAGGGTAGTCCCCGTGACAATGGTCGGCGTTCCCCGAACCAGACGGGCCCAGACGTTAAACTCGATCCGCAAGGCCTTGGGCCAGTTGTTTGGGTCGGCGGCCGACCACGACCCGGTGGCGCCTTCAGCCGACCAGTTGGCCCCGTCCCACCAGAAGACCTTGAAATCCGTGCAGTTCGCGCCGAGGTAATCAGCCCAATGCTCCGACCCCGCAGGAGGCATTTGTATCGCCGCCTCGGGAATGTAGACGTAATCGTTGTTGTCGTCCTCGGCTTGAGCGGCATCGCCAAGCAAACCGTCGTAGTGTCCGCCCCTCAATGTCCCGCGCCTGCGATCGGAATAGGGATCGCCGGTCTGGCCGTAATCGGACGGGTAAAACTCGTTGGGCTCTCCCGGAGTGAGCACGCATAGACGCCGCCAGAGAAGACTGCTGTCGCCCAGGAGACCATAGTCGATTATTGCGGAGTTGCCAGTCAGTTCGGGATCCGTCATCGATTCATGACTGCCCACAGCCGTAAAAGCAATCTGCTCACCGTTGGTTATCTTCAAAAAGCCTCCCTTGCTGATGGCGGAAATGTCCCGGCGAATAACCTTTTCGAGGGAGGCCGCAGTCCTGTCAATCCGAATCAGGTCGTTGGCCCTGCCCAGGACACGTTGGACCTGCGAGAAAATCCCCCCGAAGATCACGATCAGGGCACCGAGTATGGCCACGGCTACCAGCATCTCCAGCAGGGTAAATGCACCTCGCCCTGGCGCCCGCGCACCCTGGGCCGAAGAGACTGAATGTCTGAGCCTTTCGTTCATGGTCTACTACGGCTTGAGCCCGGTCTTGGTGACAACAACGCCGGTGGCGGGGGAACCGGCACCGGTCTCAACTATCACCCAGGCCTTTCCACCATTGGTGATGGTCAGCCCGTGATCGAGCGTGACAGTGGCGCTGGTGATGCTCGTAATAATGGCGTACTCGCCGGTGGCGGCAACAATCACAGGCGAGCCGACGTTCAAGTTCGTCCCGTCGGTGAAGCCCACCTGCGTCTGATCGGTGTAGGCGTTGGAGCTGATGACTTCCATGGCCTTGACCACGTCGCCGCTTGCCTTGGCGTAGGCCACGCTGACCAGTTGATAAGCCCCGCCGCCGCACTCCCTGGCCAGTATCACGAACCCCTTGGTGGTGTCGGCATCGTCGTACGGGCTTTTCTGGAAGGCTTCGCTTATCACCGTGGTGTTCACCCCATCGGCGATAACGACCAATTCCGTGGCCGGGTCACCGACGCCGTCGACGACATCGCCGACGGTCACTAACATCTTGGCCACCGCTATGCCGTTGGCAGCCACCATGCCGCCTTCCGAAGTGCCCAGCGACATGCGAACCTGCGCCAGGCCGGTCACGAAAAGTGCCGCGACCATCGCCATCCCGATGCCCAGCACCCCTATGGCAATCAGCAGCTCCGTCAGGCTGAAACCCCCCTTCCTGCGGGCCGGACGATACCTGAATACGCCTGGATTCCCTGTCGCGAAAGTCATCATTGGCCCTTCCTCAAATACAGCATGCCGGTATAGAAGTTGATGGGCAGGTACTGTGCCGCCTCGTTCAAGTGGGTCTGCCTTTGCGCGAAGGTAAGCGTTCTTACATACCCATAGTTGAAGATCGTCAGCGCGGTCGAGCCCTCCTCGCTCTCGTTTTCCGGCAGCGGCTGCCACAGCTTGGTGGCCCCGCTGAACAGGCCGTCGCCGGATATCTTGAACTTGACTTCGTCGCCGCCCACCGTCCTGACCAGTACGCCCGTGGACGTGAAGATCATGCTGAATCTCGTGAAGCATCTGTCTCCGGAGGTAAGACCGATGCCCGTCAACTCCTCATCCGTAATCGTCTGCCAGTTGCCGCTACTGCTGAAATTCGTAGCGTCGCCAATGGCCATCGACCCGGGCATGGGCTGCGGGGTGTGGCCGGCCGCCTGAGAGAATCTCAACACCGGATCGATTATGTTGTAGACCGAGGTATCGTCCGGGGGGTAGACCCAATTCTGCGCGACCGTCAACGTGTCACCCGCCTTCGACACAATTGTGAGTTTCTCGTCTGTGCTGGGGAGCTCCAAAAGATAGCCGTTAAGAGCGGTGTCGTCCATTGATTCCCATGATGCTCCGCTATGCACGAGATAGTCCGCCCCCCCGTCGGTAGCCGTTCCGGTGGCAATCTGGGTCGTGGCGCTGCCGCGTCCAATCACCGTTATATACTGGACGCCCTCCAGGTCCGGGTTGGTAACCGGGTCGGCAAGCTGTACGTGTATGCCCGCGGGCCTGCCGCTTTCCAGCGCGTATCCCCGGCCTGCTTCCAGGTGTGCCGAGGTCTGGTTATACGTCATCGCATCCGCACCGGATTCAAACATTCGAGCCACGCTCGGCAGCGTTACCGCCGAGATCAGCACGATCAGGGCCAGCACGACCATCAACTCGACAAGGGTAAAGCCCTCCACCCGCCGACGCGGCTCGTGCGCGCGGCAGAGGCCCCTACCCAGCGTCCCACCCCAACAGGTCATCTTGCCGGCAGGCTCCATCATTATCCTCATCCTCGATACTTATCAGAACGGATATTGTCGGCTTTCTTGTCCTCGTCGCCGCTGCTTGGGTCGCCGAGGGCATCGAAGCCGAAATCACCATCTTTTCCCGCCGAGATCAACACCGGGCCCCCGCCGAACCCCTTGTCCTTTCGATACCTCATCTCCAGCAGGTACCCATCCAGCAGCGACGAATCGCCGCCGGAATACGCCTTGGTGGGCAGGCTTTTTACCAATATGCCGCCGTCCTTGTCGGCATCAAGCTGTTCCATGAGATGCGAGCAGTCGTCGGTCTCGTCGTCTTCCTCAGCGGGATAGTCCTTGACATTATCATAGTAGGCCTTGATGGCCTCCATCACGACCCTCTGCGTCGTCATCGTCTCTTGGCGCTTGGCATCGTCGATGACGTGCTCGCCGACACCGACCGCCAGGGCTACCAGGATTGTCAGTATCATCAGCACGGCCAGCATCTCGATCATGGTGAAGCCGCCACGGCAAGCGGTGGAAGACAACGTCACGCCACGCCGCCGGAGCATCTTTCTGTTCAGGCTCACCGTCCGCATCACTATTGCTCCTCGAGGAAGTTCGTTATGTCGTCTGTGTCGGGCTCGTCGTCGAAGGGCTCAAAAACTCCATCCGGCCCGCGGGTGGCAAGGATGAAACCCTTGTGGCCCTGCCCGTAGAAGGGGTAAGTGCTGACCGGCCCGTCGAGGTTGTCCGTAGCGTAGTGGCCAAAGGGCGCGCCGCCCGGCTCAAGAGGATCGTAACAGTAGTAGTAGATTTCCTCGTCGAAGGAATCTATGAAGACCGGGCCATTAGTGCCTGACTTTGTCTTGACCTTCTCGGCCCCGTTGTAAGGGCCGCAGACCAGCCCCCTCTTCTCGAGGCGAAAGCCGAAGCCCGTGCAGCCGTCGTCCGTGGACAGGTTGGTCCCCGGCGTGCTATCGCTGTTCTCGTCAGGCCCGTAGCCGGTCAGGAACAGAACCAGCAGCTCTTTCCCGTCCCACCCGCTGTAGCCCGCGTGGGTGCTGGGGGGATACTCATCCATCTGCTCGTAGTACTGCTTGCAGGCACCATCGATCAGACGGACCGTGGACAGCGATGTCGAGCGCAATACCATGCGATATACCTTCTGAACCGTCGGCGTAAGCACGGCCAAGAGAAGCAGCATGATCAGCAGCACCGCCATCATTTCAATGATCGTAAAGCCGCCGATGGCCCGCGGGCCCGGGCGGCCCCTATTCTGATTTTTCAAAGTTAGTGGCATCATCTTTAGTGAAGAACTTCCTGTCCACCCCAGCCGAGATCAGAATAAACGTCTTGTCGTTGTAAGGCAGGTCGTAGCTCGGGTTGGTTATGAACTCTGTAAAGGTCTCCCCGCCGGTATTCCCGGTGGTATACTCGTCGTTGTCGGTTTCGAGGAACTGGCTTGTCCCCGTCTGGCCCGGCCAGGATACGTAGTAGCAGATGGCCATCGACGTGCCCCAGAATCCGTCCGACAGCGTGTTCACCTCGCCGTTCAACTTCTCAAGGCTCTCATCATCTTCGTACCCGGAGTACTTGCTCTTGGGATAACAGCGGTCGTAATTCGAGTCGGCTGGGTCCGTTGTGAACGGGGTGGTCCCGTCGATGTAATCGTACAGATAATCGAACACGCAAGCAGCCAGAATCTGGCTGCCCGTGTACGTGCTCAGGCTGCTGGTGGTATTCTGGCCGGGATAATAGCCCTTCTCGTTCTTGTACGCGGTTGCGGCGTTTGCCAGCTTCTCAACCCGCGTCTGGGCGGCGGCCGACAGGCCGACCTTTATGCCCCAGGTGACGGCCGGAATAAGTATGGCCATCAACAGCCCTATGATCATGATCACCACAATCAGTTCGACAAGCGTGAATGCGACCCTTCCGCCCGGGGCACGAGCCCGGCCCCAGAGCGGACCTCGTCGGCTTTGTCCAGTCATGCTCTGCATGAGTCCGGTTTACTCCCTTCTTTTCCTTATCCCCCGACGGCCGAAATAAGCTTAACCATAGGCATGAACAGCGCGATAACGATGAACCCAACGATCGAACCCAACACTACGACCATTACCGGCTCCAGCAGGGACACCATGCCGGAAACCATAGCATCAACGTCACCGTCATAAGTATCGGCAATCCTCCCAAGCATGTTGTCCAATTCGCCGGTCTCCTCCCCCACGTCGATCATGTTCACGACCATCGGCTCGACGACTTTGGCCAATTTCAACGGTTCGGCGAAGTTTTCGCCCTCGCGAATGCCGTCATGCACGTTGGCCAAAGCCCGCGCCATCACCTCGTTGCCCGTCGTCTTGCGAGTGATGTCCAGGGCCTCCAGGATCGGCACGCCCGCAGTCAGCAGCGTACTCAGCGTCCGGGTAAACCTGGCTACCGTAGACTTCAAGGCTATCTGCCCGAATATTGGAATCTTGAGCTTAACGTGATCGAGCAGCATGCGCCCGGCCGGTGACATCCGCATAACCTTAAGAAACCCCCAAATCGCCAGCGGCGAGGCAATGATCGCTATCCAGCCGCCGCCCACCACGAAGGCACTCATACGCAGCAGTACCATCGTTATGCCCGGCAGCTCCTTGCCCATCTTGCCAAAGATGGCCTGAAACTTCGGTATCACAAAGATCATGATGCCCGTTACGATCAGAACCGAGAACGTTATGACCGCGATCGGGTATATCATCGCGCTGATGACTTTCTTCTTCAGGGCCTCAGACTTCTCCCGGAACTCCGCCAGTTTATCCAACACGACGTCCAGCACGCCGCCGAGCTCGCCGGCCTGAATCATGTTTGTGTAGAGAGGGTCAAAGGCCTTGGGCTGCCTGGCCATGGCTTCCGAGAGACCGGTGCCGCTCTCGACGTCGTCGCCGATCAGGCGCAGCGCCACCTTAAGCGGACCAGGCTTCTGCTGGTCTTCCAGGATCCGAAGGCTGCGCAGGATGGGAAGCCCCGCACTGTGCAAGGTCGACATCTGACGCGTGAACTCCGTCAGTAGCTTGTTGGAGACCTTGCCCACGCGCTTTCGCGCCTTGGTCGGCTCGTCGGTTTTTGCGCCCGGCACCTCCGCGGTCTTTGCCCCGCGCCGCATGCTCTTTTCCTTGATCTTCGTCGGGAAGTGGCCCATCGCCCGTACCTTGGAGATGGCTTCCTCCGAAGAGGCAGCCTCTACTTCATCCTTCACCGGCTGCCCGACACTGTTCATGGCTTCATAAGTAAAAACCGCCATCGCTAGACCCTTTCATCAATTCTCGGCGCCAAGTCCGTACGCCCGCGCCGGCTGCAGCCCGGCGTCGAATAGTATAACTCACATATCCACTTCCTCAGCAAGCGTCTCGGCCACCACTTCCTCGATCGTCGTCAGCCCGTCAAAAATCGCCAGCAGACCGGTCTGGCGCAACGTACGCATCCCACGCTTGCGGGCGGATTCACGCAGCACGTTCGTGCTGCTGCGAAGCAGAATCAGGTCCCGCATCTCTTCGTCCAGCAGCATGATCTCAAAGATGCCGACTCGCCCGTTGTAACCGGTCTTGCGGCACTGGTCGCAGCCCGTGCCCCGATAGAACGTCCTGCCCTCGCACATCTCGGGGGTAAGACCCAGTTCCATCAGCATCTCCTCGGTGGGCGTGAACTCTTCCTTGCAGTGTGTGCAGATCGCACGCACCAGCCTCTGAGCCACTATGCCCTCCAGCGTAGCCGTGACCAGGAACGGCTGGAGCCCGAGGTCCAGCAGACGGACAATCGAAGACGGCGCGTCGTTGGTGTGCAGGGTCGTGAAGACCAGGTGGCCGGTAAGGGACGACTGCACGGCGATCTCGGCCGTCTCCAGGTCACGAATCTCGCCGACCAGAATGATGTCCGGGTCCTGTCGCAGGAAGTGCCTCAGGCATCGCCCGAACGTCAGGCCGATGTCAGGTCTTATCTGGACCTGCACCAGCCCGTCGATGTCGTATTCAACGGGGTCCTCACTGGTCAGTATTTTTACACCGGGGCTGTTCAGCTCGTTCAGGGCGGAGTAGAGGGTCGTCGTCTTGCCGGACCCGGTCGGGCCGGTGACGATGCAGATCCCGTTCGGTCTGCCGATGAGCTGGCGGAAGATTTTCATATCGTCTTCGCGCATGCCCAGGCGGTCCATATCAAGCGAGACCTGCGAGCGGTCAAGCACACGCATCACGACACTCTCGCCTCCGGACGTCGGAAGGACCGACACTCGCAGGTCCACCGGCGCCCCGTCGATCACAAGCTCGATTCGACCGTCCTGAGGCAGGCGCCGCTCTGCTATGTCAAGGTTCGCCATCACCTTGATCCGGGAGGCGATCGCAACCGCAATGGACTTCGGCGGCGGAAGCATCTCGTAGAGTATCCCGTCGATCCGGTAACGCATCTTGAACTCATCTTCGAACGGCTCGAAGTGAATGTCCGACGAGCGGTTCCGGATCGCCTCGAACAGAACCATGTTCACCAGGTTCTTCACCGGGCTCGACTCCGCCATCTCCTTCAGTGTCTCGATGTCAATGCTCTCGCCCCGGTCCTCAAAGCTCGACAACTGCTCGTCCCCCGCAATCTCGTTTATCAGATCCCCAATCGACTCCGGTCCCACATCGTAGTACTTCGCCAGCGCCGCACTCAACGACTCCGCATCAGCGATCTTCGCCACTACGTCGAAGTCCATCAGTGTATGCAAGTCGTCCGTGGCGCGGAAATTGTCAGCCGAACACAAGGCCACCACCAGCCGTTTCGACTCCTGGTCGTACTCCAGCGGCAGAACCTTGTACGCGTTGGCCATCTGAGACGGTATCTGCTTGATCACATCATCAGGTATCTCAATGTCCTTCAGATCCACGTATTCCATCCCCGCCTGGAACGCCAGAGCAAAAGTCAGCGTCCCCCCGTCGATAAACTCCATATCCACGAGGATCTGCCCCAGAGGGCCGCCCTTCTCCTTCTGAACCGCAAGGGCCTCGTGGACCTGATCGCGAGTGACCTTTCCCATCTTGACCAGCACCCGGCCAAGAGGCCTGCGCCTCAGTTCCGCCACATTGATTTCTTGTGCTATCTCTGTCATTGCTTGCCAGCCGCCTCAGCCACTGCCTCCACGGCCTCCGGTGCCGCCAGACGCCCGCCACGCAGGGCCTCGATCTTCTCCTGCAGCTCCGACGGATTCTGACAATGGTCAATCGCCTCGCCCTCGGAGATCTTCTTTTCCGCGAACAGACGGAAGATGTGATCGTCGAGCAACTGCATACCGAACTTCTTGCCCGTCTGAATCGACGATGGAATCCGGAACGTCTTGTTCTCACGAATGAGGTTTGCGATGGCGCTATTGACCACCAGGAACTCATAGGCCGCTACTCTGCCCCGCACGTCCGCACGAGGGATCAGAGTCTGACACAGCACCGCCATAAGTGTCTCGGACAGTTGGATACGAATCTGTTCCTGCTGGTCCACCGGAAACTGATCCACAATCCGGCTCACCGTCCCTTGGGCCGTCGTCGTGTGAAGCGTGCTGAATACCAGATGCCCCGTCTCCGCCGCTCGCATCCCCGCCTCGATCGTCTCCAGGTCACGAAGCTCCCCCACCATGATGCAGTCAGGGTCCATCCTCAGCACGCGAACCAAGGCGTCGCTGAAGCTCGGCACGTCCACGCCCACCTCGCGCTGCGTTACCATCGACTTCTTGTGCTCGTGGTAGTATTCGATCGGATCCTCCACCGTCACGATGTGCCTGTCGAAATGCGTATTCACATAGTCAATCAGCGTTGCCAGCGTCGTAGTCTTGCCCGAGCCGGTCGGACCCGTCACCAGGAACAGGCCCCTCGGCCTGCGGATAAGGCTCTTTATGATCTGAGGCAGCCCGATCTCCTCAATACTGAACAACTTTGTCGGTATCAGGCGCAGCGTCAGCGAGATGTTCCCGCGCTGGCGGAAGATGGCCGTCCTGAACCGCCCGCCCGCGCCCGAGTGGAAATCAAACCCGAACTCCGTGCCGTTTCTTTCCTGGAGATCCTGCTGGTTGCGCTCCGGCGTAATCGCCTCCATCATGGCCACGGTGTCCACCGGTTCGAGCACCTTTGTCTCCAACCCCCTCAGCCGCCCGTGAAGCCTCAGTGTCGGCTGCCTGCCCACGTGAAGATGCAGGTCACTGGCGCCGCTCTTGATGCAGGCTTCCAGAAGCTTGTCGATATTCACCGTCGCCATATTCGACGTCCTCTCATTGGATTATTCGTTGTCTGCTTTTGTCCGGCCAAGGCCTCCCAACCCTTCCGGACCGGCCAGACGTCTGCAACACTATGCCACAGCAGTGGTTACCGTCAATAACCACCGCATATTAGTCAGTAACCAACTCCTCTGCCTGGCTGATTCGCCCGAGTTCCTCAGGCGTCGTCGTCCCGTTAAGAAGCTTTAGCTTGCCGTCGCCCAGAAGGCTGCGCATACCCGATGCAAGGGCCGCTTCACGCAACTCACCCAACGACGCCTGCTTGAATGCCAATTCGCGAAGATTACTGTCCATTTCCATCAACTCAAAAATCCCGAGGCGCCCCTTGTAACCGGTACCATTGCAGGCGGCGCAACCACTGCCCCTATAAAAGGTTCGCTCCTTTATCTCCTCCGGACGGAATCCCAACAGTTTCAGGATCCTCGCATCCGGATTGGGATATTCCTCTTTGCACTCCTTGCAGATAACACGAATCAAGCGCTGCGCCAATACCGCCTGAATGCTGCTGGCGACCAGGAACGGCTTCACGCCCATCTCGATCAGGCGGGTCAAAGCCGATGGCGCATCGTTCGTATGGAGTGTACTGAAAACCAAGTGTCCAGTCAATGCGGCCTGAATCGCGACCTCTGCAACCTCCATATCACGGATTTCGCCCACCAGAATGATCTCAGGTGCCTGACGAAGCATAGATCGCAGGATGGCTGCAAACGTCAAGCCAATCTGCTCATTTACCTGCACCTGGTTCACGCCGGTGAAGTTGTATTCCACCGGATCCTCAGCCGTGATGATCTTTCGGTCGGGACGGTTCAGCTCGTTGATTGCCGCGTAGAGCGTTGTCGTCTTGCCGGACCCGGTCGGGCCGGTCACCAGGAAGATGCCGTTCGGCCTCTTGATGATCCTCTGGAAGCGCTTGTAGTCATCATCCTCGAACCCCAGCGCCGCGATGCCCATCCGGACGCTCTCGGGGCGAAGGATTCGCAGCACCACACTCTCACCGTGATAAGCCGGCAGCACCGACACCCGGAAGTCAATCTCCGCCCCCCCCACTAACATCTTGATGCGCCCGTCCTGGGGCAGTCGCTTCTCGGCAAGGTCGATATCCGCCATGATCTTGAACCGGTTGATCACCGATCCCTGCATCCGCTTGGGAATGTTGTCCCGCTCGACACACACACCGTCCGTGCGGTAGCGCACGCGCACGCGATTGGCCATCGGCTCTATGTGAATATCCGACGCCCGCGTCTGCACCGCCTCCGTGATGATCATAGTCACCAGGCGGATGATCGGGGCTGACTGTTCGTCAAACTCATCCTCCGTCTGTGCCGCAACCGCCCCCTCTTCATCGTCGAACTGGTGCACCGCCTTGTCCAGGCTCAGGTCGGAGCGGATGTATCGCTCGATGAATTTGCGCATCCGCGCCTTGGAGGCAAGACACGGATCCAGCTCACAGTTAAGCCGAAAGCGCAGCATGTCCAGCGTCTCCAGGTCCAGCGGATCGGTGATAATGATCTTGAGGCGACCGTCGTCGTCACGCGCCATCGGCAGCACCAGATGCTTGCGGATCAGATCATCCGGAATCAGGTCCATCTCCGTGGGCACCACCACGTTCTGGTCAAGGTCGATGTACTCCATGCCGTACTGGCTGGCCAGGGCCTTCGTAACCTCCTCTTCATCGGCCAGGCCCAGACCTATCAGGGCCTCCCCAATTCGAAGATTCTCCTGCTGGGCATGCTCAAGGGCCTCTGCAACGCCTGCCTGCGTTACTACTCCCCATTCACTGAGGATCTCACCGAGTAACCTTCTCTGTCTTCGCGCCATGGTCTGCTCGCATCATCGGAGTAAGCGCACGCTACACCGCGCGCAACTAAGCTTTTCGCGGACTTAGGCTGGGCCCAATCCCCTCCTGGCCCGTTGCCGGTGTGTCTTCTGGTATGGTTGAATGAGGTACGGATGAGGGCAATGAACGTCAACCAGAAGCTCCGCGGCAACACCAGCCTCCGCCGCTAACTTAATTTTACCACGCGGCTGTGGACCAAGCAACAGCTTTTGCCCACAGTAATTGACTGTTCGTAAGTTGCACAAGTCTCACGAATTAGGCTCGTCTTGGCGGCGCCGGCAGCGGCGTGGAGCAGGACATCTCCGCGCGCCGTGCACTTCGCGCTCCGACTTGGCGACCAGGCCGCAACTTGAATGCCGGGCCCACGGCGGGGCGGTGAGTGAAGTCTCCCCAGGGAAGTCTGCGGCCAACACGACCGCTATCCTAGTCGCCGGCCCGGTCCACCAGTTGCACGCAGAGCAGCTCACGGGCGTCGCGGAGAAACAACCTGCCGCCGGCGTACGCGGGGCTGCACCAGTTCCTGCCGCAGACCTTCACCGTTGCGATCATGCGAAAGGCCTTCCCGTCGGCGGCCATCAGGAACAGCGTCCCGTCCTCGGCCAGGCCGAGGATCCTGTCCTTCATCACCATGAACGAGGCATAGCCCTTGCCGAACATCCTCGAGGTCGTCCAGTCCTTGGCCCAGGCCGGTCGGCCTGTCCGCACGTCGATGCAGATCAGCTTCCTGGCCTTGCCCAGGCCGTAGAGGTGATGGCCGATCGCCACCGGGTTGGCGAAATTGATCGCCGACGACTTGTCCACCCACGCGCGGTCGGCGCGGAAGACATCACCGTCCCGTGCGACCTTGATGCCGATCAGCCCGGCCGTATAGGACGAAACGATCACCATGTCGTCGACGACGACCGGCGTGATGCAGTGCCGCCCGAGCCGGGTTTTCACAGGCACGCGCCATAGCAGTTTCCCGTCATCCGCGGCCAGGCCTATTGCCCCATCCGCCGTGAAGGAGACCACCTGCTTGACGCCCGCAATGGTTGCGACGACGGGCCCGCCGTGCCCGGCTGCATCGGACTGAGACTTCCAGATCACCCGTCCGGTCTTCTTGTCGAAGCAGACCACGGACGCCCCTTTGCGGCCGCCGACGCCAACGTACATGCGGTCGCCGTCGATGAAGGGCGAGCCGGTGTTTCCGTGTCGGGTGGCACCGGCGGCTGCGCCGCGTTCTCCTATGAAGACGGCCTGGAGATCCTTGACGAAGTTGACGCGCCAGATCACCTTGCCGTCGGCGGTGTTGAGGCACTGGAACTCGCCGCGACAGGACAGGACGTAGAGTCGCTCGCCGTCGACCAGCGGCGTGCTGCGAGGGCCCGCGCGCGCTTGCGAATCCCGGAAGGTGTCATCCAGCGTCGCGCGCCACAGTTCCTTGCCCGAGGCTGCATCGGCGGCATGGACGGTCTCCTTGCCTTGGTCCTCGTCGAGGTAGAAGACCCTCTTTCCGCTGACCACGGGCGAGCCGATCCCGAAGCCGATCTTTACCCGCCACAGGACCTTGGGCTTGGCCGGCAGTGTTTTGGGTATTGCGACACCGGCGGGCACGTGGCCGGTCCCGGCCGGGCCCCGCCATCGAGGCCAGTCGTCGCCCCGGGCCAGACCCGCCAGAACCAGCATTGAACCAATGAGAATATGGCGTTTCATGTCATTCGAGCTCCGATTCCGCTCCTGAACTCGGAGCGTACCACGCGGCTGCGGGATTGTCGAGGGGTTGGCGACACACGCGGCCCAAAGGGCCGCCGCTAAACGCCTAAGTATCCCTGCCTGCTCGCCAAGCCCTACGGGCCCCAAGGGGGCGCCGGGATGACTGCCGCAGCGGCGATCAGCGGCGCCGACGTGGGACCAAGAAACTCCAACATCGTGGCAGGCGCAAGCCGGTGGGCAGTATAATGGATGCCAAATCGCCCGGCGGTGCAGCCGGGCAAGGTCATCCGGTAAATCCCGACTACAGGAAGTGCTATGAAGAAGAAATATCCGTCCCTGCTCATTCCGACAGTAATGTTGTTGACTTGCGGTACTGCGACTCCGGCGGTCGCTGTTGACCCAAGCCAGGCATCGAAAATCCTAAAAGCCACAGGCGTCAAGGGAGGACTTGTGGTCCATCTCGGCTGCGGCGACGGGAAGTTGACGGCCGCACTGCGGGCCAATGACAGCTATCTGGTGCATGGGCTGGACACTGACGCGAAGAACGTCCAGAAGGCGCGCGAGCACATCAGGTCCAGGGGTCTCTACGGCCCGGTGTCGATCGCCCAGTTCGACGGCAAGCGGCTCCCATACGTCGACAACCTGGTGAATCTGGTAGTCGCGGAAAAGCTCGGGCGTGTTCCCATGGACGAGGTGATGCGCGTGCTGGCGCCGGGCGGCGTTGCATACATCGGCGGCAAGAAGACGGTTAAAGCGCGGCCGAAGGAGATCGACGACTGGTCCCACCATATGTACGACGCCACCGGCATCGGCGCCGGGAAGGACACGGCCGTGAGCCAGCCGCGGAGCATTCAGTGGAAGGCTGGCCCCGAATACGCCCGAAGCCATGAGAACATGTCGAGCGTGAGTGCTGTCGTGTCCGCCGGTGGACGGGTGCTGTCCATCATGGACGAAGGCCCGCTCACGTCGATCTATCTGCCGTCGAAGTGGTTCCTGACCGCGCGGGATGCGTTCAGCGGCGTGCGTCTCTGGAAGATTCCGATCGCCAGGTGGCACGCCCGCCTGTTCCCGCTCAAGAGCGGCCCGCATCAGCTCCCGCGTCGCCTGGTGGCGGCCGACGACCGCGTGTACGCCACGTTGGGGCTTTACGCGCCGGTCAGCGAAATCGACGCCGTAACGGGCGACGTGCTGCGCACCTATAAGGACACGGCCTGCGCGGAGGAGCTTCTGCTGGTGGGCGGCAAGCTCGTGGTCCTGACGAACGACGATGGCAAGGCCAATCCGTACCGGGGCAGGACGCCCGCGAGGCGCCCGAAGTTCGACGCGCCGGAGAACACCATCCGTCTGAAGGGACAGCGGTCGGTGGTGGTGATCGATACTCGCAGCGGCAAGACCGTCTGGAAGAAGGCCCAAGGCGGCGTGATCCCGCTGACGATGGTCGCCGACCGGGAGCGGGTCTATCTCCTGTGTGGCCCGGCCATGCGGTGCCTGGAGATTGCAAGCGGCAAGGTCCTGTGGGAAACCAAGGTCGCCGCGAACGTCCCGAGATTCAGTACGCGCCTCAGCCCGACCGTGCTCGTGTACAAGGACATCGTGTACGCCGCGATCGGCGGCAAGCTCAGCGCGCTGGATGCAGGGAAGGGCGATCTGCTGTGGACGGGCAAGTGCGCCGCGGCCGGCTATCAGTCGCCCGCGAGCATCTTCATCGTGAACAACCTGATCTGGGACGTAAACACCGGGGGCGAGCCCTACAGGCCGGGCAGTGACCGCAAGAAGATCATTCGTACATATACCGGATACGACCTCCGCACAGGCAAAGTCCGCAAGGAGCTTCCGGTTTCCGGCAAGCACGGGTATGCCATCATGCACCACCGATGTCATATTCCCCGCGCTTCGGGGTCGTTCATCATCACCAGCTTCCCGGGGATCGAGCTGTTCAACGTGAAGACCGGCACGGTAACCCATGACAGTTGGATCCGCGGCGCCTGCGTCTACGGATTCATGCCGGCCAACGGCCTGATCTACGCGCCGCCGCATCCCTGCGCGTGCTATACCCAGGGAAAGCTGACCGGATTCTGGGCGGTAGCCGGCAAGAGGACCAGATCAGAGGTAAAAGGTCAGCCCGATAGACTCGAGAAGGGCTCCGCCTTCGCCAAGGCTACGGCGGACAAGCCCGCCTTTGACAAGAAGCCGGCGGACAAGCCCGCTGCCGGTCAGTGGGCGACATACCGGGGCGATGCAGCGCGGAGCGGGACGACACTGGGTGCGATCCCCGTAAAGGTAAAGGAGTTGTGGAGTGCGGACGTCGGACCGGACCTCAGCCAATGCGTAATTGCCGGTGGCAGGCTCTTCGTGACCACGGTTGACGATCACACGGTCCACGCACTGGACGCGGCAACCGGAAAGAAGCTGTGGCGCTATACGGCGGGCGGCCGCGTGGATTCCGCGCCGACGTTCTATCGGGGAACAGTCATCTTCGGGTCGCGCGACGGATACGTGTATTGCCTCACGGCAGACAAGGGCGAGCTTGCCTGGCGGTTCCGGGCGGCGGCCACTGACAAGCGATGCGTGGTCTATGACCAGATCGAATCGGTATGGCCCGTGCACGGGAACGTGCTGATACGGGACGACGTCCTATGGTTCTGTGCCGGTCGTTCGTCGTACCTGGATGGCGGTCTTTCGGTCTACCGGTTGAATCCGCGTACGGGCAGGGTGCTGTCCGTGACCCAGGTCGACTCCCTGGGGCCGAAGAACGAGCAGCGCCCGATCACGCCGACCATGTATGCTCGCCTGGACATGGAGGGTGCGAAGAACGACGTGCTGTCCAGCGACGGCACGCATGTCTTCATGCGGCACTGGGCGTTCGACATGAAGGGCAAGAGCGTCGAGAGGAACATCGACCACCTGTTCTCGCCCACGGGATTCCTGGACGCATCCTGGTTCCGGCGCACCTACTGGATCTACGGGCGGATTTACGTCTCGGGCGCGCAGGGCTGGGCGCGAACCGGGAACGTCAGGCCCACTGGGCGGATCATGTCGATTGACAAGGATCGCATATACGGCTTCGGCCGCAACTATTATCCACCTTCACCCGGCAACCAGCATCAGATGTATCTTGCGGGCGAAAAGGAAATGTTCTTTGCCGCCGGGAAAACCAAAACCGCCGCGCCGAAGGCAACGCGCACCAGGAGGGGAAAGGGCAAGGGGGCCGGAAGAGCGACCAAGAGCGTTATATGGTCGACACCCGGAGATCTGCAGGTGCGCGGCATGGTGCTGGCCGGAGAGGGTAAGGACAAACGCCTGATCATCACCGGGGCAAAAGGCGACTGGGTGATCTCCCAGAAAGCCTACGAAGGAAAGATGGGAAACGTGCTGCGGGTCATTTCCATTGCCGACGGGAAGACCATCGCCGAGCATGATCTTCCGGGCCTGCCGGTGTTCGACGGCATGTCCGCCGCCGCGGGCCGGCTGTTCCTTGCGATGGAAGACGGCTCCGTGATCTGCCTTGGCGGTGAGTGAAGTTTCCACGTCGTACGTTGCGTACAATTACTATGGGCCGCCGAGGCACTGAAGAAAATCCAGGCGGTTGGTAGCCCGTAGCCGGGAGCCGGTAGCCGGTAGCCAGACCCAGCCACTTGAGTGGCTGGGCTTGCCCTGCCTCTGGTTTCCTTTCAGACCCGCCCCTGCTTCGCCAACCTGCTTCGCCCGAGGCTTCCGCCCCCCGCCCGGGGGCCCATAGGGCCTGGGGACTACGGCGGACAAGACGCAGGTCAAGAGCGCAAGAGATAAGTAAGGTATCCCCCGAATTGGCCAAGTGAGATGTCCCCCGAATTCCCGATAGTCCCTTCATCGAGCCAAGAGAATACTTGTTCGCTCCCGGCCTGGTGATATACTTACCAAAAGGCCCGCGATAGTTCCGTCACGCGTCTGCGTCCGCCGTGGCGGGGCGGATCGGAGTCTATCCGCTGCGGCGGGACGTGGGCTGGAGTCCATCCGGGAAATCCCGGTTCAAAACAGGAAGGATTACGAAATGTTCAAGAGAACCACATGCACTGCTATCTTGTCGGTCTCCCTGATTGCTGTTGTCTTGTCGGTCTCCCTTATGGCCGCGACGAAAACGGACGAGGCGGTTACCGGGCCAAAGGCTGGGGATCCGGAGTACTACATCAAGAAAGGGACTTGGCAGGAGACAATGCAGGCTTCGCGTGAGGCGCTGGTTGAGCATCTGAAAAAGCCGGGCACGCCAAAGGTGGCGGCCAAACCGCAGTTCGGGCCCTGGTACGGGATGGGGCCGTACAGTGGCGGAGATTCGTTCAGCACCGTTTTCCTCCCTGAGAAGGAGATAGACCTTTCCAAGAGTGACGGCAAGCGCAAATGGACGCGGATCAAAGTCGCGGACGGCGCGGTCCACGCCCTCAGCCTGGGCGGCAACACGGTAACGTATTTCTATCGCAAGATCACTGCAAGCGGGCCAACGACTGTCATGTCCTACTACGGCAGCGACGACGGTTTGGCAGTGTGGCTTAACAAGAAGAAGATCATTTCGAATAAGGTGAACCGCGGGCCCGGGGCGAACCAGGACAAGGCCAACCTGGTGCTCATGAAGGGTGAGAATCACCTTCTTATCAAGATATGGAACAATGGGGGCGGAAGCGGCTGGTATTTTTCGACATCGGCCAAAGGCGGAGGAAAGAAAGATATCAGAACGGCGATGCAGGAAGGGCTTTGGTCCCTGGTGGGGCGAGATTTCAATGAGAGTGCTGCCCGAAGACAGATGGCGTGGGAACAGGCTGACAATATCTGGGCGGCTGATTGGAAGACAGGTGATCTTGTCAATCTTGGCGGGCGCTACGCGGGTCCATCCAAGGGCAGTTCGGCGGGCGAGAAGATCCAAGCCCTCGTCAAGAATATCAAGTCCCAGAAGGACCTCAGTGCGGTTCGCAAGCTGTACTATCGTTCCAAGACTACGCAGGAAGCATTGGCCCAGTTGGCGCAGTTCAACCTGAAAGCCCTGCGCCTGGCCATAGAGGACCTGACGAAGAACTTCCCGAAGAAATATCCCGCCAAGTACCTCAAGCGCATCAAAGAAATAGAGACCGCCCTTGACGGCGGCGGCACTGACAAGATACGCGCGATGGCCGAGGAGCTGGTTGACTTCCGCCGTGAAGCGTTGTTGGCCAACCCGCTGCTGGATTTCGACAAACTCCTGGTAATCAAGCGTCGCGGCGACCTGGGCCTGCCGCAAAACTGGGTGGGCAACTGCACGAAGCGCGGCCCGTTCAACAACGAGATCGCCGTGCTTTCGCCCGTAAGGCCGGACGGGAAGCTGACCACTCTTTACCGTCCAAAAACATCGGCGTTTGTGGGCGACGTCGACCTGCACTGGGACGCGAAGAAGATGTTGTTTTCTTCGCAGTTGGCCAACCGCCGCTACGAAGTCTTCGAGATCGGCACTGACGGCAAGGGTCTGCGCCAGGTGTCGAAAACGATCGAGGGTGTCGACAACTACGATGCCTGCTACCTGCCGAGTGAGAAAATTATCTTCGACTCGACCGCGGTCTTTCAGGGAGTGCCATGCGTTGGTGGTGGCAGCCAGGTTGCCAACCTCTACGTCATGAATCCTGACGGCACTGGTGTTCGCCAGCTTTGCTTTGACCAGGACCACAACTGGTACCCGTCCGTCATGAACGACGGCCGCGTGATCTTCACTCGCTGGGAATACAGTGACACGCCGCACTATTTCTCGCGTGTGGTGATGGGGATGAACCCCGACGGCACGAATCAGAGGTCCGTCTACGGTAGTAACTCCTACTGGCCGAACTCGACCTTCTACCCCCGGGCGATCCCAGGCGATCCGTCGCGTTTCGTGGGTGTTATTTCCGGGCATCACGGCGTGCCGCGCATGGGTGAGCTAATCATCTTCGACCCTGCCAAAGGCCAGCACGAGGCCGACGGCGTGGTGCAGCGTATTCCCGGCTACGGCAAGAAAGTCGAGCCCATCATCCGCGACTCGCTGGTCAACAATTCCTGGCCGCGTTTCCTCCATCCTTACCCGCTTAGCGGAAAGTATTTCCTGACCTCCTGTAAGCTCAACGCGAAGTCGCCCTGGGGCGTCTACCTTGTCGACGTGTTCGATAACATCCTGCCGATCTGCGTCGAACCTGGTGTCGCCATGTTCGAGCCGCTGCCCTTGCGCAAGACGAAACGGCCCCCGGTTATCCCCGAGAAAGTCAACCTGAAACGCAAGGACGCAATCGTTCATCTCTCGGATGTCTACGCCGGTAGCGGATTGAAGGGTGTGGCGCGAGGCACGGTCAAGAAGCTGCGCCTGTTTGCCTTCGACTATGGCTATCACAAACTGGCCAACCACACCTACATCGGTATCGAGGGGCCGTGGGATGTGCACCGCATTCTGGGTACCGTCGACGTCGAGAAGGACGGCTCATCGGCCTTCCATGTCCCTGCAAACACCCCCATTGCCGTCCAACCCCTGGACGAAGATGGCAAGGCGGTGCAGCTCATGCGCAGTTGGTTCGTAGCCATGCCGGGTGAAACCATCTCCTGTGTGGGCTGCCACGAAAGGAATAACAAGACGCCGCCTACTACCCGGGTGATAGCCTCACGCAAGGCCCCGCAGCAGATCCGGGAGTGGTTCGGTCCGGCGCGAGGTTTCAGTTTCGACCGCGAGGTGCAGCCGGTACTCGACAAGTACTGCATCGGCTGCCACAACGACAAACCCTATAAGGGACGTAAGCTGGTCGACATGCGACAGGACAACGTGCCCAGCTTCAGCCGCGCCTATAAAGTGTTGCAGAAGTACGTACGGCGGCCCGGCCCCGAGAGCGATTATCACATGTTCCCTCCCGCCGAGTACCACGCCGACACCAGTCCGCTGATCCAGATGCTTAACAAAGGACATAACAACGTGAAGCTCGACCGCGAGGCATACGAGCGCCTCTATACGTGGATCGACCTGAACGTCCCTTACTTTGGCACATGGGGTGAGTTCCGGGCGATTCCCAGCGGGCAGAGAGAGCGACGCCGCGAGCTGCGCGAGCTTTACGCCGGCATCACAGACGACTACGAACTCGTGCCGAAGCTGCCGCTGGCACCGATCAAGACGATCATCCCCGAGCCGGTCAAGCCGGCCTCGATCATAAAGGTCTCTCTTCCCGGTTGGCCCTTCGATAATAACGCAGCACTGAAGCTCCAGGGACCGGATCGTGAGCGGACCATCACTGTCACTACGTCCGACGGGAAGAAGCTTCAAATCAGCATGGTGCGCATACCAGCCGGCGAGTTCGTTATGGGTGACACCGCCGGCGCAACCGACGAACGGCCGCCCTGCCGAGTGAAAATCGCCAAGCCCTTCTGGATGGCGAAGAAGATCATCACCAACGGTGAGTTCTCAATATTCGACCCCAAGCACGACAGCGGATACCTCGATCGCGGCGGCAAGGATCACTCGAATCGCGGCAATCCGCTCAACAGGCCGACCCAGCCGGTTATTCGTGTGTCGTGGCAACGGGCAATGGCCTTCTGCCAGTGGCTGTCGAACCAGACCGGCAAATCCTTCTCGCTGCCGACCGAGGCCCAGTGGGAATTTGCCTGCCGCGCCGGGGCAACTGCCGATCAGGGCGGCGCCGGCGCCGTGTGGGGTGCAGGAGTGCCGGGAAGCTTGGGAGAGTGGACCCGCACGACCTATCTCCCCTATCCGTACCGTTCGACCGACGGGCGTGACGACGGCAAACGGCAGGGCCGCAAGGTCGTACGCGGCGCCAACGGACTCAAGGTGTCGGCCAATAGTCGCGACACATACCGTCTAAGCTACCAGTGGTGGCAGGGAGTCTGGAACGTCGGTTTCCGAGTCGTCTGCTCGGACGAGGGGCTGGAGAGCATCGTGCGCTCCGCCAAGCCCACCCCCTGAGTCCACGCCCCCCCCCTTGGGGCCCATGGGGCCTGGGGACAGGAATTGCACTGATGTCGAAGATCCGCCGTGGCGGGGCTCGAATTTGCTGTTCGGTACTCCGGCCAAGCCTGGCGATCGCGCTCGCTGGGCTGGCCGTACCATTTCTGACGGCGCCGCTCATCGCCGCCGAAAAGCCGGTTGAAGGCAAGCTTGGGGCGTTTGTCGGTGAGCCGAAATTCGAGATCCAGCAGTTGTTCACCGGCGGGCGCTTGCCCAACGTGGTGGTCGCGACAGACGGCACGGTGTTGGCGACCTGGGGAGCTACAACTCCCGGGAAAAGTAGTTGGTGGGACAAGGGCCTCCAGGTCCGCCGCAGCGAAGACGGGGGCAAGACCTGGGGCAAGGCGATCACCATCGCCAACCCCGGCTGGCAGGCCGGCGGGCTGACCGTGGACGAGACCAGCGGCAATATCTTCGCGTTTGTGGAGCATTGGGACTGGCCCAAAACACCCCCGCCGCCGACCATCTACCGCAGCACCGATCACGGTAAGACGTGGAAGGTCCAGAAGACCGTCATCGGCAAGGACAAGAACGGGAATGTCCCTTCGATGCACATGGCCGAGCATGGCATCACGCTGACCCGCGGCAAGCACAAGGGCCGCCTCCTGCGCCCGGCGCGGGATTACGCCGGTGGCGATCGCGGGGGCAACCATTCCAAGATGTACAACACCGCCATCTACAGCGACGACGGCGGAAAGACGTGGAAGACCAGCCATCCGTTTCCGGCGATGGGCACGGGCGAGGGCGCGGTGGCCGAGCTTTCCGACGGGCGCATCTACTACAACTCGCGGCGCCACTGGGACCCCAAGGGCGTCAAGTTGATGCGGTGGGAGGCCTGGAGCGAAGACGGCGGCGCTACGTGGAAGGACCTTGCGATCTCCAAGGTGCTGCCCGACGGGGCCTTGGGGAAGGGATCTAACGGCTGCCTGGGCGGACTGGTGCGTCTGCCGGTTCGCGGCCGGGACATACTGGTCTACAGCAATTGCGACAGCGCGACGAGGGAACGCAAGGACGTGACGGTCTGGGCCAGCTTCGACGGCGCCAAGACCTGGCCGATCAAGCGGCGGGTGTACGCCGGCCCGAGTGCATACTCATCGCTTTCGGCCGGTCGGGCGAGCACGCCGAGCGAGGGCTGGATCTATATCCAGTTGGAGGGCGGCAAGAAGCACAGGTATGGAGGCGCTCAACTTGCCCGATTCAACCTGAGCTGGCTGCTCGAGGGCAAGGAGACCGGCGACGGCAAGCTGCCGGCATGGATCGATGCCGCAGCCCACAAACGAAAGGCCAAGAGATAAGTAAGCTGTCCCCCGAACTTCATCATCAGGCCAAGACCCACACACTGACAACGATGCCGTTCTTCATCACGAAGAAGAGATTGTAGGATTCATCCGATATCCAGTGCGGCGGCCCTGTTTCTCCATAGTGGAGGACCATGTCATGTTTGTCGCCGCCATCCCAGTTGGGGTCTTCCACAGTCTCAAGACCATACAGGCTCATGAGCGCGTCGGTGTAGTAGTCATCCTCAGGAGTGACAATCCTGGGTTCCCCGAGGAGCCGTTTCAGATCGGCCACCGTCATCTTGCCCACGCGGTCTTGGAAGTAGCGCTCCATGTCGGGCAGCGAGACCCACTGGTGATCTCTCGATCGATAGTTCTCCGCTATTTGCTCACAATGCCTGTTGTAGAAATAGCGATACCAGCAAAGATCCTCGGTGGGTGCACAGCCGCATGAACCGGCGACTACGGCAAGAAGAACAATTCCGAAAATCGACTTGGTCATTTGGTTTCTCCAGTGGTGCCCATTAGCCGCTCGGCGACGGCATCCCTATGAAACGAGTTTCTTCCAGCCTTCTTGCCACGGCGTAGTCCCCAGGCCCTTGGGCCCCCAGGCCTACGGTCCCCAAGGGTGCGGGGGACGAAGACGGATCCCCTGTATTATACCCGCCTGCCCACCAGCAGGCGAGGCAAGCCCAGCCACACCAGTGGCTGGATCGGCCGTTACCCCCTACGACCTACGACCTATGACCTATGACCTATGACCTCCCCTGGGGACAAGTATGACCCACGACCTCCTTCGATATTCGTTATTCGCCCTGCTTTTGTTCGCGTTGTTGGTCCGCCGCGGCGGATTCGCGGCCATCCAAAGAAGAGACCAGACGTTTTGTTCGCGTGGTTCGTGTGGTTCGCGGCCATCTCTTGACAAACGTCAATCCGCAATCACAAATCCGAAGTCGCCAGCGCCTTCTCCATGGCTCGTCAGTCGCGTTAGACGGCCTCTATAGCGGCAATACGCTTCTAGTGATCTATTATTTTTTCGTGCCTATAATGTCACGTATCCGTGTTGCTATAAATGTTCCCTGCAATCTTTTTGTGTCTTCGGAAAAATGAACGCAGCCGCCATTATATACATTCTTCTCGCCAGATTTCTTAATCAGGCTGTTCGTATAGGTGTATAGATCGATTACAGGCACATTGTGCTTTTTGGCTATCTTTGCAGCTACAGCATTAAACTTCTGTATAGTAATGTTATCCTTCATTCTTGATGAGTCGTAAGGAGTTGTATTTATCCAGATGAATCTCGCTTGATGTTTTTTCGCCAGTTCTGCAAACTTTCCCACCCATTGTCCGTACTCTTCCACTTTATCAGAGTACCCCCTAATCATATGCAGGCCGAAATTTATCATCATATAATCTGGTTTGAATTTCTTGGTCGCGTAAGCCTTCTCCAGGTTTGCATAGGCAAGAGGAGCAAAGTTATTCTTACCAAAACGTCCTGGAAAATCTCTAAATAGCTCCTTGCGATGATAGACGTCTATTTCTTTCCAGAGCTCGCCCTCAAGATAGGGCCAGTAGCCTAGCGATATACTGTCACCACCACTAAAAAGTACAGGTAGATTGGCGATTGTGGGGTTGCCCGTAACGCCCAGTTTTTTTCTTGCCTTGTCCGCTTCGTCAGAGCCTTCGTCAAAATCCATCAAGTCACCAATAAGAACTGAATGCGAACTCAAGTGCACGGTCACAATATTACCCTTTTGTTTGACATCAAGAGTCCAGGCTGCTGAATCGCTACCAAATGGATAGAGGAATTTAACTTCCTTCCTTACTTTGGTTGTGCCGTTCTTCTGAACTTTGGTTTTACGACTTTTCTTTACGCTGGTTTTACTCTTTTCAGTGTTGTAAATTTCAATGTGTCGGGTTTTCCCATTTGTTCTAACAGCACTTACCAATATTCTCTCGCCTGGAATCTGATGGCGAACAATAATACCCTCTTTAGGATTGGATGGGAAAAAGTGGATCACATTATCAACAATTTTCACATCCTGGTTGTCTTTATCTTCTGCGGCATGGCAGGTCAATATAACACTAAACAGGATGAGTACATTGGTTATTGCTATTGACCCCTGTTTCATTTTCACTTCCTTTTTAAGGTGAACTCCAAAAGTTATACGCCGGGATGTCCCCGATGGCTTCCAGCCGACGACCGCCGTCGGCCTTCCTGACGAGTCTATCGCCGATCGGCGAGATCAACAAGCGTTCTTTCTGCTCGGCGGAGGGGGTATCCTGCCGTTGCCAAGCCATGATGCCCCCCAAAACGCCCTGCGTAGGGGCGTTCATTGGCGATCCGCGCAGACCATCCGGGTCGCCTCCGCTCTCTCCGGGTGTTTCGACGGTGCTCGCTGTCATCCCGGCACCGTCTCGGGCGGCCGCAGGCGCCTTATCCGCTCCAGGATCGCCCGCCTCAGCCTTGCTTCGGCAACCGTTGAACGGGTAGGATGTTGGCGGTCTGGTCCACCCCCGACCAGGTCACCGCCCCGGGGACCGACTCTCTGAGGAAGGCCTTGCCCGAAGTAATCATCGCGAAGTAGCTTCGGGCGGGAAAGACTAGACACAGATTCCACGGATTGGACACAGATTGCGCAGATTAAAGACTTAGACACAGATTTCGCGGATTGGGCGAGCATAACAAGAAAAGACCAGAACTTTTGTTCGCGCGGTTCGCGTAGTTCGCGGCCATCTCTTGACAAACGTCAATCCGCAATCACAAATCCGAAGTCGCCAGCGCCAGATCCACCAGAACAACATCAACACTCTTCATGTCTACTCTTGCGGCTTAGAGCTTGTAGTATTCTTCCCACCCCTTGCGCGGCGGGTGGCCCTTGACCAGCATATTGGCGCGCTTGTTGTTGGTGATCTGCCTCGTCTTGGCGTCAAACTTGAGCGTGCCGCCGAGCCGCTGCGCAATGCAGCCGAGCATGAACACTTGCGTGAGGGGCCCCGAGACGGCGAACTTCGAGTTGCACTCTTCCTTGCCCATCGCAGCCAGCAGGAAGTTCTTCATGTGACTCAAGTTGGTGTCGCCCTTCGGGGTTTTTGGATAGACGCCACTCATTTCCTTCATCTTCGTCTCGGGAATGATGCGCAGGCCGCTGCTGTGCGTGCCGCCCATGAACGTCAGGTCGTCGCTGTACATGACCTTGCCGCAGGCCGGCACGTTGCGACCCTTGCCCAGTTCCTTGGGACGAGGCGGCCTGTTCTTCACACCGTCGTACCAGTTGATCGACATCGCCGGCATCCCTTTGCCGCGCTCGGCGAACTCGAACGCGATGGTCGTGGCCATGGGATAGATGAAGTCGTTCTGCCCCTCGAGCTTGTCTGCCCTGATCTCGAAAGGGAGTCCCAGCTTGAGGAATCGATGGATGGTGTCCAACGTGTGAGGGCCCCAGTCGCCGAATGCTCCGTTGCCGTAGTCGTACCACCCGCGCCAGTTGCCTCTGTCGAACTTGCGGTTGTAGGCGTGCTTGGGCGCCGTGCCGGCCCACACATCCCAATCCATCCCGGCGGGCATCTTCTCCGCCGGCGGGAAACTCTTCACGTTGCCCCACGGATGCCAGCGACGCCCCTTGTTCATGCAGGCGTCGACGCGGCGGACGTTCTTAATGATCCCGGCTTCGACCCAGGCCTTGAACTGCATGCGCTGGGCGCCCGAGTGGCCCTGGTTGCCCATCTGGCAGACGGCCTTGTGCTTCTTCTCAGCCGCGATGAGCAGGTCGCATTCCTCGAACGTGTGCGCCAGCGGTTTTTCGACGTAGACGGCCACGCCTTCGGCCATGGCCCGCATGCTGATGGGGAAGTGGGCGTGATCCGGAACGCCGGCCGTGCAGGCGTCGATCTTGTCGCCCATCTCGTCGAACATTTTGCGAAAGTCCTTGTACACCTTCGCCTTCGGGTGCTGGGCTTTGAACTTGTTGGCGCGCGACGGTTCCACATCGCAGAGGGCGACCAGGTTCACCATGCCGGAGCCAAGGGCCGCCTTGCCGATCCCGCCGCCCTGCTGCGAACATCCGATGATGGCAAAGTTGAGCTTGTCTTTCGCCTCTTTGCCGTACGCGGGAAGGATGTTGAACGCGCTGATCGCGGACGCGGCAGCGGATGCTTTCAGAAACGATCGTCTGCTAATACTGCTCATGGGATGCTCCTTGCCGGTTGGGCCGGCGCGTCAATGCGACGGCGGTTAAAACGCGTGCGGTTGGGGTTGTCGGCCCCTGTCCTGCCTGATTGGTGCCAGTCATGCAGAAATGGTACACGCTGGCAGCAAGAGCGCACAAGGGACAATATGCGAAGCGGGAGGTAAGGCGTGACAGGTAATCAGTAATCAGTAATCAGGGCCGAACCGCACCGGCAGCCTTGGCCGTCCAGGATAGCCGCGAACTGCGCGAATCCGCCGCGGCGGACCAACGACGGAATTGGGGAAAAAGGCGCAAAGCGGGAGGACAACGACGGGACACAGATTTCGCGGATTAGACTAGAAAGGCGGGGAGGGGAAATCGGTTGCTCCCGGCCTATTTAGGTATCTGTCCCCCCTGGGGGCCTGAGGGGCCTGAAACCCCGCCTATAGGGGACACTTACCCTTCCTAAGATTGATGGAGCGGCGCACTTCGGTTCGGCGTGAATCCGACGCGGGCCCAGCGGAACTTGGCCGAGCTGCTGCGGGGGTTGAGG
>SDBT01000183.1_pt1 | contig 88826 bp, 81 predicted proteins | sample 2277101 | NCBI WGS metagenome assembly SDBT01 (sample SAMN10404973, study PRJNA504765) | marine sediment metagenome | isolation source: marine sediment core GS10_PC15, 103 cmbsf | place: Arctic Ocean: Southern Knipovich Ridge | collected 2010
CAGCGGGTCTTTTGTCAGCCAACGGCCGGTGTCGGGGTCGTAGTACCTGTTCCGGTTAAGCTGGATTTTCAAAGAGCCGTTGTCAAGTGTATCGAGCCGTCTGCCAGTGAACAGGTAATTATTGCCATACAAGCTCGCGGCTCGTGGTGCGTGGTTCGGCTCACCGATAGTGCAGTTGCCATAGGCGTCGTATTCGTAGCGTTCATGGACAGTGCCGTCGGCATAAACTAAAGCGACCGGGCTGTATAAATGGTCGTGGACGTAGTATCTGCGTGTGAGGGGACTTATGCCCTGAGTGTAAATTACCTCATCGATATAGTTGCCGTAAGCAAACCAGCGCTGCAGCACGTCATTGCCGTCATACTCACACAATACCTGCCACTTGTCGTTGTAATAGTATCTTGTGGTTTCGTCAGCGATAGAGTCTATCTTTCTTACCCGTCTGCCGAGCGCATCATAGGCGAATTCAGCTATATCGTTATTGTCTTTGGTGATTTTCACAATGCGGTTCTCATAATCATATTCGTATTCATAGCCGTCGGCGTCTGTTGTCAGGTTGCCGGCCGGGTCGTAGGCCAGGTTAGTAGTCTCTGCCTTCTCTTAGTATCTGGTCTTCGGGTATCTTTGCATTTGGATATATGGCCTTGAAAGCCGGCAGGATTTCTTCGGGATAGTAGAACTTATTTAATTCCGGCTTCAGGTCATCCATATACATTAAACATCCGGGGATGGGTGGGGTATCAGAGAAAATCTCAAATGTTGGAGCTAATCTGTTATCTACCATTATGGTGCAAACCCATGTTTTCCAAACTTCAGGTGGAAATATTTTCTGCAAACGGGGAGGATACTCGTGGTAAGCATAATATACCCCATCTGGGTCCTCTTTTGCCGCCTTGACACAAAGAATGACAGGAGCGGCGACAAGCATGTTTTTGTATGTTTCCGAAGAATAGAATTTGTTTATTATTCGCTCAAGCTTTGAACTATCAATAAAGTTGTTCGGGCCATATAAAAATTCCTGCTTAATCCTTTCTGATTTCAATATGTAAATATCAATTTGTTCGTATGGTTGGGTATCGGCTGAAGTTATGTTTTGTATGTCCGTAGCAAGAGTATCAGCAGCAGGCCATTTCCAATCGATGGTTTCCATGCGCTTACGGTAGAATTTCTCTATTTGCCCTAGCAATCGCCAAGAACGTAGGTATGGTACGTCAGGACGCGGCATTGGAAAACCATAGCCTCTCCTTTCATACCGTTCAGAACCCCACCACATGAGAAAACCCAAGCAGACTATTACAGCCAGGACAACCAAAGCTCCAACAATCGATTTCCGCAAAGAGATACGAGACATCAATGGCCTCCAACGTCATTGCCGTCATATTCGCATAAGACCTGCCACAGGTCGTTATATATCTTCGATTTTTGCATTTGTTTTTAGCTGGTCGACGAAGTCTTCGATAGCTTTGCTTTGGGTGTCCTGGGTGAGTTTTTCGGCGATCTGATCTTTTACGTCCTCAAGTTTGGCGGTAGTTGAGGGTTTTCTGTCGTAGAGCCTGGCGATGTGGAAGCCGAAGCGGGTCTGGAAGATGCCGCTGGTTTGGCCAGTGCCGAGATTGAAGACCACATCCTCGAACTCTTCGACCATTTTTCCCCTGGTGATATAGCCGAGGTCTCCGCCCTGGTCGGGGCAATCGGAGTATTTGGCGGCCAGGGTCTCGAAAGAGGCGCCGGTTTTTATTTCGGCGTGGACTTTTTCTATTGCCTGGCGTGCGGCGGCTTCGTCGGTGCGGCCGTCAATGTGCTTTACAATATGGGCGACCCTGATTTGCTCTTCGGTCTGGAGCTGGGGTTTGTTTTCTTCGTAAAACGCGCGAATGGCTTTGTCGGTAGGCGGGTCGATAGCCTTGCAGATATTCTCGGTGAGGTATTTGATTTTTAATTGCAGTTCGATGTTTTCTCTTAGCTGTTTTTCTTCGTCGGGGCTCGGGTCTTTTAGCTCCCGGCCTTGTTGTTCGTATTGTTCTTTCATTTCGGCTAAGGCCGAATCTACTTCTTCGACGGGGATATCGGGCCCGTTGTTTTTTGCCTCCTGGCATATTAAGACCCGTTCGATTACATTTTCTCTCGACCAGTCGGCCAACTGTGTTTTTTGCTCTTCGGGGGTTTGGTCGCAGAAGACCTGTTGGTACTCGGGTTTGAGACGCTCGAACTCATCGGTTATCACGGTGTCTTTAATTTTTTCACCATTAACAATCAGGGTCATATTTTTCCTTTCTAAGTGTTACTTAGTTTAATCTTTGGCCTTTGCGTACCAGTCGGGGTCTTCGGCGAGTTTTGCCCGTGCCTCATCTGTCATCATTTTAAACGCGGGATGGTCGCTTGGCCAGGAGCGGTCGGTGAAATTGCCTTTTCGCATTTTTTCTACTTCGGCGGCAACTTCATCCATGTAGCTGCCGTAAAGATGCAGCGAGTCACTAATATCGACGTATCTGCCGACGGTTACCGGCTGATTTAATTTTTCTGCAATCCGTTCGGCGAGAATTCTTTGCAGGTCTGTAAGTGCGTAGACGTTCATAAACCAGGCTCTATACAGGTCTCTGCTTCGCCAATGGGTATTCATGTTCAGGTACAGTTGGCCGTCGTCGGCTTTGGTCAGCCTGCACCAAATCCTTTGGAGGCAGGGAGGGTCGTCGGTTTGGGGGTCTGCGGTGGGCATCCATGTTATTGCCTGCGCCCTGCGGGTATGAGTGGTTTTTGAAAGGGCGTCGACGATGTATTGTATCTGGTCGAATTTTTTAAAAGGTCTGGGCGAATCGGCTCTGCGTAAATCGGCGACGGGGCAGTAGGCAAAGAGGCGTTCGTGGTAGGTATAGGTCCATTTGCCGGCGGCGGGGTCTATCCAGTGGTCGTGTATTCCGGCGACTACTTCCTGGCGATAGGCTTCGAGTTCGCAGGGCCCGCCCGGAAAATTTTTATGAATTCTGGGTTCGGCGAAGGGGTCTGTGATGGTGACCATGACGGTGGCGTCTTTGCTCGGCGGGTCTTCGGGCTTGTCGTATTGGGTCTTGATGTTAAGTCCCTGGTCCCAGACGGCTACGACAGCTTTTTCCCAGGCCTGGGGTAGGTGCCCTGCGGTTATCGCAATCGCCGGGGCATTTGTGGTCGATTCGATAGTTGCCATTTACGCAATTCTCCGTTGATACGTTTCTATCTGGCCGGTGCCATTTCTTCGGCGGTGATATTATATCGCTGTTGTTTTCTTTCGGGCATATTTCTCAGGAGCTGTCTTGCTTTTTCGGCATGGGGTGTGTTTGGAAATTCCTTGAGCAGTTGTCTGCAGTAATTAACCATCCTCACATAGCTCATCATTGGTTTCCTGGCGATTTTGCTTTCGGTCAGAGCCATTTGATAGATTCTTTCGGCCTGTATGTTCTGTATTTCGTCCGGCAGGGCTTCTGGTTTTAGCGAGACTTCCTTTTTTGCCGCAGCCCGCCTTTCGGTTTCCTGTCTCATTTTCATTTGTCTTGCCATGGCACGTTCGGCCCTTGCGCGGTCGCGTTCTTCGGCCTCGGCTTGCTGCTGTTCGGCCGGCGGCGGCTCCTTTTTTTTGCAACTGCTCAATGCGATTGTCGACGCAACAAGGGTTATCACAAAAAACCAGGTTTTTATATGCACTGTTTTCATAATTTTTCCCCTTTTTTGCTAATGAGGCATTATTTAAGATAACCTGTCTGCGTCAAGATGCCCGGCTATAATATCATTTTAAGTCGCAGGCGAAAAGCAAAATCGCCCTGGCGCAGCGGCAAAATTGCCAAGGACAACAATTGTTTGACTTTTGGTTATACTACTCGTAGCATAAAGATTGAGATATGCGGTTTATTGGGTTAAATGAAGGTAGCTTTGGAAGGGTTTTTTTATGTTCACAGGGCTTATAGAAGCGATTTGCAGGTTAACATCGGTTCGCCGCAGCGGGTCTGCGGCCCAGCTTGGTGTGGATTTGGGGGCTATTGCCGATGGCGTTAATGTTGGCGACAGTATTGCCATAAACGGCGTGTGCCTTACCGTGGCAAGTCTGGATGGCAGAGTTGCGGCCTTCGAGGTAAGCAGCGAGACGCTGGCAAAATCGACGCTTGGTAAACTGGCTTCCGGCTCGATGGTCAATATTGAGCAGGCGATGAAGGCTGGTGAGCGTTTTGGCGGTCATTTTGTCCAGGGTCACATCGATGGAGTCGCTACAATCACGGCCATTGACCGGCAAGGCCAGTTCGCTGAGATAAAGTTTTCGGCAGGAGGCGAACTGCTCGACTGTGTGGTTCCGAAAGGCTCGGTTGCGGTTGACGGGATAAGTCTGACAATCGCCGAACCGGGGGAAAAGGGCTTTAGCTGTGCGGTAATTCCGAAGACCCTTGAAGCAACGACGCTCGGGAGAGCAAAAATCGGCGATGAGGTGAACGTTGAAACTGATATAATAACAAGGACGATAAAAAATCAGCTTGAAAAACTACTGCCGAAAGAAAACAAACTGTCCTTAGAGAAACTAAAAGAATTAGGGTTTTAACAAACTGACCGATGGTCAGTTTGTTAGTGAATAGTATTTATGCACAGCATGCCTTACGGCAGTGAATAGTCGTTAGTGAGTGGATGCCGACTACGTCGGCGGTTAGTTTAATTTGTTATATCATTTGGGATTAAACGGAATCCATACGTCAAAGTGTTATGAATGGGAATATTTGTAATAATTCGATAACGGAGCAGCCGGTGATTGGTGTGACGATGGGTGACCTGGCGGGTATCGGTCCGGAGGTTGTTGTCAAGGCGCTGGCCGATGCGGATATTCGCAAGTCCGCCAAGTTCATTGTCTTCGGAATGAACGAGCAGCTTTCCTACGCGGCTGACAAGGCTGAGATTGAGCCGTTCTGGAGAAGGCATCAGCATGAAAAAATCTCAAGGGACTATCCGTGCAAGGTTGTTGTTGCCGACTATGATGAATACTCAGTTCCGCCGTGGATACAAGGGCCGAGTAAGGTTTCGGGTGAGGCTTCGATAAGATTCTGCCTTGATGCTATTGAAGCGGCCAAAGACGGCATTATTGACGCGGTTGTTACCGCACCGATTAGCAAGACAAGCTGGAAGCTGGCAGGCGTCAAATGGTCGGGTCATACCGAAATGCTTGCCGAACGCTGCAAATCCAGGCGAAAGGTGATGATGTTTATCGCCGGGCCGTTGAAACTTGCTCTTGCGACGATTCACGAGGCGTTGTTTGAGGTTCGGCATATCTTTACTATTGGGCGGGTCTTTGAGCCGATAGATTTGTTGAATACAGCGTTGACCGAATATTTCAATATTGAGGCGCCGAAGATAGGTGTGGCGGGTCTGAATCCTCATTGTGGGGAGAACGGCCAGTTCGGCGATGAAGAAAAACGAGTAATCACGCCGGCGATTCTGTTGGCCCAGGAAATGGGCATAGATTGCTCAGGGCCATATCCGGCTGACACATTGTTTTTACGGGCCGCGCAGGGCCAGTTCGACGGCGTTGTTGCGATGTACCACGACCAGGGTATGATACCGGTGAAGATGCTGGCCTTTGAAGATGCTGTCAATGTTACTATCGGTATACCGATTATCAGGACCTCACCCGCACATGGCACGGCCTTCGACATTGTGGGCCAGAACCTGGCCAGCGCATCGAGTATGAAAGCGGCGATAAAAACGGCTATCCAAATGTCGCTAACGAAGAAGAATATGAAATTGAGAATTTAGACTTGAGAATTGCAAACCAAGCAGGAAATTCAGCAATTATTGGCATCGGCAGGGGTCAGGCCTAACAAACGGCTTGGGCAGCATTTCCTTATCGACTTGAACCTGATGCGTCTTCTGGTGGATTCGGCGGACATCAAAGATGGTGACATTGTGCTGGAAGTCGGCTGTGGGACGGGTTCTCTTACGGGGGCAATTGCTGAAAAGGCAGGGGCAGTTGTAGCAGTCGAGGCCGACGCTACACTTGTCAAAATCGCAAAAAGCCAGCTATCAAAAAAACAAAACACTGAAATCATAAACGCGGATATTCTCAAAAGCAAAAACACAATCAATCCGGAAATATCGGAGGCTATCGCGTCAGCCCGCAAAAAACACCCAGGTCGATTCCTGCTGGTCTCGAACCTGCCGTATAATGTTGCATCGCCTGTGATGCTGAATTTAATTGTCGCCGAGCCTGTTGTTGAGGCGATGTATGTCACCGTTCAGAAGGAGGTTGCTGAGCGAATGGCCGCAACAGCCGGCAATAAGAGCTATGGAATCCTTAGTATAATTCTTGCAGCGGTCGGCGATGTGAAACTGATACGGGTTTTGAGGCCGAGTGTTTTTTGGCCACAGCCACAGGTCGATTCTGCAATGATAAGTTTTGTTTATGATAAGGACAAAGCCGGTCAGATTGAAGATGTTGAGTTTTTTGGCCAGGTGATAAATTTGTTTATGGGGCATCGTCGAAAGACGTTGAAGGCCTGTACGAAATTGGCCGAAGGCAGACTTTCAAGAATTGAAAACTGGTCGCGGATTTTTGAGAGCTGCGGTATAGACGGCCAGGTCCGGCCCGAACAACTGGCGGCGGAGAATTACATTGCTTTGGCAAACCGATGCGCCGGAAACATGGTTAGGGAATGATTAAATAATCGCGGACTTGTGTCTGTGGCTGTGACACTCGATATTGACGGCTACGGGCAGTGAAGCGATATGGCAGGGAGCGACCTCGGCCATACAACCCAAGGCGGTAGTATCTCCGCCGAGCCCCTGTGGGCCAAGGCCGAGAGCGTTGATACGAGAAAGCAAATCTTCTTCGAGTTTTGCGTAAAATTTATCGCTGTTTTTGTCGCCCAGTTTTCGTAACAGCGCCTTTTTGCTCAACAAACAGCTAAGCTCAAAATCGCCGCCGAGCCCGACTCCGACGACAAACGGCGGGCAGGCATCAGCGCCGGCCTGGACGACGACCTCAACTATCCAGTCGATTATTTCGTTTCTGTCGGCGGTTGGTTCGAACATTTTGAACTGGCTTTTGTTTTCGCAGCCGCCGCCTTTGGCAATAACGGTAATCTCGAGTTTGTCACCGGCGGCAATTGTATGATGAATTATCGCGGGGGTATTGGAGCCGGTGTTTTTGCGTTGGTTGAGTGGTTCTGCTACAACGCTTTTTCTCAGATAACCTTTTTCGTAGCCGGCCTTGACGCCGGCGTTAATGGCATCGGTCAGCGTGCGGTTGCCCTTGACGGCGACTTCGGCGCCCTGGGCGACAAATACGACCGCAAGGCCGGTATCCTGGCAGAGGGGTATGCGCTGTTCTTTGGCAATGCGGGCGTTTTCGATGAGTTGATTTAAGATTTTGGCTGCTCTTTCGGAGGACTCGGTTTTGGCTGCTGACTCAAGGGCAGCTAAGAGGTCTTCCGGCAGTTCATAGGCGGCTGCTATACACAATGACTCGATGACTTCTGCAATTTTTTCAAATTCGATATATCTCACAGCAGTTACTCGCCCGCCATTTCAATTTCGAAAGTTTTGTACGCCGTATTGCCCACGTCGTCAGTGACTTTGATAGCGATTATGTGCTCGCCCGGCTCCAGTTTCCGGGCGACTATGGTGAAATCTTCGTTTTTGGTATCATAAACCGCATCATCCGGCACGGTGGCCACCCAGTCCTCATTGCTGTTGATAGTATATTCTACTTTGCCGACGGCACTTAATTCGTCGGATACCCTGAATTTCAATGTTACTTTTTTGTTATACTTGTCACAGAAGTAATCTTCGATGGCCGGTGCGGTATTATCAACGACCACAACGTCACTTATTCTGCTTCCTGTGAGGCTTTTTTCGGCGGCATTACTTCGTTCGTCGCTTGCGGTGACCCTTACTTCGTAGCGGCCGTCCTCGACCGTTTTGCCGTCCCATTTGAAGGTCTTAGCCTCGATTTTATCTTTGACCTTAATCCAGCCTTTTCTGCCGACTTTCCTAAAATCTATTTTGTAAATCAAGGAGTCTTGGTTTTCGTCTTTGGCCTTATAGCTTATCTTAAAGGAGCCATTCTTGCTTTCGGCTTTGCTTCGGCTGATGGTGACGGATTCGACCCGTGGTGCGAGGTTCGGTATACTATGTGCGACGGCGACTTTTTTTATGAGAGGGCTTTTGAGGCCGTCGCCGCTTTGCAGCAGGAGTTTATATTGACAGAACCTACCATTGGGACATCGCAGTTGAACCGGCTGAGTGACATCGATAGGCTCGGTCCACTGGGAAAAGGTTGGGTCGTTTACATCGTCGACGTTGCCACTTCGAGAAGCGATCTGCACGTTGGAGCCTGCCGGGATATCGGCTTCGATTTGCAGCTTGCCCCACTTCGCAGGCTGGCCGGCGTCTATAAGCTCCGAGGCGTAGTTGCCCTGGGTTGAAAAACCTGAACCGAGCTTTATAATTTTTGCGGGGTTGGCGGTACCGAGGTACAGTCCGTCGGGGCCGACAGCAACAGTGGTTATCTGAGAGGCCTGTTGGTCTTCGTAGACAACCCGGCGTTCTTCGGTGGATGGGTCGACGCTGAAGAGCTGGCCCATATTTCCGGTTCCGACGAGCAGGTCCGAATCCTGGCGAGTCAGACAGAACAGGACGGCGGTCTCGCTGAATACCTCTGTAACGAAGCCGTCTGGTGTTATCTTGTAAATGAGGCTTGCTCTGCCGGGCTTAGGTCCTTTTCGGGCCGGTCTTGGCTCTTTGGTGGGTTTTCCGTCTTTTTCTTTCGTAGTATTTGCGATAGTAAGCTGCAGGCCTTCTTCGAGTTCACTGACGTTTTCGGATTTTTCTGATTTACTCTCAGGCCGGCCGGCCAATGGCGTCTGTGCGGCAAATTTTTTCTGTGCAGAGACTATCTTTGCTGAGGTTGCGGCGGCATATAAATCGCCGTCGTCAGCGAATAGCAGCGCGGTTATTTCGTCCTGGGCACTGTCGTAGAGGACAGTTGCTGTTTTGGTCCGTGGATTTATTTTATATACCAGGCCACGTCCGTCACTGCCGGCATAAACAAAGTCGTCGGGGCCGACGGCGAGCGAAAGAATATTTTTGTCACGGGCCTCGTAGATTAGTTCGGGGTTGGTGCCAAAAGAATCAAGCTTGTAGACCTTGCCCTGCGGTCCGGTGCCTAAATAGATGTCACCATTTTCGCCGACAGTTATCGCGAAGATGTATTTATCGTCTTCGGGAGAAAAAATCGTTTCCATCTGCCCGTTTTTGAGTCGCATCAGTGTGCACCGGTCGCCGCTTATTCCGGCAAGGAGTCTGCCCGACAGGTCCGTTGTCATCGCGAAGATATGTTCGTTCGACAGGTATTCCTCGATCTCTACGGTATTGGCGTCGTTGGCGTCGGTTTGTTCGCCGGGCTGGCCACTTTTTTCAGGGGCACTTGTATCTGCTTCGGATTCGAGAGGGTAAATCTTTGTCAACTGTCCCAGGCTTAATTTGTAAATACCGCCGTTGGGACTAGTTCCCATATAAATTGTGCCTCCGCTTGCGACAACACTGTTTATAGACCAGACATCGGCGAATTCCTCGATCAGAGGCTCGGCGGCCCTTCCGAGTTGCAGTGTGCCTCGTGAGCCAACCACTATGTCGCAGACCTGTCCTTTAAGGAAATCGTCGGCGGTGCTATGACGCGTAACCTTACTGGTTACCGCCAGCGCGGCTGAACCGGTTAAACAGAGCAAAAGCAAAAAGCAAAAAACCCAACGTTGTGCTTTGGCGCACAAAGGTCTGCTCCTTTTGATTTTTCCTTTCTGTTTCGGGGTATTCATTTTTCGCTCCTGTTATTTTTCAACTTTTATGCTCATACGCTTTCTGTCGATGACAACCAAACCTGCGTCGAAGTTTTTTTCGAGCCAGTGTGAATATGGTTTTGTCCGCAGTGTTCTTTTGGCGTCCTGGAGGACCATCGCCTTTGTGGCGGGCAAATCCGGGAGTTCGGCCTTTTCGACCGAGACCCCGCCTGAAGGTAAAGCCAGGACACAATACAGTTTGTCCCGTTTTATCCGCAAGACCTTGTTCAGCGCATCAATAAGGGAATTTAGGTTCTGGGGTATAAAGCGATGGGGCACTTTTTTTCTGAGAAATCTGACGTATTCATAGCCGCCCATCACGACGAACTCATACTTGCCCGGCCGTAAATCCTGTGGTATTGTCAGGCTGTATTGGAATTTTTTCTTCGGTGAGAGCACCGATTCCAGAACCACCTCGACATCGATAGTCTGTCCTGCTTTGACCGTTGAGTCCGACAGATTCACCGACCATATTCGGGACACTATATTTTGCGGTTCTATACTGACACCAACGTCGATTGATTTAATGTCCACATTTTGGTAAGGATTGTTCATAATTACCGCTACAGGGACAATGCTTTCTCTTATCATCTCGGAGATATTAACAGAAGTTGAAATATTGGCAAAGCTGATCGCATCAGCGCCCTCGAGGTCAATGGTTACCTTGTACTCAACCGTGTTGTCGGGCGGCAGGCTGCCTCGCATATAGGCGGCTCCGGCTACACTTGCGCCAAGCAAAGACGGTGTAATAATCCGATTGTTGGCTATCCGGCAGTTATAGACCTGCTGTTGGGTATCGTTGTAACGGTCAACTGTTATCGTAAGTGGTATCATTTTGGCCTTTGCGCCGATTTGGCCTACAACGGCGGCGGCCTCATCGATCCTCAGGGCACCTACCGTCCGGAGTGCACTTGCCAGTTTGAACGAAGCATACCGATTCGCGACTATGGTGTGGACTTTGCCCGTGGCCATTGGTAAATCAATCGCCCCGTACCCGAAGAAATCGTGCCCAAGGGCGTAAACTTTATCGCCATCAACTTCGGTTACAGTACCGATGACAGCCATTTTTATATCACCGTCAACCAGTGGTATCGCGAGCGTTGCTCCCGGAGTCAGGGTTGTGTCCTGGTGGCCGGTGTCTGAACCGCCGCCGATACCGACGACTGGCATAAAGCCCAGAGGCCGCATCATAGGAGCCAATCGCTCACAGACGCTTTCCGGCAGTCCGGAAATAACCAGCGGGCAACGCGTGCTGCCGTCAGATAGCATCGAGGAGCGGCTTTGGGTAATCTGCCTGTCTATCTGCTCGATATCGATTGGTGTGGTGAAGTCAAACGCAAAGGCCATTCGGTTTTGTGTGTTAGTGTAGCGGGCGCTGCCAACCTCAAGCATCTCTTCGATAGGAGTTACCAGGTAAATGGGATCTTTGCTCTGGCCCCAGGCCCAGGCCAGTGCACCGGCGAGGCGGCCGTTGATATAGACCGGTGAGCCGCTGCAGCCCATTACAGGGCCTGTATGAATAAAGCGTGGGTCGGTTCCCTGAACCAGTATCGCATCCCGGCGGGGTCTTGCGTCGCGAATAACGTCCAGGACTTCAAGGGTGAACTTTTCTACCTTTGTACCCTTGTAGCAGGTAAGACAGTAGGCGTCCATTCCCGGTTTAATCTCGTCCAGGCTGATATATTTGCTGGTGTCGAGTTGGTCTGCGTTGCAAAAACAGCAGACCGCAATCAACAGCCAAACCAGGAAAACCGGCCTTAGTTTTGTGAAAGCCTCAAACATCCAAAAACCCTTAAATTCCGACCCTTTCAGGTCGAAAGCAAAAACACCCTCGCTCTTATTCGGCGATTGGCCGGCATTGAGCGCCCTAAATCAATTATACACAAAATTTTAGTCTCTATATTGGCCTGTTGCAAGGCAAAAGAAATTTTGCTACAATGCCGAAGATATATTAACTTGCTCAAACTGACCGTTTTTTCGAAACGGGTCAGTTTGAGTAACTTATGATATACGAATAAGAAACGGAGAAAAAGATGAAATCCGAACATCGTCATGAACTGAAAACCAATGAATTGGCTGAATGGCTGGCAAACCTGCCGCAATGGACAAAGGAAAATCTTAAAACGGTCATTTACGTCTCGGTGGTCATTGTCATTGTGGTTGGGGCATATTTCTGGAACAAATACCAGAAAAAGGCGATTGCCACGCAAAGTCAGCTCACTCTTACAGGCCTTATCATCCAGTCGCCTCAGACCAAAGCGCGAATCGTCCAGGCCCAGAATAGAGACATAGACATTTCTGACACCTTGCTGCAGGAAGCCAGCAGGCTCGCTGAGATTGCCGGGGAGACGAAAAACGATCAAATGGCGGCGTTGGCTTTGATTAAACAGGCGGAGTTGCTGCGCTCGAATTTACACTACCGGCTTGGCGAAGTCAGCGAAGTTGATTTTAGTTTTCAGATAAACCGTGCAAGGACAAGCTACACCCAGGCCATTGAGAAAGCCGGGGGGAATACATCTTTGATGGCTATGGCCAAAGTCGGTCTTGGGCTTTGCGAAGAGGAACTGAGAAACTTTGATAAGGCGAGGCAGATTTATGACGAGGTCGCTTCAGAAAGCAAATTCGACGGCACCGTCGCCCAGGCGCAAGCAAGGCGGCGCATTGAGACAATGGATTTGTTTAAGAAGGAAGTGGTCCTGAAGGCATCACCGAAACCAACGCCGGGGCCTCAAGTAGAACCGGCACCTTTCGAATCAACACAGCCTTAAATCGAAGAGAGTGCTGGGGCCGGCTGATTCCTATGGAGCAAAACGAAAGTCAAAACGTCCCGACCGACGAGAACGAAGTGGACAGCGAACTATTGGTGCTTAAGGTCGGCAATACAATCAGGCACCGTCGACTCGACAAGTATCTTCACACTCGCTTACCGGAGTTCAGCCGGGTTATGATACAAAAACACATCGCCGCCGGTGCCGTCACCGTCAATGGTAAAATCGTAAAATCCAGCTACAAGTTAAATCCTGGTGATAAAATAGAACTGACGGTTCCCGAGTTGCCGTCGAAAGAAATTACGCCTGAGCAAATACCGCTGGAGGTCATTTACGAAGATGACAGCCTGATTATCCTGAACAAACAGGCTGATATGGTTGTTCATCCTGCCCGCAGTAACACTACCGGAACGTTGGTAAACGCCCTGGCATTTTATTCTGCTGAGTTATCCAGCGGCCTGGGTCCATTTCGACCGGGCATTATTCACCGCCTTGATAAAAACACCACGGGCGTGATGGTCGTGGCAAAGAACGACTCGGCACAATGGAAAATCGCAAAACAGTTCGAGCTTCGCCAGACCAAAAAAAGCTATCTGGCAATCGTGCACGGGGTACCTGATTTAACCGCTGACCGCATCAGCGCAGCTATTGGTGTTCATCCGACAAACCGAACCAAAAGCGCCGTTATGCCTGAGACTGGAAAAGAAGCGATAACCTTTTACGAGGTACTTGAAGAATTTCGAGGTTTTTCCCTGATGAAATTGATACTCAAGACCGGGCGAACGCATCAGATACGGGTGCACTTATCTTACATAAAGCACCCGATAGTGGGCGATACGCTGTATGGGGGCAAGTTAGTCTATTTATGGCAATTGCGGGACGGTTCTCAGGAAGTTGCCGAGCCGCTGATAAATCGCTCGGCCCTGCACGCCTCGACGTTGGAATTCGAGCATCCGGAGACCAGTGAAATGGTCAAGTTCGAGGCGCCGGTGCCTGAGGATATGCAGAACCTGCTTGATATGCTGCGAAAACACAGAAAGACCTGACGGCCTGTTTATTCCTGCGGCAGTTTAGTCAGGTCGGTATCGGAGCCTGCCACCATGAGGATGTCACCTTCATAAATTACGGTGTTGGGCATTGGGACATTGATAATCTGGTCTTTTTCCTGTTTTTTGCCTTTTCCGTGCTCACTTCTTTTGATGGCGACAAGATTGACTTTATATTTTTGCCGAAGCTGCAGGTCCAGAAGTGTCTTGCCGTCAAAGCTTGGTCCTGCCTTAATTCTGGCCAGGCTGTAGCCGGGGGCGAAATCGATTTTTTCCCCGATCTGCGGTGCGATAAGTTTGTATGCCCATCTCTGGGCTGACTCGATTTCCGGATAGATAACTTCGGTTGCTCCGACCTTGGCGAAGACTTCTCCTTCGATTCGGTTCTGGGCCCTTGCGTAAATAAGTTCGACGCCTATTTCTTTGAGGTTAACGACAGTCAGGATGGCAGATTCGAAACCTCTTCCTCTTTGTCCTATGCCCACGATAGCGACATCGACCTTGTCGACGCCCTGAGCTTTGAGGGCTTCCTCGTCGGTACTGTCTAAACGTACGGCGTGGCTTACCTGGTCGCGAATCAAATCTATGACATCTCTGTCTTTGTCAATCGCGACAACCTCAGCCCCACTCATCGCCAGGGCAATGGCCAGCTTGTTGCCGAACCGACCCAATCCTATTACAGCAAATCGCTTCATAATATTAACTCCCGATTTTTAGTATCACTTTTTTAACCGACGATTACGGCCTCGTCGGGATAATTATACTGGACAGGCTTTAAGTTAAATGTAAGTTCTGCCAGCAAAGTCAAAGGCCCAAGTCTGCCGATAAGCATCACAAAAATGATAATCAATTTCCCGGCATTTGTCAAAGTCCCGGTAATTCCTGTTGTCAGTCCCACGGTTCCCAGCGCGGAAGCGGTCTCGAAGATAATATCCGACTGTGATAAGTTGGGATTTGAGTTTTCGGTGATACTAAGTGCCATCGTGGCAGCAAATAAAACGACAGCAAAAAGCATCACAATGGTAATGGCCCTTCCCACAACAACTATTCGGACCGAGCGTCTGAACATTTCGACTTCCTGGCGTTTTCGCAGCGCCGCGACGGTGGTCATTATCACCACGGCCAAAGTTACCGTTTTGATACCGCCTGCTGTAGAGCCCGGAGAGCCGCCGACAAACATAAGCAGAATCAGAACAAACCTGCTCGATGGCGACATAGCTGAGACGTCAACGGTATTAAAACCCGCTGTTCTGGCGGTAACGGACTGAAACATCGCGTCCAAAACGCCGAGGTTCGATGCGGAGTTACTATTTGCGTATCTTTCAAACAGCAAAATGGCCAGCGTACCCAAGATTATAAGCGAGGCGCTGACACTGAGGACTATTTTGGTCTGGAGCCTCAATCGCTTCGGTGCCTGTCTGAAGAACTGATAGCGCCACTGGGCCCTGGCTTTGAACAGGTGCTTTATTCTGTTAACGGCGATGCCGAACAAATCATAGAGCACACTAAATCCGAGACCGCCTAAGATTATCAGTGGACAGACGACCACATATAGTGCCCAGCTTTTGTTGTAGCTGATGAGGCTATCATCGAACAAGCTAAAGCCGGCATTACAAAAAGCGCTGATAGAATGAAAGATACTGTAAAACCACTGTTGTCCGGCGTTGGCGACGCGTCCGGGGACATCGTCCCACATACTAAATATACTCACCGCTCCTACGGTTTCGATACACAGGGTTGCGACAAAAATAAACACAATCATATTGCCGATTCGACTGACTGTCTGGGCGCTGAGCAGGTCCTGCATTGCCACCGATTCTCTAACGCTAAGGGCCTGTCCCAAAAGCAGCGCAAATACGGCACCGAACACCACTATCCCAAGACCGCCGAGTTGAATAAGTGAGAGGATGATAATCTGGCCCATAAAGCTAAAATCTTTGCCGGTATTTTTTACGATGAGGCCTGTAACGCAGGTTGCGCTGGTAGCGGTGAAGAGTGCGTCAACGGCGTTTATATTTTGGCCGGTGGAGGACTTCGGCATCATTAACAATCCGGCACCTGAAATTATCAGTACCAGAAAGCTTGCTATCAGGACCTGTGTGGGGTTTCTTCCGGAAGCGGCCAGATTTATGCTTGTCCTGCAGACCTTTGTCACAACCTGCAGGACAAGATAAACGCCAATCGCGCCGTGTCGGATCGCCTGGGGATAGTCCTGTCCGAACCAGCGGCCGGCACCTAACACAGCTACCACAAGCGCAACAAAAAGCGGGACTTCAAACCAGTTGGCCTGCCAGAATTCAAGAGTAGAGGCGGAATTGCAAAACCGAATTACCTTTTCGATGATAAAGACACAAAGCAGGACTGCCTGAATGGTATATAAGAACTCGGCCGGCAATAAGGGCTTGTGCAGTCCGAACTGCATAACAAAAGTTGCGGTTACCGTCGCTGCCGCCAGGACATTGGCGCCGATTAAAACCTGCTCCAGACGATTGTTTTTGTAATGTACCTTCATAATCAGCCTATGTTCCAGAACAGCCTATGACCGAGGCGAGCAATTGTCAATTATCAATTATGCCACGTCGGCTAATCCAAGCGAATCACCGAATTTGGCCAGTAGTGCCCGGCGAATATTTTTGTGTTCTGCTTTGGCCAGCATGGGGTCCTTTGCGACCAGGTCGAAGGCGTTTTTTCTGGCTGAAACCAGCAATTTGTAATCATCAATAATATTTGCGATTTTCAAATCCGGCAGTCCGTGCTGACGTGCGCTGAACAACTCGCCCGGTCCTCGCAGTCTCAGGTCGTGTTCGGCGATTTCAAAACCGTCACCGGTCCTGGTCATCACTTCGAGCCTGCTCTTTGCCACTTCGTTTTGCGTTTCGGCGAATAAGAAACAAAACGATTTTGCTGACCCTCGCCCGATGCGTCCCCGCAGTTGATGCAACTGGGCAAGGCCAAATCTGTCGGCACCTTCTATTACCATAATGGTGGCGTTAGGGACATCCACGCCGACCTCTATCACGACCGTTGATACCAGTACATCGATTTTTCTTCTTCTGAATTCGTCCATAATCCGGAGTTTTTTTCCCGAAGGCATCCGGCCATGCAAAAGCTCGACCCGAAAATCCGGAAATACCTGGCGGCTCAATTTTTTCCATTCGTCTGTGGCAGCTTTGACCTGCACTTCCTGCTCGATGCTGGTGATTCTCGGATAGACAAAATAGGCTTGTTTTCCGGCAGCGAGTTGCTGGTGAATAAACTCCTCGGCCTTTCGCTGGTCGGGCCGGTCGACAAGGCGAGTAATGACCTTGCCCCTGCCCGGCGGGCAGTGTTTGATAATAGAGACGTCCAAGTCACCGAAAGCGGTCATTGCCAGCGTTCTCGGAATAGGAGTTGCGGTCATTACAAGGCAGTGGGGGGTTGTTTGTTTTCGCAACTTGGCTCTTTGATGCACACCGAATTTGTGCTGCTCATCGATCACTACCAGCCCAAGTTTTTTGAATTGAATATCTTTTTGCAGCAGCGCCACTGTTCCGACGACAATGTCGAATTCTCCGTTTTTTATTTGCCGCAACAGAGCCGTGCGTTTTTTACCGGTAAGGCCGCCAGTTATCAAAGCCCTTTTTACACTGCTGTCTTTCAAGTATCTTTCTATGTTCAGGAAATGCTGCCCTGCCAGGATTTCTGTAGGCGCCATAATCGCGACCTGTGTTTTATTGGCAACAGCCAGCAGAGCCGCATAAAGCGCAACCACGGTTTTTCCCGAGCCAACGTCACCCTGCAGCAGGCGATTCATAGGTTCGGGCTTTGCCATATCAGCGGTGATTTCCTCGATAACATTGTTCTGGTCTTCTGTCAGTAAAAACGGAAATCGTTTTTTGATTCTGCGGTCGATTTTTTTGTTACAGGGAATCGGTGTCGATGATGAAAAGTGCCGGGTCCTGTATCGTCTGAGTGCGAGTCCGACCTGCATTAAAAACAACTCGTCATACTTTAATCGGTGTTTGGCCTTTGCCAGTTTTTGTTCATCGGGCGGCTGATGTATCCACTGGAAGGCGTTCTTTCGGTCAATCAGGTCATTTTTTTTAAGGAACCGGCTGTCGTAAAACTCATTTACTAATCCGTCAGTCGCGTCGAGGACCGGCTGAATAATTTTTTTTATCTGTCTGCTGGAAAGTTTCGCACAGGCTGGGTAAACCCCGCCGCCGAAAAACTCTGTGGGATTTTGGCTTTCCTGGTCGACGGTCATAAACTTCGGATTTGTCATTTGGAGTTGATGCTTATAGACCGAGATTTTTCCGCAGGCCATTATCACCATCCCCGGTTCGAGTTGTTTTTTCAGGTACCCGCCATGGAACCAGACAATTCGTAAAACCCCCGTATCGTCGGCGACCATAGCCTCGAACATTGCGTTTCTTCTAAACTGCTGAAAGTCTGTCGATTCCACCACTGCGAGGACAGTAGCGGTGTCACCAGCCTGGGCCCGGTTTATCTTTACAACGTCTGAAACAAAGTCCCAGTTTCGAGGAAAGTACTCCAACAAATCCGCAACCGTTTCGATGCCCAATTGCGCAAAGACCTTTGCGCGTGCCGGGCCGACACCTTTTAGATATTGTACCGGCATCGAAAGGCTGAACTTATTTGCTGCTATTTTATTTACAGACTGCATTATTTAAGAAGAAAGTTATTGTGTGGTTTCTTCAAAGCCGTATTTGCCGATGAGTTTTACAAACCGACAGCCGCAAAGGTCCCGCCGGCTTGTTTGGCCTTGATGTTTTTCACAAACTACCAGTTCCTGCACCATTCCTGCTCCGATTGGCCCAACCATGACACCGCCTTCGACAAGCTGTTCTATTAACGGTTCGGGGATATCCGGGGCAGTGGCAGTGAAGATAATCCGGTCAAAGCTTTTTGGTTGGGGCCATCCGCAACTGCCGTCACCTATGTAAAATTCCACGTTATCGATGCCCCTGCTGCTCAGAACAGCCTGGGCAGATTCGGATAGTTGGTTGTGCTTCTCGATGGTAAAAACCTTTTTCGCAAGTTTTGCCAGAATTGCGGTCTGATAACCGCTGCCTGTCCCGATTTCCAGGACCGTGTTGTCTGGTCCGGGGTGCAATTCCTGTGTCATCAAGGCTACTATATAGGGTTGAGAGATGGTCTGGGCGCAGCCGATGGGTAACGGGCCATCGTAATAGGCCTGGTGAAGATAGTCGGGTGGCACAAAGTCCTCGCGGCGCATCCGGCCCATCACTTTCAGCACTCTGGGGTCGGTAATGCCGCGACCCTTCAAATCGAGCCTGACCATCTGTGCCCGCGCCCTGGCGAATTCATCTAAATTTTGATTCTCGGCCATAGCTATAATAATCGCTTGTTGGTTGGTTTTTTGCAAATCAATTCTGCCGGTCTGTCACAGGTGTTCGGAATTAAAACAAAAGTTTGATAGCTGCGGCGGCGGCCAGTATCTGTACGACTGTTCTGAAGGCCTTTTGCGGGATACGTTTGAGGATAAATATCCCGGCAATGGCACCTGCGGCGATAAAGGGCAGCATCAGCAGGTCCAGCTTTATGGTTTCTATTGTCATCAACTCCAGGTTTGCACTGAACGGTACTTTGATCCAGTTTACGAGAAAGAAGAACCATGCTCTTGTCCCGATAAATTCGGTTTTATCCAGTTTCATCGCCAAAAGGTAAATAATCATCACCGGGCCGGCGGCGTTTGCCATCATGGTAGAGACACCAGCTAAAAGCCCCATTATAATGATGAACCACCAATTGTGTGACACGAGGGCTTTCTTGTCGTCGCCGCGTGTCCGCCAGAAATTGACGGCAAGCATTGTCAGGACAATTACCCCGATAATCGGGCTAAGCTGCAGGTCGTCGATGAACTTTAAGCCATAGTAGCCTGCCACAATGCCAACAAAAGTAATCGGCAGCAGTCTCGCGATGTGACTCCAGTTGGCGTGGCGCCGATAGTATCCTGCCGCGAATAAATCGGCTAATATTAATATACCGAGAACCAGGCCTGTTGAACCTCGGGCGGGAAATGCCATCGCCATCAATGGCACGACCGTTATTCCGATTCCGGGCACCCCTGTTTTGGCGAGGCCAACTATAGCGGCACATAACGCGAGTAGCGTCCATTCAATAATGCTTAGTTCCGGCACAATCTTTTTCCTTGTTAGTTTCAGGAATCTGCTTTCTTGGGGCCTCAATCTATCGTCTTTTTGCTATTTTTGCAAGAATCGGCTTGGCGTAAAATTTGACCATCCTCCAATACCAGTTATAATGAGCTGAACCAATCGTACTATATGAGAATTAGAAATGCCGATTGATTTACAATTACCTAAGAAGCCGGGTCTTTTCATAACCGGCACCGATATTGGAGTTGGCAAAACGGTCGTAGCCGGCGCCATAGCAGCGATTTTAACGGAGCAGGGTATCAATGTGGGGGTATTCAAACCAATCGCTACCGGATGTCACCGGGCGTGGGGCGGGCTCACCAGCTATGACACGGATTTTCTGGCAGAATGCGCGAGCAGCAACTTGTCTGTCTCGGTGATAACCCCTGTCGCATACCTGACGACTGCGTGCCCGGCCATATGCGCTGCGCGAGAGAAAAGCCCTGTGGATTTTGCCAAGATTGCCGATGCTTATAAACAGATATGCTCCGAGAGTGATGTTATCATTGTGGAAGGCAACGGCGGTGTGCGGGTTCCTTTAACGGTCGAGTTTGATATGCTGGATTTGGCGGTGGAATTCGGCCTGGCGACAGTGATAGTGGCACGGCCTGTGCCCGGGACCATTAACCATACGCTTATGACAATCGATTGCGTCCGTGCGGCGAATCTGAAAATCGCGGGTGTTGTGATTAATGGCTACAATGGACCGGAGGCCTCTTTAGCGGAACACACCGCAGGTGAAGTAATAGCCCACTATTCTGGTATAAACATCCTGTGTGAGGTGCCATTCGATGATACCACAGACATCAAAGGGCCTTGCCTGGGAGAGATGATAGTTCACGCTATGTCTGAGGCCGACTGGAAAACATCAGCACAAATCTAATATTACATCATCAAGTGTTGCCGTTGTTAAGTTTGTTGCTATTGGGTCGCAAAATGGTAAAATGGTTGACCAAGGGCCTTTAACAGGCTCTGAGGATGGAATAACAAAATCTTAAGTGGTAACGAATTATGAGTGTATTGCCGGAATTCAGACGCTACCTTGTGGATATTGACACGATATCTGCTCATCAGCTTTTTACCGATTGTCTGGTAATCGGGGCGGGGATTGGTGGTCTGCGGGCAGCTATTGCAGCGGCTGAGAAGTGCAATGTTATCGTTACCTGCAAAGGTTCTTTGGCTGACAGCAACACCTGGAAGGCCCAGGGCGGTATCGCTTCGGTGCTCAACAAAACAGATACCTTCGAATCGCACATATCGGACACGCTCAAGGCCGGCTGCTTGCTAAACGATGAAGAAATTGTCGAACGGGTTATTCGCCAGGGGCCTGAGTTGATTAAGCAACTACTTGATTGGGGAACCGACTTTGATATGACAAATAACCATATCGCCACTACTCTCGAAGGCGGCCATTCGCAGGCTCGTGTCGCTCACGCACATGGTGATGAAACAGGGAAAATAATCGCAGAGGCCCTGATTAAAAAAGTGAAAGACCACTCAAATATAAGAATAATAGAGGACTTCTACGCCATAGATTTGCTTACCAACGACAACGATGATTGTATTGGCGTAGTCGGTTGCGACCGGCGGAGGGGTCCGCAGATTATCTGGGCAGCGAACACAGTTCTGGCTACCGGCGGGCTGGGGCAACTATATCGCGAGACGACCAATCCGGCGGTTGCCACCGGTGATGGAATCGGTATGGCATACAGGGCGGGTGCGGTACTTTATGACCTTGAATTCATTCAGTTTCACCCGACGACGCTTTATATCGCAGGCGCTTCCCGTGCGTTGATTACCGAGGCGCTTCGCGGCGAAGGGGCAGTGCTTCTGGACAGTGAAGGCGTTGCTTTTATGAAGGAATATCACAGCGACGCCGAGCTTGCGCCGCGTGACATTGTCAGCCGGGCTATTCTGTCTCAGATGCTCAAGACCGAATCGACTCACGTTTATCTTGATGTTCGCCACTTCGATAGAGAGCATTTCGCAAAAAGATTCCCCACGATTAACGAGTTGTGTGAAAGTTTCGATATAGACGTAGGCTGTGATTTAATTCCTGTTCGTCCAAGTGCTCACTATATGATTGGCGGTGTAAAGACCGACAATTGTGCCAGAACAAGCATTGAAAATCTTTACGCCTGCGGCGAGGTCGCCGCGACCGGTTTGCATGGTGCCAACCGGCTCGGGAGCAACTCGCTGCTTGAGGGGTTGGTATTCGGCAGGATTGCCGGCCAGCGTGCCTCGGAGCAGCGAAAGACCGACCTTTCGGGCCTGAGGCACCCGGCGATGAGATACAGGATTCCGCACTCGGACCGCACGCGACTTGATGCTGTGGATGTCAGGAATTCGCTTCGTGCCCTTATGTGGCGCAATGTTGGTATTACGCGCAGGGCCAAGCCTCTTGCCGAGGCCCAGGAAATCATCAGGTTCTGGCAGCGTTATGTGATGGACAAGGTCTTTGACTCGTCGCAGGGGTGGGAATGTCAGAATATGCTGACGGTTGCACTTTTGATGGCTGACGCCGCAAATCAGCGTTGCGAAAGCAGGGGCGTGCATTTTAGAAGCGATTTTCCCGGCCTTGATAACGAACATTTCAAACATCACATCGAAATCACTCGTAGGGAATAAGGTTGAACTCTGGTATAATAATCATTACTTTTTTATTATTAATCATTTAAGAGAGTGGGTCGGGCGGTCGCCGGTCGATTTATCGGCTGGAGGAAAGTCCGAGCAGGACAGGGCACGGTGGTGGCTAACGGCCACCCTGGGTGACCAGCGGGAAAGTGCCACAGAAAATACACAGCCGATGGTCCCGCACTAAAATTTTATTTGTATAATATGTCGCGCCAAAAGGTTGAACAGTGGAGTCGGTTCTCTTTGGGCTCTGACGGCAAATGAGATTTTAGTGCGGGACACAGGCAATGGTGAAAAGGTGCGGTAAGAGCGCACCGCGGCATTGGTAACGGTGCCGGCAGGGCAAACCCCACCGCCTGCAAGACCAAGCAGCTGGCAGTGCCCGGCCCGGGCGTGGGCAATTTATTGTTCAGCCAGTGGGTAGGTCGCTTGCCGATGAGGCAGAGCCAACTGGTAACAGTTGGTCAAGTTAAATGATCGCCGCCCGTCATTTATGACGGGGCACAGAACTCGGCTTACAGACCCGCTCTTTTAAATGATTAATGTGCTACGTATCACAAGTGCGGACTCAGCAGTGGAGGATGTAGATTAGAGTGAAATGGAAAAGTCGTTGGGGGTATTTGAATTGTTCCCGGTGGTCGTTTTGGTTCTGAGTATAACAGAAAATGGATTGGACTATTCTTCCGGTTCGCCCCAGTCTGGGTCTTTGAATGTTGTGTCGGGCATTCCGAGTCTTCTCTTAACGACTGAGCCTCCCCGTATTTTGACCTCGGCGATGTCACCTTTAACGGTCATTTTGATTTTGGCCTTGTCGAAACTCATATGCTCGAACTTCAGGCCTTTATCGTTGCTTAGTTTTGTCGCCAATACGGGCGAAGCATCCAGCAGGACCAGAACCGCCTCAATCGCCTGATTAATAATCATTCCACTAACAGCAATTTGCTTATTATCCGGGGCGACCTCTTTTATATCTGCGCGAGCATTTTCCAGAACACTCCTTAGTATCGCAATTCTCCTTGCGTTTTCATTGCTGTAAGGTTCGTCAAGCACCTCGCTTGGCAGCACCATTTTGCAGTCAAAAAGGAACATCTCCCAGGGGTCGACAAGCAAAAACTTTGGTCTTTCATCGACCATAAGGAAGTATTTGCGGGTTGCGGTCAGAGACTCCTCATCGAAGGCGGCCATCTTAAGCCAGGTCTTGTAGCCTTTTTTCTTTTTTTGTCCTATTGAAGCGATAACGTTTTTGCTTTGGCTGAGTAGCTCGTATTGGGAAAAACCAATCACCGACATTACATCTGCGGTATTGCTTAACTTCAGGATGGTCTGTTCGTAGCCGGCGGAGGCCTCCTTGTAGTAAGGCGGTTTTTCCGGTGTTACGAGCTCGATGAGATCCAGGGTGAGGCAGCCGCCGCACAAACTCAGGCAGTACACAACGAAGAGTAATTTTGCATTTTTCACGTTATTTGCTCTTATTATAGTATCAGGCGTCTTATCGGCACATCGGGCCGGTAGGTTAAGCTTCTTTTGAGTCTATCCACTTCATCATCTTACGTAATTTTCTGCCGACGGTTTCCAGTTGGCTATCGTGGTCTTTTTTGTACAGGGCATTGAAGTTCTTCAGGCCTGACTGATATTCGTCTACCCATTCTTTTGCGAACCGGCCGGAGGTAATTTCGTCTAATATTTTTTTCATCTCCGCCTTAGTTTTGTCCGAGATAATTCTCGAGCCTCGTGTCAAATCGCCGTATTCGGCTGTGTTGGAGATGCTGTACCTCATATAGCTCATCCCGCCCTGGTACATAAGGTCGACGATGAGTTTGACTTCGTGCAGGCACTCAAAATACGCTATTTCAGGCTGATAGCCTGCCTCGACCAAGGTTTCAAAGCCGGCCTTAATAAGAGAGGTCAGGCCTCCACACAGAACGACCTGTTCGCCGAAGAGGTCGGTCTCGGTTTCTTCCTTGTAGGTTGTTTCGATAATTCCTGCGCGTGCACCGCCAATACCATTAGCCCAGGCAAGAGCGATTTGTTTTGCATCGCCTGTGGCGTCCTGCTGTACCGCCACCAAGTTGGGTACGCCTCCGCCTTTGAGGTACTCGCTGCGGACCAGGTGGCCTGGTCCTTTCGGGGCAATCATCACAATGTTAACGTCCTTTGGCGGGGCGATGTACTTGAAGTGGATATTGAAGCCGTGACAGAAGCCCAGCGTCTGGCCGGCGGTCAGATTCGGGGCAATCTGAGCTTTGTAGACCTTGGCCTGAACCTCGTCCGGAAGGGTAACAATGACCAGGGTGGCGCCAGCCATAGTCGTTTTTATATCGGTCGGCTCAAAGCCATGTTCCTGGGCCAGCTTAAAATTATCAGTGGCTTCCAATTCAGCGACCGCAACTTCTATGCCGCTGTCACGCAGGTTCTGGCTGTGTGCGTGGCCCTGGCTGCCGTAGCCGATAACCGCAACTTTTTTACCCTTCAAGGGGTCTATTGGAGCATCGTTTTCGTAATAAATTATTAACGCCATCGTTTAAATTCTCCTTAATTTTTTAAAAACCAAGACTATTTGACTATGTTTCTATCCATGAGTTCTCTACAGGACAATCCTTTGCAAGGCCACATTATATTAAAAGGCATTAGTTAGGCAAGGAATTTATGAGCATATGTAGAATGATCAAAGTGACCAACCCTTATGTTCTTGTGCTCTGTCAGGCCTGTTTTGCCTGTCTTATCATTGCGATAGTTCCGGTTCTGGCAACGCTTTTTAGGCCATAAGGTCTGCAAACCTCGATGAAGGCCTCGATTTTGGTTTCGGGGCCGGTGATTTCGACCATAACGCTTTTGCTGCTTATATCTACGACCTTGCCCTTGAACATCTCTATCAGCGCAAAGATTTCCGGTCTTTTCTCAGGGGGCGCCGATATCGATATAAGCATCAGATCACGCGCTACCACGTGTTTGCCGGCAAAATCCTGGACCTTAACGACGGGAACAATCTTGGCTAACTGCTTTCGAACCTGCTCGACGATTCTGTCGTCGCCTACAACAACAATCGTCATTCGGCTCAGTTCCGGGTCTTCGGTGCGTCCGACAACGAGCGAATCAATATTAAAGGCCCTGGCGGCGAACATCTGGGCCACGTGAGCCAGGACGCCGGGCTTATTTTCGACTAATGCACTTATTATATGCTTCATAGCTTAACTCCTTTATTCGGTTACGCCATGCTCTCTAATATATCAAGGCCGTCCATTTCGTGTATATTTTTTCCCGCGGCGACCATCGGCCAGACATTCTCTTCGCGGTCTACCTTGAAATCCACAACGCAGGGCCTTTTTTCAGCTAACATCTGCTTGATTGCCTTGCTGACGTTTTCTTTTTTGTCTACGGTAATGCCGGCTGCTCCAAGGGCCTGGGCCACGGTCGCATAATCAGGGTTTGGTAAACTGCTGTAGGAATAACGCTTGTTGTAGAAAAGCTCCTGCCACTGACGAACCATTCCCATATATCCGTTGTTTATGATACAGACCTTTATCGGCAACTCATATTGCACCGCTGTCCTTAGTTCTGTCATCGTCATATTGAAGCTGCTGTCGCCGTCGATATCGATAACCACCGCATCCGGGGCCGCTATTTGAGCGCCGATTGCGGCGGGCAGTCCGTAGCCCATCGTACCCAATCCGCCGGAACTTAAGAAATGCCTGGGCTTGTTGAATCGATAGAACTGGGCGGTCCACATCTGATGTTGACCGACGCCTGTAGCTATAATCGCGTCGTTGCCGGCCTGGCGACTAAGCTCTTCGATAACGTATTGCGGCTTAATCTTTGATGAATTATTGTCGTAGCGCAGCGGGAATTTTTGTTTCCACTCGGCAATTTTAGCGAACCACTCTTTTCGCTGGTGGAATTCGACCTCATTGGCCAGGTCGGTCAGAACGTCTTTGGCGTCACCGACGACGGGAATATCAACGTTGACATTCTTGGATATGCTGGCCGGGTCGATATCGATATGGATAATCTTTGCCTTTGGCGCAAAACCTTTGACCTTGCCGGTGACTCTGTCGTCAAAACGTGCGCCGACAGCAATCAGCAAATCAGATTCCTGCACGGCATAATTGGCGTATGCTGTACCGTGCATTCCGAGCATGCCCAACGACTCGGGCTTGCTCTGGTCGTAGGTACCGAGTCCCATCAGTGTTGTGGTTACGGGCAGGTGTGCTTTTTCGGCAAATGCCCGCAACTGGTCGGTTGCATTGCCAGTTATGACGCCGCCGCCGACATAAAGGACCGGGCGTTTAGCTTTATTTATTGCCTTTGCAGCGACCGATATTTGTCTTGAATGGCCTTTTTTTCTTAATTTATATCCGGGCAGTTCAATTTTTTTTGAGCCGTCGGTCTTGCATCTGGCAACGGAGACATCGACCGGTATATCTATCAGTACCGGTCCTGGTCTGCCGGTCGAAGCGATATAAAAAGCCTCGCGGATGATACGTGCCAGGTCTTTGACGTCCTTGACGATGCAGTTATGTTTTGTAATGGGCCTGGTGATGCCGGTGGTGTCTGCTTCCTGGAATGCGTCGTTGCCGATAAGCTCGGTACGTACCTGGCCGGTAATGGCTACTATCGGCACAGAATCCATCATCGCGGTAGCGAGGCCGGTAACCAGATTACATGCGCCTGGCCCGCTGGTAGCAATTACGACGCCGACCTTGCCGCTGGCACGCGCATATGCGTCGGCCATATGACAGCCGCCCTGTTCGTGACGGGGGATTATAAACCTGATTGGGGCATCGTATAGTTTGTCGAATAATGGCAGAACCACACCGCCGAGATAGCCGAATATCGTATCGACGCTGTGTTCGATAAGTGTATCGACGATAATCTGAGCGCCTGCCTTGAGAGGGGATATTCCGGCAGATGCTGCCGAATCATTTGACTTGGGACTCATATTACATCCTTTTCCTGATAAACCACTTATAGTTATTCCGGTCAATTACAGCGCCGCAGCCCGCTTCGTCAGTCTAATAGCTTTTAGCTGAGAAAAGCAACCGAACCTATTCGAAGGTCTTGGGCCATGCTGCAATCCCGTAATCACAGCCAAACCTGTGTTTCAGGCCTGTATTTACATGTTTACACGTAAATACAACAGTATTATACACGAACTAATTGCTGTCTGTCAATAAATTTCGGCCAGTTATACTGATAACTATAGCGATTTGGGCTTTTTTAGTCGAAAAACAGGCACATTTTTTTAATATCAGGGAAAAACTGTTGGCCTGCCAAGGGGGTATTGGTATAATAGTCGGGGAAAATAGAACTCATAGGAGATTTGTTATGTGTGAAGAATGCGGCTGCAGTGGTGAGACAAATACTGAAAAAACCTTCGAAGAAAAGGTCAAAGATATGCTCGATGTTATCAGGCCTATGCTGCAGGGGCATGGCGGCGATATTGAGCTTGTTGGTATAGAGCAGGATAACACCGTCAAGGTGCGGCTGCAGGGGGCCTGCAGCGGCTGTCCCGGGGCGATAATGACTATGAAGGCCGGCGTCGAGAGGTTGATGAAGGAAAAAATCCCGGAAGTTAAAGAAGTCGTCGCTGTAGATTAAAGAGGATTTTTTATTTCCTCTTCTTATCGGTTGTCAGTTTTTCCTGCAGGTATTTTGCGGTATAGCTTTTTTTGCTTTTGATGATTTCTTCCGGTGAGCCTTTTGCTACTACCTGGCCGCCGGCGTCACCTCCTTCCGGGCCCAAATCTATAATGTAATCGGCCATTTTAATAACATCGAGATTGTGCTCGATCACGACAACGGTATTTCCCATATCGCATAGTCGCTGTAGTACGTTTAACAGATTGTGGATATCGGCGAAGTGCAGCCCGGTCGTTGGCTCATCGAGCAGGTAAAGGGTGTGGCCGGTCGCGATTTTGCCAAGTTCGCTGGCAAGTTTGACCCGCTGGGCCTCGCCTCCGGAAAGCGTTGTCGAGGGTTGGCCCAACTTCATATAACCCATGCCGACATCATCAAGCGTTTTTAGAAAACGCATAATGGTTGGAAAATTTGAAAAGAATGCCAGGGCCTGTTCTATCGTCATATCCAGGACGTCAGCGATGTTTTTACCTTTATATGTCACCTGGAGGGTTTCGGCATTGAACCTTGTGCCCTTACATCTCTGACAGGTGACATAAACGTCCGGCAAGAAATGCATTTCAATTTTCTTTGTTCCCTGTCCCTTGCAGTATTCACATCGTCCGCCTTTGACGTTGAAGCTGAACCTGCCGGGCTTATAGCCGCGAATCTTGGCTTCACGTGTTTTTGAAAAGAGTTTTCGTATTTCATCGAAGACGCCGGTATATGTCGCGGGGTTACTTCGCGGAGTCCTGCCTATCGGTGACTGGTCTATCTCTATAACTTTGTCAATCTGTGGTGTGCCAACTATGGTTCTGTGTTTGCCGGGTCTTTCGCGAGACTCATAGAGTCTGCGTTTCAAGGCCCTTAGCAAAATGAGACTGACCAAAGAGCTTTTGCCCGAACCGGAAACTCCGGTAACGCAGGTAAATACACCCAGCGGGAATTTCACATCGATTTCCTTGAGGTTGTTCTCTGCGGCGGCTTTGACTTCGATGCAGCGTCTGAGGTTGTATCTGCGTCTCTTGACAGGGAGAGCTATTTTCTTTTTTCCGCTTAGATACTGTCCTGTCAGCGATTTTCGGCAACTGACTACGTCAGCGTAAGTGCCCTGGACAACAACTTCTCCGCCGTGTACTCCAGCTGCCGGGCCGATGTCGATAATATGGTCGGCACTTTTGATAACATCTTCGTCGTGCTCAACCACAATGACGGTATTACCAATTTGACAGAGCTGGCGAAGTATCCCCATTAAGCGGGCATTATCTCGCTTATGCAAGCCTATTGTCGGTTCATCAAGGACGTAACAGACCCCCACGAGTCCGCTGCCGACCTGTGTCGCCAGTCGTATTCGCTGGGCCTCACCGCCTGAAAGCGTGCTGCTGATGCGGTCGAGAGTCAGGTAATCGAGTCCGACATCGACCATAAATTTCAACCTGGCCTTTATCTCTTTTAAGATAGCTGCCGCAATCAGCGTTTTTTCTTTGTCCAGTTTTAGTTTGTTGAAAAATTTCTGAGCCTTTTCGATGCTTAGCGAGGTCAACTCGTGTATGCTCTTGTCGCCTACTGTTACCGCAACAGCTTCCGGTCGCAGACGTGCACCCTGGCAGCTGTTGCAGGGCTGGGCCGAAAGATAGCCATGCAAGCGTGCCTTGACATATTCACTGGTTGTTTTTTTCCATCGCCGCGTGAGATTCGGGATAACGCCCTCGAAGGACAAGCCGTATTTTTCCTCGTCGGCTGAGAGCGTACCGTACATCAGTATCCTTTGGATGTCTTTTGGAATCTGGGTAAACGGCATGGATTTGCTGATGCCCGCGTTTTTGCAGAACCTTTTTATCAGGCGGTTATAGTAAATATTCATTCGTTTGCCGCCCTTACGCCAGGCAGTGATGGTACCGTTTTCCAGGGACACTTTTTTGTCCGGCACAATTAACTCAGGGTCAAATTCCAGAATCGTTCCCAGGCCGTCACAACTCTTGCAGGCACCGTACGGGCTGTTAAAACTGAACAGTCGCGGCGAAAGCTCGGCAAGTGAGGCCTTGGCGTGTACGGGACAGGCAAACTTTTCGCTGTAAAGCGCCTCTTGCCACTTACCATCACCGCCGTTTTTCTTATCCTGCTGCGGTTCCTGAATCAAAATCAGAACCAGTCCATCTGCCAGTTTCAGAGCGGTCTCAACGGAATCCGCCAATCGAACACGAATCGAATCCTTGATTATTAGCCGATCGACAATCGCTGCGATATTGTGCTTTTTGTTCTTGTTTAATCTCGGCAGGCCACCTGGCCTTGACAAATCGTAAATTTCGCCATCGACCCGCACACGCACAAAACCTTCTCGCTGAATACCGACAAAAACATCTTTGTGCTCGCCCTTTCTGCCTCGCACGAGTGGTGCACAGACCTGGGCTTTGGTGCCTTCGGGGCGAGCTAATATCGCGTCGACAATCTGTGAAGAATGCTGGCTTGTAATTTCTTTGCCGCAGACCCAGCAGTGCGGCTGGCCTGCGCGAGCAAAAAGAAGTCGGAAGTAATCATAGATTTCAGTCGTGGTAGCCACAATCGAACGGGGATTGGCGCTGGAGCGTCGCTGTTCAATCGCAATTGTGGGCGGCAGTCCCGAGATATTGCCAACGGCGGGCTTTTGCATTTGTTCTAGGAACTGCCGAGCGTAGGAACTGAGCGACTCGACATATTTTCGCCTGCCTTCAGCGTAGATAGTATCGAAGGCAAGGGAGCTTTTGCCTGAACCGCTGATCCCGGCAATCACAACCAGTTTATCGCGTGGGATGCTCAGGTTGATATTCTTTAGGTTGTGCTCGGCGGCGCCGGTAATCTGAATCACTTTTTCCGTTCGTTTTGCCATATCACCTACTTATCCTTATAAGCTCTCCTGCCAAAATTTAGGCACTACCCCAAACTAATTATTGTAACAACTCTGACTAAAAAGGTAAAATGTTTTTCGACCCGATTTTCCATTATGAAAACAAAAAAACTTCACAACTGGAACCTGTCGCCTAAACAGGCAATTGAACTGCAAAGACAGTTTGCGTGCAAAGTACAGCATATACCTGTGATAAAGCCGCTAAGAGTGATTGCCGGTCTGGATTGTGCCTTCAGCCGGGACGGGCAAAGGATTGTTGCTGTCGCGGTTGTTATGAGATTGCCGGGGTTCGATATAATCGAGACGGTCAGTGCCACCAGGAAAGTGGGTTTTCCTTATGTGCCGGGGCTGCTTTCTTTCCGGGAGGCCCCGGTCTGTATTGCCGCCGTTGAGAAATTAAAAAAATATCCCGATGTATTCATGATTGACGGTCAGGGTATTGCCCATCCCCGCAGGCTTGGGCTGGCAGCTCATCTGGGCTTGTTTTTCGATAAACCCACTATCGGCTGTGCAAAAAGCAGACTCACCGGCACCTTCGAAGAGCCGCCCGCCGAAAAAGGCGCGTACAGTTTATTGAAAGATGACAAAAGTACTAAACACGAAACTATTGGTGCCGTTGTCAGGACACGCACTGGCGTTAAGCCGGTCTTTGTTTCGGTAGGCAATAAGATACTGCTGACAGAGGCGATTAAAATCACGCTTGACTGTGCAATTAAATATCGTCTGCCCGAGCCAACGCGTCTGGCCCACCAACTGGTCAGCCAATCGAGACTGAAGGCTTAGAGAATTGCAAAAAAACACTTCCCGGTCAATCCCACTTGTGGTTTTTGATAGATGCCAGGATCATTTCTGCGCACTCCATTGCCGCAAGACCCTCTCTCGCACTTACTTCAGGTGTCTGGTTTCTATCGGCCACGGCTGTTAAGAAATTTTCCTGCTCAAGTCGCAGGGGCTCTTTGTCATCAATCTCGAGTTCTTCGATATGCAGCAGGTCCGGCCAATTTACTGTTAAAAGATTAAAGTCACCTGCCTGTTTGCGTTCTCTTATCCATTTGACGATATCGATGTTGGGTTCGGTTTTAATGACGATTCCACTCTTTTTGAAATAGTCGATGCTCAGGTAGGCCTGGCGACTGAAGACACGGACTTTCCTCTCGGTCTTTAAGGCCAGTCTTGAGGCGGTGATATTGGCGATACAGCCGTTTTCAAACACGATTCTGGCGTTGCAAATATCTTCCTTATCTTCTATAACGCTGACTCCGACGGCATCAATCTTTTTGATTTTGCTGGCAGCGAGTGTAAGGATAATATCTATATCGTGTATCATCACATCCAGCACGACCCCGATGTCGGTCGAGCGAAATGGATAAGGGCTGATGCGATTGGCTTCGATGAATTTGGGCTCGATTTCCAGGCGTTTCATTGCCTGCACAACCGGATTGCACCGCTCGGAGTGTCCAACTGCGGCGACAACGTTTTTCTTCTGTGCTAATTCTACGATTTCTTTGCCCTGCTCAACGTTCAATGCCAACGGTTTTTCTATCATCACGGCGATGTTGTTTTCTATAAAGAATTTGGCCAGTTCCAGATGATGGATGGTTGGTGCAGATATTGTTACCGCATCAACTTTGCCGGGCAGGTTCGTACAATCCTGGAGCGCCTGGCATTGATACTTGTCAGCCAATTTCTTTGCTTTTTTGATGTCGGTATCAACAACCGCCACGAAATCGCTTTGCTCAAGGCTGTCATAAACCTTGGCGTGAATCCTGCCCATTTTACCGGCCCCGATGACGGCTGTACGTATTTTATTCACAATCTTCCTCTTTGAATTCTTAAGGCCTCAAAGTTTCAAGGTATCTGCCAAAGCGATGTTTGCCGCTATTGATTATCACATCCACCATAGCCTTGGCATTTTCATCGAGACCGTCTTCTTTGGCCAGGGTCTTGGCATTTTCCAGCAGTACACCTTCGGTGCGATAGAGCCTTTTGTATGTTTTTATAATGTTGCGTTGCTGCTGTTCGCTCAAGCCAGCTCGGACCAGCCCGCGTTTATTGATTCCCCTGACTTCCGGAGGGTAATGGCCGCTGACAATTACAAACGGGGGAACGTCGTGATTGATACCGGCCAACCCTGCGGCATAGCACCACTTGCCTACAGTTATAAACTGATGCAACAACACCATCCCGCTGAACCAACCGCCGGTACCAATGTGGCAGTGCCCGCTTATCTGGACGTAATTGCTCATGACAATTTTGTCTTCAAGGATACAGTCGTGGCCGATATGGACCCCTATCATAAGCAGGTTCTCGTTTCCCACTTTTGTAGTCTTGTCCGGATACATACTGGGATGAATTGTCACTTGCTCACGAATAGTATTGTTATCGCCTATCTCAAGAGTCCCGATTTCGGTGTCAGGGCCGGCACCGAGTATTTGTGGTGCGCCTCCGATAACGCAGCAGGGGAAAAACTGATTTCCGCTGCCAATTTTTACATTTTTGCGAATCACCACATTGGCATCGAGAACAGTTTCCGGCCCAATAGAGGCGCCGCTTTCGACTACGCAATTAGGTCCGATGACCACATTCTGACCCAATTGAGCATCCTTGTGCACTACTGCGCTGGGGTGTATCTTAGTCATTCTACTCCTCATTTATTTTGACGTTACTTACAACTTTTCATCGTCGACGAGCATAAACTTGATTTGGGCTTCGGCCACAATTGTTTGGCCGACCATCGCCCGGCACTGACACAGAGCGGTTCTTTTTCCCATCTTGATTGTTTCGGCGATAAGAATGAGTTGGTCGCCAGGCACGACGGCTTTTCGAAACTTTACTTCATCCATTCCAAGAAGCACGGCTAATTTACCAGCGTGTTCCAGCTTCTGAGCGAACAGCAAACCCGACACCTGTGCCATAGCCTCAACCAGCAAAACGCCCGGCATAATAGGAGTTCCCTGGAAATGTCCCTGGAAGAATGGTTCGTTGATGCTCACGTTCTTTATGCCTTTTATTCGCTTCTCGCCTTCAATTTCGATTACCTTATCAACTAATAAGAAGGGGTACCGGTGTGGCAGAACCTTCTGAATTTTGCGAATATCCAAAATTGCGTCTGTCCCGAATTCGGCCATTCGTTCGGCCTGCTGGGCGGACTCGTGCAATTTTCTGACAAGCTGCTGGTTCAGGGAATGGCCGCTCTTGTAAGCTACGATTCTTCCCTTAATAACCCTGCCGACCAGTTGGAGGTCTCCTATTAAATCAACGACCTTGTGCCTGACACACTCATCGGGAAATTTGAAGCTATTTTTGATAGGGCCGTCAGAATTGATAACCAAAATATCACGTGGGCTAAGATGGGCGCCTATTCCGCGGGCCTGGAACTGCTTGGCTTCGGCTTCAAGCAGAAATGTTCTGGCGGGCGCGAGATTTCTCTCGAAGTTGTCTGCAGTCAATCGACAGCTATAGACCTGTCTGCCGATTCCGGTGTGGCCGCTGTAGTCAAGGTCGTAGGTAATACTTAACCTGTCATCGGGGTGCGGCAGGGCATATATCGATGCATCGCCGGTCCTGATGGTGATTGGCTCTGTGATAGTAAATTCTTTGCGTTCGGCCTGCAACTGGGCCTGACCTGCGTTTTTGAGGGTCTTGAAATAGGAAGCGCTGCTGCAATCCGGAGCGGGCAGTTCCGAATTGTCGATTTCTATTATCAGATTATCAATCTCCAGGGCGCTGATTGCAGCCAGGCAGTGCTCGATGGTTTCTATGCTCACCGAGCCTTTCTTCAGCGTGGTACGTCTGCTTCGTTCGGCGATATTGTCTGCAACGGCACCGATTCGCACCGGCTCGGGCAGGTCTGTGCGGACAAAAACTATACCAGAATTGGCAGGGGCGGGACGAAAAATCGCCTTTGCGTCCTTGCCTCCGAACAAGCCCTTGCCGACTATTCTGCATTCATTTTGTATCGTCTTTTGCAGCTTCAAGTTTCTCTACCCTCGCACATAGTTGCTTCAACTGCTCAATAAACTTCGGCAATCGTTTTGTCAACCCCATAGACTTTATTGCCTGTTTCTTTTCAATCGCGGGAATGCCGAAGAACTGCGCGCCCGCGGGTATATCATGAAATGCTACGGATTGGCCACCGAGAATCGCACCGTCCCCTATCTGAACGTTGTCACTCGCACCCGACCGTCCGGCCAGCACAACCCCATCGCCTAACCTGCAACTGCCCGAAATTCCGACCTGGGCAGCTAACAGGCAGCACTTGCCGATTATCACGTTATGAGCAATCTGTACAAAGTTATCTATTTTTGTACCTGCTCCCACCACAGTATTGCCGAACTTTGCTCTATCGATGCAGGTGTTGGCTCCGATTTCGACAAAGTCTTCTATTACTACTGAGCCGTTGTGTGGAATAAGCCTGTGGGCGCCATCAATAAAGCTGTAGCCAAAACCGGTTGCTCCAATGGTAGTGTTGGCCTGGATAATTACATTATTGCCGATGATGCAGTTATGGTACACAACCACATTACTGTCGAGACGGCTGCCGTCACCGATTTTTGAATTCTCACCTATTTTGCAGCCGCTGCCGATTATGGAATTTTGGCCAATCTCGGCTCCACCTTCAACGACTACCTGTGGGCCGATAGAAACGCCGGGCCCTATCTTTGCACTTGAGGCAATTACAGCGCCTGGGTCAATACCTTTGGCCGGCCCTTTTAATACAGGCGCAAAAACTTTCAATGCTTCTATCAAAGCGGCGTTTACATTTTTGACTATCAATTGCGGCTTGTCCAAATTCTCGATGTGTTTTCGAACGATTACTGCTGCCGCCTGTGATTCTGATAGTTCTGCAACATGTTTGTCACTTGAAATAAAAGTGACATCGCTTTCCTTTGCGGCCTCAACGGGTCCGACACCGGTTATCAGAGAGTTGCCGTCTCCGACAAACTCGGCATCAATTTGAGCAGCTAATTCTTTAACAGTTATTTTCATAAGGTATTAAACTAATAACAAGATTAATTATTCAGCAGCGTTGAGTCGAGCCAGCACCTGGTCAGTAATATCCGCACAGCCGCCGCTGTATAGCAACTTGTGAGTATCAATTGTTCGTGTAAGCTCGTCGGCACTTGCCATAGGGAATTCGGGCTCGGTTTTTTCCAGCACCAGGTCCAGGGCCTTTTCCTGGGCGACCTTGCTGATTTGCTGTAGAATGTCTTTGTAAAGTCCTTCTATCATCTTCTGTTCTTTCAGTCCCATCTGCTGCTTATGGAATTCCTGCTGGGCCTGCAGGCCGGCCTGTTTCATTAATAAGTCCTTCACTAAGTCCATATAGTCGCTGCTGCCGGTCTTTAAGGTTTTTAGCCCGGCTTTTCCGGCTTCAATTTCGGCATTGAGTTTTTCGAGTTCGGCCATAATTCTGTCCCGCTCGGCAATAGATTCATCCCTGTATTTGGAGGTGCGTTTACAATCCTGGAGGAGTTTTCGAATGCTGACAACGCCTATTTTCGCAGCAGGTTGTTTTGCTTTGGATTCGGCAAGGCAGGTTTGGTACGCTACTGGAAGAACAGCTACGCTTATCAGACAGATTAAAACAATCGCTTTGGTCTTCATAAATTATCCTTTCCTGAATTATCCTTTGGCGTTTGAACTGCGCCCATAACAATTAACAACCGTAAGATTAAAACAATCTACCTATAGAGAAGCTAAACGCCTGCGTATCGTCATCATCATCTTTCATAAGCGGCGCCGCCAATTCGAATCTCATAGGTACCGGCCCGAACCACTGAGGCAGCAATATCTGAATGCCGGCGCCGGCCCCGATACGGTAGCCGCCCGAGTCGATTGCGCCGCTGTCAACGAAGAACAGCAGGGCGAAGTTCTCGGTGTACAGAGGTACCGTCACCTCGGCATTAGCCAAAAATATCCAGTCGCTTCCTATCGGGTCTTTCTCTTTAGCTGGAGAGACATTCGTCTGCAGGCCCCTGGTGCTTATGCCGCGGTAGTCAAATCCCCTGATACCATAGTAGCCTGAACCACCGCCATAAAACCTCTCAAATGGCGGAGCGTCACCTATTGCGGTTGCCCCGAGCAGCTTGGTTGCTAAGACGGTTTTTCGCTCAGCCAGGTCCTCATAAATCGTTTTGTAGCGTCTGTGTACAGCGCTTAGTATCCCGAAAGTATGGTCACCGGCAACCTGCTCGTAACCAACGTTGAAGCTATATCCGGCGGTAGGATTAAATTTGTCATCGGTAAGGTCCCTGCCTATACTGAGCTTGACGCCCGCAAGGGTGTTGTCGCCCTTGACATCAATAATATCCTGTGGAGCATCGGTGTCAAGGTCGTCAACATCCACATTTTCCAGTCTGAAGCTGATACTTTTTCTCCACTTGTTTTTCTGTCGCTTTTCGAACCCGACGTATGCCTTTGTGCGAATTTCGTCGTAGCTTTCTCTCCACCTTTCGTAGCTGGAGCCGGATATGTCAAGTGACACCGGCTTATTTCTAAAGTATGGCTCAGTGAAACTGACCGAATACTCGCTGACTTCGGTACCGGGCTGCAAGGCGACTCTTAAATGCTGCCCCGCGCCCTTGAACGCCTGGCCGGTAATAAATTCTTTGAAACTCTCGGGCTTATCGGTTATATCGAAATTTCTTTGCTCAAAAATAAGCTGGCCTATCACACCGCTGTCGCTGGCGACTCCGGCTCCGAGCATCACAGAGCCGGTTTGTCCCTCGATGATATTTACTACAGCGTCTCTTTGGCCTGGCGTCTGGCCGGCAGGCACGACCCTTGCTGACTGGGAATAAGTGGAACGTCGTATAAGTTTTTCGAGGTAACCTGTGCCAGTTGAGTCACCACGTGCGGTATCGGCGTTGTACCATTGGCCCGGCTGAAACTCGTACTCGTCCAGCACCCGCCTAATGACTTTGTCCTGCGTTTCTTTGTTTCCGGTTATCTTAATCAATCCGATGCGAAAACGCTGTCCCTGGCTTATCTGAAATTCGACGTTGACTCTTGCTGCGGCGGCAAAGGTTATCCTGTGTTCGGCCTGTGCGTTGATGAAGCCGATTTCACGGTATAGTTTTATCAGCCGCCTGACATCGGCCTTTGCTTTCTGTTCACTATAGACCAGGTCCTGCTCTAATTTCAGTTCCTTGTGTAACTGACTTTCATCGAAATGTTTGTTGCCTGTGAAGACAAGTTTCTGTACCGTATAGACCGGGCCTTCATCGATTACCAAAGTAATGTGAACCTTATTTTTCTCGGCGTTAAATTCGCGTTTTGCGATTATTTTGTTGTTGAGAAAGCCGCGTCTATAATAGGTGTTCTGGAGTCTTGTGATTTCGCGTGCGACGGCGGCTTCGGTGTAATAGCTGGGCCAGAAAAAGAATTTACGTTTCTTTACTTTTGTTCCCAGCTTAAGTGACCTGTTTTTTAAGCTTTTATTGCCGCTGAAATTTACTGACTTAATCTTGACCCTTGGGCCCTCATCGATTGTGAAAACAGCATTGCCATATGGTAACTGTCCGTCGTCCAAAGTTACCTTAATAAAGGCAAAACCTTTTTTTCGATAAAATTCAGCCAAACTGTCCTTTCCGGTCTGCACCAGAACCGGGTCAAGATAATCGCCTCTTTTAAAGCCAAGCTGCCTGCGAAGCGTCTTGCTCTTGTACTTGCGGTTGCCGGCAAAGTCAATCGACCTGATAAGCTCCCTTTCGACAACAACGAACGTCAGTTGTATTTGGCCTTGTACAATAGCGGTATTATAATAACAATATTCGACACCGTTCAATTGGGCGATTCGCTTTGCGTCGTCGGCGGCAACTGTGGCGTCAAGGGTCTGGCCGGTCCTGCTTCGAACCTGCGAGAGTATCTGGCCACTGCTTATGCTGCGATTGCCTGCTGTTTTTATACTGCCAATGGTTGCTTTATCGTTGCGGCCATTGGCGGCTTTGGCCTGATTAATTAACAAGCTACTGCCCAAACAAACCATAATAAGAACGACCAAATAAGATTTTTTCATTGCATCCGTGCTCCTAAAAAGGCTCCCCCACACCGGCGGCCAGATTTTCAAACCGTGTAAGTGCTTGCAGGAATGTAAGCTTCACAGTTCCTGTCGGGCCATTGCGCTGTTTGGCGATTATTAACTCAGCGGTATTATCAGATTCGTATCCAGACTCCGTATGGTAGTAATCTTCGCGGTGCAGCAGTATTACTACGTCGGCGTCCTGCTCGATACTTCCGCTTTCTCGCAGGTCGCTCATTCTCGGTCGATGTCCCTCCCTGACCTCAGGTGCCCGGTTCAATTGGCTTAAAACCACGACGGGAACATTCAGTTCACGTGCCAGGGCCTTTAGATAGCGTGAAATTGTGGTGATTTCCTGCTGACGTGATTCTATTCTGCCGGTGCCCAGACTCATCAACTGCAAATAATCCACGATGACACAGCCAATATCGTAACGACTTTTGAGCCTTCGTGCTTTGCCCCGCAGTTCCAGCGGAGTCAGGGCGGCGGTATCATCAATATAAATCGGGGCCTCTGACAAACTGCTACAGGCATTAACCAACTGCTGGTATTGAGCGGTTTCCAGCAGGCCCTTTCGTACTAACTGGGACTCTACCCTGCCGTTGCTGCACAAGAATCTCTCGGCTAATTGCTCCTTGCCCATCTCCAGCGAGAATACCGCCACACCTACCTTCTCATTAACACCGATTTGTTCGGCAATATTCAATGCCAGGCTTGTCTTTCCCATACTGGGCCGGCCGGCTATGATTATCATCTCGCCGTTTTGCAGCCCGCAGGTTATTTCATCAAGTTCGTAGTATCCTGTCGAGAGCCCGGTGACATGCTGGCCGTCACGTTTTTCTATTCGTTCATAAGCACTGGTTAATAAATCTTTTAACAACAAGACTGAACTACTTACATTCTTGTCGGCAATCGCAAATATCTTCTGTTCTGCCCTGTCAAGCTTTTCACGGGTATCGCCGGCCTGGTTATAAGCATCATCTAATATTTCTGTTGCTGCCGAGGCAATTTCGCGAAGCAGCATCTTGTTCTTGATAATACCGGCGTAATACGTCACGTTCGCAGACGACGGCACAGATTCCATAATTTTGGCAAGATATTCGACTCCGCCGACTTCTTCCAACTGCTTGCGTTTTTCGAGTTCGTTACGAAGCAGTACCCCATCGACCCCTTTGCCTCTGTTCTTCTCATAAAGCGAGACCAGAGCATCAAATATCATCTGGTGCTCTATTCTGTAAAAGGCCTGCGAGTTGTTTAGCTGCTCAATGACTTCGGCGATACACTCAGCGTCGATTATCATAGACCCGAGCACGGCGGCTTCAGCGGCCAGTGACTCAGGCATACTTCGACCAACTACATCGGCGGCATTTTGTTTTGTTTTTGCCATTGGTTTTCCGGTTAAAAGGTTGCCGGTTATCAATAATCGCCGATATTTACTTAGTTTCCGGCACCACAACAACGCTGACCGTCGCGGTCAAATCGTCGGCAAATTTGAGTGTCACCTGTTGTGTTCCGACTTCCTTTATATGTTCCTGGAGGTGCACCACCTCGTCGGCAACTTCAAAACCCTGCTGTCGCAGGTTTTCGGCAATCTCGTGCGCGGTTACTGACCCAAACAGATGTCCCTGTTCGTTGGCCGTAGCCGCAACAACGGCCTCTGCGCCTTCTACCGCGGCAGCGGCGTTTTCGAGCCGTTTTTTATCGTGGATTCTTTGCTCGGCCCGCTTTTCCTTCTCGTTGGCCAGGGCCTTCAAATTTACCTCCGTCGGCACCACCGCCAGATTCTGCGGCAGCAGATAGTTTCTGGCATAACCGGCGTTGACTTCACAAATATCGCCGAGCCAGCCAAGGTCCTTCACATCCTCACACAGTAAAACTTTCATATTCTATCCCTCGTATTGACTATTACTAAAGCGCAAATACCGCAAACTAAACACTAACAATCAACTTCACACTACGTAGTAAACGGCAGCAGCGCCATATATCTGGCACGTTTAATGGCCTTTTTTACTTTTCTCTGGCAGCCGGCACAATTGCCGCTGCGTTTGCGTGAGTATATCTTGCCACGGTTGGTCAAGAGCTTTCCCATCGTATCAATGTCTTTATAGTCGATGTACTTGTCACCTCTTCTGCAAAAGCGACATTGTGTCTGTTCACGGGCACCAGTAAAGCCGCCCTTTTTCCTGACATTTTTTCTTTTGGTTCTGTTTATCGTTCGCATATTTTTTCCCAACAATCAACAAACAACAATCACTAATCATTAATCACTTTAAAAGGGTATATCATCGCCGGCGTCACTGTCAGTTGTCTCAGGGCCGGGTTTTTGGTAGTTTTGTCCTGCCTGGTTGGAGCCGGGGCCTGCCCCGAGAAACTGGAAGTTTTCAACAGTGACCCTGTGCTTGCTACGTTTAGAGCCATCCTGTGCCGTCCAGCTGTCAAAATCCAGCCTTCCCTCGACGAAGACCGGTCTTCCCTTGGACAGATACTTGTTTATTGTCTCAGCGGGCTTTCCGAACGCCCGGCAGTCTATGAAACAGGTATCTTCTTTTTTCGCACCGTCTTTTCCGGTCCATCTTCGGTTTACCGCCAGTCCGAACTCGACAACCGCCGTCTGACTCGGCAGATACGATAACTGTGGGTCCCTGGTCAGATTACCCATCAGTAAAACTTTATTAAAACAAGCCATTTTTCAACTCCTCTTTAATTCGACAGTTTCACGTAGCAGTTTGCCAACCGCCAAAATCTTATCGCGGGCCACAAACTGACATATACAGAAGAGATTACTCTTTGGTATCTTCGTCGGTGTTTTCTATCTGGTCTTCTTCCGGTTCCAGCAGGTCCAGTGAATCCGAATCCTGGGCCTGGTCCTTTTCCGTCACCTCGTACTCAATCGCATCCACAGCTACAGCTTCTTCCGGTTCCTCGGTTTGTGCTGTTTCTTCGGCTTGCTCTGGTTCGGCGACTTCGGCCTTGACTTGCGGGATTGGTTTCTTGGCGCGGGTTTTTGCGGCCTCAATAGCTTCCTGTTTCTTTCGTTCAGCCTTGTCCACCGGAGTTTCCTTGTCGACATCTTCCTTTGTCATATGGTCGGCTTTTAGAATCAAGACTCGCATAATGGTATCCGAGAGTCGAACCTGTCTTTCTATCGTCTGGATTTTGTCGCCGTCGGCCTGAAAGTAGCACAGAAGATATGTACCTCTGGCCTTGCCGTTAACCGGGTAGACAAGGGGGCGTTCGTCCCATTTCCTCAGAGAGACAATATCGGCCTTGACCTTTTTTAATATTGTTTTGATGGCCTTATTGATACCGTCCCAATCTGATGCCGCCAGGGCTGAGTCAACAAGAAACATCGCCTCATACAATTTATTAACAGCTGTTTCCAAATTAATTACCTCCTGCTAACTGAAATATTTTTATTCAGCAACACTATTAAATTCATTCATTACCGCATCGATTCCATTTTCAATCCAGCACAGCACAGCGTCTCTCGCTTTGACAGTTGCTTCATCCAGCAACGGTTTTTGCTGCCCTGTTGGTTTGGCCAGAACATAGTCTTCTGCCAGCCTTGGCCCACTGTCTCCAATGCCGATTCTAAGCCGTCCGAACTCCTCGGTGCCGAGCTTTTCTATGATGTCCGCCAATCCTTTTTGTCCGCCGGCAGAGCCTTTTTGTCTGATCCGAATTCTGCCTGGTTCGAGTGCCATATCATCGCTTATCACGAGCAAATCACACATAGCCAGCTTATAAAAGCCCACCGCGGTCGTGACGACCTGGCCGCTCCGGTTCATGTACTGCTGCGGCTTCAACATTATTAACTTTTTATCAGCAAATTCACCCTGGCCGAACAAAGCGCCGAATTTTGTTTTCTTTACCTCTATGCTCAACTCAGTCGCGAGCAAATCCAACACTCTGAACCCGGCGTTATGCCGGGTTTCGGCGTATTCAACGCCTGGATTACCCAGGCCGACAACCATCTTAAGTTCTGCCATACCATATTCTCTGGCAATAGTTTTATGCCAGCATTACTCTTGCGAAGCTTCTTTCTCTTCGGCTTCTTTCTCCTGACCAATGACCTCAGGTGCCGTCGGAGCTTCTTCCTCGGCTTCTTCGGCGCTCTTGGCAGCGGCAACCAGGCTGCATGTCGCTATCAGAATCGAGACATCGCTGATAAGTTTCATACCTTCGAGCAGCTTAATATCGCCGGCGTGCAAAGAGTCACCGACATCGAGCTCTTTGACCAATACTGGTATCGTCTCGGGGATATCGGTCGCCAGGCACTCAATCTCAATATGGTCTGTGTGTTCGACGATAATACCGCCTTCGTGTGCTCCCTTTGCGGTGCCCTTCAGTTCAATAGGTACGGTTACCTTGATTCTCTCGGTAATATCAACTCTCATCAGGTCGGCGTGTATAATATTTTTTCCGAGATGATCGTACTGCAGGTCTTTTACAATCAGTTTTTCTTTTTTCTTACCGATCTGCACATCCATCAGTCGGTGGCCATGATGGAGGCCTTCGGCAAAATCATGTGCATCGAATGAAATTGCTGTCGGGGCCTGTTTATGACCGTAAACTACCGCCGGTATCCTGCCGTTGTTCCGCTCCCGCTCGGCATGCTTTGAGCCGGTATGTTCTCTGACCTCTGCCTTCAAAAGCAATGACTTTTCCATAACATCCTCACTTCAATCCGCAAACTACTAAAAATTGTTGAATAGACTACTGACCGATTCGTCTCTGTGAATCCTTTTTATTGCCTCACCCAACATGGTCGAGACGCTTAAGACCTTAATATTGGCAATCTTTTTGGCTTCTTCGCTCAACGGTATGGTGTCAGTGACAACCACTTCCTCAACAGGAGCTTTTGTCAGCTGTTCAAGGGCACTGCCAGCAAAAACGCCATGTGTGGCACCAATGTATATTTTTTCTGCTCCGCGTTCTTTGACCAGTTTTGCTGCATTGCACAACGTCCCTGCCGTGGCGATAATATCATCACACATCAAAACGTTTCTGTCTTTCACTTCGCCGATTATCTCCTGGGCTTCTACCTCACTGCCGCTGACACGTTTTTTGTGCACGATAGCCAGTTCGCCTCCCAGATGCGAGGCATACCTTGATGCCATTTTCATATTCCCGACGTCCGGCGAGACTAATGTCAGCCTGTCAATCTTCTTGTCGCGAAAATACCTGCTCAAAACCAGTTCACCCATCAGATGGTCGAGCGGTATATCGAAAAAGCCCTGCAATTGTCTTGCGTGCAGGTCTATCGCGACAACTCTGTCGGCGCCTGCTGTCGTAATAAGATTAGCCACAAGCTTGGCTGTAATTGGTACACGCCCTTCGTCCTTTCTGTCCTGACGTGCGTAACCGAAATAAGGAACAACCGCAGTTATGCGTCTGGCACTGGCACGCCGCAGACAATCGAGATAAATCAAAAGCTCTACCAGATGGTCGTCCACCGGTTCGCAGGTAGACTGCACAACATAACAATCCCTTCCGCGAACATCATCTTCGAGTTTGATGAACCTCTCGCCGTCCGGAAACCTGCCTAATTTTGCCCCACCCAGCGGAATATGTAAATACTTGCATACCGCTGATGCCAGTGCCGGGTTACTGCTACCGGTAAATATCTTCAAATTGTCATTCAAAAACATAAGCTCGATCCTTCCAAAAGCAGTTCCTGTTCCATTATCCGTTATATTTTTAATGTTTTATCATCTGCCCCTGTTTTCGGTCAGAGCTGCAGTTTCTGGTAGAGCCTGCGAGCCGTCTTTCAAAACGGTCCCGCTGCCCAGATAAACCAAAGGACCGACACGACAGTCCTGGCCGATATTAATGTTGCCTCTGATATAGGTAAACGGCTCGATTATTGTGTCCTGTCCGATCTTGGCTCTGCTGTCAATCCATGTATTGTCGGGGTCAACTATTGTGACACCGCTATCGCGCAGCCTGTTCTGGATTCTTTGCTGCATAATTTTGTTGAGGTTACTGAGTTGCGCCCTGCTGTTGGCACCGAAAACCTCCTCTGCCAGGACAGCGGTAACAGCCTCGACTTTCAGTCCTTGCTCAATCGCGATTCCAAGCACGTCTGTCAAATAATATTCATGTTTGACGTTGTCGCATCCGACCTTCGCCAGTAATTCAAAAAGAGTCTTATTGTCAAATAGATAAAAACTCGGATTAACTTCCTTAATTTCCAGTTGTTCACTGGTACAGTCATTGTGTTCAATAATTTCTGTCAGATTGTTTTCATCGTTGCGGATTATACGTCCATAACCACTTGGGTCTTCGAGCACAGCCGTAGCCAGTGTCATCGTCGAGGTTTGGGCTTCGTGCTTTTCTGCCAGCACTTTCAATGTCTCTGCTCGAATTAAGGGCATGTCTCCGCACAAGACGAACACCTGGCCGTGGAAATCAGCTAAATACTCCTTGCAGCACAAGACGGCGTGACCGGTCCCTTTTTGTTCTTCCTGCATGACCCAGACGATATCGTCGGCGTCGGCGAATTGTTCTTTTACCTGGTCTGCTCCGTAGCCGACCACAACATATATCTTCGATGTGCCTGCGGCTCGGCATGCGTCCAGGACATAGGCGAGCATAGGTCTGCCACAGACTTCGTGCAGGACCTTGGCCCGGGTGGTTTTCATCCTGTTGCTAACCCCGGCAGCCATTATTATCGCAACTCTTTGCGGCATACACATCTTTCAACAATAAGAAACACTAATTAATTCAATAAAGCTACCCGACCAGGACTTGAACCTGGAACGTGGGCACCAAAAGCCCATGTGTTACCAATTACACCATCGGGTAGCAACAGATTCTTTGCCCGTCGAAGTTTTATTTTCAAATCCAATCGCTTGTCACGGAGGCCTGTTTTGTTGGCCTGGTCGGGCTGTGGGTTTTGTTCTGCGGTTCTGATGCGAAACAAAACCCCCTGTCGGAGGCTTGAGTCAACCACGCCGTGAAACTGTTGACCCCAGAACTATCTAATCGACCCCGTGCGACAGAGCAATTTTTCAACTGCAACAATATAGCCGATTCGAACAGGATTGCAACTATTTTTATTGTTTTGGCCCAAAATCCCCCCTATCAGGGCTAAAAAACCGTTTTTTTTTATTGTGTTAGCCCAGTTGTAACAGAATCTTCAGGTAATTTTCCGGCTGGTTTTCCAGCAGTTCAAACGCTCGCTGGGCGTCACTTGCCGGCATGTCACAACTTATTATGGCATCAGGTTTCAGATTTCCTGCCTCCAAGTGCTTAATGACTTCTGTAAACTCGCCGCAGCTTACCCTGCTGGTTATGAGCTTTATTTCCTTCCAGATAAGCTGGCGCATCAATAACTCTACCGGCTCGCTGCCTTGTCCGAGAACGCATACAATGCCGGCACTTCTTACAACCTGGCCGCACTGGGCAACCGGATGCTTTTGGCCCTTTATTTTTTCCGCGAGGCCGACTGCTTCAAAAGCGATATCCACACCTTTGTCACCGGTGTGCTGCCTTATTATATCTACGGGATTTTGCTGCCGTGCGTTTATAGTAATGACGTTTTCAAAGGCATCTTCTGCAATTTTGAGTCTGGTTGGCAGCACATCTACGAAGAAGATGGTTTCTTTGGTTTTGGTGCGTGCTGCCTGGAGGATGCTGTGGCCGATTTTTCCGCCGCCAAAAATTGCTGCGCAATCAGATTCTTTAACGCCTGCTCGATTGCACGCGTGAAAGCCAATGCTGAACATTTCGGCCATAGCCGCGTGCTTGTCGGAGATATTGTCGCTGATTTTATGCAGCATAAAGTCGCCGACGGCTGCGTATTGGCCGAAACCGCCGTCGGAATCAATTCCCACCAGCTTGAGAGTCTTGCAGGCTGAGAACCGGCCAATCTTGCATGCAGGGCATTTGCCGCACCAGCATATAGGGTCGACTACTACACGGTCGCCTTCCTTGTAGCCGGTAACCTTGCTGCCGATTTCCACAATCGTTGCGCCGAATTCATGTCCCTGTATAAACGGCAGGTGTGTGCGAGGGTGAAACTCACCGTTGAAGACGTGTATGTCACTTCCGCAGATACCGGCGTAGCCGACCTTGACCAGTACCTGGTTGTCGGTGATATTTGGCCTTGGCACCTGGCGCCATTCAATCCTGCCGTATTCTGTCAATACCGCTGCTTTCATCTTTAATACTGCCCAAACTCCCTTTGATATATGCAATCGGCCTTATTACTTGTTTTTGACAACAATCGTAGGTTAAATAGGTAGGATAAAGGCAAACTCAGGGCTTGTCAATCGTCGTCGTCATCGATTGAGACGTATCCTTTTTGTCCCTCGCTGACATATGCCGGCTGGTTTGTGTCGTCTTCGGCCATATCTTCGTATCCATCGGCGTCGTCTTTTTCCATCTGGCTGCGGATTTTTTCGTATTCGGACAGCTTCATCAAGACCTCTCGTGCCTGGCTGCCCTTGTATTCGCCCAGGATTCCGGCAGCGGCCATCATCTCTATTATGCGCGAGGCGCGTGCGTAGCCGATACTCAGTCTTCGCTGCAGGAGCGAAACGCTGCCACGCTTACTGGCCAATACTACCCGCACCGCTTCGTCGAACAAGTCGTCCTTCTTCATCTCTGATGCATCGACCTGGCCCAGTTGTGTAAGTTCCGGATGGAACTGAGGCTCTGCGATTTCCTTGAGGTGCTTGACGATTCTGCGTACTTCGGTCTCATCTACGAACGTCCCCTGTGCGCGTATCAGGTCGCTGGTGCCGGGCTTTAGAAACAGCATATCGCCCTGGCCGAGCAAAGTTTCGGCACCGTTCTGGTCGAGAATGATTCTGCTGTCCATTCTTGCGGCGACTCGGAAGCCGATTCTTGTCGGCATATTTGATTTTATCAGGCCGGTGACAACTGTTGCCTGTGGTCGCTGTGTTGCCAGGACAATATGAATACCAACGGCTCGGCTTTTCTGGGCAAGGCGAACGATATAGGCCTCTATCTCTTTGGCGGCGGTCATCATCAAATCCGCCAGTTCATCTATCACGATTACAAAGTAAGGCAGTTTCTTTGGAATCTTGGCCTTCTCATCCTCATTGCTCGGGGCAAAGCGCTCGATAATCTCATCTTCCCCCAGTTCGTTATACTCAGTAATATTTTTAACGTGGGCTTCTGCCAACAGGGCATACCGCTCATCCATTTTTACCGTTGCCCACTCAAGAATCTGGACCGCGCGCTGGGTCTCTGTCACTATCGGGCTCATAAGATGGGGCACCATATTAAAGGCGGTCATCTCCACCATCTTCGGGTCAATCAGTATCAGCTTTACCTCGTCGGGGCGCTTGGTCAGCAGAATACCAGTGATGATGCTGTTAATGCAGATGCTTTTGCCTGAGCCGGTTGTGCCGGCGATAAGAAGATGCGGCATCGTTGTCAAATCACAAACCAGCGCTTCGCCGGCGGAGTCCTTACCCAGGAACAGGGGTATCTGCATTTTTGCCGGGCGATTCTGCGCCAGTTCCAGCATGTCCCTCATACGCACTTTTTCCTTTTCGCTGTTCGGCACCTCGATGCCTATCGTGTGCTTGCCGGGCAAGGGCGCAACGACTCGCACGGCGCCTACCCCAAGCGCACGTGCCATATCATTGGCAAGTGAACTTATCTGGCTTACCTTGACGCCTGCGCCAAGTTCCAACTCGAACATTGTCACCACTGGGCCGGTATCGGCTGCCACTACGCCGGCATCGATATTAAACTCCAGAAGCAGCTTCTCCAGTGCCGCGGCTTTTGCCTTGACGACCTTGCTCTGTACCGCAGCAAAGGTGTACTCAGCCTCCGCCAGCAATTCTAATGGCGGCAAGGTGTAATCGTCATAGCTTTTTGGTACGTAACCGCCGCTGGGTGGTCTGCTGACCGGCGCCGATGTCACCTTCAGGTCTTCGGTTTTCTGTGGCTGAACACTCTTAGGTCTTAGCATGCCTTTGATTCGCTGCTCAAGTTTCATATCGCTCTTGAAGCTAAACCCGATAGCCTTGACTTTCTGACTCTTTTGTCGTGTGCTTAACTTCTTCCAAATTTGTGTTAAGGCCTGGGACTGTTGTTTCGCTGCTGACCACGCAGGCAAGGCCAATCCGGCTGTTTTCAAAACAGTCGTCATCAGCCCCTTAGATATCGCAAGTACCATAGTGTCTGCCAGCAGAACAAAGCCAACAACCCAGGTTGCTGTGATGAGTATAAAGCTGCCCAGTGCGGCAAAATAGCTGCGCAGGAAGCTGGCTGCGGCAATACCAAGCACACCGCCGGAACCGGCAGGAAAATTATAAATACTGTGAGGCCACAGACAGTAGAAACTGGTCGAGGCGGCGGCAGTGAGCAATACCAGGCCTGTCGCTCGCAGGATTGGCTGGCCTATTTTGCGATTGGTCAGTTTTGAGATAAGTAAAAACACCCCTGCTGCCAGTACGCTAAAGATTCCGGGACCGATATAATACAAAAGATAATACGCCAGAAATGCTCCAATCGAGCCGCACCAGTTGGCCGGCGGCGAATTATGAGGCCAGGCGTATGTGCTGGGCCAATCGCCAATATCGAAGCTGAGGCAACTGCAAAAAATAACCAGCAGGGCCGCAGTGCCAAAACAAAGAATTGCTTTTTGTCGTAATTTATTTTCCATAACAAAAACGTTTCTGCGTCACCAGAAGCCTGCGGCTCGGTGACGCCCGATAAAAACACCGGTCGCAACAGCGTCTGCTGCGCGCAGCACGAACCACGCACCCTGAACCACTACTAATTATCGACCATGCTCATTGTTTTTCTGCAAAATTACACCCCCAAAAACATTACTCCCTGCTCCGTTTTCACCACTGCTTAGAGGCCGGCTATCCAGTATACCGCCACCACGATAACCGCCACGCATGCCCAGCCGCCAAGAAACCCAAGCACTGAGCTGCGCGACGGGACCATTAGCTCAAGGCTGGTATTTGGAAAGATATTGCGTTTCGGCGGCACAACCGCGTCGGCAGGCAAAGTACAAGACTGGTCAACCTTCTCGCCGGGCTGTACCGGCGTGCGTATCAGTTCATAGAACCTGTCAAGCTTTTGTTTATTAACCGCAGGTGTTACCAGACTGACCACAACTGCGGCAACCAAACCGCTTGCCAGGTAGAATATCATCTGCCAGGGCAGATTAATCTCGGCTCCTGCGGACTTTTCGATGATAAACCTAAGTGTCTCTGTCCCAGGCAATCCGGCTACAAATGAAATGAAAAACTCCCGGCCTGTCAGCCACCATGCACCAAACGAAGCAAGCGTCGCCGCCCAGGCACCGGCTACTGTTGTTCTGCGCCAGAAAAGCCCAAGCCAAAACGCTATGCCCATCATCGGAGCGATTTTCCAGAATATCTCGAGACCCTTGACAACTCCCGGCAGCCAGTACGCAAAGGCAACGCCGCCGCTGACCACAACAACGGCGGCAATCCTGCCTACCAAAATATAATGCTTCTGACTTTCGTCACGGCGGAAGAATCTATAGATATTTTCTGTGAAAAGCCCGGACGATGAAATCATAAACGCATCGCAGGAGCTCATTACCGAGGCAAGAAGCGCCGCTATAAATATTCCCAGTATTCCCGGCAGGATTTTCGGCAGGAAGTCACCGGCTACGGTACCGAAGACTCTGTCCGGCTCGATGACCCGGCCATCTGCTGCAAAATAAACCACGGCGGCAAGACCGGTCAAGCACCATGGTATTGTGCACAGGCGTTTTAACATATTGCCGAACATCCATCCGACCCTGCCTTCGTGCTCGGTTTTGCCGGCAGCGCAGTTACCCATCGTGTGAGGCTGTGTCACTATCCCGACCAGCGCGTTAAACGCAATCACCGTTATATAGAAAACCCCGATTCCTTCCGGCGCGACCAGGCCAAGCATACCCGGGTCGTCGATTGCCTGGCGAATCCCTGCCATGCCGCCGACGGCGTTCATTATCAAAGGAAGCAAAAGAAACGAAAAGATTATCGTCAAAATCCCCTGGATAAAGTCGGTGATAATGGCAGCTGCCAGTCCTCCCGCTACGCCGTAGATAACAAATATCACTGTCATAACGGCAATGGCGACATTGGCAGAAAGCAATCCGGTCGTACTTGCCGAGATTACCTGGCTTGAGCCTTTGAGCATTACGCCGATATTGATAGAAAGCTGAATCATCCCAACGGCCGCAAAGAGCATCGCAACGCCGGGGTTAAACCTTGCTCGAAAAACATCGGCTGTGGTAATAGCCCTGAATCGGCGAAATACCGGCGCTATCAGCCAGTAGAAGGGCGTCACCGGGAGCCAAAGCCACTGATACCATATCCCGCTAAGCCCGTCGGTAAAGCTTTTTGACGCAACGCCAACCGCCTGGTCGGAGTGGGTGCCGGTGCCGAATGAGAACATTACCATCATCGCCTTGCCGAAACGTCGGGGCATAAAAAAGTCGGCACTGCTTTTAATTTTTCGTGCGGTCCAGACCCCGATAGCCGTCATGCCGGCAAAGTAAAGCAGCAAAACGCAAATATCCGCTATGTGCAGCCCGGCCATACCAATCTCCCAAGTAATTTTGTCCTCGCAGGCAACCAATTTGGCCTGCCAGCTTACACTGATGGGCACCAAAAAACAACAACAATCATTATTCACCTGAACTCGCCGAAGGAATCGCAGGGACCGATAATATCGGCGGTAAAATAATTGAGGGGCTGGAATTTGCCTTGTTATTAAAATTGGAAAAATTTTCCAATAGGATTTGGAGGCCGGTGATTTGTATTTTAAACTTTAAGCAGTCGGGAAAAGTAAAGAACTTATCTGGTTGCAGACGGCTGAGAGAGAGACGATTGCAAAAAACTGAACCGACTTTAATCCTGCCGCTGATGACGGGAGGGAGAGAGAACGTTGATGATGGTAAGCGTCAGGCAGGAATGAAATTGAGGCTTTCGTGAATATCGAGAGCTTTATCCAAGCGTATATGGGGGGCCATATAAGTTTCTTTCCGAGGGGGTCTCTGCGCTTTTAGCGCAGAGGCCTTTTTTTATTCTAAAAAAATCACAGCCAAAAAAGCTGTTAGTTTTTGCAACGATTTTATGTTAGTGCTTATGTGGGCGTGAATTGCCGACGCCCGCCAAAAGAAGTAACAGGCAGTTATTTTCGGCGGGCAAAAAAAATATCAAGTTTTTTTTGACATACCTTATATTGAGGCTACAATTGCTCTTGCCACAGGATGTGGTATTGGGTTCGCTGTAATTACCAGGGACGGTTGATTAATTTTTAAGGGAGGCTTGTCGGAGTGAGGTGTCCCTTTTGCAAGGAAGACAGAGATAAAGTCATTGATTCGCGTTCGAGCGATTCGGGCAGAGTTATCCGTCGCAGGCGTCACTGCCTGGCGTGCGAGAGGCGTTTCACCACGTATGAAAAGATAGATGAGACTTTTAAGCTGAGCGTGGTGAAGAAAGACAAGAGTCGTGTGCCTTATGACAGGGACAAAATTCTTGTAGGAATTGAGAAGGCATGTTATAAAAGGCCGGTCTCGGCTGAGCAGATTCGCGAAGTGGCAGACAAAGTCGAGGAGGAAATTTTCAGAAGATTCGACAAGGAAGTAACGTCTGTATTTATCGGTGAATGCGTTATGAAGCATCTTCGCGGCGTTGATAAGGTTGCTTATATTCGTTTTGCCAGTGTGTATCGGCAGTTCAAAGATGCAGGTGAGTTGATTGACGAGGTAAGTCAGGTGATAAGCGAGCCTGACGATGAGGGTCAGGCCAGGTTTTTTGACGCATGAGGTGCCAAAAACTCCGGCTTGAATGGTGAGTGAAAGAAGAGGATACTGATGGGGGCCTGCGAGAGGAAGAGAGGGAAGACAGATGGGAGCGAAGCTAAAAGTCGTCAAGGCGGACGGTGTAGTTGAGGGGTATCTTCACACCAAAGTTGTAGGGACAATCAGTCGTGCTCTGGAATGCACGGGGTGTCCCGACATATACGTTGCCGAAGAGCTTTCGGACGTGGTGACGTATTATCTCTATAACAAGGCCGGGTCGAGCGCAACGGCCAGTGAGATATTTTCTATGATTAAGGTGGTGCTGGCCGCTACCGGCTATGAAGAGGCGGCGGCGGCATTGAGCGAGCATCACTGCCGACGAAGGCTCAATCGTCAGCGCACAGAGGTTATTTCGGTTGATGTTAACGAACCAGAAGATGCCGGGCGGCTTTTTTATGCCCGGGAGTCAGGACAAAAGAGCAGGTGGAATAAGGGCAGGATCGTTGAAGACCTTGTGGTCAAACATCATCTGCACAGGCAGGCGGCTCGGACGATAGCTTCGATGGTTGAGCAGAAGGTGTTCGGGCTGGACGTTGCGGTGGTCCCTGCCAGTCTTGTAAAGCAGCTTGTCCGTAGTGATGCCACAGCGGTACTGTACGCCGAAGAACAACTGCAAATGGCATAGTCCGGCGGTTCGTAGCTCAAAACTCAGAAATGCGGGCGAGGATGTTTTCGGCTGAGGTATCTGGTTCGATGTCGAGCCAGGCAACATTCTTAAAAGTTTTGAACCATGTGCGTTGGTTCTTTGCTAATCGGCGGGTATTTTTCTTAATCAGTTCAATGGCATCGGCCAGAGTTGTCAGGCCATTTAGGAAATCGGTAATTTCTGCATAACCTATTGCGCAGGCTGCCTGGTTGCTGAGTGGTTTTTCTTCCGCTAACAAACTCTTTACTTCGTCAACGAGGCCGAGTTCTATTATCTTTTTTACTCTGCTGTTGATGCGAGAGTTTTCTTCGACTTTCTGGCGTCTTAGGCCGATGATTTTCCAGTTGTGTAATGGCTGGGGCTTGTCGAACTGCTGCTGGAATTGGGATATTGGTCTGCCTGTCAGCTCGAAGACCTCAAGTGCCCTTATGATTCTTTTTTCATCGTTTGGATGGATACGGTCAGCGGCGGCAGGGTCTATTTTCCGCAATTTTGTGTGCAGTTGTTCAAGCCCTTGAGTTTCTGCCTGCTGTTTTAGCCGGTCGCGGATATTTTCATCGCTGCCTGGTCCTTCGAACAGGCCGTAGAGCAGGGCTTTGATATACAGAGCGGTTCCACCGACAGCGATTATTGGTTTGTTGCGTTGTTTTATTTCCTCGATGGTCTTGTTTGCACGTTCGAGATACATGCCGAGGCTGAACGGGTCGCTGGGCTCGACGATGTCTATAAGATGGTATTTGATTTGTTGTTGTGCAGCGACGGGCGGCTTTGCGGTACCGATATCCATTCGACGATAGACCTTCATCGAATCGATACTGATAATCTCGGCATCGATTTTTCCGGCAAGTTCAAAGGCCAGGCGCCCCTTGCCGGAAGCGGTCACGCCCAAAATCAAGGTCATGTCATTATTCATAATTTACTACTATCGCCCGTGGGAAAACCATATAATACCGTTTTGCAAGGTAAGAGGCAATACCAGATGGCAGATAGTGGATTTGAAAACCAACTGCAGGACAAGCGCGACATCGTAAACGATGTTCTTGCGACGATACTGGATAACGGTGTGCGTATCGCTGATGGTATGACCAAATCGCTGCGATACACGCTGGAATCGCCAGGCAAGCGTTTGCGCGGCGCGCTGGTTCTTTGGTGTTGTGAAGCAGTAGCAGGTGAGCTTAATCATAATGCCCAGATTGCGGCAGCGGCGGTTGAGATGGTGCATACTTATTCGCTTGTTCACGATGATTTGCCGGCGATGGACGATGATGATTTGCGTCGTGGGCGTGCTACCTGTCACAAGGCCTTCGATGAGGCCACAGCGATTCTGGCAGGCGATGGGCTTTTGACGCTGGCGTTTGAGATATTAGCCGAAGAGATTGATGATGCCGGTATTGCGGTTCGAATGATAAGTGAATTGGCCAAAGCGGCAGGGCCTGCGGGCATGATTGCGGGGCAGCTTGCGGATTTGAAGGGCGAGAACGCAAAGCCGGCCCGGGAGCTTCTGGAATATATTCATATCAATAAGACCGCCAAGATGTTTTGTGCGGCCGCTGCAATGGGGGCAATCGCAGGCGGAGCAAGTGACGGTGAGTTTGAAAACCTTTGCGAGTATGGATTAAAAATAGGACTCGGCTTTCAGATAGCCGACGACATTCTTGATGTCACCGGCAGCAGCGAGGAATTGGGAAAGACCGCGGGCAAAGACGCAAAAGCCGGCAAGATGACATATCCCGGGCTTGTGGGGATTGAGGAATCTCGAAAGCTTGAGAAGCAATTGGCTGACGAAGCAATCGGGGCGATTGAGCAGTTCGGTGATAAGGCCAAGGTCCTGCGACAGTTGGCTTTAGCACTGTTGGAAAGGACAAAGTGACGTTCAGCCGGTGTATCGAGCGTTGCCAAATGCCAGTATCGGGAAAAAGACAAACGGCAGCAGGATAAGACCTATCGCAAAACCGACGCCTCTGCCAAAATTGTCAGCGACGGCCAAATTCACAAGGACGGTAATCACAATGCTTACCACCGGGATGAACAAAAGCACCAGCCACCAGCCGGGTTTTCCCGCGACCTGTAAAAGAACGTAGATATTGTAAAAGGGGATGAGGGCCGCCCAGCCTGGGTGACCTGCTTTGGTAAAAATCATCCAAAAAGCAGCTATCTGCAGGATAAGGATTGCGAAATAGATAAGTGTGATGATAGAGTTCATTCTTGTTTCCTTTCAAAATTATCCCTGAAATTGGTTTGGTGAAATTCTATGTCTCTTAGAATCATAAAACAAAGGTTTTTTCGGAAAAACAGAGCGGAATATTGTCACAAACCCTGCTTGCCGGTAGAATATCCGTCAGTCTGGAAAAGGTGGAAATCAAGCGGGTCGGGGATTATTGAGAGGCGGGATTATGGAAAAACTCATTAATTGGCTGGAAGTTTTAGATTGGCAGGAAATCGGGCGGGTTTTTGTTATTATGTCTCTTATCGCTGTCTTCGCAAGCTGCATCATCAACAAATATTTAAATAACCTCCCTGTTCTTGCCGTCCAGTTATCTATACTTGCCACGCTTACTATTTTTCCTATGATTAACTTTTATACGTTAGCGGCCTCTGGTTATGAGGGTTTTGAAGTCACTGACCGAGTCAACCCCGCACATTACGGTGCGTTAGTATTTCTTGCCCCACTTCCGGTATGCATCTTTACCGCTGCTGCCTTCTTTATTTTTAGAAACAGGAGAACAGACAAAAAGACTTCCTGGCAACTGAACAAAACCAGACTGATAGTGAAAATTGTCCCCTGTATTCTGTCCCTGACTATAGGAGGTGTATGGCTGTCTATTAGTATGCTTTTTGCAAAAGGCAGGTTTCATGCCACTGTGGCAGTTTTTATGTTTTACACCATCCTTGGATTCATGATGTACATGGCCTCAGAGGTTGTTTTGCTTATAGTAAAACGCTCAATCACTGGCTCTAAGGGGAAAAACAGGAGCAGTTAGTTATGTAGAATTCATCACCTGCACGGGCAGGCGGTTTTGTAATGCGTCGGGTCGAACAGGCAACTGTCCTCGAGCCAGCTTTTAATCTCCGGGTGGAACTGGAGATTGTGTAGTATTGCGGATTGCGTGAAGGCTTATCGCAGTAGTTATAGGTTCTATTTTTTAGGAGGTGGCCCCTGTTGGATTTGCGCCTGCAAGAACCAACCTTTACCTTTTTGGTTTTCAACAAACTTAACACACTGTGTAGTTTCAAAGGTTACAATCGTCGAATGAAATACAGAGAGGACACACTCTTGAAGTTTTTTGTCCTCTTCAAGACTATCCACCTTTAAACCCATGTCTCTCGCCTGTTGAAACATGATCGGTTTGCCGTGTGTCTTGTGATTTTCCGACTTTCCTAACCACTCCGAGATTTTATGTTCCAACTTACTAAAAAGGAAAAAGAGCAGGTAGTCGCAAATTGCGACCACCTCCAGAACCTGAAGTTCTCTCCAAATCTACCGTATGCTTTCACAGAGCATGGGGCTGTTATGGCTGCCAGTGTTTTGAATTCAGAGCGGGCAGTTGCAGTTAGTATATATGTGGTTCGGGCTTTTATGAAACTGCGTCAAATGCTGACTCCATATAAGGAACTGACAAAAAAACTCGAACAGCTTGAGAAGAAACTGCAAACCCATGATAAACAAATTGTTACTTTGGTTCAGGCGATACGTTTGCTTATGCCGCCGCCTGATGCGAAACCGAAAAAGCAGTTTGGTTTTCATAGCAAAAAGAGCGGTAAGAAAAAATAGCGGTTGGTTCCTTCGGCAAAGTTTATCCTGAGTAGCATCGAAGCTCTCTGGACAATTCAAAATGCATGCTGTATCATGCGGTTATGAGATTGTTTGACATTGACATCGAAGAGGGTTTGGAGATTGCAGAAAGGGTTAACGCGAAATACAAACCTGTCTTTGATAAATTCAGCCCCGAGCAGCGAGCGGCCCTGGCGTGGTATTTTCTGCCGCACAAGTCGAACAAGCAAGTCGTTGGCGTTACAAGGCCTCGCGTTGTCAAATGGTTTTGCCCATTCGCCGACCAGAAAGAATTTCCCAGCGGCCATCGCTATTGTATCAATGTTTATGCCGGCTGCAGTCATGGGTGCAAATATTGTTATGCACAGAGCTATGAGCCAAATCAAGCCAGATGCAAAGACAACTTCAAAAAGAAGCTGCTCAAAGACCTTGCCGAAATTGAAGAGTTTAACCTGCCGCCGGCTCCGCTTCATATGTCTAACAGCACCGATGCGTTTCAGCCTTTAGAACTCCGGCAGAAACTGGCGCTGTATGCACTGCAGCAACTGCAGCGATACCGCAGGTACTTTACCAGTATTACTATCCTGACAAAAAATCCTGCTATGCTTGCAGAGCCGGAATATTTAAAAGCACTAAAATTGCTTGGAACCTTACCCGCGGATCATCGGCGAAAAGAGTTGTTTGACAACAAAGCCATCCCTGCATTGCGTGTAGAGGTTTCACTTGCTTTCTGGGACCAGGATAGCGCAGAGTTTTATGACCCCGGCGCACCAGCAATTGCCCAGAGAACCGCTGCCATAAAGACACTTCGGCAAAACGACATACCTGTTGTGCTGCGTATTGACCCGCTGCTGCCGCGTAACCCGCTGCCGGGCGGTAAATTTTTGTCCGATTTTCAATTGCCGGATGCACAAAGCCTCTCATCGCTGGAAAAGCTTGTCAGATTTGCCGCGGAAAACAGTGTGTTGCACATCGTTTATTCTGTCGCGAAAATTGTGGCTCCAAGATATAAACCAGTTCCCGAGGCAATACAGCAACTCAAAGGCGTTTATGAGTACCTCGCCAGGCCTGACAAACTTGTTTTCCGTGGCGGCTCATGGCGACTGCCGGAAATAATTGCCCAAAAGCATATTGTTAAACCCTTCCTGGAAATCTGCGACCGCTTCGGTATGAAAGCCTACTTCTGCAAACAAAATCTGCTCTTAACACCATGATACTTCAGGTAGTCAAGCACTTTATTTGGGTGGGTTTAATTCAATAACTCCAGCAACAAATTTATAACATCGCTTGGCCGTTTGCTTGTCAGGGCTCCACCCGGCTGCCATACTGACCGTTAGCAGGCAATCTTTACTAATATTTTTGCCCAATTCCAAGTGTTTACAAGTAGGGGGATCAGTAACTCTCAAGTTTAAAGCAGTTCCTTTACTATTGATAAATTTAGCCCGCCACTTGGTTTTATTAGTTTCGTCCTGCTCAAAAATTACATTGTCATTGCGGATAAGCTGTAAAGATTTCCATCTATAACTTGGTATCATCCTGAAACAAATGGCACGAACATGATCAAGATTGTTGTGTAGTACTACAGAATCATCTTCGCAGTACTTTAACAAATCCTTTGGCCTTACCTGACCAACCTTTTTCCATTGTATAGTTTTCAACAGCTTGTTCTCCGGCTGACAGCCATCGGTTGGCCCATGAGCATGAAGCGGGATTTCCAGTATATCCAGAATCTGTGGCTCATTTCCATCAATTAGCCTGGTCTCTTTATCTATAGCTCGTTTTTTACTGGAAGACACCGGGCGAACCCACCGACCCGCTTCATCTATGCCGGCGATACAACGACCATTGTGTTTGTATGAATTTGCAAGGCAGATAATCTTCATGTCCCCTCCTGATTTGAATGTTATTCGGGTTGAATTTATAACTTGAGGTAATGTTGTCACTTGGCTATAGATGGTGTATTGAAATATTTTGCCAATGTTCAGCCAGATATTCAACGATGAGTCTGCGGTGACAGTTATCCGCTTTAGCTTCGCTGCACAGAAAACAACCCATATCAATATCATCTTGCGTGATATGTTTCTGGATTTGACGCTGAGTAATAATCGACTTGAATTGAGCTTCATATTGCTGCCAACTGATCAATCCTTTTTTATAGTCGTTAAGCAGTTGTTTAGTCGGAGCCATGATCGGCAGATGGATATAATCAGCACCAATGATAGCCTGCAGGAAATATTCGATGTCTTGTTTCTTGGCAAAGCCTGCCAACTGAGACGTGTTATACAAACGCACATCTATAACTTTTTTTATGCCGGCCTGCTTGAGTATCGCAAAAAACTCTCTGGCATTCTTAGCCCCACAGCCGATCGTGAAAACCCTGCCTTTTTTTTCGTTATCAGATTCGCTCATTTACTGCTCCGGCATTTTGCGTAATTTTGACAGTCGCCATTATACTTCTGGTTCGGGAAAAATGCGATTCTGAAATAATCGTAAGAATATTCATCACCTGCAGAGGCAGGCGGTTTTGTAATGCGTCGGGTCGAACAGGTAGCTGTCCTTGAGCCAGCTTGTAATCTCCGGGTGGAAATCAAGATTCAGGCACGCAAACTCGCCGAACAACTCGATGGCCATGTCGTCATAAGCAATCGCGGCGTCTATCTGGTCGTCAAAATAGCCGATGAAAATCGGCCTGCCGTTTAGTCTAATATCCGCCCGCCATTTGTTTTTTTCACGGCTTACACCTTTATATATCGAACTGAATCCTGCCCGCGGCAATTGATTCTGGCTGTTCTGTGACGGCGTGCACAGCCGCAAATTAGCCCTTCTGTTGTCCAGGCCGTTGTGATTTTTGTGGTCACAGAGTAAACCTGCCGGAGCGTTCAGAATTTGGCGGTGCATTTCTATTGTTCGGCCGTTCGCGGTATCGGGCCTAAGACAGTACAAAATATACGCAAGTGGCTGAAGTTCGAAGAGCCACGACGGAAAACGGAGAGCAGAAGGAAGTAAAAAGTCAAAAGTTTGAAATAGGTTCGACAAGCTCACTACAGGTTGGGTTTGATTGGGTTTGCGGCAGGCCTTTGGCCTGAGATAGTAGAACAGTAGACAGTAGAACAGTAGAGCATGGAAATTTTCCTGTTTTATGCGGGGAGATTGGGTTTGATTGGGTTTGTATCTCGTATCTCGTATTGCGTATCGCGCTGGGGGAATTGGGTTTGTTTGGCTTTGTTTTTCTTCACAATCGCCACTTACGGCCCAAAAAACGCGTAAATTGGGTTTGTTTTGCATAATAACCTCAAAGTGATTGATTGGTTAACCGGTTTGCAGTTCGTAGTTCGTTGTTCATGGTACGTTGTGATTGGTTAATATGGTTATTGGCATATGCTCACCCTCCAAATATTAGATGGACTTGCGCGTTTGATGGGAAAAAAGCAGCTTTGGTGACTGCCGAAAGTGACGTAAGTTGTTATGGTACAAACGATAAAATTTTTTTACAAAATCGGGATTTTACACCCCACCCCCCTGCGCATTTGATTAAAACCGACTTCTCGGATGAAACTGTGCAAAGGAAATAATACTTGTTAATATAGTGCTTATAATCATTGTTGGGCGCTAAAACAGAGGTGAAAATCGATCAAATGCGCAGGGGGTTTGGGAAAAAAATGGAAAAAAATAGTTGATTTTTGTAGGAGGAATGGGGTTTTGAGTTGAAAATTGGGATTCGGCGCGATCAAATGCGCAAGTTCAGCTAATTATAGACAGGCCGCTATTGCCCGCTCAGATGAACAGCATAAAGGACTGAAGAACGATATGAAATCCGGCTTTGCAAAACTCGAAACGCTGATTATCAAGAATGGGCGACAATACGTCCTATAAAAAAATGAAAATTTTATATAAAGCATAACTTCTTGCGATGCCGATAGATACAAAAAGGACTGGTAATTTTTACAAAAAATTCTTATTGACACATAGAACAAAGCCTCTTTAATAGCAGAATCAGTAACAGAAGCCGGATTTTTTTGGATTCAGCCAGTAGTTTATTTTGCCGAAATACCCATAGGCGTGTTAATTTAGGCAACAAATCTCTTGACAAAGGGCGATTTTTTTGTTAACCTATAACTATTGAGATTAAGGAGGATGGGATAAATGGCCAAAAAGAAAGCCAAAACCAAGCCAGTTCAGACCGCAAGTGACCGTAGAAGCCAGAGAGCGTTTAGATTAACGGCCAACGTTAAAACATCGAGCACACAGACGGTACGGGAGGTACGGTCAGGGATTCATGCCTAAGTACCATTGCGTACTCGACACATCGGCCCTACTCAAAAAATATCGCCGGGAAACCGGGTCCGACCTTATACAAAAACTCTTCAACCGCGAAGATTGTGCGATCCACATATTAAACGTCACAATTCCAGAGGTAACTGCGGGCTTCGCAAGGTGGGCCCTCAATGAGGAAATTAAACGTACTGCAAGACAACCACTTATAGACCTTTTCGTAGCCGACATCAGGGACTACAACGTAGTTGTGCATAATATCACCCATCGCAATATTGTAGAAACTGACAAAGTATGGAACAGTTCGATGGGCGTTAAGCCCGGCCAACGAATAATTGAATATGAATCGAAATGTCCACACTGCCAAAAGCTTTTTCAAGGTTCCAGTAGGAAAAATAAGCCGAGAATCGGCCCGATTGATGCTTTGGTATTGAGTGTATGCCGGGCACTCCAACGTAGCTATGGAGGAGTGTGTTTATTCTGTTCGGATGGGCATATGGTAAAAGTAGCCAGCAAACTCAGAATCCAAACAGTTGACCCCGAAGCCATAACGGAATTGCCATTTTAGTTGAGGGTCGTGGTTTATCAGGCCTGAAACCATTCTTTGACAGGCAACTGGTTTACTTTCTAACGCAATATCAATTCTTGGTCTGTATAAAAATCGAAAGCATTCCGGCGATAAAACATCAAATCTGCGTTAACTTGTGTTTTCGTATTTAGTTAGAGTCAGGCCTTAGCGTTCGAAGAACGGGAAGAGCTTTTTGAGTTCTTCGGCTGAAGGCTGACGGCCGTATTCACACAGCTCGAACGCTTCGGCATATCGCACCTTTTTGCCTTTCTCTTCTCCGTAAAGCTCGATTAGTTTGTCCCGGTACTTATTGGCGACAGGCTCAAAACGCTGGGCAAAGTAGGTACGAACTTCAGCACGTCGGGCTTCCAGCTCCGCCTGGTCTTTCGGTATCATTGCCCTTATCAAACCCTCCTTGGGCGCACAGCAGCCTCCCTCGACAAACTGCGAGTCGAAAACAGAAAGGGCCTCCAGCTTCTTATCAATGACATCATCGATGGCAACGACCACGTCCGGCTGGAATGGATAGGGCTTTAGAAAGCGGTCTTCGTAAAACAGAATTACAGGGTTGCTGGCTATGGGCGGTGCCGTGGAACTGGTGTACTGAAACGGAATTGCAGCCAGATAGGCGGTGTCCTGCACGAGGACGCCGGTATAGCGATGGTCGGAATGATAGTCGTTCGGCCGATGCGACATTACAATGTCCGCTTTCCATTGTCGAATGAGCCGCACGAGCTCTATGCGGTTCTCCAGGCTCGGCACAAGCTCGCCGTCGTGATTATCCAATACTTCTGTTTCATCAATGCCTAAGATTTTTGCAGCATGCCGGGCCTCTGCTATTCGCCGCTTAGCCAGTTCTCCGCCGCCTATCTTCCAGTGGCCGACACAGCCGTGCGTCGTCGAGACGAATTTGACGTGATGACCCTTCTCAGCCCACTTTATCGCCACGCCGCCGGCGCCGATTTCAGCATCGTCGGGATGGGCGCCGAATGCAATGATGCGCAGCTTGCCGTCACCGCAGCTCGAGGCGGCTTTTTTCTGCTTGTCCCGGGCCGCTAAAGCCAGACCGGACAGGCAAACTACCGATACCAGCACGAGCAGCACTAAGCTCGCAGAACCAAAAACATTCCTTTTTTTCATAGTTCATCTCCCAAAAAAGAGACCATAACAATATAGCTGCCCCTCGCTTTTACGAGAACACGGGCAGTTAGGCAGATTCGGCTAACACTGTACCAAAAATCGAGGAGGCGTCAATGATTTTGTGGACAATCAGGGGCATTAAAGCATTCCGGCGATAAAACATCAAATCTGCGTGGTAAAAAAAATCCGTGATAGTTCAACGTGAATTTTGGTAAGATGATTAAGGCAATCAAAATAATAAAAGGAAAAGATAGTGGAATCACGAAGAGGCTTTATTAAAAAGACATTGTTAACGGCCGGATTAACTTTTTCCGGTATTGAGATCATATCTCCAAGTGTTTTGTCGGCAAAGGGAAAAGTTAAACTGAAGCACTGGGATGTTATTGTCGTCGGCGGAGGGCCCGGTGGTGTGCCTGCGGCTGTCTCGGCGGCACGAAACGGGGCCAATGTCCTTTTAATTGAACGATACGGCTTTCTCGGGGGTATGGCGACAACGGCGCTGGTTCAGCCATATATGCGATTCCGCACACACGACGACGGAAAGGTAATAATAAAAGGCCTGTTCAAGGAATTCTCAGAGAGATTATATGAGGAGAATGCGGTTTTAGAAAACAGACAGACTTTTGACGCAGAGCCAATGAAACATATTCTCGATAAGTTTGTTTTAGACAGCGGTGTAAACCTGCTGCTGCATACAACAGCGATTGGAGTTTTGAAAGACAGGAAAAAAATAAAAGCTGTTCGGGTTTTTCACAAGGGAGGAGTGGAAGATTTTAGCGCCGATATATTCGTAGATTCATCCGGCGACGGGGATATTGCCGCCTGGGCGGGCTGCGAGATTAAGACCGGGCGAGACAGCGACGGAGCCAGTCAGCCTATGACAACCAATTTTAGAATGGCAAACGTGGACATCGATAAAATGTCAGCCGATGAAGAGATAAACAGATTGTACGACCAGGCCAAATTAAAAGGGGAAGTAACAAATCCACGAGAAAATGTGCTCCATTTTAAGACGGTGCATCCAGATGTGATTCATTTTAATACGACACGGGTAACGGGCAAATCAGCACTGGACGGCTGGTCTTTGACAGAAGCGGAAATTGAAGGCAGGCGTCAGATAGACGATATGGTTAAATTTCTCAGGAAATATATTAAGGGATTCGAGAATTCCTACCTGATGAAAAGCGGTCCGCAAATCGGCATTCGAGAGTCGAGAAGAGTTATCGGAAAATATATTTTAACCGAAGATGACGTACTGACGGGACGACACTTTGATGACGGAATAGCATGCGGCGCCCATCCTGTAGATATACATAATCCAACGGGCACGGGGACAGTCATAAAACGACTTAAAGAAGGGACGTTTTATAAAATTCCGTATAGATGCCTGATACCAAATAAAGCCGACAACCTGATAATCGCCAGCCGGTGTATCTCAGCGACACATGTCGCACTTTCATCACTAAGAATCCAGCCTACAGTATGGGCGATTGGTGAAGCCGGAGGAACAGCCAGTTCTTTATGCATCAAAAAGAGAATAAAGCCCGAAGAAATTGAGCCGAAAGAATTAAGAAAAGTTTTAATAAACCAAGGCGCGTTTGTTTAGGCTGTTTTGCTCCGTGATTTTCGTAAACGGCCGAGTCATAAAAAACCACGTTTTTGTGTAAATTTTCAACAAATCCGCTTCGTAAAAGTAAATTCTTGATAGTTCAAGGTGAATTTTGGTAAAATTACCGGTGTCGTACGGCGTGAATTATGTACTGCAGGCGTATAAATGGGAAATGTCAGATAAGAACTTGTTATGCCGGCAAGTCATATAGAGAGAATGAATAAATGTTCAAGAACCTGAAAGTAACGTGTATCAAAGCAGAAGGCAAATGCAGCCGTACGAAACGTGGAGACACTTTCACTATTCGTAATGCGAAATTGGAAGTCCCTGCTAATCAGAGTGTATGCATCTTTGCCCTTGGGAGCATCCTGCAGCCGATTACCGCTGCAATCATGCAGAACAAAGACGGCGAGGGGATACTGGATATGCTCGATGAATGGCAGTGCCCTGATCCCAAGGCCAAGGTCATATTCAAAATCGAGGAGGTCAACTCCTGATTAATTTGGAATTTTGAGGTTTTATGGATAATTTGCTGGAACAGATAAATAGTCCGGCTGATTTGAAGAAGCTGGAAGTCGGGCAGTTGAAGCAGCTCGCTGAGCAGATACGCGAGTTGATACTGGCCTCTGTCAGTCGCACAGGCGGGCATCTGGCCAGCAATCTGGGTGTGGTGGAGTTGACCCTTGCGCTGCATTATGTCTTCGATTTCAAAAACGACAAGCTGTTGTGGGACGTGGGGCATCAGTGCTATGCCCACAAAATCATTACCGGCCGACGCAGCAAATTCGCAAAGCTTCGACAGGCCGAAGGTATCAGCGGTTTTCCCAATCCAGCCGAGAGCGAGTACGACCAGTTTGTTGTCGGTCACGCCGGCACTGCGATTGCCACGGCGGTCGGTATGGCATTGGGACAGGTGCGCAGCAAGACCGATGATAAGATAATCGCCCTGGTTGGCGATGCCAGTATCGTCAATGGCCTTTCACTGGAAGCGCTGAACAACATCGGGCTTGTCAAAAGACAGATGCTTATCGTGCTCAACGATAATTCGATGGCGATAGATACTACACAGGGCGCGGTAGCCAAATACTTCTCCAGGATAAGGCTTAGTCACACTTACGAGGACATGCGCAAAACTGCCAACAATATCCTCGAACACATCCCTGTCGTTGGCAAAGGCGTTGAGGAGGCGCTTGAGAAAATTAAAAAGAGTATTCGTATGGTGATACCCGGCAGCCAGATGTTCGAGGCAATGAACATACCTTACTATGGCCCTGTTGACGGCCATGATACCGAATCGCTTGTTAAATTGTTCACCGAACTGCGTAACCTGGACCGTCCGACGATACTGCATGTTTATACCGAAAAGGGCAAAGGCTTTAGTCCCGCTGAGCAGAACCTGGCGAAGTTTCATTCGACCGGGCCTTTCAAGGTCAACGGCAACGGCGTGGAATCTGCTGCGCCTTTGACCGGCCGCAGCTTTACCAAAGTATTTGGCGAGCGTCTTGTCGAGCTGGCGGAAAAAGACGAGCGTATTGTTGCGATAACCTCTGCGATGTGTGATGGTACGGGACTGGCGGAATTCAGAGACAAATTCGGCGACAGATTCTACGACGTAGGTATAGCTGAAAGTGCGGCCGTTGATATTGCAGCCGGCCTTGCCAAGAGCGGCGCAAAACCTGTGGTATGTATTTATTCGACATTCCTGCAGCGCAGCTTTGACCAGATATTTCAGGAGGTCGTGTTGCAGAACTTAGGCGTTGTTTTCTGCATAGACAGGGCAGGTCTTGTCGGAGCTGATGGCCCAACGCATCACGGGCTGATGGACATCGGGTATCTGCGAATGATGCCGAACATGGTATTAGTGTCACCGGCCGATGAGACAGAGGTTAGGCTTGCGCTTGAATTTGCGCTTAATCAGACCCAGCCGGTATGTCTGCGGTATCCAAAGGATTTGGTGCCGGATGATGATTTTGACCGTTCGGCTTGTGCGCAACCGTTTGAGTTGGGAAAGAGTGTCACCGTCCGAGAAGGTAAGGATACCGAAGTTGTGATAGTGACATACGGCAGTGTTTTGACCGAGGCTCTTAAGGCTGCGGCGGTACTGGCGGCCAATGGTATCGAGACTGATGTGATAAATGCCAGGTTTGCTTCGCCGATAGATGATTCGATAATTGAGCTGCTGCGGTCCGGCAAAGCTATAATAACGGTAGAAGACCACGCAAAGACTTGCGGTTTTGGCTCGGCGGTCCTTGAGCGGGCGGCGATTTTTAACGGTGGGATTACCAGCCGGATTGTTATGCTCGGGGCAGGAGCCGAGCCTATAAGGCACAATAAACGCAGCAGACAATTCATTGAGTGCGGCATAAATGCCGATAATATAGTGAAAACGGCAAAACGGTTAATTGTTCAGTAGTGATTAATAATATTGATAAGCGATGGCAGGTGAGAATTTACCACGACTGGTTATTTTTGGTGACCCCAGGAAAGCACGGGTCAGCGAAGAGATTGAGGACTTTAGAGCTTTTGCGGCGGGTAAAGTCAGGATAGCCGCGGTATGCGGTCTGGATAAATGTACGGCCGATATTTTGGCTGACGCTGATTTCGCGGTGGTGTTTGGAGGTGACGGGACTATCATCTCGGCGGCAAGGCAGTTGTGTGGCAGTGGTGTGCCGATAATTGGAGTGAATCTCGGCAAACTTGGTTTCATAGCGGAATTCAGCGCCGAAGAGCTTAAAAAATACTTCGACGAAATAATATCGGGCAAGGCAGGTGTGGAGAGACGAATGATGCTCGGCTGTCGTGTCTTCAGTGACGGCAAGCAGAAATTCAGTTCGATAGCGGTGAATGATATTTTTATTGCGGCTGGCCCTCCGTTTAGGGCGATTGAGTTAAAGATTCTGGTGGACGGGCAATCAATAGCCGGGTGCTTAAGCGATGGTGTGATAATCGCCACACCCACCGGCTCTACGGCTTACAATCTTTCGGCAGGTGGGCCTATACTTTCAGGCAGGCTGCAGGCGATGACGGTCACGCCAATCTGTCCTCATTCGCTCAGTTTCAGGCCAATTGTCATTAACGCCGACAGCAAAATCGAAGTCTGGGGCGAGCGAGTGAACGAGGGTACAACGGTTTCGATTGACGGCCAGATTTCGCTGGGACTTACAAAAGGAGACGTGGTAAGCGTTGAAAGGGCCGAGGATGACTTTCTTATTGTCAATAACCCGCTTCGGACACAATGGGATACGCTGGCAACGAAACTGAGATGGGCGGAAAAGCCGAAATATAAAAATGACTGAGTAGTAACTGTTTTTATGACGAACATATCACAGATGGTTGGGTAGATTTTTTTATGGGAAACAGGATTGCAGTTGCCATCGCGATTTTATTATTTACCTGTCAGCCATTACAAGCCCAGGTTGCCGGCAATCCCGCGCAGATACGCAATCCTGCGCAGATGCGAAATCCGGTCGAAGCAAGGAACCCGGTAGGCAGTGGTCGAGAGCCATATTATGGCGGAGGCAGGGATCTCATTAACACACCCAATCCGATTGATACAAGTATGAACCTTGTGGTTACAGGCAACATCGCCGGTGGCAGAGAATTTCGTGGTGTAGTACCTTATCAGGCGAGAAGTTACTTTCGCGCGCCGCTTGGTTCGACTTCACTGGATTCATTTTTGAGACGTTCTGCGGGAGTTGGCAACTTTGAAAAGATTTATACCTATACCGGAGAGAGGATTCCGTATTATTCACAGACCCGGACCGTAACGACTACCAGGCCCGGAAATATTGCCGTTATAAGGCCTCCGATTGTGTCCGGGATTCGTCCTTTTCCTATGGGTGGTGCTCAGCGGATTTCGCCTGCCGGAAGCAGGGTTTTGGGTGGTTTGTATAGTGCCGAGTTGGCCAGCAGATACCGCCCGATGTCAATGACACCGGAAGAGATGGAACTTCGTGTGTCAAGAAGTTTCGGCAGGTATCCATTAGGCGGTGAGGAAATGATAATGCCTGACGAGGCGGCAATAGCCAAATACCGCCAGGAGATGCAAAAGATAAAGGAGCAGGCGCTTGCATTAAGAGAACAAATTATGCAGCGGACTCAAATTCTTGAGCCGGAAACGGAGATTAAGTCGATCGAGGATATCGAGCGATTGCGTGAGGAAAAGAAAATCAAGGCGCTGGAACAACAGCCGATGCCGGAGATTGGGCTTGATGTTTATGAGCAGATGAAGCTTGAGATTGAGGGTCTGGGCAAGAGAGTTGACGAGCCTGTGTCGGGTGAACCAACCGAAGCGATTAGACAGGTCAAGGACGCTGGTAAGAAATCGGTGCAGGAAAGAATCGCTGAAGTAAGCGAATCGGTTGCCAAGGCCCGGGCGATACGTGGAGAGCACAAGAGTTTTGCTACGTATTCGAAGGACAAGTTCAACGAATATATGCGAAAAGCGGAAGCCTTTCTCAAAGAAGGTAAGTATTACAGGGCTGCGGATGCTTATACGCTGGCTTTGATGTTCAAGCCTCAGGACCCGTTGGCCTATGCAGGCAAGAGCCATGCGTTGTTCGCATCAGGGGAATATATGAGTAGCGCGCTGTTTCTTACCAGGGCTCTTAATATCTTTCCTGAGTATGCCGCATATAAGATTGACCTTGTTGCTATGGTTGGTGACAGGGACAAGCTTGAGAGCAGGATGGCGGATGTAAAGTTCTGGCTGGAAAAAAGCGACGCCGGTGAATTGCACTTTTTGCTGGCGTATGTTTATTACCAGATGGGCAGGCTTAGCGAGGCTATCATTTCGATTGATGCGGCGGCTGAAAAGTTGCCGGACGTTCCTGCGGTGATTGTGCTTAGAGAAGCGATACACGCGGCGGCTAAAAGATAGTGACTTGCCTGTATTGCTCAGTAGTTTAACCAACGCTCAGATCTAAAATTAATGATAAAACCTACTATATCATTTGATATGGGAGAAGTGTTTGGGCCGGGCGGTGTCATCGCGCGGTCGTTTGCCGGTTTTGAACACAGAGAGCAACAGGTCCAGATGGCTCAAGCTGTTCAGGGGGCACTTTCGAGCGGTGGTCGCCTTGCGGTTGAAGCCGGGACCGGGGTTGGTAAGAGTTTTGCGTATCTTGTGCCTGCGATAGAAGCGGTTGGCAGCGGCGCAGACAAAGTGCTTATCAGTACTTATACGATTACCCTTCAGGAGCAGTTAATCAACAAGGACATTCCCTTTTTGGCAGATAGTTTACCAAAGACATTTACAGCAGTTCTGGCAAAAGGCAGAGGTAATTACGTTTGCAGGCGCCGTCTCGAATTTGTGATTCGGAGGGGACAATTATTATCTGAGCGTTTTGCCAGAGAGCTTGCAGCGATAAGAGCCTGGGTCGGCCAGACGAAAGATGGGTCGCTTAGTGACCTGGATTTTGTTCCTGGCGCTATGGTATGGGAGGCGGTTAACAGTGAGCATGGCAACTGTCGGGGGCGCGGATGTCCGTATTTTGGGGATTGTTTTTATCGCAGGGCCAGACGTTGGCTGGAAAATGCCGATGTTATTGTTGCCAATCACGCGCTGTTGTTCAGTGACCTTGTGCTAAAAGACGCCGGTGCATCACTGCTTCCGGACTACAGATTTGTTATTATTGACGAAGCGCATAATATCGAACATGTAGCCGAAGACCATTTCGGGATAAACATAAGCAATCACGGGATAGGGCGTTTGCTTAATAATCTTTACAATCCGCGGACTGGCAAGGGGCTTCTGGCTTACAAGGCAGGCCACAAGACCATTGAGCATATTGGCAAGACAAGGCGGGCGTCGAGCAGGTTTTTTAAGGAGGTTGGTGACTGGTTTGAGGGCGCAAAGCAACAGACAGGAGGAAGATGTTATAAGAATTTTGTTGATGATATTATATCGGAACCGCTGAAGAAACTTCGGTCACAATTGAATCGACTGGCAAACGGCACAGAAGATATCGATGAGAAATTTGAAATATTGCGTTTTGCGAATAGAAGCGCGGAACTGATTGTGGAGTTGGAGTGCTTTCTGGAACAGAAGAAAGCAGGTTATGTGTATTGGGTTGAGGCGAGCGAATCCGGCAGACGGACGGTTCGGCTGCGAAGCGCGGCTGTGAACGTCGGGGCCGATGTCAAAAGGACGTTGTTTGACAACTATGAATCGGTGGTCTTAACCAGCGCGACATTGAGCACTGATTCCGGAGCGAAGGGCGGGTTTGATTTTTTCGCGGGCCGAATCGGTTTGAAGGATTTCCAGGCGTTTAAGCTGGGCTCGCCGTTTGATTATCAGAGGCAGGTGACGGTTTACATTGAAAAGGATTTGCCTGACCCGAATGACTCCGGATTTGCAGATGCGGCGTGTGAGGCGGTCAAGAAATATATACTGAAGACTGGCGGCAGGGCTTTTGTGCTTTTTACAAGCTATCAGATGCTCGATGACGTAGCTGAAAAAATAGCTGGCTGGCTTGGGGCAAACGGGATTGAACTGCTTCAACAGGGAGCAGGTCTGGACAGAAGTGTGTTGTTGAAGTACTTCAGGGGCCAGGGCAGCAGTGTTTTGTTCGGGACTGATAGCTTCTGGCAGGGAGTTGATGTTCCGGGCGAGGCTCTTAGTAATGTGATAATCGTGCGTTTACCTTTTGCTGTGCCGACTCAGCCATTGATAGCAGGTCGCATAGAACAGATACAACAGGAAGGCGGCAATGGGTTTATGGATTATCAGTTACCTTCTGCGATTATCAAATTCAAACAGGGTTTCGGCAGGCTGATTCGCAGCAAGAGCGATACTGGGATTGTGGTAATCCTGGACTCCCGCGTGGTTAACAAACGCTATGGGCCGATGTTTCTTTCCGCGGTACCGAAGTGCAATACCAAAATCGTCTCAGCACAAGATTAGTTTATTTTGGTTCGAGGCACCTTATTTTAATTTTGGACGACTTTCTAAAATAACGCCCTTTTATAATATAGTCTACTATAATTAACAAGGCTTCTTATTTTAACATTTAGCTTATTTAGGCATGGTTATCGGACGTTTTTCATCATATTGCGACGAAAAAGCCGCTATTCAATTGCAGATTGGAGCTTATTTGACTTGTTCGGGCGAGTTATCGGTCGGTAAACAGCGCGTTGTTTGGGATAAGTTGTTTTTCTATTCCAGGGCCGGCGTAATAGACGTTAAGCTGTTGCCGGCGGTTCTTTTCAAAATACAGGACAATTATGGGATGCAGGCCTGCTCTTAGGGCGACCTGGCCATACTTATATATGGCGGCGTGTACGCCATCATGGTCAACCACTAACGTATCGCCTATATAAAGGCGGCTGCTGTCATCTGATAGTAAGCCGAAGGTATAAACACCGTCAGCCGGTATCCGGATGTATCCGGTGAAGTTGTAAGCGAAATTGTCGTCAGCCGGTGATTTGGTTATGTCGAAATTTTCGATGATGCCAGCGGCGGCAGATTTTAGCGAGCTAAAATCGGGCAGCTGTCCCCAGGCGCCGGGGTAATATTCATATCTCAGGCCGTTGACAAGGCCGGTTACATCAACAGGTTTTAGGTGTTGGAGGTATTGGGTTTTTGTGCGGGTGCAGATGGTGACATCGCTGGCGTTGGCTTTTCTAAAGGTCCTTGCTTTAATCGTAGTGGTGTTTGTCAGCTTAAGGGGCTTTGTATATTTTAGTGAGTCAGGAGTTGGGTCTGAGCCGTCGAGTGTGTATCTGATTTCGACATTTTTTTCCGGGACTGTGAATGCCACTTCTGTTTGCTCGACAAAGACGCCGTTTAGTGTTTCGGTTTGTGGCGGGGTAATAACGTCAGTGAGCCTCCGTTGTGAAAATGCCGGCAGGGGTGATAGATTCTTGTTTGTGCCCTTCTGGTACCAGAAGGCAACGCTTGTATAGTCATTGGCCAGGTTGTTTGCTTCGCCGTGCTCGATAGTGGCACGAATGGACTTTTTAAATCGTAGCGGGTCGGTCAGGTAAAAACGGTACATTCCGTTGGTTCCCCAAAAATTTCGCTGGTTCTTGTTTTCTATACAATGAAAGCCTGTGTATGGGCCGGAGAACTCTTTAGCCGGACATGCACCGCCACCGAATATTTCCTCTGAGCCAGTGCCGTGTATCTGTGGCGGCCAGGGCTGGCCATCAATAAAGACCATGTCGTCACCCTCGCCCCACCAGCGTGGTTTGAAATTTACAACGGTCAGAAAGTATCCAACGAACTGGCCGTCAGCGTCGGTCTCTAAGATAGTGTAATTCTGGTCGCCGGTCAGATTCCTGCCCTTGATGGCATGTGCTTTGGGCAGAACTGCTGTTGTCGGGTTTTCTCTATTCCACTTTGCGTGCAGCCGGCCAACATTTTCGCCGAGCACTGAGGGGTCGTCATATAATTGATAGTCGATATGGAACCATAGCCTGGTGGGGTCACCGCTTTGATTTACAAGTTCGATGCGTGCGCCGTTGGCGAAGGGCATCGGCAGATAGCAGTTAAAGCCCCATGAGTCATCTGTTCCATGAAAGCCGGGATTTGTTACAAACGCCAGTGACTTTACATCTCTTATCTGGCCGTTAGTGACACCGAAGAAGTCACCGAGTGGAACCTCGATAGCTGGTGTGTCGGAACCATCCCAGAAGCAGCGAAGGACAACACCTCGGAAAAGGCTTTTAAGACCATGCCTATCTTGTTTTATATATGCCCAGTAGAAATGTTTGATACATCCTGCACCGTTTTCCTGCAATAAGGTATGGGTCTTACCAGGGGCAATTTTCACCCAGTCGCTATTGCCGCCTGTCTGATCCCAGCTTGAGGCTCGCTTGTTTGTGAAATCGCTAAGTACCGGCGAACTTGCCAGTAAGGTAAAATCTTGAAAGGCCGGCTGAACCGAAGGCCTCTGCCGGCTGCATCCGACAATTGCTAACACGAGTAACAGACAGGTCGTTATTGAAAACAATGCGCTTTTCATGATTATCATCCTTTGTAATTGTTTTACGGAACGAAGGAAAAGCATAGCAGAATAAAACCGATGACACAACTTTTTCTATTACGGCGGCAATCGCCGAAGTGCGTTAATAAAAACATTGATTAACTTATCACATTTTTATTTTACTGCAGGATTTCGACCAACTGAATGTCAAAGGTCAGGTCCTTGCCTGCCAGTGGGTGATTACCATCTAAGGTGCCGGTGTCTTCGGCAACATTGATAACCGTGAATATAATTGTCCCGCTGTCATCTCTGCTGACCTGGAACTGTTGGCCGAGGTGGGGTTTAGCGTTTTTGGGAAATCTGTCATGTCCGACCTCCTGGACCATTTCCTCGAGATGTGGACCATAGGCCTGGTCTGTGGGAATATTAACCGTTTTTGAATCGCCGGCCTTCATTCCATCCACAGCCTGCTCGAAGCCTGGAATAACCTGGCCGCTGCCCAATGTAAAATTGGAGGGGGTCTCGATCCTTGGAGGTGTCAAACACTGAACCATCGTCTAATTTGCCGGTGTAGTGAACCTTGATATTGTCGCCGGATTTTGCCTGTGCCATTTTCTGCCCTTTCTATTTCAGGTTTTTGCTTATGAATAATAAGCCGTAAGACTTTCCGTGTGTTTAATGGGCAAAAAAGGCCTCTGGCACATAATTAGACAGCCGAATCGAACATAAGGCTGTCGGTTCGGCTGTGAGTTACATTACCATAATTCTGCTTATTAATAGCGACTTCCGCCGCTACCGCCACTGCCGCCGCTACCGCCACTGCCGCCGCCACCGCGTCCATAGCCGCCGCCACCGCCACTGCGTCCACCGCCGCCACGTCCGTAGCCGCCACCTGGGCCTCTGCCGCCGGGCCTTCGTCCACCGCCGCCGCGTTGTGGTCTGGGGCGAGCTTCAGCTACGTTGAGGGTGTTTCCATTCAGCTCTTTTTCATTCATTGCTTCGACAGCGGCCTGTGATTCTTCTTTGGAAGGCATCTGGACGAATCCGAATCCTCTGGATTCGCCGCTGAATTTATCTTTGATAATATTGGCTGATTCGACCTGGCCAAATTCTTCGAAAGCCTGCTTCAGGTCGTCTTCGGTTGTCTCGCGTGATAAGTTGCCTACATAAATGTTCATTCTGTGCTCCTTGTAAGTTGATGTAATAAATTTTTCTTAACCAAGTCCTTATACGGGCAAATATTGCATTTGTCCATCAATTTATTTTATTTTTTGGTATTCCTGAATGGCGGCGGTTATTTTATGCCATTGTTTGTTTTTTATTACCTCAAGCTTGAAAATTGAGCCGCCGATTCCGATGGCGATACAGCCTGCTGCCATAAATTCAGCTACGTTTGTCGGCCTGACCCCTCCGGCTGCTACAAAATCGATGTCATCAATCGGGCCTTTGAGCATTTTTATATAATCCGGCCCTAAGGCTGCCGCAGGGAAGTTTTTTACCATTTTTGCACCGTATCTTTTGGCGGCCAGGACCTCTGTTGGTGTGGCGGCTCCGGGGATGACGGCGATGTTGTTTTCAATACAATATCCGATGACCTCTGGATTTGTATCGGGTGCGATTATATATCTGGCGCTGGCGTCGATGGCCTGTCGGCAAAGGTCTATTGTGATTACGGTTTCTGCTCCGATTATCATTTGGCTGGGACGTTGGTTAGATAGTTTTGCGATCATTCCGGCAAAGCTTTTAGTATTACAGGTCACTTCCAGCATTCTGACGCCTGCATCTGCGACGGCTTTTGCAATGTCGATGAGGGTGCTTTCGTCTGTGCCGCGGACGATGGTGATTATTTTTGTTTCTCTTATTGTCTGGTAGACTTGTTGAGCCTGCATAGTTTTTGGTGTCCTTTATCGGATTATTTTTATTGGTGATAATATACAGGATTATTTGCCCGGTGGCATTAATAATCTGGACAAGGTGTCGTGGTTGTCAGGGCAATTTCAATCAAATGCGCAGGTAGTGCGTGAGAAAAATGCGGAAAGTTAAAATTTTTTTTACTTCTTCTGTTGCCATCAGTTAGCGCAAGAACAGTTTCCGGTCAAAGGTTTTTTTTCACATCAAACGCGCAAGTCGGTCTAAATGCAGACGGTAATGACAAACGATTTGAGGGTAAAAGTAAATGGGATTTGACCTTGGTATATTCGGCGATAACCAACTGAGCCAAGATTATATCGAGTGGCTTGTTGAGGAACAATCGGCAGAGATAGGCAAACACTTTTCTAAGTTCTGGGAGTACTATGCCAACCGCATGGTGGATGCCTTCGATGTGTCGGCGCTTAATAGAAAGAGCAATGAGTTGGGTCGCTGTTATCTTCAGGCGCAGGAATATGGACTGCCGGCCAGGATAACCGGTCTTGTACACTCGGTGAATTCCGGGGTTTTCGGCGGGCAGGCGGTTAAAGACGTTCAGCGCAAAGAGGTTGTAATCGAAAATGATATTGGATGGCGAATAAATTCGGCGGTTGATTTTCTTTTTGGCAAGCCGGTAAGTTTTGTTTCCAAATCACTCGATAGTCAAAAACGTGCAGAAATCGAAGCGATTATAAAGGCAGTGTTTTCGGCTAACGGTGGTATTGGTTTTCTTCAGGACATGGCGGTGCTCGGAGCGGTATACGGTTTTGTCGATTGTTTCGTCAGGCCTGGCGGCGAGATTATCGAAAAATTCATTTCCTCCTCCTCCCAAACTCTCTTGCTCGAAGACGTGCTGCAGTTGGCACAGACAATCGGCATGGAACTGATAGAAGCTCCAAGGGCACTGCCTGTTCTGGATGAAAATGACTATAAGCAAATCCGGTATTATGTTCAGCATTTTCATCAGAAGAAAAACGCGCTGAACAGAAGAAACTCATTTCTGGCAAGGCTGCTTTCTCAGAACAGAAATAGTGGTGACAGCCGTCAGGTCGTCGTGGTGACCGAGATTACTTCGACTGATGCGTGGCAGCGATATGAGGATAAAGAGCTTGTTGCCGAGGGTGAAATCCCGTGGGGTTTTCTGCCGGTGGTGCATATTCAGAATATGGCCCAGCCTTTTTATTACGAAGGCCAGGGGGATGTTGAGCCTTTGATACCGCTTCAGGATGAACTTAATACTCGACTTAGTGACAGGGCCAGCAGGATTACACTGCAGTCGTTTAAGATGTACCTTGGCAAGGGGATAGAAGGTTTTGGTGACAGGGCTGTTTCGCCGGGGCGGATGTGGTATACGGATAATCCGGAGGCCAGTATAGAGGAGTTTGGCGGTGATGCTTCTACGCCGAGCGAAGATATGCACATTGCTGAGATACGCGAGGCGATGGACAAGGTCAGCGGAGTTACTCCGCTGGTGGCCGGGGTGCTGAAAAACAAACTCGGCAATCTGACAAGCGCGGTTGCACTTAAGCTGACACTAATGGGGATGCTGTCGAAGACCGAGCGAAAGAAATTTACATACGGGCAGGGGCTGAAGGAGATATGCGGGATGGTTCTGGCAATACTCGATAAGGCAGGCGTTTACCAGACCAGCAGAAGCGAAAGAGAAATTGATGTTATTTTCCCAAGTCCATTGCCTGAAAATATGATGGAGAAATTGAAGGAGGCCCAGATCAAGAGCGAACTGGGTGTGCCTACAGAGCAGGTGCTGCGAGAACTTGGTTATGAGTTTATGAATCAGGAGAGTGATTTAGAATGAATCAGATTGATACAGATGAAAGTATGTTGTCTGAGCCGAGTGGTGGACAGAGCGGCGCAGATAGTTTGAAACTTGTACCGGTGGCTGAATCGATACGCTACCGCAAACGTGCCCAGGCGGCAGAGAAGAAAAATGAGGAGCTGAACGAGGCGTTGGCTCAGGTCAGGTCTGAGGCTGCAAAGATAGCTGAGCAGTTGACCGAAACACAGGCCGAACAACAGTTGATGCAGAAACTGGCAGCGGCAGGGACTGTCGATTTAGAAGCGGCGGTGGTAATCGCCAAGGCGCGGATAAACGGTCAGAATGAGGTGGACATCGATGGAGTGATAGAGCAGTTGAAGGCTGAAAAGCAATATCTGTTTGTCGGTCGTGAGTCTGAGGTTGTTGGGATGACGGCGCAGAAGACAGCGGGAGTTAAAGACCGGACAGCAACAGGCAGAAGCGCACTTGAGAGGGCGGCGAAGAAAGCCGCGACGACGGGCAACAGGGTGGATTTGCAGCATTATCTGAAGCTGCGAAGGGCAGTTGTTTAAATGATTAATTGGTAATATACCAGTGGTTAGTAGAAGGAGAATTTAGATATGGCATTTACAGGAAAAGCGACGTATTCGGCGGGTACGACTTTGCCGGATTTGGCAGAAGATGTTTCTGATTTGATTGGGATAGTGTCACCTTATGAGGCGGCATTGCTTGATGCTCTGGGCGATCCATTGCGGGAGGCTATGAGCACCCATCATGAATGGCTTGAGGATGAACTTTTGCCGAATAAAGACGCTATCGACGACAGTACCTATACCGACCCGGCGGCTGACACCGACTTTGTGGTTGAGAACGGCAGCAGGTTTCGTGTAGGCGACCAGATTCAGGTTGAAGGGTCTGAGGAGTTGATGCTTGTTACGGGTATCAGCACCAATACACTGACGGTAGTTCGTGGTTACGCAGGCACCACGCCTGAAGACCTGGTTGACAATAAAGTAATCAATATACTTGGCAACGCGGCCCTGGAAGGGGCTGATAAGCCGAATGCCCGCTTTACGAATCGAAGCCGGTGCAGTAATTACACTCAGATATTTGCTTCTACGGTTGAGGTTTCAGGTACTGATATGGCGGCCAGTCAACTCGGTCTGGCTGATGAGATGGATTATCAGAAGCAAGAGCGGCTGCGTGAGTTGATTCGTGACCTGGAAAGTACTGTCATCAATGGCGGCCAGCCGGCAAGTAATCCCGAGGGCAGCGGCAGCGTAAGAAGGTCGATGGAAGGTGTTATCCAGCACCTCTCGACCAATGTCTTCCAGACAGGCGACAGCGGCTTTCCGAGTGGTACGGGTCTCGATGAAGATAAGGTTAATTATGTACTGCGAAGTATCTGGGAGAACAGCAACGGCAACGTGGATTTGATTGTTGTTAACGGCTTCCAGAAGAGAAAGATAAACGGCTTCGCGAGTGACAGCAGGACATATGGTGCGGGCGATACCACCTTTACTGATATGGTCAGCATCTATGAAAGTGACTTCGGCGTGTGCAGGATCGTTACTTCTCGGTGGATGCCGCAAGACGCGGCGTTGCTGCTTGATTCTTCGCGCATTTCTGTGCTTCCGCTTGCGGGTCGCAGTTTTCACTTCAAGCCTTTGGCCAGCGGTGGTGACTATGAGTGCGGCGAACTGATTGGCGAGTATACTGTTGAACTGAAGAATGAAGCTGCACATGGTCTTATTCGCGATCTGGCTACCAGCTAATCGCAGAGGCCGGAATTGTATGTTCGGCGGCGGTGCTCAAAGATTGGCGTTTGTCTTTGGGCACCGAGGCCGAGACATCAAACCAAACGGGGGAATTTGACAGATGGCAAAATTTTCGAGCGATATTGATATTCTAAAATATGAGCCGGTACTTTTCGGTGAATTACATCTTCGGTCTCAGGTGCTGGCATCTGGCACAGGCGGGACGCTTAGCGGCACAACCTTTACCGCAAGTGGTGCGAGCTTTGTAAATGCTCAGGTTTCGGCAGGCGGGGTGGTGTATTTAGAGTCGTCGGATGGTTCGCTGGATGGGGCTTATGAGATCGTGTCGGTGGATTCAGCAACGCAGTTGACGGTTTCGGTGGTCAGGAGTGATTCGGACGACAGCGCTGTGGCGCCGCCGGGGGCATCTAATATATCCTATCGCATCAGCACGTTTGGGCCACAGGCCGAGGAAGCTGGTTTACAACTGACCGAGCACTTTGGTATTGGGCCTGGCAATCCGGCAAGTGACATTGACGCAGACGATATAGTCGAGAGCAGCGTATTGAGTCGTGCGTCGGCCTTCGCGGTGATTTCGGCGGTCTATGCAATGCTGGCCAGCACAGACGAGGATGAGATTTTCTGGGCCAAGAGCCTGCATTATAAAAAGCTTTTTGAGAAGGCGTTACAGAGATGTCAGCTCAGTATTGATGTTGATGGTGACGGTGTTGGTGACATTATGCTGGTTGGTGGTTGCATACGGCTGGTGCGGGATTAATTGAGAGGTATAAAAACAAGATGAGCGTTACCTTAGACGGACAAAAGCTGTTTGACGAGCAGGGATTTACAATTGAGGCCGGGAGTTTGAGCCGGGACTCGATAGAAAGGTCTGCGGCTGGCGTTGACGGGGTGCTAAGTATCGATATCGGTCAGCGAGCAAGAACGATAACACAGAAGGGTATACTGCGTGCCAAAAGCAGATTAGAAATGCAGGGGAAAATCGATGCGATATCGGCCTGTATGGATGGCAGGGCGCATAAACTGATAACAGGCAGCGGCGAGGAGTTTGATAATCTTCGTATGGATTCTTTTGAAGTAACGAAAGAACGGGCGAGCGGCAGCGGTCTTTGCTGCGATTATGAGATTATTTATAAGCAATTGGTAGCTTGATGCGGTTATGGCATTAGTAAGCAGTGGAATAAATAAGGTAAGGGCGTTTGAATTGCCGGCAGGTATCTGGGCTGACGGGGGTGTAGTTGCGGCGTCTCGTTCGATATTGGTGAAGTGGCAGTCGAGCTGGAGTGATAAGTTTTATCAGGTTTATGTTAATGACCAATTTGCCGGGGCAACGGTCGACTCTCAGCAGCGGCAGATGATGATTCAGATTCGGTCTTCGCTGCAATCGCCTGTTCGGATAGAGGTTTTTGCGGTTGAGGCGGACGAGGCGAATATTGATTTTAGCAGCAGTCTTGACTCGTCAATTGGTGACAGTGGGCGTGTGGCAATTAGTATGCTGCGGGACCAGGATTTGCCGGCTGGTGCGATGATTGAGGTTTATTCCAATAACGGCAGCGGTGACGTTGATTACAACCAGCCGATAACGGATATGCCTATAGAGGTCTGGCCTTGTTGGCAGGACAAGGCTGGGTTTGGTATGGGCGGATTTAGCGACAGCGACTTTGGTTATGATTCAGCGGCGGCGGTTGGGTTTGGAAAAGGAATCTTTGGTCGCGGCTGGTTTGGGAGTGATGCCGATGCTGTTGAATGGGAAAGCGAGCAGTTGGCAGCAGGTGTTTACAAATTCGGTGTTAAGGTAATTGACGAGGCCGGCAATGTCAGCAGTTCCACTGAGACAAGCGAGATTACGGTGATACCGGCGCCGAGTCCGGCGGCGGATTTAGAAGTCGATTCATTTGATAAGCAAACCAACGAGTTGGTGCTGAGTGTTTCATAGAAATTTGGCAAGGAGAATGTTATGGCAGAAGTTTATCCATCTGATAACGCATTATTGAATCTTCAGTCCGATAGTGACACAGGTGTTGAATATATACCAACCGGACAAGCGCCTTATTATCTGCAGTTCAGGAAGCTGCTTTACCGGCTGCTTCTTGCGACAAAGCGTGCTAATGATTTGCGGGTGTATGACGAAGGCGGGCTCGATATCGGCGTAAAGAGCGGGTCGTTCTGGTTAGGGACAGGATTGGTTGATTATAACGGCTCTTCGGGTAATACGCTGGCCGACGACAAGGTTAATATCTACATCTATCTGAACTCAAGTGGCACTTTGGTAACCAACGAATACAGCGGCTTTCCGGCTATGGCGACCACACCGCATATTCGATTGGCACAGGTAACCACATCAAACGGGGACATTGATTCGATAACCGACTGCCGCCAGGGCCACTGGTTTGTTATGCCTTATGCGGCAGGCGGGGTAAAAGAAACTATTGAGGCCCACACCTCTGATGAGGCCTTAACGGTGGCTGAATCCGGCAGTGTTCATAGCAATCTGGGTGCGACCGGCGTGGTGACCCTGACACTGCCTGCGTCGGCGGCTGCGGGGACGGTATTCAGTTTTGCGGTGCAGGCGGTACAGGAGTTGCGTATTGACCCGGGGACAGCAACAATCAGAGATGATAGCGGGCAAACGGCTGATAAGTACAAATCGGCTGATGCCATTGGCGAATGTATTACGCTTGTGGCTGACTCAAACGGAGACTGGGCCACAATCGCCAAGAGCGGTACATGGACAGAGCAAGCGTAAGCAAAAAAAACGATTAGGAGATTTGATTATGACGTTAGCCGACAAGATTCAAACTCTGGTTCAAGAAAGAGAGCAGAGAGACAAGGCCATAGAAGCAAGGGCAAAGCTGCAGAATTTCACAAGGATTGTGAAGGAGACGGACCAGATTCTGCAGGATATAAACGACAGCGGTTCTTTCGATACCATTGATATCGAAGTTAAACAAGCGCTACTGGCCGGTTGGGATGTCGTCAAGGATACAAAAACAACTCTGGAGAACTCAACGATTGTTGAGCTTTTGGGGGAATAATAAATGGCGGACGATTTTGCATACGACCAGGCTTCAAATCTGTTAACTTGTTGTAATGGTACGTCAGAAGCGCCTAAGGATATGACGGACTTGAGTGTTTATGAATATACGACGCCGGCCACTTTGCTTGATGGTGCAACACCTGCTGCTGATTTAGAACTTACTTACCAAATACGACCGGCAGAACATCGTGCTTTGACTTTATCTATCGTGCTTGATGGATGCACTCTTGAAAATGATGAAACGGTGCTTCTTACTGGTAAAAATAGTGAGGGCTGGGCTCAGACAGAAACAGTAGCGATTGATAGCGGCAACAGCACTTATACTACGGCTAAGACTTGGAGGTCAATCGATACAAATGGTATTGATTGTGTTGGTTTCGATGATGGTACTATAACTATCACACAACCAAGACAAGGGGTACTTGCAATATATCACGATTACCGTTTCTATGAAGTAATGGTTCCGATAAGGTTTGGAGATGATTCTACATCCTCATATTTTCGTATTTATGAAGCAAATGTATATTTCAGAAACACTGTTAATATTCGGTTGTATGGTGCACTTTGTTTGGGTCATCCTGAAAATGATTGGCCAAGATACATTTCGTCAGTACACATACCAACAAGTGCATCAGGAACCTATTTCTTGACTAATGGCACTTTCTTATCTTACGGAGCTAATATATCTTTAGGAAATACACTTGGAGATGGTGTGTATCTTAATTTCCGTAGAGGAACAGTTGAACTTCACAGAACAAATATTGACGGGGATGCTTCTATAATAACCTTTGATAGATTATTGACTAAATTTCAGTATAATGATTTGCTTGTTCTTGAAAGCGCGTTACGTGTTAATAAACAACCAAATGCCGCTTCTGATAAACTGCACCTTGGTTATGGTAGTAAACTTGTTGTTGGTTGGACCTCTATGAATATTCGTGGTTTAGAAGTTACAGACGCACATACACCTTATGTAGAAACGACAGAGGAGTACGAAACTACCACTATATTAGACCCGAAAGAGATAATTGATGATTGTAAAGCGGTTGTGGAAGAAGCAAGTATAACGCAGAAGTTTATGTGCAATCTTCACGTGGTCGATGAGGATGGTAATAATCTTTCAGGAGTTACGGTAAAACTTTATGACTATTATAACAGTCAGTACAATCTTGCCTGGTCAAACGGGTTGACGGGAGCCGATGGCAGACTTACGGCCGCAAAATATGTAAGACATTCTTATTGGAATAGTGATGATGGAGCTCCGACTGGCACTTATTATCCGCATAAATTCGAATTTACAAAAGCAGGCTATGTCGGTCTGACTTTAGAAAATGTTCAAATAAATGAACCTATGGTCCCGGATTGGAGGATAGAGATGTCACTGTCTAACAGCGATTTGGTAAGTGCCGTTGAGACGGCTCTTGGAAACAAGCAAGTAGATACCGCAGCTAAAGTGCTCGTCAATAAAGCTGTCCAGAACAAAAGCACAGGGGCGATAGATTACTATAACGACGTAGGTGCCGCGGTAGTATTGACTCACACGCCTTCCGATGACGGGACAGATATTACGAGGACGCCGAGCTAATGGAGAGGACGTGGTTAAAAGAAGCGCTGTTTGGGGGTATGACGTCCAACGCCTTTAAGCTCGGCACGGTCCTTAGCCTCGGCTGGTTCTGGATGCGGCCTTCGGGTTGTGCGGTATTGTATCGCGGCGGCAGCATCGAGACTGTAGATTTTTCAGACATACTGGTGGTAGATGATTTTGACGTTACCGAAATTGCGCCGCCGACCTGGCTGCAGCACAACAGCAACTCGATGTATTTTTATGTCGTTCGGCGTGTCAACAGTTGTGGGCAACAGGAACATACCCTTGGTTGTGCGGTCAGGGTTGTGATAGATGCAAATGGTGATTTGGCGGCATCGGTGCCTAATGATGTTTTTCAGTTTAAGGCTAAACAGGTTGCCGGCAATAAGGCAGAGCTTGTATGGTGTTACTGTCCTATCGAGCAGAAGTCGCAGCCTGTATGCTTCAAGATATATTACGACAACCGAAGCGGCCAGATAGATTATGAAAATCCTATCTCTACGATTAATTATGCGGGGCGAAAGTTCTACAGCCATCAAACCGATGCATTACAGGCAGGTGAGTATCTCTTTGCGATAAGAACTGAGGATGCTTCGGGCGTACAAAATAATTCTTTAGCGCAATTAAGTATTCATATCGATACCACAGGTCCCGGCACAATCCAGATTCTAAATGCCGAACACGCTTAAAAGCCTTAGAGGTTTTCTATGTCTAACAGGATAGTTTTTTTTCAAGCTGAACAAACAGCTCTTACTGTTCCGTGCGCGACTGTTTCGGTCCTGGTCGACGGTGTGCTATGTCCGTGGCTGCAGGTAACAGAGATTGTGCGAGGTTCCTGGCCGGAATTCAGTTGGGCCAGGCTCACTTTTAACCCGGCTGCATATTCGCAGGCCGATACCCTGACTATAGAGACAGTCGAAAGCATTGCGGCTGTCGGCAAGAGCGTTTGCATACAGCGGCTCTACAATGCCCAGGGGCCGGGTGCCGTAGCCGATGGCTTAACTATTTTCGTTGGCAGGATTGAATCGATTGAAACGCGGATTGGCCACGATGACGAAACGGTTGAATTCAAGGCCTGTGATTTAAGCGGCCAGCTCGAACAAGTCACTATATATGGCCAGCGTGTTTGTAAGCCTGACGGCTTGAGCCTGTTTCTGGCTGGCAGCGACAGCGTTTTTAATGACGACAGTAAGCCAAATGCTTCAACAGAGAAACTCGAATACGATGGCAAATCTTTTACAGTATTTTGTGCTGAACCATCGCAGGCAAAACTCTGGAGTTATGCGGAGGTTATCGACTATCTGCTTTGTGAGTATTTGCCGGCCGGCCAAGTGCAGAAACCGACCTTTGAGCAACTGCGTGGCCTGACCAGTGACCAGACGGTTCGTGACCTTGATGTCACCGGCCTGAATCTGTTGCAGGCAATTAGACGCTGCTGCGACCGCATAGGTCTGAAATTCAAGTTTGTTCCTCGGCTGGTACCAACAGGACCGCAACAGGCGATAGTGTTTTACAGAGATGGCCAAAGCAGGGCTGTTGAGTTGAATTGTCAGCCTATGGGCCAACAGATTAGTATATCAAAGACAGATATCTCGGTGCTGGAGAGCAAGAGAAACTTCTGGCCTGTAACGCACAAGTATATTAGCCAGGGTGACTTCAAGGTCTTTGAAGCGACGTTTGACCTGGTCAAGGCATGGGACCCGGCCCTGGAGAGTACAAACTATGATGATTTCTCACCCTCGACGAACCCTGATTTCTACAAGGTAAAAGATGTGTATCGCAAATGGTGTCTCAATGAGGCGGGCGACTATACGGGCTCGCCTTACAATCAGGGGCCGGCGTTTGATTTTTCAAAGATATTCGGGACAAGCGATTACGCTCAGCGGCGCAGACGCTTCTGGCCGACATTGACCGCCGACAAACAATCCAAATCCCTCGGCTATTACCTGCAGGTGTCATATGATAGCGGCTCTACATGGATGCAGTATCTTTACGCTTTTAACAATCTGCTCGATGAGTGCGGCATCTGGCTAAGCAGCGACCAGCTTGACGTCGACACCTGGGCAGCGGCCCAGAACGGGACATTGAAATTCAGGATAACCGTGTCGGTGGTAAGTGACCAAAGATTGAGTTGCGAACTCGCCGATGGCCCTGTCAATTCAACGGTGCCGGTAGTTGAGAACCTGATTACTTTGCCTCGCCAGTTCAAGTACCGCAAGGTTACCAGCCAAAGCATCTTCGCCGGCAACGATGACGATGACCTGGGCACGCCCGATGAGGCCGACGACACGACCGCGTTGTATGAATATGTTCGCGGACAAGCTAACAGCTGTCCTGAGGTTATAGAGACCATTGATGTTAAGACGCCGGTTTTAATGCTTGATTATGAAGTCGGCGACAGGGTGACATCCGGTTCTGATAGCAGGGACCTGCCTGGGTGCCGGCGCGATAATCGCAGCCTGTACCGGACCGAGCGTGTGCAAATGGATTTTGAAAGCCAGACAACGAATTTAAAAATCGTAAGATGCAGGGAGCAGCAGTTATGAGCGCAAGAGCCAATACCACAGAGGCCGGCCGGCTACTTGAAAGACTCGCCCGTGCGGGCTCTGCAGCAACACAGGAAACTTCGGTTGTCACTTCACCTGGCGCAAGAACGGCTGTCTGGGCCGTCAAGGTCAAGAGCAATTCCTCATACAATCTCTATAACGTTCGTGCGGTTGAGATTGGCCAGCCGGGCTCTGCTCCGACAGAATTAGGCTCAGAAATGCAGGCGTTCAATCTGGCAGAATCGTTTACAGAGACCGGCGGCCTTTCCGCAGACACGTTTGTGGTAATGTGTAAAGTAGGTAACAAGAACGTTTTCTATGCTCCGGTGTGATTATGACTAAAGAGACTTCCAAAACCTGGCAGCTTAATCGACAGGTGAATCTTTCTGTAGTGATTCAGTTGGTATTGCTTGCGTCTTTGATTGTAGGCAGTTGGTTCAATCTGCAGCGGCAGCTTGACCTCTTGCAGCATGATGTCACTATGCTGGTGGAAAGCAACCAGTCGTTTCAACAGAAACTCGAATCGCTTTCAGCCAAAACCATTGCCCACGAGTATCGCCTAAGAACTGTCGAAAAAACTTTTAGCAAAGCCCAGACACAATAAGGGGGAGAAAAAATGAAACAGACCTATATGGCATTAGTTGTTTTGAGTTTGTTATTTGCCGGCTGTGACAGCTTGCGTTTTGCGCCGAGCCAGGGCCAGAAACAAAACGCCTGGCTGCACAATCGCACAACGGCGATCGCCGCTGAAACCGCCCGCAGTGAGAACTGCTCAGCCAGGCTGCAGCAGTTGACCGGCCTGTCGCAGGCCCAGAGCAGGGCCTTTACTTCTTATTTCGGCCTGCCCAAACAATTCCCGCCGGCTGAAACCGCAGAAGATGTGCTTACCGAATCCAACTTCGCCCTTGCTCGCACCGTGTTGGCTGAGTCAACTGAGCGGCCGGATGCCTTCGAAATCGCAGACAGTGTTCTTGAGATAGGTATAGGCCTCTGTGCTTTGCTTGGCGGAGTTTACGGCACAAGGGCGGTTGGCTTTTTAAGAACTGCCCGGACAAAATCAAAGGCCCTTGCTGAAATCATCGAAGGCAATGAGCTTTTCAAGAAACAGAACCAGAATTACTCTTCTGCCTTCAAGCAGGCCCACAAAGACCAATCGCCCCGAACCCGCCAAATCGTGACTGAGATGAAAACCGGCTGAATTTATGAGTGGTAAAGCCAAGGCCAAGAGAGACAGGTATCTTGCGATACCGTATAGCATCCTGAATCTGGCAGGGGTGGTTTACGATTGTTTTCCTCTGCGAGTTTTGCGGGTGTGGCGCTGTCGGTCGACTTCTTTCAGCAGGTATTTGCGGATTCGAATGGAATTAGGACAAATCTCAACAAGCTCATCTTCCTGAATATATTCCATCGCCGCCTCAAGACTCATCTTTCTTGCAGGCCTGACCTTGGCAGCGTCGTCTTTGCCTGCTGCCCGAACGTTGGTAAGCTGCTTGCTTCTTGCTACATTTACAGATATGTCTCTTTCCTTGCAGTGCTCCCCGACTACCTGTCCTGCATATACGTTTTCTCCGGGCTCAACAAAGAAAACGCCCCGGTTATATAAAGCATCAAGCGCATAAGCTGTCACTTGCCCGGTAGTGGTCGCAATCATAACGCCGGCTTTGCGCTGTGGTATCGCTCCTCGCATCGGCTCATATCTTTCAAAGGTATGATGCATAATCGCTCTGCCTTGCGTAGCGTTCATCATTCTGGCATTAAGTCCGAATAAGCCGCGAGATGGTACCAAAAATTCCATATGAATAAAATCGCTCGCACCGCTTTTGGCATCCATTTTCATTATTTCACTTCGCCGGTCGCCCAGAAGATTCATCACGGAACTCTGGCAATCCAGCGGGCAATCCACAGCAAGTATTTCTATCGGCTCATGACGCCTTCCCTCGACCATTCTCAAAATTACGTTCGGCTTGCCCACGCAAACCTCATACCCTTCGCGCCGCATATTCTCCAGCAAAATACCAAGATGCATCAGTCCTCTGCCTGAAACAGTGAATTCATCACTGCTCTGCTCAGCTTTAACTCTCAATGCAACATTTTGCTGTAGTTCCTTCTCAAGTCTATCTCCGATCTGTCTGCTCGTGACATATTTGCCGTCTCTGCCCGAAAAAGGCCCATCGTTAATCCTGAATGTCATTGACATCGTCGGCTCATCAACAGGAATAACGGCAAGCCTCGAAGGATTATCCGCGCAGGCAATAGTGTTACCGATATCAACAGGGTCAAGTCCCGATATCGCACATATGTCACCGGCCTGAACGTTTGAAACCTGCTTTCTGCCAAGACCATAAAACTGATGAATCTGCATAACCTTTTGCTGTGTATGCAGGCCTTCGGCGTCAATTACAGTGACTTTCTGACCTTCACTTATCTGTCCGGCAAAAACCCTGCCTATCGCAATTCGC
>SDBT01000185.1_pt1 | contig 88791 bp, 98 predicted proteins | sample 2277101 | NCBI WGS metagenome assembly SDBT01 (sample SAMN10404973, study PRJNA504765) | marine sediment metagenome | isolation source: marine sediment core GS10_PC15, 103 cmbsf | place: Arctic Ocean: Southern Knipovich Ridge | collected 2010
TTCCGAGAGAGCCAACAACAAAGGACCTTGCCCCTACAAAGCTTCGTATACTTGCTCCGACAGTTGCCATTGTGGCGGCAATCCCATGTGCGGCAGCCACTGGAACAAGGATCATCCCTATGCCAAGTGGGCCAGTGGAGAGAAGAAGACCCGCAAGGAAGTTCCTGAGGACGATCGCTGCGAGCACGATACCAAAGCCGGAGGCACGTGCAAGAACCGAGCGTACGGAACTGACTCCGACGGCCTTCGATCCTGTGCTCAAGCGCATGGAGGACCCAAGAAAGAGACCACTTCGGCCGCCACTTCCGGAGGTTCTTCCGCTCCTTTGGGCCCTTTCGTGGGCTGCGATCTCATCGCAGTGCTATCTGCCATCACTGACTTCGTCGAGCACCACGTCGAGAACACCTGCGGAAAGTGCGACCCGGAAGGCGTCAAGGATTGCCTTATGTGGACTTCCATCGACTGGCTTCGCGGCTACTTCAACTTGTACCGCGACAACGTTCCTTCGATTGGCGAAGTAATGGCCCACTTCGTGAACGTGAACAGTACCAAGAATGGAGAGGAGTTCAACGTCGTGTACGAGCACACGATGATCTTCTACCTGCGTGAGCTGCTCACCGATGCCAACATCGAGTGGATCTACAAGCGCTTTCGCCAATACTCTTGCCAGGAGGGAGTCGAGGCTTCGACCATTTCTGCCATCTGGCAGATTGTCGCGGAGGACATGGGAATCGAGGCTGACTTGATTGACACTTCCTCGTCTTCTGGCACCAGTGGAAAGCCCATTGTGAGTTCAAAGAAGCGCCGAAACGTCCAGAACATCCTCGACGTCGCCAAGGAAGAGCTCGATGAGGAGGAGGCCAAGCAATCCGATGAGGATGACGTCGATATCGACGTCGAAGGTTTCGAGTAAACCAAAAACAGTACCAATACTAGGCGTTTTAGACGCCGCGTATTTACATATCATATATGAATTACATTATCATAATATGAATTACATTATCAATTGATAAATTGATATGAAATTTTTTTCATTTTATATTGATATAAAAAGATAATAATAGTTAGCATGGATCATGATTTCAACTATTGGACTCTTATTCAGGAGAGAACTGTTGGCCATGAAATCAAAGCAATTTCTATTGGTGCACTGAAAGAACATCATAGTACTAAAAATAAACGACATGTACCTGCTGAGAAACAAGGCAAACCATTGTCAGTTGATGAAGCTATGGTATGTCTTAATTATAAGGTACGCAATGAATATGGAGGAGCTGATGCACATCCCGTGTACATTTGGACAGATAAGGCAGTATTCTTTACTGTTGAATATGATGGAAAAATTCATCTCGCCAGCGTTCCTAATGCTCCAGTTAAGTGTAAACCTGTTTACAAAGGAAATTGGGGTGAAGATGAAGAAGAACCATTGATTGATGGAACTGTTTATAATCTCAACTTTGAGAGGTATAGAATGGAAGCTGACATTTCTAGGGTAGAAGAAGTTAATCTTGGTGAGAGTCCCAAAGAGTTTGATTATGATTCTGACTCAGACTTCGAAGAATATAATGATGGTCCAAGATATTATCGCGAGTTTACTGTTCCAGGACCGGAGAAGCCTGCTGGAACAGTAGTATGGATTTTCGGTATATATAATGATAATACTGGACCTGAATCATTTTCTCCGCCTGCTAAATTAAACAGCAGCAAAGTCTTCGATAATAAGGAAGAATTATTGCAACTCTTGAATAATGATGAATTGGTTGATTCTAAATTAGCTATTGAATTTCGTCGTCGATTATATAATCATTACTCTGAATTATCTTTGAAAAATGAGAATTTCAAAGAATATTATCAAACAAGAATCTCGATTCTTGTTGAGCAACATTCTGTTACTACGAGATCTCAAAAATCTGGATCTTGTTCATTTTATCTTCACAAAGTTTCATTACCTTCACAATCTGATGAAGATGAAAATCAGGCTCGATTAAATAGAGAAGCTCATGAGGAAGACGTCAACGAGGCTCACTTGAGAGGATTGTACGAAGAAGGTTCTCCTGAATGGGACGCCCGTGAAGAGTACTTCGCCGATTACCAATCATACATGACAAGCGATGTTCAACTCCGTGATGAAAATCACGGGAATGATTCTGGACAACAGATAGATAGGGTTGAAGCCATTCTCGCAATGACAAAGCAATAATATTTCTCGGCTCATAGAGCTACGAAATTTGTATTCAGTGATATTCTTTACCAATCTAGTATTGAATTTTATTCTCTTTCATTTCAATTCATCAACATAATTAGCCAGCTTCTACAAAAAATGAAAAATTATATGAGAGATTTCATTTACATATAAAACGATCCTATGAGTAAAGAAGCTGAGATTATCTTGAAAGAGTTTACCGGAGAGGAGAAGGACGTTATCTGGAAGTATGTTATGACTCCTAGTACCTTAGAACATTTCTTTCTTACTAGAAACGGGGCTAGTGTTACATACACTAAAGACGCAATGTTTGATTGTAAGCCTTACGATAAGAATCTTAGAGCTCTTTTCGATATGGTAGGAACTAAAATCCCCGATCATATCCAAACTATCATAGATCGCGAATGAATACGAAGCAATATTAAAAGATAAAATTGTTATATGAGTCTGATCTCTTTTATAATTTTAACTATAAAATTAAAGCAAAATCATCACATTTTTAAAATTGACTTAAAAATTATCGATTTGTAACCTTTTTAAACAAACATCTTAGTAAGCCTAGAAATTCGTTTACATTTCAATACCAAACACACACAAAAACATAAAAATGAGCGGAACATGCGAAGCAAAAAACTCCGGAAATGGCAAAGATTGCCCTCGTGACGCCAAGAAAGAGCTGAAAGGCAAGAACTTTTGCACTCAGCATTTCAAAATCGAAGAGAAGAAGATCAAGTCGGACGCGTTCCTCAAGGGCGATTTGGCTCCCAAGGCCACGGAGACCACTGCGGTCAAGAAGAGTACCGTTAAGAAGGGCGGCGCCGCTTCCAAGAAGGATGTTCCCAAGAAAGACGCGTCCAAGGAGAAGGAGGAAGCATCTGCGAGCTCTGGAGTCAAGCCTCCCAAGAAGGAGAATGGCACCTGTTCTTCCGAGAGAGCCAACAACAAAGGTCCTTGTCCCTACAAAGCTTCGTACACTTGCTCCGACAGTTGCCATTGCGGCGGCAATCCTATGTGCGGTAGCCACTGGAACAAGGATCATCCCAATGCCAAGTCGGCCAGTGGAGAGAAGAAGACCCGCAAGGAAGTTCCTGAGGACGATCGCTGCGAGCATGATACCAAAGCCGGAGGCACATGCAAGAACCGAGCGTACGGAACTGACTCCGACGGCCTTCGATCCTGCGCTCAAGCGCACGGAGGACCTAAGAAAGAGACCACTTCGGCAGCCACTTCCGGAGGTTCTGCTGCTCCTTCGGGCCCTTTCGTGGGCTGCGATCTCATCGCAGTGCTATCTGCTATCACCGACTTCGTTGAGCACCACGTTGAGAACACCTGCGAAAAGTGCGACCCGGAAGGCGTTAAGGATTGCCCCATGTGGACTTCCATCGACTGGCTTCGCGGCTACTTCAACTTGTACCGCGACAACGTTCCTTCGATAGACGACGTGATGGCCTACTTCGTGAACGTGAACAGTACCAAGAATGGAGAGGAGTTCAACGTCGTGTATGACCACACGATGATCTTCTACCTGCGCGAGCTGCTCACCGATGCTAACATCGAGTGGATCTACAAGCGTTTTCGTCAATACTCTCGTCAGGAGGGAGTTGAGGCTTCGACCATTTCTGCCATCTGGCAGATCGTCGCGGAGGACATGGGAATCGAGATTGGCTTGATCGACTCTTCCTCGTCTTCTAGCACCAGTGGAAAGCCCATTGTGAGTTCAAAGAAGCGTCGAAACGTCCAGAACATCATGAACATCGCCAGAGAAGAGCTCGAAGAGGAGGAGGCTAAGCCTACCGAGGACGACGCCGAGACCGAGGAAGAGAAGCCCGAGAGCATGGATGTCGGAGACGACGCCAAGGACGACGCTGGAGACGATGAAGATATTGATATCGATGTCGGCGGTTTCGAGTAAATCGTTAAAAGTACCAATACCAGGCGCGAGGGCGCCACGTATATATTCTTATTATATACATACATAATATATATATAATATATACATATATTATGTATGTTTATGATCTACGGCACCTTCTTTTTCAGATTTATGACGTTTCCAAGCTACTGTACAACTCTCATGTAATACTACATAAAGTCCACCGATAAAGAATGCTAAGAAAACTTGAGCGCATAAAGAGAGTAAAAATGCCATTCCAAATAGCGCTTTGTACTTTTCAGTGTGATTATTATCCCATCTAACTTCTGGATCACCAGTAATACCTCTATATAATGCAACTGATATAAAAACGTATATTGCACCTAATATAAGTACTGCTATAATTTGTAGTGTCAACCTTAAGAAGTATCTACGTAAAGAACCGAATGGTAATACATATATAATAATATTACATGTTGTTCCAAAATTAACTGGTACATTCGTTTGGGTTTCTTCATCATACTCTATTGTAATAATTTTTTTCTGATCTTTAATCCATGGCTTGTAATTGGCATCATGTATTGATGCAACCAATAAAATTAAAACACTAATTATAACTCCTATGCCCATGAAAAATAAGAATCCGATCACTATAAAATCACCAGTATTGTTATTTAGTATTTCAACACCATATTTATGAGCAACAAAACCGCATCCATAGCTTACTAATCCAATTAAAGCAAATATACCAATTACAATCAAACTATAATAAACTATATAATATGACCAATAACAACATTGATCTGCGACAAATCGTCTGTCCGACGTCTTTGGAAAAATATCATTGTACAGATTCATAATGAGCATTATATTTATACTAAATACAAGAATTAATATATTATAAAATCATTTATACATGGCGCAAATACGCCAAGCATTAACAGTCAATACTTTTAAAGGAAGCCCTTGTTGAAGGGGAAATATACATATTTTGTGATTGCAAGAACGGAGAATATTGAATGTTACATCACCTCCAATACAATGAGAACAAAATGGTCCATCTTCTACGCATAATTCGTCAACACAAATATTGGATAGAACTTCATCTGTAACACTAGTTAAGTCTATTTTGATAGACATCAAAATATCATCAGTTCCTTCTAGGTAAACATCAACTTGAGGAACAGTTCTTAAATGCTCGGGTATTTCTTCTGGAACGTCCATTTTTATATTGTGCTAGTTTAAAATATTTTATATTCATTTGAATATAATTTAATCATTTATGAGTAATACGGAGAAGATTATCTATGTTATTTGGTATTGCAGTTGCTGTAGATTTTATACCAATAGCTATTATTATGATGATAGCTGTGATAGGATATACGATATCGTAGGCTATCTGACCTAGTTCGCCAAGTTTACCCCATTTTCCACGATCTCCCATATATTTTGTCACTACAATTAACACTAATGCAAATCCCATTCCATGATGTATCCAACTAGGTAATCCTTTAAAGCCGAATAATCTTCGTGCTATAATCCAGTCAGGAGAATGAGGAGAATCACCTAATCCCATTCTAAAGTGAAAATAACCATCAAACAGAAGTACTGCCATGCCAATTGTCGAATTTGTAAAACCTAAAAAGATCAGAAGTACTTGAACGACGGCCCAAAATGTTGTCTTAGACATAGGTATCGCAATCAATATTAATATTAATGCTATTGTAATACCTATTTTATGATTATTTTGCTTTCGTTCTTCATCTGTTTCAAACACATCTCTAAAAACTAATATTACAACTGCACTTACAATAATTACTATTACAGCCATAACAATTAAATCATTATCTTTCATGATTATTTAATATGAGACATTAAATTGCTTTGCATTTATTTTTATTCATAAATGAATACAGCCCATCTAATTCTAATTATCATATTGATCATATTGATCATATTGATCATATGGAAATTGAAGAACAATTCTCCTCAACATTCAGTTAAAGCTATTCTTCCGCATACTTATGTTGAACCACAACCCGACCTGTCGCATGTTGATGTGGTATATAGTTGGATTGATGGTAGCAATTCAGATGTTGTGGACACTATTAACCACTATATTGAACGAGATAGACCGACTGGAAGAACTGCAACGCCAAATAGATTTAGGTCTACCGATGAACTTAAATACTCTTTACGGTCACTCCATCAATTTGGCAAATGGGTCCGTAATATATACATTCTAACATCACTAAATAAGGTTCCTTCTTGGTTTGACGAAGAAATTGGGTTAAAATATAACATTTATTTTATTGATGATTCAACTCTTTTTCCAGAAGATACACTTCCTATATTCAATTCATTAGCAAAAGAAACCGTAATGCATCGTATTCCAAATCTATCTGAAAAGTTTCTTTACTTCAACGATGATGTCTTCATGGGAAGAATGACAACGGAATCTGATTTTGTTCATAAAGATGGTAAGGTGAAAATCTTTGTAAACGATGATATTGTACCCAAGAAGAAACCTGAAGATCAAACAGAATATTTCAAAAAAGGTTTATATTATACCAGAGGATTATTGCTAAGTTTAGATTTTGTAAAAGATCATCCAAAGAAAGATCTTTATGATGATCTTAAATATAAACATCATGTACCAGACATGCATTTGGTATCTGAAGACAGAGAAAAATGGGTACAGTTACAATATCAAATGGAAAAGACTTCTAGATCTAGATTTCGTACTTCAGAACAGGTTTACGACAACTCATTGCTAGACAACTACTGGAAATTTTTTCGCGGCAAAGCTGAATTTGCTACCATACACAATATTTATGTATATCTCAGCAATGATTTAGGCGGTAATCGATGGGCCTACAACAAAATTAGACATGAAAAACCTAAGGTATTTTGTCTTAATGATGGTATTGCAGATGAAGATGAGAATACTAAGACAGCATTAGTAGAAATGCAATTATTCTTAGAACAATATTTCCCCAAAGCTGCACCTTGGGAGATCTAATATATTTTAATAATGAATAATAATGAAAATATAATATAAGTTAGTAAAGCAATTATCAAAATGAAAAGGCCAAGAAAATCTCCGCAGCATGAAGTTACAAACTTTGAGGCACTCACAGAACTAGCTTATAATAGTAATGATTATCGACTAGCGGTAAGATTTTTTGATAGCCATATATCGAGTTATGTTCAGGGAATTATGGGTGAACTCATTAATATTAATGAGAAAATTGATGTATTCAATCAAACAAATATTGTTTTTTTACCTTCTGATAATATGATTATCAGATTTGCAAGAGAGATTGCTGGAATAGATGATATAAATACTTTTTTAGATCATAGAGAGTCAGTCGAATTAAGTGATTATCATGTACCAGCATCATCACCGTATTTATTACCTGATCCACCTAACGACTCGATGAAATCTAGGAGAGACATACAACATCTACATACAAATGATAATACGTTAAGAGATGGTCTTTCTTTTATATCATATGCATCAACAGCAGAAGAAGATGTTATTGATATAGTGGTACGAAGTAATATATATGGTGATTATGATGATTCTGTTAATTTTGTTTTAACCAATTATTGGGAGGAAAATGATGTTAAATTAGCTATTTCTAATGAACCTCTTATTCCAGGTTCACATGTTTACGGTATTGACGGAATAAGATCAAATCATTGGATAAATGATGCATTTGAAATTTCAAAGGGAGGATTATTTATATATGATTTGGGATTACATAAGTTTTCAAGAAATTATGATAGTTTAATCAAGATAGACAATTTACAAACTCGTGCTTTGATTAAGCTAATCAAAGGAAAATCCAATGAACAAGTAGACAATATATGTAATCAAAATCAGATTTTAAGGGATGTGTGTAATACTAAAGAATTTGAGTATATAAGAAAGAGATTTGTACCCATTTGGTTAGATGATGATATAGCTGAAAAGGTAATTGAAATTTCACAATATGGTACACCAGTCTATTTCCAAGGTAAATTTGTTGTAAATATTACAAGTGGACAATATATTAAATAATTTCATGTCCTAGTAGGACTAGAATATTTCATTCATTATTACGTTTCAATAATGAATTAATAATGAATTAATATAATTATTATCCTTTTCATTTTGTAAAGGAAAGAAATGGAACAATTATATCCAGATACCATACAACATTTAATGACTTTCATGAATCCAAGAGAATGGTATATATTCTGTCTTCTTTCTAAGACATGCCGTAATATAGTCAGAAAGTTTATGACAGCAAGAAGAGCTGCATACTTTAACATATTAAATACATATAAAGGTCCAAAAGCTGTAATATGTTTAAGACCTTTCATGAAACTACATAATCTATCATTCGGTTGTAACGGAGATGTTTCAATGGGATTATGTATTAAGCATAGACAACAAAAAGAGATATGTATCAAATGTAAAACTAACATAGTTAGTGATTTGACATTTGGATTGTATTGTAATAGTCCGAAATGTCGTGATTATATATGGGTATTATTGAATGGCAATGCAGTCAAGAAATATAGATTTTTTTGTATTAATGCCAGTTGCAATCGTGAGACAGATATATTAGGTGGCAAATGTTTGATTTGTTCTCGTGATGAACAAATTGCTGCAATGACATCTGATGTAACTGATAATAAACAATGTATAATTATGACTAAATCTGGTGATAGATGTAAAAAGAAAACTAAATCATGGACACAAAAATGCAGTTTACATGCTTCCAAACTACCTAAATGAATATTATGATTTAATTATAAATAATAAAATCATGAAGGTTAATGCATTGCATATTTCAGCAGATTCTAAAGTAACAGAAATTGAAATAGACTCTGATGATGTACGAATTATAGCTAGATATTCAAATATGGCACATGATGAATTTAATGTGACAGCTACAAATATTACTTATCGAAATGTTAATGGTCCTATTATTATAGCACTTAAACGTGATGGTCAGTATATAAATTTCGATAAAACTATGTTAGATCATGTTAGTAATACTTTAAAAAAAGAGAGGCTTAAACGGTCAATTGAATAGTGAATTTCCAAGCTCTAATTAGAACAAGGAATTGAATGAATTAAAAAATAATATTGTTATATAAAATCAAATTAAACATGAATTTTATGATGATTATCTTTTTAAGTATGTGTTTATTATGTGTTAATTCTCAACTTGTATTTTTTGATGATATTACAACAGGTAATACACCAAATCCTATTGCGTCATTTGACTTTAATAATGATGGAAATATAGATATTGCTGTTGGAAGCGTAGGAGATGGTACATTATCGATATATTTGGGATTTGGCAATGGTAGTTTTGTGTTTTCAGATACACAAATGACAGGAGGAGCTGTTTCTTCATCACCTGGTAAAATTGTTATAGGTGATTTTAATAATGATATGAATCCTGATATCATCGTCGTAAATCAAGGAACTGACAACTTTTCATTATTTTTGAATTTAGGATCTGGTATATTTGCTTTACCTATACATTTTATACCACAAACATCGCCAGTAGGTGCTTGTACTGGCGATTTCAACAATGATAATAATTTAGATGTTGCAATAAGTAATGCAGGATCAAATACAGTATCGATATTTTTAGGTAATGGCCTAGGATCATTTATAGCCCCATCAAACTTTCCTACAAATATTAACACTGGACATATAGAATGTGCAGATGTTACTAATGATAATATTATTGACATAGTAGTTATTCATGCAGGTCTTTCAGATACCATGTTAGTATTAATAGGTAATGGCTTTGGATCATTTTTAACCGGAAATAGTTATAGCACTGGAACAGGACCATTTGAACTTAAAATTGTAGATATTAACTTTGATCAAAATATGGATGTTATTGTAACAAATGCAGGTTCCGACACTTTTTCTGTATTTATAGGATTAGGTTCAGGATCCTTTGATCCTCCAGTTGATTATGTAACCCAGACTCAGCCATTAGGATTAAGTATAGCAGATATGGATGGAGATCAAATTTTAGATGTTATTGTTGTTAATAAAGGATCTAACTCTTTTAGTTTATATTTAGGTAGTACGTCAGGTACGTTTCTTACACCTTCAATTCATTCTCTAGGAATTTTACCACAAAGAGTAACGATAGCAGATGTTAATAATAATGGTAAATCTGATGTTATGATAACTATAACTAGTGGAAATGTTATATCCGTATATAGAAATACATTTTTGTTTCCTATACCTCAAGATAGTTGTCCTTCTAATACTGATTGCATTTGCACATTAACTCAATGTGTAACAGGTTCAGTATTTATTACACCTACAACAAACTTCATTGTGACTTCAAATATTGATCTCTTAATTCAAGGTAATCTAACATACACATTAACAGCTAATACTATTCTTAATATTAATGATCTAAACAAAAACTCAACATATATATTAATTGAAGGTACTGCACTACTTGAAGGCGATGTTACAATAAATCTTCAAGTAATTCCAACAGTAGCAATAACAATTGTAATAATGAAATATCAGTTTAGAAGTAATCAATTCAGAAACATTAATATTTTAACAGCGGAATCATGTGTTACAGGTTTAAGTGTAACATCAACATATACTTCTACATCATTATCAGCTATTATACAACCTCCAATAAGTACAACATGTCAAAATCAGAATCAAACAATAATACCTGATCAAAACATTCAACAAAATCCAGAAAGATTTTCAAATGCAGCTATTATAGGAATTGCATTTAGCGCTATTTTCATAGCTTGTGTCATGACTATAATATTAGTAATAGCTATGAAAGCTCATAGGCGAAAATTCACACGACAATTAAAGAATGAACTTCAACAAAAAAATATCAATAATATGCATCAAGATAATACAACTAGAATACATTAAAATTCATTTGCCAAATAGCAATAGAATACTTAATCGCATTGGTTAAATACGCGTAAAGTTTTTATAGCACGTTCCAAATAGAGTTGTAATTGAACATTAGGCGTGTTATTCTCAAAATAATCCAATGAAAGATCATATGCTGCCTGTTGTTGTGATGTCATCACATTGCCAGATGCTAAATTAAGAAATGCTGCAATAAATTGTTCAGCCAATTTATAATATTTCATATTTTTAGGATGATGATTAAGTATTTGAATCCAAGATTCTCCACTTAAAAAGAATACAGTATCAGGTCCAAAACTAACACAATTCAATTCTGAAAAGTATTCAAATACTGCTGTATGAGCTGGACTGCTATTACCAGCATTTCCTGCATACAATCCTACTTTTTGAAGATTCAATGGGTGATTGAGAGGTGTTAATGATGTAAATGATGATCCATCTAATGAATATTTGCATGTCCAAATATTTCCTGCTCTATGAACTCTAAGCCACAAAGGAACAGGTGAAGTTCCGATTCCAAAAGGTGTAATATTGATTGCAGTTTGATTTACACCACCAACTGTTGGTTGAACATATATATGAGTTCGTGTACCATCATGAAAAGCCTCAAATCTAATATAATTATTCATATCATCTTCAATTGCAATTCCTTGAATCTGATATTGCTGCGACATAACAGATAACATCTTTGTCTCAAATTCAAAATTATTCACATCAAATCCGGATGGCAATCCTCTCACGTAACGAGGAGCAATAAATGAAACAAATGGATCATGATTTCCTTGTGGTACATTAATTGTTAAAGTATTACCGCTAATATTAAATGATTCATCATTCAATGGATCAATGAATTCCCAATCAACTTGAGATTCCTGAGGACTAAATTCGTTAGTAATACATTCGCCAGTGGTATTCCATGCTGGATTATCAATATTCTTTTTCCAATAAGAAGGCATTTTTCTACATGGAGATCTCGATCTTGAACGGGATCTTGAACGGGATCTTGAACGGGATCGAGATCTTGAATAGGATTTCCAATGAGAATTTATATGTTTTTGGGAACGAGAATGTGTTTTACATCTTGTTATGACAATAATTATTATGATAATTGCAATAATAAGAATAATCCAAATCAAAGTTCGATCGTTCATTTATATCTGTCTGATTTTATTTTACGCGTATATTTTGATTATATTAGAAAATACTTTCAAGCCTGTTTCAGGCGAGAAATCAATCAGCCAACTTATTTGGCCACCATACTTCAAAAGGTTCAACATCTACTTCTGTTAAACTCTTCCTAGTAGGTAGAGTCCATTCTTCAGGCAATGTTTGAACTTTCCTAACACACAGTAGAAATATTGCAGCATAAAGATATCTACTTATTGGAAATTCGTGTGCAATGTAAATATGTTCTTTGTTCTCAGGAATTATCAACATTTGAATCAAATCAACTTCTTTCATATCTATGAAAGGATGTGCCCAATCCTTTGTACAGATCAAATAACATAGTAACATAAATTGTTCAGAACATACGAACCACTTATCGAAACTTGGTGCTTGGGAATTACTTACTTGAGATGCATATCCACAGATTAACTCTCTATCTATAGGACGCATCGCTTTTGTCTTATCTACATCTTCCCAATCCAATCCATCCCAAAAATCTATTTGTGCAAATCTATTCATAGTAAAATGTAATTGAACATTCTTTGTTAAATTGTCTTCCAGCATATAATCATCTGTAGATTGCGCAAATCCAAAGAAATGCGGTACCTTATAAGCTAGACGTTTAGAACCATCTTTTTCTTGCAATACTTTTCTATCATCAGCTAATGTTGATATTTTACCATCGAAACCATAGTAGTTAATATATGATATTGTATCTTCAGGTTTTGTATGAATTGCATGTATTCGTCTAAATACAATATTCTTAAAAAATGCCCGAGCATATTTAAGTAAAGATAAATCTTCCTGTATAACATCAAATTCTCTTACAAATATATCCTGCATCATTACTCCATCCTTTCGATCATCAAGTATAAATATATCTCTTGAATTTTTGTTGAAAGGCAATGGCACATGTCCTCTAAATATTATTGGTTCTTCAAGTCTAACATTATATCCATGTGGTCGATATACCTTTTTTACTATTACTGCTTTTGATTTTTTTGACAATTGTTGGCTGTTAGGCAGCCAGTCGTGTAGTAAAATAACTACACTTTCGTTCTCCGAAAATTTATGAACCATTTGATCTATTTGTGCATCCATATTTCATGTCTTTAAGAGACCTGAAAATAAAAGTTTGATCTCTCAATTTACATAGCAAGAGAAACCAGATTTTCCATTTGAATTCCATTTTGAAAATTTCAAATGCAATCTAATATTTTGACCAGCTTCCGCCTTGTCAAACTTCTTAATCTTTAGCAAATCATGGCCTTTTCCAAAACCATACGGAAAATAAATACCCTCCGCTTTGCATGAATTATTTGTCATTTCCACCTTTACACGAAAATCATCATCCGTAATACGCACATGTGCATCTCCATACTTGTCCGTATACATGAATACTAAATCTACTATTTCTTCATCCAAAGCGAATTTATCTGCCCTATTGGCATGCTCTAACTGCTCCTTCAAACTTGGTCCTGATGTTGTTGATCTCACTGAACTACTCAACTCAATCAACTGATCTCGAGCACTTGGAAAATCACTCATAGGATCATCTTCAGTAGGAATAGCAATTGCAGGAGATGATGGTGGAGCCCTAGGCGAATGAATCTTTGGCTTTGGCTTCTTTTCTCCCAATCCATGCTTTGCTAATTGCTTATCTATTACACTTCTGATTTCTAATAACACATGCGGGGGCGCTACCTGACAAAATGCTTTAACATCTGAAGTACCTATAGTTTTCTCCATAGCTTTTAAAATGGAAGAAAACAAAATTTAATCTTCATTTAATTTGGTTCTATCAGTTAAATAGCTTTAGTCATTTAAATGAATGAACCATTTAATATCATTGCAATTTTCATTATGACTGTAATTATTATTGCAGTCATGCAAGGATTAACATCAAGAACTATTAGAAAATTTCCTGATGCATTCCGAGATACTTTACATTTTTGAGTTCACAAAATATTGAGTTCGTTAAACTAAAATATCATGGAACCTGAACCTGAAAGAACCAAAAGCGAAGATTTAGATTTTAAGTCGCGATTTTTAAAGATAGGTGTATCGGATAATACAATAGAAGAAAGTGATTGGAATAAAAAGTTCGGTGTATATTTCACTCATCCCGATGAACCATGTTCATGTTGGGATTGTGGAGAAGTGATGGTTGAACCTGAATTCTATCAATCTAAATATGGTAGACAAGGGAAATATAAGTATTGTTTTTCATGTGAAGAACATCATAGAATGATGAAAGAAAAACAACGTTTAAAAGATCAAAAAGCCCTGGATGATCTACAAAAACTCAGAAATGAATGTGAAGAATGGTTTGTTATAGAACATCTAAGTATTATTTGTAAAATAATAAAACCATATATATATATAGCAAATAAATTTAAAAATGAACTTGATGCATTTTATGAAAATCTTCCTACAGATATGAATAGTCAAGATAAATTTAGCGCCTTTAACAAAAGTGGTATTTTACCTTATACAGATATTTACTTTCAATATTTCATACCTGGTATTCAATTTCCTAAATCTCATGAAATTTGCAAGATATTTAGATCATTGCCTGAATATCGTGGATTTTCAATAACTGAACTTGATCTATATAATGACCACAACGATGTTGGTCTGGAAATTAAAATTGGGTGGAATTTTTATAGTATACCTAACGACGCAGCGACTATATATTTTAGTGATTTGGGAGAACATGGAAAGTGTGTCAAACTCTATATTAAACACAACTATTGATTAATAAAATTTTTAGTTTGTTTATAAGTTAAAATATTCATAATGCAAGAAGAAATGGATGCCGTTAAAGATCAATCTAAAGAGTTTGTTCGTAAAAACATAGAATATGTTCTAATTGACTATGGTTATGGATTTGGTGTTATTAACATTGAAGATCTTAAAGATGTTAATAAGGATAAACCTTGTGTATGTGGAAATGACGGAGCTCAAAATATATATAATACTTTCACGGACAAATGGGAGTTTAGATGTACTGAATGTATTAAATCATTGCTTTACGAACATCGTCATAGATCATATCAAAAAGGGTCTAAATGGCTTAAAGAAAATAATCATCATCCCAACTCCTATCGAACATTTGGTTTCTGTCATCGCGATGGACATGGTATGAATTGTTATGGATGCGCAGATTGTCGTTCCGAAGGTCATAATATTTGGTTAGATATGTGCAAAGCTATTGAAGTTAACATTGTACTATCAAAAGATCATTATCAGATGATCAGTCAGTATTGTGGACATCCAGGTTGGGTTAAAAATTAAATACATAACTCATATGAGTTTAGTATATATACACTTATACGTGGTACTATAGTACATGGTACTATAATACGTGGTACTATAATACGTGGTACTATAATACGTGGTACTATAGTACCTTGTATTATTTCAATCTTCATCTTAGTTCATCATGTATTGTACACAAACTAAATCCTTCTTCTGCGATCAACCCAGCTAATGTTTTCATGACTACCATGAAAGAATCTTTAGTTAATGTTCCCCATATAGAAACCTTTTTCATCTGACACATGCGTAAAAAGAAGAAGATATCATGAGGAATACCAATAACTAAAGGACCATTTACTAATAAATCTGGATGATAATAATCTCGAACATTTGATACAACTGGATTGAAGGATGCAGTCCACTGTCTACCAGGATTATCTGTGATGAATGTAATTGTATTTTCTGCTCGTACTTGGCTTGTCTCTATGTTTCTTTGAATTCTAGCATTCAATTCAAGACAAGCGTCGTGAAATTCAACTCTGTTCACCATAATACATCCATCATGAATAGTCCGACCTTGAGTAATTCTTTGATATGTTTCATATCCAAACCATCTAACTAAAAATCTTGGAAGATATCCTTTTGTTCGACGACGCTCCAATGTAATAGATTCTGCTAAACCAAAACTAACCCGACAGACTACCTTAGGTCTGTCAAAGATCTCTTCAGTCTTATTACTTCTCCAACAGATATAATTTAGTAAGTCTTTAGCCGCAAAGACCGCATTAGACTGTTCGAATGTGTACTCATTGAATTCTCCTCCTCCATAGTCGTGTTCTAAATTATGAGGATCTCTAGACGGAAAATAGAAGTTTTGTACTGGGTCAAGACCAAATCTATTATCTGATATTTCTAGTAATACTGGTGACATTACCGGAATTTTTTCTCCTCCATCTAAGAATGCAACATTCAAAAAAGGATTTGAACCTGATTTCGACGCCCAAGTCGTCTGCAATGATATGGTTGGAGGTTGAACTACAACAACATTATTATCATTATTTATATCACCATGATATAGATGATTATCTATATCACCATCTGGATCTTTCCATTCCTTAGTTGCCCTATGAAGGCTTAATAACTTCATTCCTTTCACAGGAAAAAAAGGACGATATGCTCGGTGAGCAAGAAGGGAATCATCTTTTAATGTTTGATAAACTTGTTTAGATGATCCATTAACTATAACCAAAGTGCATTTGTAGGTATCAACATATTTTCCAATTCTATGTTCGAAGCTAGTTGACCTTCGACTGACGTCAAGAACAATAGTTTGGGTTGCAATTGACCAAGCTCCAAATCGAGTTGCATATATATCATGTCCATCATACAATGCCATACATGGTCCTAAATCAAAAGCGCCAATCACAGATTCTTTTGTAGGATATATCCTATGAATAAACTGCATCTTTTCGCCATATAAAGCTATATCATTAATTTCATCTTCATCTGAAGAATATGCAATAGTTGTTGTAGTTTGACAACGCGTACAACATGAATGAACCTTATTACTCTTATGAACCATATTCCATGCATATCTAATAATTTCGTCTGCTTCATCTTGAGTACAATTAATGAAAAAGAGATCAATATCACTACCTTTAAGATACCCATAATCATTTTCATCATAGAACGTTTCTTGAGGAATTAAAGACTTAAAAATTGCTCCTCCTGCAGCAACAATCTTACCTGGAAATGCATCCATCAATGCATCAAGAAAAAAGAATACTCTACGTAAAATAATCAAAGGATCTTGTGTTAATTTTAATGGTACCTTTTGATTGACGACAAACATTTCATTAGAGTTGAATAAAGGTTGATGATATGAATTTAGTAGTGCTGCTACATTGATACGTAAAATTTCCTTACAATCTACCAACTCCCATTGTCTATTTTTACGTTCCATATAGTCAGCAAATAAGATTTTTCCTACATCTTCTCGACTATAAACCGAGAGAGTACTAAGTTCTTCCATTGTTAAGTTTTGAAACTATTCTTAACTTTCTTTGCAAATCAGATTAAAATTTTGATAGATCATTTTAATGACAAATGTATACTCTTTATTATTCACAAATTCTACAAGATTTCAATGGAAATGTAATTAATAAATTCAATATATTATGAATCGTTTTAGAAGATAATCCTTTTGGTAGAAAATATCTTAAATCTTCCTCGCTACTCATAGGATCTAATAATGCTTTTATGAATTTAGAAGTAGAAGGCCCTGTAATCATATTTCTATCAATGAAAAGGAAATCAATATCTACATCATATTTTCTTATCCAATCCTTATATATTTCAATATGTCTCTTTTCATCTTTCGTTATATCACTTTCATTTCCTCTCACTATTAGAATTACATCTACATTTTTCATATATTTCGATATGTTAAAATCATCATTATTTTTAAGATGTATTTTCTTGGAAGGTAATAATTCTTTAATATAAATTTCCCAAACTTTCTTGTTAAACCGATAAGGAACTCCGTGTCTATGTTTGCTGCCTATTTGTTCTATTAATATTTCAACATTTGGATATGAAGCAAACCTTTCAACTACTTCATAATGACCTCTTGTTGGTGGTGCAAACATGCCTTGATAATATACTAAATATCTCTTCTTAGGATCAATATTGTGATGTTGACCCAAATTCTCCCATATAAACCTATTTAATTCAACAGTATGATTTTGTATCATACTCTTTGACTTATTGGAAGTTGGTGTAGAAGAATTATATAATACTAATATTACAATTATTATTACTATAATAATCAATAAAATTTTGATCATTTGTTGTTTAGACGTAAAACTTTGCTATTTATTAATTTCATAAATTAATGTTTATTTTAAAGAAATATATGATATCTTAAAGTAGATGATCATGATTAAGTTTGTACTTATCATTTTCTTACTTATTAATCTTAATACTTGTAACGCATGTTTTCATGAAAGTACTCAGATTACTTACAAAAATAAGATCTATACCATGAAAGATATTCTTAGTAATAGCGAGAATCAAAATTTTGAATGTAGAATTCCACATATTGTTAATGCATTAGGAGTGGATTTAGACATCAAATGTTCTAAATCTTATTATAATTTGAAACTTACACATGATCATCTTGTTTTCACTCAACAAGGATTCAAAGCTGCTAAAGATTTGCATCTCAATGATATTGTTTATAATAACATTGATCATGATCAACATGATGATCGATGTAAAATGATTGATCTTGTTCAAATCGAACAAGATGAAAAGTATTTTGGATTGAATTGCATCAAAAGCATTGTTCTTGCAAATGGCATTAAGACATCAACTTTTGGAGATTATCATGTCATTCCAGCTTTTTGGATGAAGTATATTTCAAAGATCATTAGACTTGATAATGCTTCTCATATTGGCAATATCATCGCTATCATGTATTATACTATCATGATATGATAGTATAATAAAATAACGCTAAGCTTTTAAAAGCTATGTGTTTCATTTTATTTAAACGAATGATGATTGTTTATTCGATGTATAACTTCTCCAGTGAATGATCCTACATATTCGTATTTTGTAGTATACGTTTGACCTCCCATTTCAAAATCTTCAGTTGGTACGCCATGTTCAGTAGTTTCTATTTTTGTATCCATTACAACATCAAATTGAGTATTTGTTGGTATAGGATCTAACCACTGATTTTCAAGAACATAGTCTGAAGTGTTTGATCTTGCAACTCCAGAATAACGATAAGCATATTTAATATTTACTGTTGTCATGACAAATAAATCTATATAGATTTGATTTAAAGTTCATTCAAATCAAAAATTTTAGTTTCAAATAAAAGATCATAATGACTATTAATACAAAAACATTGATATTAGTAATTATTTCAATTATAATAGTAATTATTGCCATTAATTTGATTCAACGGTGGCGAAAAGCTCATCATGTTTTTGAGCATGATACTACATTGGAAGTTTTCGATGGTCCTATTGAAATACAAGAACTACCTCAATATCATATTATGAATGAAGAAGATGAAGATCTTTTTGATGAACCTGTTAGCACTGATTTTAGAGCTTTCAATCCATCAGTGACATCTATTGGTGAAGATTTGTTGTATTCATATAGGATATCAAACTTTATATTTTGTCCTGCAGGAACAGGAAAAGCTCAAATGAAGATACGTGGCAAGATAGATAATAGAGTGAAGAATTTCATTATGTTAGCAATGAATGAAAGTTTGGATTGGGTCAAGTTGACCCAACCGAAATTGGCCCAACCGAAGATATTGTATTTGCAAACAGAAGAGCATTCAGTAAAAAACTGTGTTCAAGGGTTTGAAGATCCAAGATTGATTACAAGTCCTGATGGTAAGATATTGTATGTTGTCTGCAACTCACATAGTAATACGAAGTGTTTGACTGAAATGCATTTGATGAAGATACCAATCTCTGAGTTAAATAGAGCATTCAATGTGAAATCGAAGCCAAGAACACTTCGAGTAACAGACATTGTTAGACTTGGTGAACTTAACGAATTGAAGAATCCAACCAAGAATCAAAAGAATTGGATGCCATTCTTTGATGGAGATAAATTGATGTTTGTATATGGGATCAATCCGCATGTCATTCTGCAATGTAATATTAAAAATGGTGTATGTACTCAAATTGCATCAACATACAATCCAAGTTTGAATGATAGTCTTCGAGGATCATCACAAGCGAGATTGTATAAAGGCAGATATGTTGCTGTTGCTCATTGGAGAGCATCTGGATTATCATATCTTTCACAAGCATACACATTTTCAAAATCACATCCATATGCGATTGAATCAATATCACCAACATTTATTATTGAAGATGAAGAGACTCGAGCTAAAAGTATGATACAATTTGTTTCAGGTCTTGAAATCAAAAATGACACTGCTTACATCACATATGGTGAACATGATTGTGATGCTAAACTATTCAAGATTGACATGAATATACTCCTTAATTCAATGGACCCAGTCGAGTTGACCAACTAAAGTTGGTCAGGTCAACTGAATAATATAGATTCTCTGCTGTACATACAATTGAATATAGAAATAAATTATTATGATTCCTGAAAACACTTTCACGTGACAGAAAACACGCGAATATGGATGGTAAGGATTCTAGACAAGAAGAGAATATCAGAAGAGAGATCAATGAAATGAGGGAGAGATTGTGGATGAATGAGCTACATCGAAAGACTACTGATGCTAGTAATAAGGTGCAGGCAAATAAAATGACATTCATGCGACTCAGAATAGCGAATCTCGAGTTCTTCACCCGAGAACTCACTAAGAAGTATGGGCTAATTCTTGATGAATTGCAACATGATCACCCAGAATATTCGAAAAAGGAACCATTGAGCGAGAAATTTGGAGGTGAGATCGACTTAATATTCGACAGGCTAAAATGGGATGAACAGCGTTTAGAAATAGAACTAGGGAATATACGGCAAGAACAATGGGATCTAATCAGTGAATTACATCGACTAAAACTACCTGATACTCCAAAAGCTCACAGGGCTCATAGGAATTCTATCCCATAATTATAGATCCAATTGAATTAAACATGACTTATGATAAGTCTAGTTTATAATTGCTTAATTAGGTAAAGGAATCTTCACGATTATATAGCGAAATCCACTCTCCTCCATATAATCATCTAGTCCTTGAGGAGGTTTTCCGTCACGACATAAGTTTCTAAGTTCATTCATGTTATTAACACCAAAGTCTTGAAGATGATCATAATCAATCCAACGCTTTTGTTCCTCAACAAGTCTATTGTCAATATACCATAAGTAACAATCTGCCTGCGACCAAGCAGTCATCTCCATTGATTGATGTTCCAAATTCATAATACCATACATAAACTGGGGAAGTAAAACTTCTATTATTTCGGCATTGCAAATTTCATGACAAAGTTGATAAACAAACTCGTGATTATTATACAAATCTTTCAAATTCTTTGGCATTGAATCAGATTTAGCATACTCCTTACCCAAATTGGAACATTTCAATGTGTCTGGTAATAAGTTATCAACGACATACTCGATACATTTCTGCTTACTACCTGCGAAAACTGATTCTGATTCATAATGAAGAACTACTTGATACATTCTTGTTTTTATGATTGATATAAAACAAAAATATTAAATTTCAGATTATATCTTTCTGATCTTAAACATGACTTATGATAAGTCTAGTTTACTTATTTTTCATATTACTAAGAAACAAATCAAGCATGATTTTATCATGCTTTGCTTTTTCTATGATGAGTTGATCATTCATTTTACGATATTCTGTAATTTGTTGTTCCAAATAATCAATTGTATCTTTAGCAGAATCTAATTTGCGCCGCAATGAGGTAATTTTAATGTCATCATTTATAATTTCTCCAGATTCACGTTCACGTTCACGCTTTCTTTGATAAGTTTCATTTGTAAACTCAAACTTATGATTGTATCCACAGTCTTTAGAATCACAAGTTTCGCGAGTTCCGCCTAAACAATATTTAGCAGTATTAACTACACTTTCTGAATTCAAATTAGAATGAACAAATCTGCAGCAAGAAATCTGACATTGTTTATCATATTTACAAACTCGCTTATCTTGAATTCCTCCTTGAAGCCAAGATACATATTTATATATAGACATAGACATCATTCAACAATAATAATGATGTTTATTATTTTATTTTTCAAAATATTTGAAGTCAATTAAGATTAATTATTTCATTACCAGCATCGTCAAAACTGGTAATGCTGATGACATTGTCGAAATTAGTATCAATCTTATCAAGATCTTTGCAATATAATTGACAAAATTCTTTATATGTCATATCAGGTCGAATTGAGCCTTGTTTTTTGTTTAAGTCATAAGCTGTATGACATGGTATTGGAGTAAAATTAGAACTACCTGATGTAAAATGAAATTCTAAAGGATTCGAAGATTTGTCTGTCATATTTTATGATATATACTATACAATGCATTTAATAAAATCATTTTTTACAATAATAAAGATGGATAGACAACCTTACATACGTGCAAATATACCTCCTTCAAAGAGAAAAAAGGAAACTGATCCGTCAGGATGGTTTGTTATAGCTCTTGTTATTGTAGTATTAACTGTTATCTTTGCAATAGTTATTTACTTGTTTTATGTTGATATTAAAGCACCACAAGTAATTCAAAGATGTAATCCTGGTCTATGTAAATTTAGTATATTCACCGGAGTAAAGACATGTCCAGGAGTTGGAGATCCTGTAGGTGTTCAATTATTACCAGGAACAGAATGGTGTACGTCTGCAAATTTTTGTCAAAAAGAAGGATTTACATGTGCCGTACAAGCTGATCAGTCTGTTTCATGTGATGGAATTTGTGATACTCCTCAATGTAGATGTATTGCAAATCCTAACAACGGATTTGTGTAAAATGAATCTTTATTTTTTTACCACTTCATTAAGTGCCGAAATGAGTATTTGTATAGGTATAAAGGCTAACAGGGATAAGTGCGCTAGAAAGACAGTAAATGAAACTAAATGGTGTACAATTCACAATCCATCTTATGTTAAGAAAAAAATATCTACAAAAAAAGTGACGATGAATGATAGGAAAGTTTTAGAAATGGTTGCTGAAAAATTAAATATCGAAGGTACTTATGATGATTGGATAAAAGAAGATATTTTAATTGAAAAAGCTAATCCAAAAAATCAGAATGAAGTGAGAAGATTTATAGAGTGTAATATTAAGCGTGATATAAGAAAATATGCAACTGCAGACACAGATCTCGCCGTGTGTGCAAATAAAGAGTCTTTATTTCCTCGAAAAGCCTGGATGATTATAAGTTGGCATTTGAGAAGAGATCTTACAACATATCATAATCTTGCATTTTCTTGCAGAAAATTATATAAAGTATTCGTTGAAGACAAAGTTCGATATTTTATACATCCATTGAAGCATGTACTTTTGAGTCCATTAGTCTTTATGATGCCTGTTTATAGATTGTTACAATTCACACCTCCACCTAATCTTGATAAGATAGCTATTGGTCAAGGTCTTCCAACAATTGAAAGAATGTCAAAAATATATGATAAGAAACATGGTGTTTCTGAGAGTGAAGCTGAATCAACTCAAAGAAAAACCGAAATGATCATATCCCTCGTCAAAGAAATCATCAAAAAGAATCTTGATGATGACGATGAATTTATTGAAAATGTTGAAGGTGGAGGTATTTTTGAAGATGTAAGCAAACCTATTAAGATTGAACTTGGTGAATGTAATATTCCTGTGAAGGTTTTCAGAGTTAAAGGGGCATCATATTTAGTTGTAAAATGTCATAAGAAAGGAAAAATGCATGAAATTGAAGTATTATTGTCTCATAATTTAAGATCTCCCGATGGTAAAACATTGCTACAGTTGTTAAAGATTGAAGGTTTATGATCATCTTGACCTAAATAGGTCGTGATAATTAAGGTTAAGATGATTTTTAATTTTATTGAAATAACATATTAAAATATGTTATTTCTTATAGGCTTAATAGTTGTTTTTATTGCGATTATTGTGAGTTTTAGAAATCGTAGTATACATAAGGTGTATACTTTATCGGAAACTGCATCGGCATTATATATAGTTGCTGATATATTATCAAAATTAGAAAAGACTCCAGAAGATAAAATAGTAGTAGAATGCGTTAATGCAAGCCATATTCCTTTCTTTTTAGAGAGTATCGCTGAAACTATTCATTTATCTGGATTAAATTTTTTGGCAAAGAGTCAAGTATCTCGTGAAAACTGGAGAGTTACTGTATGGATATCAGATTCTGATATGTATCCTGGGTATGTTAAAATGCATGGTTTTTGGTGAATATACAAACCAATATTCATCTTGACCTAAATAGGTCATGATATATAAGAAATCAAATTATTTAGTGAAATATTCAAAATAAAAGTTAGTCATATCTAAAAGAAAATGGATGATGTTACTTTTGAAGCTGCAATGGCTGAAACAGTTTCAGTTGCAATATGTTTTGTTGATAATGCTGTAGTCAGAATATATTTATTGACTTCGAGGGATAGAATTCAAATTTTTCATGTCAGACCTAAGATAACAAAGATTGAATATCATTCTCCAGAAGAACAAGAAGTTGAAGATCTTATTCGCAAACATTTTCATGATGCAAAAGATGTCAATTTGAACGATAAAATTCAAGTTGACAAAGTTATCAATCAGGGTGGGATTATTGTATACCCTCCAGGATCTAAGATCTAATTCTAAACTTATCTAGACCTTAATAGATCATGATTAAAATCAGTTATTCCATGCTCTTTGACCAGCAGTTACACTGTAAAATGCATCTATATATACAATTCTACATGGTTCACATTCATATTCATCTGCATCATCCCAGCTTCTTGTTCCACACCATGACACAAACTGTATGCAAAAGAGCTTTTTACAAAAAGTACATTCTACTTCTTCACATTTACCATTGCATAGTTTACATTCATCACTCATCTTTAACAATTTATATCATTCTATGATAATTTTTAAATTGCAATTTATTTAGACCTTAATATAGACTTATCTAGACCTAATAGGTCATGATATTCATCTAGACCTTAATAGGTCCATGATAATATTTATTTATGTTTAGGAACTGAAATATACATTTGCTCAACTCTAGCATATGTTAATATTGGACGGCCTCTATCGTTTCGTCGTATACTTGTAACTCTCATACGTAATACTCTATTGTCCGTTTCACATTGATATTCATATGCATTACTAATGTTAAGTCCATTAAATTCGGTTTGCGAAAATCTGCTTCGTAAAATACCCTCAAAATCATTACGAGATATTTTTTGTCTATGTAATTTATTATTCATTTATCTTTTAAGTTGAATTTAGATATTTTAATATCATTTTTAATAGCTTCCATTAATCCATCTAGAGCTTCAAAATTAAACATAGGTCTTATATAACCCGTTATCTTTATGTTTACGCATGCTCCATAAAAATCTTCAAAAACTTCTGAACTTATAATATGAACTTCACATGATTTATGAAGTTCTTTAGGTTTCAATATTTCAACTGAAGGATTAGTTCCTATACTCATTACCATTTTTTCATCAATAACAACTCTTCCATTATTTAATGCTTGAAAAGAAGCTATTCCATAATATACTCCATCATCTATTATTAAAGGATTGATTAATTTTAAATTAGCTGTCGGACATCCTAATTTTTTACCATTACCATTTCCTTTAATGACTATTCCAGATGCTATAACAGGTAAATATGCTTTAATTCTTCCTATTCGTTCTAATTTATCATCTTTCAATGTAATCGCGTGGCGGTAGTCGCCATGGCGACTATCATCATGGCGACTATCATCATGATGACTATTATCATCATGATGACTACCATCAAACAATGTATAATTAGGAAAAGTATTTCCTGTATAACCTATAGATGTATATCCTTGTTTATATAATTTACAAACAGAAAGTTTGTGAAAAATTATATATTTCCATATCTGATCATAAGTCCAATCTAATACTGGAAATATTCTCATTATAGAAGGCCAATCGGAATCAGTTTCAGTTTTGTATTCAAGATGCTGAGAGTTAGGATCAGTACGTCTATTTCCCAAAATAACTCTATCACACCCTTTATTTGTTTTTAAATCTTCAATAGCAATTTTCATATCAAAATATATATAAGATCTGAATCCATATATATCTTCAATATCATTGATATAATCTGTAATTTCAGGAAATTCTTGATATGAAGATATAACTCTAAATACTATGATGTTCTTCATATCAATAGGAAGATCCAGATGCATATGCAAAATAACTAAAGACTCTTTTCCTCCATTGAAGCCTATTGCTATTCTCCTCATTGAACTTTCCATTTTAATGTCATTTTCAAAGTTTTAGATATCAAACATAATGTTTAGATGCCATATCATCTAATCTTAAAAATAAGATTCAACATATCTTTTGGCTTACATGTTGTAATAATATCATATCTTTCTTCCATGATTTCTGCAATTCTTGTAGCTTTAACTGTAATACTACCCTTAGGTCTTAGATGTTTAAGATCTTGCTCAGGTTGACGAGTTTGAAGAATGATACCACGCATGTAATCTCGATCAAATAAGATTTGGAATTCAGATTGAACATCTTTGAAGACATTAATATTTATTGTTTTTAAGATTGGATGTAATGTTTTTTGAGGTGTTGCAGATGAAATATGTGTTTCGGATATTGACAATGGCATATCATTTTTGATCAATATATGTTTTTCATGAGTTGTTGAATTTCCGATGATATATCTAAATGCAATGATTTTCATGAGTTCAAGTTCGAATGCATATGATGGCCATAAATACATAGGGCTTAGCCCTATATGTTCATTAAAATATGCATCCAAAGTCAAAGGTTCAATTTCATTATGTATATCTTCAAGGGATGAAGCGAACATAAAGTATTCAATGAAATCACAATCTATGACTTCATTTTTTATGAAGATGAAGTTTAGTTTAACACCAACTGTATGCATAGGATTGATTTTGAATAGATATTTCAATCTATCTGCAACAATCTGATCTCTCTTTTCTTTTCGATTTGGCTTACATATCATTGCATGCTTGTGTCCTTGAATGAATACGATTGCTTTGAAAGGTTGCCAATGCAAAGCATTTGACATCGTTTGAGCATTTTTTATGATATTGATTACTTCAACATTATTTCTATCTAATCGACCTATATGATAAGGATCAAACATTTATTTAGCACTAAAGTGTCAGACAAATTAGGACTCTAATATTATTGTATATCGTTTACAACTAAACATAATCATTTTTTAACATTCATTTTTAACTAAATTATGTCTATTGTTATATTATAAATGATTATTAATTTTTAACTGATACTAGATTAAACAATTAAGCATGTCCTCCGTTGATGTAATTAATAATGTATTCCGAGTAGAATTTAAAACAGATATGACTATAATGGAATATATTAGAAATTTAAGAGAGCATTCAGATTATAGAATTTATGATAAAATTCACATTATCGGAGAATGGATCAAACAATATAATACTGAAGATAAAATATTTATCAAGTTATGGATGAAAGCAATATTACATACTTCACATATTGCTGGATGTAATCCTTCAATAGTAATAGGATGGTTGAGCAAAGTTATAAACGAACCGTTTGAAGATAATCATAAAGCAATAGAAACCTATATTCTATTTTATTTTGCCTTTTTCAAGACTATAGAAGTAACTAATCATTCCATGAAGATTGCTAAATTAATTTCTAATTTGAAAGAAATGGATAATTTAATGCTCAGATTTAAGCTCGAGGAAGCAGAATGTATTAAGAAAAGTTTGTATATATATAATCAAAAACAAAATAATCCTATCATAAAAGTTTGGATTAAATATGATAATGATCATTTGACTACATTTTCTGATGATTATAAATGGATTGTTTATGGAAATTATAGTATAAAAGAAACTGATATACTAGGTTATGGAATAAGTTCGACTATAATTTGGGCACGTAAGGATGCTCAAAAATTTATTAATGAACTTATTGGTGTTAGTAAAGATTGTGATATTATATACTATATTGAAAAATAATTATTATTTGATTAAATAATAAATGAATGAATCTATCAATGATGCGGTTAACGAATTAAAAAATAAAGATTGTACAATTGTATGTTACGATACAAATACTGTAATGTTTACTGGTAATATAACATTTAGTGATAATGAAGAATTAGTAGGGGAAAAAGAATATTCTATACCTAATATGGGTAAAAAAATATATACATGTATTCAATATAAAGATAAATAGTGTAACACGATCTTAATAGATCTAGTTTAATATATGGTATTAAAAAAGCAATATAGTACCATAATGGTACTATGGCTTCTTGATACCACATTGAGCTACATTGACATAAGAGCAAAGGATTTTAGCACATGTAGCAGCATCTTCTGTAGATGCTCCAGAAGAGTTGACAGCGTCAAATGCTGCTTTCTGCGGAACTCTGTGATTACAAGAGACAACAATGCCTCCAAATTTAGATGCAAGAGTTTCACACATTGCATCTGATGAGCATTCCTGTTTGAGTGCTACTTTGAGTTGAGCCTTATCGGGATACTTTGTTGACATTTATTATTACAATTTGAATCTTTTAAATATTATGTGTCACTGTTAAATCGCGATTTAATCATCACACATAATTTAATCATGTCATCAAATAAGTGTATAGGATTTGCTGAATATAAATGTGATGACGCAACTACTAAGTGTAATGATTGTAAGGTTCTTTTATGTGAGAAATGTATTGTTTTTAAATGGAATACATGTAATGATTGTGCAAAAGCTCATAGACAACGAGAAGTTGATTATTTAGTTGAGAATAATATTAGACCATCATATCAATGGCATCATACTCAAAATGATGATGGAAAGAGATATGAAGCTGATGAATGGACGAAAATAACATCTAATTCATTTAAAACTTTATCAGAATGTATAGATAATATTAGAGAATTTCAAAAATATTTAGAAGATGGAAGTGAGTCTAAATCCAAAATAACTTATATAATTAGTCATTGGGTTAATACAAAGTATCATGAAGATGGTAGCATTTCATCTGGAATTGTCGTTAGTGAAAAGATATATAAACCAGATCAACTAAATATTGGAGCAATAATTACTGAAAATTAACTAAGTTCAAGTGAACTATGTTAATTTAGACCATACGAGGATCGAACTCGTGACTTCTACGTTACATCTTTTTTAGAATATAAGCATAGCGCTCTGCCAACTGAGCTAATAGTCCCATTGCATATTAATGCCAAGGGACTTTTGTGAAGACTGTGCGGGGAATGATCCCGCAACCTTCCGATTAGAAGTCGGATTCTCTACCAATTGAGATAACAGTCCCAGTGCATTAATATGCAATGGGACTTACTTTTCGAAAAATGAGTCACCATACCATTTGTATGCCCACAAATACATACGATGATGATAACCATCGTCGCCGTTCTGTAGATATTGATTCAGTCCTGTTTCATCGGATTCTTCATCATCAAAATCAAACTTAGAATCCATTGCTAATGTTGTAGCTATTACTACATTAAGTTTGGACAGCAAAAGAGTATTCATGGTGTCAACCATACCTTGGGAGATTTCAATCGAATCTTCTCTTAAATACATTGCACCAATTACAAGTAAATTATCATTTACATTCATTTCAGTAACAAATCCTTCATACGAAGGTCGATCGACCTTCATATCAAAAAGTATATTTAACTCTTTAATAAGAATAGTTTTCGATTGTTTATCGATTTCATCCATATCTATAATCGAGATCTTTTGAACTTTATGTTTTCTAATTTATGAAATTCATTTAAATGGGTGGAAACCAATCAAAGTATGAGTTAGAAACTAATAATGATTATTTTGAATCGTTTGATCAGTTCTTCGACAGTGCATGTACTAGTTCAGGATTGATCTGCGTAGATGAAAATTTTACTCTAGGTAGTACAACTGGAAAACAGATTAGAAGTCGTTTAGGAGGGTTAAAATGGTTACAAAATCAGGGAAAAGTAAAAGGTCAGATGTTACAATCCGACTTCGGTGATATCTATATTTACTATTTAGTGACGGCAAAAACATCAGTATCAGATAGTTTACTAGTTGATTTTACAACAGCATTAGATGCTGCAATAGTACATGCAGAAACAAATGCAGTATCTAAAATTATTATCCCTTTAGAGATTCCGTTCGGTATAACTCTTCAAGAATTTGAAGATACCATGGCAAGCTCATTCAATGGTAAAACTGTTATCTATCAAATTGTGGACCTAACTCCGCCTAAGTAAGATCATCATGGATAATTACCATTCTAGATCCGTATGGATCGTGAATTCATGATCCTTTGGGATCAAGAATAAATGATTAATGTCGTTTTCTGGAAAAGACGAGTTGTTGTTCAGGAGTGATAACTTTTCGAGACATTCGGCTATTCACAGGTTTATTCGTATGGTTAAACGCGCGCGAATGAACTTGTTCATGCTTTCGGCTACGAAAAGCATTACTTCTATCATTTGCTGCATGAGAAGCAGCAAGAGTCATATTTTGTTCCTCAGTTCTAAAACGATTCAAACGGTCTCTTGGTTGTTTTTCCATCTGAGTACTTTGTGTTGCCATAAATTTCTTAGCATTAGTGGTTTTCTTTCTAATGGCATAAGGAGAATGAGGAGGAGAACGGGGGCTACTTGGCTGACAAGTACTACAATGTCCTCCGCAATCAACAGATGCGTTTCCATCACATATTCCAGCACAATCAATGAATGCATGTCCATCACATGATCCAAGACAGTCGGGAACTGATGTTCCACCACACACACCATTACAATCAGGAATATTGACAGGTCCTACTCGAACACTATAACATACTTCTGCGCAATCTAATAGATTTGCAGCTGGTACACGTGTAGGATCATAACAAATTCCAGCACAATCAAGAACAGAAGTTCCATTACAAATGCCAGCACAATCAGGTGCAGATCCTGGAGGGCAAAAGATAGGGAGATCATCTGGTTCAGCGCAAGCACCATCAGAATCTAGAGTATGTGTAGAATGAAGAAGCAGAGTAGCAGGATTCACAGATAGAGTTATCAACGAGGTTCCAGTATCATGACAAATAATCACATTTCCAGGATTATTAGCATCAGGAACATCTCCAACGGGAGGACTAGCACCAACATCATATTTGTTATTCTGAACCATTGATCTGTCAGTTTTCTTATAGGTAGCCAAAACAATTTCATGCTTAAACTGATCTTCTCGTTGTTTCTGAATAACAGGAAGTTTCTGAACAACAGGAAGTTTCTGAACAATAGGAAGTTTATCTTCTTGTTGTTTATAGACAACGATTTCGGAATTAGTTCGAGATCTTAATGATGAAATCCTTGATGATGGAGTGAAACTAGCATTTTTACTTGAAGCATCTCGGCTTCGACCGTTTTTAGATTTGAATTTGGTTGCCATTTATCTTAATCGACTTTTTGTAAAGAATAAAATGAAAGATTATTTATTTGATCATATAGATTTAAATATTCGACTAAATTGAGTTAATAAGTTAATTAACTTAATTGGATGGAATCTGATCACAATATATATTGGTTTAATGCTTACAAATGTACCCACGAATTATTACGTTTAAGAGGTTATAAACCAGAACCCGGAAGCGGTGAAGTTAATATATATAAATTTGTTAAATTACAAGAGTCATGGATTGGAGATACTACTAATCTTTGGCAAATATTCAAACATCCAATAGATCCAGATATTCATGTTGCTTTTATTGACGAAAAAGTCGAATCAAAGAACTCTGCAGAATATGTATCTCATATTCAATTTATTCAAAATCAAAGAGATATGATGCGAGATCTTCCTACAAAAGATAAGACTGTAAATTTTATAATGGTTTTACATGATAAAACAACAATAGCAGATAAACAATTGTTAGTATTTGCACCTAGTCTCGTAAAAAGAAAAGATCAAGTTGTTGTCAGGCCAACATTAGAAATGTTTGAAATGATGGAAATGCAACTTAATCCTTTAAAATTTGCTTTGCAACCAAAGATGTATCACATTACAGATGAAGCAATTAAAGAACAATTGAGACTAAGATTGATAAGAGATATAGCAAAAAAAGAAACCACTTTAGAAGAATTATTACCGCATCTTCATTTTGGAAATCCGATAGCAACATGGTATGGAGCGAAAATTGGTGATGTATTTAGATTTGATAGATCAATGGGAGGATTTCAAGGTTATTATCGTATTGTGATGCCTAAACCTCCTGTAAGTGATAGTTCAAAAAAGAAAGCTACAGCTGCACATGAAGATGTTATTATATATGAATAATCATATGTCAGCATGCTGACATATATTCATATATATGAATGATCATATATATGAATGATCATATATATGAATAATCATTCAAGATCTGATAAAGATCGAGAATTTATTATTAAAGATTCTTTGAAGGTATTAAAGACAATGTTTCAGACAGACAGAATATGGTTCAATGCTTACAAGCATACATATGAGTTATTACATCTAAGAGGTTATCTGCCTAGTGTAGGTAGCCATCAAGTTGATATTCAACATTTCTCTGATATGAAAAAGAAATGGGATAAATCTACTAATTATCCATGGTATATATTTAATCATCCAGAAGATCCAGATATTCATGCTGTCTTCGCCAATGAAAAATTAAATATTGCATCAATACCAAAATATATTGCTCATATAGAAGCAGCCCAAAAACAAAAAAATAAATCATTAGATACTCCCTATAGAAATCGTGTAGTAAACTTCATTATTATATATAATGAAGAAATAACTAATAATGCTATGACCGAATTAGCGAAATATTCATTAAGTTTAGATATACGACAAAATATTATTGCCAATAGAAACAAACCAATGATAGAAACTTTTGATGTATATAATATGCAAATAAATCCTTTAAAATTTGTCCTTCAACCAAAAATATTTCATATTAAAGATGAAGCAACTAAAGAACAATTACGATTGAGATTGATAAGAGATATAGCAAAGAAAAATAGTACACTTGATGAATTATTACCAAGACTTTATTTTGGAAATCCGATAGCTGCATGGTATGGAGCAAAGATTGGTGATGTATTTAGATTTGAGAGATCAATAGGAGGATTCCAAGGTTATTATCGCATAGTTGTACCTCCTCTTATAGGAGAATATATGGGAGAATATGAAGACGAAGACGATTTAGGACAGGTACCAACCAAAGATGATAAAAACGAACCTATTGTTTATGAATGAATCTAAAATTCTTGGGTTTAGTATGCTTTTGCATATAGAGAACCGTCTTCGAATACCCACATTACTCTTCTGTTACCACATTCGCAACGTTTACTTTTTCCATTCCAACCTATACATTCTTGATCTTCATAGTTATTGCAATTATGACCACTAAAATCAAATAAAGAATTTCCTTTGAGATGAATTTTTATGTAATAATCAAGTCCTTCTTGACCAACATCTTCAAAAATTCTAGCTTTTATACTTGTCATGTTCTTCTTTAGAGATTAAAGAAGAATATTTTATTATATCATTTTATATTACTACTTTTTGATCCTATTTATGAATAATTCATGATCCATACGGATCTAGAACTATGTATGGATCGTGAATTAGCATCCACATCCAAATCTTTTTAATCTGGATGGATTTCCGAATTCCATTAATTCAATAGTATCATCGGCAGCATCTGTTATTTTTCCACTTATAATGTCTTCATCATACTTTTTAATCATAGCTTTACATATTATTTGGGTTATTATTTCAAGATTTGTATGGTCTTTAACACTAATCCAAACACTAGCAATAAAACCTAGTTCTTTGGCCATAGCTAGAATTTCTTCTTGTTTTTCTACGATTTCATTGACATCAAGGAGATCGATTTTATTAGCAACAAGAATGCATGGAATTTTTTCATGCATTCCATTGTGATAGACTTGTTCATCTATTAGATTTTTCCAATTCGCAACTTGAGCTTTACTTTGATCGTTAGTGATATCATATAAACAAACACAACCATGAGCATCTCTAAAGTAAGTTTTAACTTGTGTTCCAATACGTTCCTGACCTGCTAAATCCCACATCTGAAATGAAATAGTAGTTTTAGAACCCCAATTAATCTCTTTTTGTGCAAAATCAACTCCTATGGTTGATTTGTAATCAGGTGAAAAGTTACCATTAGAATATCTTTGAACTAAGGATGTTTTTCCTACTGTCGGTTCTCCGACAAATAAAACTTTAAATCGATACTGTTTAATTTTCTCAGAATCATCTATAAAATCAGGAGACTCGACATTCATGGCTGTATTAACTGTTCTTTAAATATACATTTAACCTTTTAGACTTTTCAAAAAATCTAAATTATTTAAGTAATCTGGACTATATTGACCCAGGTCTAGATCTCTTGAAACCATTTGGTCTTTTGGATAATGTAATATATTGCAACGAAAAGTAAAACTTTATATATAATAATCATAGGTCCTTTTGCTATAGGAAATATTCCTTTGATAAGACTTCCTGAGCCAGGTATAGTGAAAAGAATAAATAGGACAGCACCTAGAAGGGCGTATTTTGTTTCATGTGCAAAATGTTTTTGTTGTGCTTCACTAATATTTGCTGCAACATTAAAGCCTCGTATGACATCCATTTAAATAGACTAGCGTATCTTTTTAACTCAGAAACTAAAATACCAACTTAAAATGAGGACTCAGCTTAATACAGAGCTCTGTGATATAGATTGCCAGAATAATAAGGATGTTGATCGTCTTACTACTTTAGGATATGTCATTCAACAATATTTCATTGTTTCAGATGGTACAAATAACATGTGTACACATCTATTAATTGTAAGTTCCCAAGGTCATCCATTAATTGTAGAAGTTAAACCGTTTAATCATGACTTTGGTATCAAAATAGATTCAAGCAATATTTCAATAGTTCCTGAGAAAATTACGATACATTATGATAAAGCTATAATTGAAGCGAAGACAGAGGTATGTTTTTTAACACATTCTGGTATTGATACTTACAGAATCAGGAAAAAGTCATTATTATTTTTAGATACTGTCAAAGATATTCCTAAGCTTCAACATGGTATAAAATTCTATTATCCTATGCCTTATGTCATGGCATCAAGATTAGTATGTGATCTTGAAAATGATAATCTTTCAAAGTTTGTTGGGGATAATAAGCATTTAGGACTTTATCGTAACCTTGTTAAATCAAGTAGCAATCCCTATATTCTTGATGCTGAAGGTCCATTTACATTGTATGCTCCATCAGATGAATTTCTAGAACGTGAATATGGTAAAAATGCTGAAATGTTAACCAGGTCAGGAAATAAAGAGAAATTAGATTCCGTAGTATCATCTTATATTATTCCAGGAATGTTTGATGAAGATTATAGTGGTGAAAATATTAGTCTTAACGGAGATCCTGTTAGTATTGAAAAAGGTATTCCTGTTGTAAATAGTGAACCATTATTATTAGGAGATAAATCTGTGAAAAAATCAAATGGATATGGAAATGTTATTCATTCTGGAAAACCTTTGATATCATCAGCTTCTTGTAAAGATATGACAAAATGTGCTAGAAATATATGCATATCACTAGAAGATATAGCTTCTTCATCATATTTATTATGGAAATATCAGAGAATGTATCAGGTTGAGGTAAGACAAAGTATTAGGGATTATATTAAGATTATGACGGAAGCATTGGACAGATATGAATCTCAGGAAAAAGAGATAGAATCATTAGAAGATAGAATAAATAGTTTGAGTGATATGAATCAGATAAGAATATTAGTAGAACAATACAATGATTATATTAAAACAGGATCACAAATTATAGCAATAAATCATATGCTAGCTCCATTTGTGAAAGGTTTACGCGATGCATAGTAATTGATTTATTTAAGTCCTAAAGGACTTAGATATAGATATAAAGAATCTTGAAGAGGTTAGATAAATCATGAGAAAAACAAGACAAAAACGAAACTTAAATCTTGGTGCTCAACCTATAATTTCTAAGGTTGAATATGAAGCTAATTTAACTTGTATGTTAAGTACTGATCCAAAGGTGAGAGGACATATGATTACTCTCAAGAAAATTATGCTACCATTTATACAAGATAAGATGAAAGGTCTTGTCACAATTCTTTTAAGAAAAAATACAACTATTTTATACTCTGGTATTGATTCAGCTAATCTACATTTTTCCAATAAAGCTATCCATACAGGTTTTATTGAGCTTGTTGTCGTCAAGAAAATTGGCTATACAGAAGCTGTCAACACTAAAGATGTATTAAAAAGTTCAGCTGATTGCATCATTCAAGAATTGAATGAAGTTGCGTTAGGATTAGCATCTGATCAGAGTTGCGTTATGACAAAAGAAATCTTTAAAGATCTTAAATCTGAAGGTGGTCTTAATGGTGAATATTTTAGAATTGCTAGTGATTCTGAAGATAGAATCACAATAGATTTTATTTACAACATTAGTCATTTCAATGAACCTTCATTTCAACCGTTTGTTGAAATAAGATATCTTGATGGTATGCAAATACATATATTTGAGAAATATGGTATTTTTTACATGCCATTAGGAAGTATTTATGCCGATGTTCGAGCAGGATTGTATCGTTATGGAACACCAGATTGGAATTTTAGAGAGACTACATTACAACAAACAGTGACTCGAAGTGGATTAACTTTTTCACATTGGACTATACATACATTACTAAAGTTATGTTATCCTTCTATCGCAATGAGAAAGATGAAATCTGAAGATGATGTATTAAAGTTAATAAATGCAAGCATGGCATTTTCACCTCCAAACAATGCTGCCCAAGTCAACAAATTAAACTTAGCTATGATTGCAGAACTTAAAGATTGTAACAATGATGCATATTTGGCTAAAATACTCACATTTGATGAACTCTATTATAGATCATTTATTTTGGGATTTTTACCTGAAAATCGTCAATTTAGAGAAACTTTAAATAATACATATAACCATACAATCTTGAGAGAAGTAAAAATATCATTACTCGGTGATAATTTATAAATAAACATAGTGTAAATAACACCTAGTTTTATATATTTAGATTATATCTAGGACTTTTTACAATAGCAATCCATTTAAAATTTACTTCTCGCACTTCAGGCTCAACTTGAAATATATATGCATAATCTTCTAGCGAACCTTTCATAGCTTTAATAAATCTTTTGTGATATTCTACACGATTAAATTCTTTTACCGTAATAGAACATACTCCTCCATATGTTGCTGCATACCAAATACTATCACCTTTTATAATCCATATATATAAGTGAGCTTCATTGCCTGCAAATTCAACATAATAAACACCGGGAATTGTTAATGTGATTTGATCTAAATCAAAGATTTTATTATTTTCCATATCTGGAACTATATCTACACATGAATCTTGTAACCACATTTTGAAATAATCCATTCCTGTCCAACATGGACTTGATAATCTTTCTTCTATTTCATCCATAGTTTCGTCTTCCAAATATGATTGTATATTTTCATATGGTTCTGTAATTATACCAAAAATTCTAAGACCATCAAATCCAAGTTTCTCAACCTTTACTAAAGTTGAAATGGCTACACTTAAGGTCCAAGATAATTTGCGTTTTGACATTTATGTTAGAAATAATAATAATTTTGAATTAACATCATTTATCGAAAGTCGAAGAAAACTGAATCTTACTATACTTGAAAGAGTAATGTAAAGTAAAAGTATTTGTTCTAATCTTTAAAGAAAGAACATGGCGGAAACTGATCCAGGTATTCAAAGACTTACTACTGCCTATGCTCAATTAGAAGTTATGGCTGCTAATTGTGTTAAGAATATTGCTGAGATGCCAATGTCTGTTATTTCACAAGATGTAATCAACAGTATTGTTAAATCAGCAATCTATGATACTTTTTCTGGTAAGGAACCAGAAGATGGACCAAGTATGGAAGAGTTGCAGGAAGAACATGATACAAAAATGAAAACTATGGCAGATGAACTAGGAGATGCTTATGCAACAACATATAGAACTTGTCATTATGGAGAACTCTATCTATTATACATGCAAATGAAGTTATCGGGTTCAAAAGCATTCAAAGCTGCGCATATGATGGATAATATGTTAGAATCTGAAGTGTTTGACATGAAGTATACTCCAGATCATTTTGGCTGTATAACTATTGAATATTTTGCAAAATTTAAAAGACTTCTTGATACTATGTTTGAACTTGCTAAGTTATCTGATGCAATGATCAATAGAATAGTTCCTTCTATTGATTAAATTAAAATTTATATGATCATGCATAGTAAGCTTCTTTCATCAGAAATGAGTTTGAAAAATTTACTTGTTTTACGAATAAACGAGAATGGAAGGCATCTTCACAGAAGAAGTGGTAGATAACTTGGTCGATCGATACAAGAACAGAATCGTGGGTTCAAAGGATGATGAAGCCAAGAAGTTGATTAAACCAGATGAATCACTCATGAAGTTTTTGAGTGATAGCAAAAACGAAAAGCGGTTGCATTCATATACTCATAAAGAAAACTGAATCTTACTATACTTTGAAGAGTATTGTAATAAAATGGCGGTTGCATTACCAAATGCGGTTCTTCCTGTAAAATTGATAGATATGTTTCATAAAGATCTCAAAATACAAGCAAAAGGAACAAAAGGTGGTGCTTACAAAGCTAGGATTTCTGAGCTTACTACATTTATTATGAACGACGCTAGTTATATAGTACCATTAGTATATGCCAGAAGTAAGATGACTCTAGATGGAATGAAAGATCCCGAGATAGTAAAGTATAACAAAGCGAAAACTCAGTTCAGAGATACTAAATATTGTAAACAAAAACCTATATTTGACGAAGCTATGGAGTTTTTACGAAAAACTGGTTCGGTTTTCCTTCAATTATATTGTGGAAACGGTAAAACCTTTTTGGCTTTAACAATTGCTGCTAATCTTGGATTGAAAGCTATAATATTGGCACATCGACGATTTTTATGCCGGCAATTCATGACTGAAGGAGAAACAGTTATACCCGGTCAAATGCGTTGGATTGATGATAATGATGTTAGTATTGATACTACAGGATCAATCTTTGTTTGTACACCCCAAAGAGCATTGAAGTTGCCAGAGGAATTTACTTCAACGATTAATTTTATGATTGTCGATGAGGCAAAGTATTGGTGTACACCAGAAAGAATTGCAGCAATGTTGGTATTTAGACCAACACATACAATGGGATTATGTGCTGAACGTACTCGCAAGGATGGTTATCATATAGTGTTGGATCAATTCTTCGGTCATAATATCTTTAGAAAATCATGTAAACCATTCATTGTGTGGAAATATATTACAGCTTTTAAGCCAATTATCAAGAAACCAGATTATGGTAAAGCAAAAATTGATTGGACAATAGCAATGCGATCCTTATCAAGAATGCAAGAAAGAAATGAAATGATCAGAGACATATGTCTCTTGAGGAAGGACAATAAGATTATGATCCTTGTTCAATACCAAGAACATGTTGAAACCCTTGAAGCAATGTTGAAAGCTGCTGGTGAAAAAGTAGGTACATTTTATAAAAGTGACGAAAGTTACATGAATTGTCGTATATTAATTGCAACTTATTCCAAAGCTGAAATGGGTTTTGATGATAAGAATTTGTGTGAAAATTTTGATGGTAATAGATTAGATTTGTTAATCTTAGGTGCATTCTACAAAAAAGAAATAGAACAATCTGCAGGAAGAGTAATGAGATCTGATGCTCCAGAAGTAATCGATATTGAAGATGACTTACCTAGTCTTCAAAAACATTCTATCACAAGAACTAAATGGTTCAAATCACGAAATGGAAAAGTCATGCCAAATGAATATTTCTTTAATATTAGGAAGAAACGTAAATAAATTACTTAATTACATTACTAATTTAATATGATACACGATTCATTAAGAATCAAGTATTTTTATTATTTCGCATATCTTAAGGTTTTAGGATAATAAGATTGCGTTATTGATGGCACAATATGATGAACCTGTTGTTGAGAAATCTTTATCAAAATCTCATCGTTTTGATGTTTGAGATCATTCATCTTTCTGAACAATGAGTTCATATCATCTTCATGTCTTTTTGTTGCATTGAACAAATTGTAGAGAGAATGTGTAAGTTCCCCGCCTAATCTTGTAGCCTTATCATAAGGTTTCAAAGACTTATTGTATAGTTGACCAAGATGATCAAGTTTCATTCCAAGTTTATCAATTTTTTGTTCGAGAAATTCAATCTTTCTCAACTTATCATCTCTCTTTCTAGGAGGTACTGATGAGGATCTTTCTTCCTCGTCAATTTCCAAAGAAGGAGAAGGAGAAGGAGAAGGAGAAGGACTTCGTGGTCGTTTTACAGCCTTTGTAGGTTGTGTAGCCTTTGTTGGCTTAATAGTCTTAATATGATTCACGGGAAGAATCATTGACCATCGATCCTCTTAAGGGGACCTTGATACTTTGAAGGACCATTTCTTGTCTTTTTTAACGCAGTAGCTTCAGCATCTGTGCCTTCAAATTGCGAATTATTCTGATGCTGATGAGTAAGACAAGATGTATTACTTAGAAACTTTACAAAATTAATACATACCGATTCTGTACGTTTAACGTAAACTCCACAAATCCTTTTACTTGTCATGTTGGTGTAATAGGATTTCGTTAATAACGAAACAAAAATTTTTATAATCAATTTGTAATATTATGCATATAATGTAATATGTAATTAATGATTTTGACATATGAAAAATGAAAACTTCATTTATTTTTATTCTAGACATAAAGAGATGTCTAATTATTATGGGCATATAATAATATTGGAAGGATTACCGGGTGTTGGTAAAACTGTTCTTGCTACTTCCATAGCATCTGCAAATCCAAATGCTATCTGTATGAAAGAATGGGTAGATGATCAGGTTTTGAAAGATTACATTGCTGACATGAAAAACAAAGCTACAGACTTCCAATTTCATATTCAAGAAGAAACTATGGAAAGACTCAATAAAGCTGTAAATCTTGCTAAAGAAGGCAAAACTGTGATCATCGATAGAGGATTGATGGGCAATAGATGTTTTGCTGAGGTTCAATACGAGTTAGGGTTGATTTCTGAAGAGAGTATTATATCTTATAGATCAAAGTTTACATATGACAATGTGAAAGATTTTAATGAAGTAGATACACAAGTTATTTATATGCAATCATCTGCTGAATTCTGTCTCCGAAGAATTAGTAAAAGAAACAGAAATGGCGAGGATTCATATACACTTGAATACTTAAAAAATCTTAAAACAAAGCATGATAAGTTTCTCTTAAGAGCTAAATTTCTGCAATCTGATCACGATCATCAATTAACAGATCAAGGATTTATACCTGAACAAACATTAGATAAATTAATCACAGTATAATAAGAGTATGATGTGTTTTCATGAAAATATGCTATTAAAAGTTGGTTATGTTATTTTAAAAAATGATATCAAAAATAATTACATTTATGACAAAATAAACAGATAGTAAAACTATGCAAGAATATGAGGATGGTCCCTTCCCAAAAGAGCTGTATTACACTGCGTATAAGGCCGCAGTAACTACCAAAAAGCACAAGTATAATTGGATGGGTGGTGATCCTTTGCTTCCTAAGGATACTGTTTGGCCAAAGTGTGCAAATCATGGAGATTTGGCGTTTCTTTGGCAGATTCAAGAAACCGAAAATACTCTTTTACTATGCTTTTTGTGTGTAGAAAAAGACAAATCTAGCTGGATTTGGCCGAAATACGATTGCATGTATGAAAATCGCCAAGAAGTTTATCTTTGTGATGTTTCAACCACAATGCGTTTCGCATACAAGTTCGTCAGGGTTCCAATTACCAAAGTTGAATCTCGAATCATGTCTGCGTTTATTCCAAAGCAGTTTCTTTGCTTGGAAAAAATTAAACTTGTCGAAGCTTACCATGAGTTTGATAGTGAGGGAGACTGTTTAATTGTTGGAAATACGTTAATTCATAGTGATATCATTTACGGCGAAGCGCGGAAAGTACTTAGAAATGCATGGAAGAATGCTGCTTTCCTTTTCAAAACTAAAGGTATCATTGAGCAGCATGAAATTCCTCGGGGTTATGGTTATATTGTAATGGCTAGCGATACTAAATGTCTCTCATTTTGGACGCTTGATAACCCTGGCATTGTCAATATTTCTCGTGGCTTAAATATGCATCACGAAATATAAACATAAATACTAGGTACATAAGTACCGCGTGTAATTTAGCAGTTCATAGAAATCAACTGTCCTCTGATTTCTCCACCTGGATGAGTGGTCGTATGAATATTAATGTAGATACCATTAGACTTTAATGCAGAAACCAATGCCGGTGTAAGTGGTTCCGAATCAGTACTTCTCCAAACACCAGATCCTGTACCTCCTGTGATATCACCGGTAAGAGTCCTAACAATACTACCATTTATTCCTGCATTAGCCATGTGAAAGTGTGCAGCCGTTAAGGAAGTTGACAATTCAGAGAATGTAAAGTTGAAAGTAAGCTGAGTTTCAGCAGCATTTAGACTAGCAGTTCCAGTACCAATAGCTCCTGTAGATACAGGAGGAACTTCTTGATTTCCTGTTATAGAATACGTGAATGAACACTGAGTAGGTGTAGGTGGAGTAGGTGTAGGAGTAGAGCTACTTGTCCCTCCGAAGATCCATATAACAACGAAAACTAAAATGATGATTATCAATATGACAATGATTATAATGATTATCCGAACCACATTAGAGTTTTTATCCTTATCGGCCATTTCCTTTAAATAAACATTTTATTTATATTTTTTAATTACATAGTATGAACACTTAGTACATAAGTACCGTGTGTATAATTATATGCTAGTACCATTATACAATGGTACTAGTACCATTATTAGTAAAATCTGCTCCTGTATTTCCAGTAAAACGATTAGTTTTAACTGTATTTGTTGTACCTCCAGTAACAATAATGCATCCAGCGCCTCCATTACTTTTACATCTGTTAGAACTAATAATACAATTATCAGATGCAACAGAAATACCATTACTAGTATTTCCAATACAAATACAACTACTGATAATTGAATCATCAGCTCCAGATGGTAATACAATACCAGAAGCAAAATTCATTTTAACTAAAGTACTAGATATATTATTATCTGCCCCAAGAAGATTAATACCATCAGAATTATTACAAAGTATCATTGATCCATCAATTAATATGGTTGATGTAGTAGATGCACTATATAATCCTTTTGAATTATTATTTCTTAATGTAGTATCATTGATAATTATCTCAGAAGCAGTACTAATTATATTGATACCATGACCAGTATTATTAGATGATAATACTCCGTTGAAAACAATATCAGTATCATTACCTATTATTTTATAGCCATCACCTCCATTATTATACGATGTTCCCCCGATTAAGCTAATACTTTGGCAATTTGAAAATGTCAATCCGTGACTTGTTTCATTTTGAATATTAACAGCAATAAATGCAGTAGAAGAGCTATTAATAACTTCAATACCGACATTATTTGTACAAAATGTACAAGATTGAATTGTACTATCTTTCATACCTCTAATATATAATCCTGGTCCTGAACTTCCTAATATATATAAGTTTCGTAATAAAATACCAGAATACATAGCTTGGGCTGTATAATTAACAGCTGATAAAGTTCTACCACGATAAGTTTTATCCAATGTAAGACTGGTTGTAGTTGCAATACTAGATATTTTATAAAGATTCTTATCCAAACAAATGAAGTTTCCTGTGCTTAAGTTAGTAAATGTAGTTCCAACACCGGTTACAGTTGTCGTAGCAGTTGTAATTGATATTGTTCCTGTGGTTTCTTGTGTTCCGTCGTTTCCGTCAATTTTAATACTATAAGCTCCAGTAAAAGATATTATAACTTGATTAGCAGTTTCTCCATGGAGAACTCCGTTATTAGGAATGATAATATCTGAAGTCTCATTATAAGTACCAGCTTTTATACAAATAGTTCGTGCTCCAGCGGCAAATGCTGCTGATGGCAAAAGATAATCTCCGCTTCCATCAGCAGCTACTAAAGCATCCATATTTCGGATTGTGTTTCCAATAATAACAGCAGGTACATGAGCTGCTACTAATCCAGTAAGCGTAGTTATATCTGCCCCACTTATTTGGGATACAAATGTAATGTTAATAGCATCACCAACTCTTTCAGTTGAACTAAGAGCAGTTGCAATTGATGATGCAGTTATTTCGGTTTCTAATTGGTCAGTATTTGGAACAGTTTCGTTAAAATGAGATGCATTGGCAATTGAATACACTTCAGTCATTTATATTTCTATGCTTTTTAAGCAGCGAAATTATCAATTTTTCTTTTAATTTCATCACCAATTATATATGATTGATTATATATAAAATTAATAAACTCCATATATAGTTAATACACGTTCATACACACTTAAAGTTCCACCTTCTGTTTTATATCGTATTTTTATTACTTTAGCATTAACTAAATTTTCTCCTAAGCATGATGTTGGTAAAGTGTAATCAATAGCCGCCGATTTTATTCCGATTCGGCGTTCAGTAGCTGCTAAATCTGCTCCATCAACATTTAAAATGAAATATATCTTTTTGTTTGCTGATGTATTTTGTAATACACAAGAAAATGTTATTTGATATGTAGTAGATGCTGTATTAGAAGTTGTAAGAGTCATAGTATTTAAATCCACATATGTTGTAGATGTTGTTGATGTTATAGTTGTAGAAGTAGCATGCTGAGCATCAACTGTAAATCCACTACCTGCTGTTGCCCATTTTATTCCTGATGCTTGAGCTGAATCTGCTATTAATACTTGATCATTAGTTCCTACAGCAACTCTAATATTATTAGATGCATTTCGCACAATTATATCACCTTTTGAAGTAGTCGGTGCTAAAGCATCAAAAGCTGCTGTTTGTGCAGTTTGTCCTGTACCACCTTTTGTAATTGCTAATGTACCACCAAGATTTCCCAATGTTAAATTAGCTTCAGTTACATCAATTCCTACATCATTTGTATTAGATACTAATGCAATTTTTGTAGATGTAGCTGTTAAACCTTTAAATGGCATATTTACCCCTACTTTTGTTTTAACTAAACTAGTACCACCATCAGATGATGCTGTATTTGTTTCTCCAGCTCCCGCAGGTCCAACATCACCTATGCTTGCTAGTAATTCCCAATAAGTTGCATTTGGAGGAATAAAGTTAGTATGACCAAGAATACATATATAACTATTACCTCCAGATGATATTGCATCATCAATTACATATGTTGTCCCACCACTCCATGCACCTTGCCATTGAAGACCTTTATCTCCTGTTATTCCAGATGTTATTTCAGGCCAATTTGCTCCAGCCGCAGTTCCATCTACACATATATATGCTTTATCTCCTGTTGTATCAACCCATATACTTCCAACAGTATATCCATCTCCAGAATCTTCATTTGCTGTAGGAGCAACAGTACCAGCTAAATTTGGTTTTAAATCAGCCACATTTGTTAATCCAACTTGGGCTTTAGTTACAGTATGTGGATTGTTAGTTAGACCAGCATGCGTTGATGATGTTACTGTTGCATCGAAATCTGATATAGTTGATGCAGTTTGAGTTCCTGTATGATTTGCTCTAGCTTTTAAGTTGGTATCAGTATCATTTACTGTTGCACTAGTAGCAACACCATCTAACTTAGTGCCATCGACCGTCAAATCTCTTCCATTTCTTGTAGATGACATTTATCTGCATATAATGTTTATATGCAGATAATATATATGCAGGTAATATTTATAAACACCCTTAAAATCTTTAAACAATTCTTTGTTCATTGAATGGTGAATTATACTACAACTACTTTATGAGATGACTTCCAATTAATTGTTTTTGCTGCCTCTCCTTGAACAGTTACAATAATATTTGTACCAGATACAGAAGCATCTCCTTCCCATGCTAGAACATCTTCCAATGCAAGCCTATCATCAGCAACCTTTGTTAAGACTCCCGCATTATTTCTAAACAATGATTTCAATACATATGCTCCTGACTCGGAGCCAGAATCTGTACGTCTTCCTCCAATAGTAACTTCTAAAACAGTTGTTGTATCAGATGATGTCCCTATTGTTGCTATCGTCGTAATCGTTGCATTTGTAGTTGTTGTAGTATTTATAGTGAAACTACTACTACCAGCATCAGCTTTAGAATCCAACTGAGCCTGTATACCTGATGTTACTCCATTCATATATTGATATTCAGTATTACTAACTGTACCATCAGCAATCTTAGCAGCACTCACTCCAGCCTTCATCTCTTCATCACCAATGTTGGTTACAGTATTATTGTCAGCATCAAATGTCTTTCCAGTCACAGTCTGTGAGTCAGTTGTACCGAGAACAGATCCTGTCGGTGCATTGAGAAGATTTAAGATGTTGACACTTCCTTCATGTTGAGTTACATTGCTAGCTTGAACTCGAGCATTTGGTAATAATCCAGATACAAGATCAGTTGCTGCTAATACGACAGCTCCCTGCCTTCCTGATACTGATGTAACAGCATCAGTATGATCATTCTTCTCCCAAACTGATCCGTTGAAAATAATATGATCGTTAAGACCCCAATCATTGATTCCATCTATAGTGGTTGTACCAGCAGGATCAACAACATAATACCATCCCTGCGTTCCAACACTACTTACCAATGTCGGCGAGTTAGTTGTAGCATTCCACTTTCCCTTGTAGACTGTGTTTACTAATGATAGTTCTGATGCCGGTACTTTGCCTCCAGCACCAAGTGACGCAATACCATTAACAGCGCCTCTTTTGAGAGTAATTCTTGCATCAGCAGCAGCACTGAAATCAGTCACATTAGCAGAAGTATGTGTATGACCAGTCGCAGACTTTGCATTCAATTGAGTCTGTATACTTGATGTCGCTCCAGCAACATATTGAAATTGTGCATTACTAACTGTCCCGTTAGCAACTTTATTTGCATTAATACCTGTCAATAAATGAGCATCTCCAATGTTGCTTAAAGTATTTGTTGCTCCACTAATAGATTTTCCAGTTAGAGTTTGAGCACCAGTAGTACCAACAATATTTCCGGTGACTCCGTGTGTTGTTGTTGAAGATGCATGGGCAGAATTCGTTACTGTAGTATCAAAATTACTAATAGTATTAGCTAGTTGAGTTCCTGTATGATTAGCTCTGTTCAATAAATTTGCGTTAGTATTATTAGCAGTAGCACCAGTAGCAACTCCATCAAGTTTAGTTCCGTCAACACTGACATCACGACCATCAACAGTTCCAGCTCCAGTCATTGTAACATTACCTGTCACAGTAACTCCTTCCAAAGCATGCAAAGGTCCTTGAGCTTCGGTTACAACTAATGTGTCAGCAAGTTCAATCTTTGTAGCCTTTGCTTTACCCACAAAAAGAGTAGCAGCTGTTCTTGAATCAAGATCATTTGTTTCAAATGGATCCAAAGACTTAATAACTCCCTTAGAAGCATTTGATGTAGATTCGAGAACAAGATTGTTAGATGCAGCAGTACCACCTTGGAGAGTTTGTCCTCCAGATCTTCCAGTTCCCTTCGCATATTGAGTATGATCATCGTCAGTCAATCCAGACATAGTTCCATGATCCATTGCAGCATTATGTTGAGTTACATTTGATTCAGCGACTCTGGCATCAGGAAGAGTACCTGTTACTATATTACTGGCATCATGAGTATGACCTGAGACAGCTTTAGCATCTAATTGTGTCTGAAGACTTGATGTTGCTCCAGCGACATATTGAAATTGAGTATTGGAAACTGTACCATTTGCAACTCTAACTGCATCTAAAGATCCAGATGTAATATCTTCTCCAGAATGAACATGTCCAACACCAACTAAAGTAATATCAGCATCTGGAACTGATACTGTACGAGTTGTTGCAGTAGTTACTCCAGCAACATTAAATCCGAACTTTTTAGTCTCATCAGTAGCATCAACAAATTTAACTCCAGATCGAACATTTCCAAGAGTACGAGTAGACATTTATACTTTAATAAAAATAATTCTTTTCGTTTGAACGAATGGAATTATAAAGATGTGATCTACAAAGATGTGATCTTTGTTGAACACTTCCAGTCAATTGTTTTACCATCCTCACCCTTAACTGATATAATAATATTCGATCCTATAGCAGAAAGACTTACATGCCATACTATTACATCTTCAAGTTCCAACGTATCATCTGATACCTTAGTTAATGTATTTCCGATGTTTTTAAACAAAGCTTTGATGGTATAACCAGCTACTTCACCAAACACATCAACTCTTTTTCCAGCTGCAGATACTTCAACCAAATAAACTTGATTATTGAATGTTGGTATTGTGTAAATAGTAGTTAAATTACCATCTAATGTAGTAACTAAATTAGACCCATCAAGACCTAATTGTTCGGCAGTAACACCATGTGGATTTGATATATTAGCCATGTGAGCATCTACTGCAGATGAATCATAATGAGATCCTGCTTCTACATTAGTCATCTCTCTCCAAACAGCATCACTCACATCATCTTTGAAACAGAAATAAACTTTTTGAGCAACAATATCAACCCACGTCGACCCAATATTATAACCTTTTGTATAATCATCATTGACTGACGGAGGAACAGTAGCTTCTAAATTAGCTGTAACATTTTGAACTTTCTCAAGACCAATAGACTCTTTTGTGATTTGAGTTTTCATATATTGAATCATCTGTTTGTTATCTGGATCAAGAAGAAATTGATTCATCATCTTGCACGTCTATTTACAATAACCATGTTTAACTTTTAAATAAATTATGATTAATGATGATTACACAGTGTCTAAAAAGACAATATGTTATTATTTTCTCCTATTTTTACCAAATGCATTATATACAATAATCTTATTATTTGGAGTATTTCTTGCTTTGACTAGAGGATCATCTCTTATTGATTCAAATAGTTCCCTTATATCATGCATTCTTGGATAATTACATAATACTACAGATTTATGTGACACTTTTGGCTTTGATTCTTTTGCTTCATCATCTTCATCATCTGTTAATGAAGATGATCGTTCAATCGGTTGAAAATTAGTATCAATTTGAACTTTTTCAGGATATAAGTATGGCATTTTCTCCATAAACAATATCTTTGCTACCTTAGGTACTAAATCTAGATCCTTAGATCTTAAAATTGTGAGGAGATGTTCAACAGGAGTATGAAGAATACTACTAGGTAACATTGGTACTGTTTCCCAATCTGGATTTGATGTAGAACCAAATTTCGATAGATACTCTGCTAGAACATCAGTTGTTGGAGCATAATGAAATGTATAACCCCAATCTAAATTCACTTCTCTATCTTGAGTTCTAAAATACGTATATACCCACTGGATTCCTTCTAAATAATTAAAAGCCATCTCAGACATAATATCAAAATTCATCTCTTCATAACCAGTAGGATATTGAAACACGCCTCCTACTTGTTTTCTGTACAGCATATTAAATATCATATGATTGAATACCTTAGTCTGTTTTCCTTGTTTTCTTGTTGAAAAGCCTGCTTTCCAAGCTTCAGCTACAATACCCCAAGTTTGATCAATACCATTTTCTTCATCTACAAACAACTCTGTATTCTTTGATTGATATATAGCCATTGCACCCAAACGTCTGGCAGATAAATCTCTAAGATTTTCTACATATCTTGCTAATGCACTCCATTGTATTTTGGTTCCAATAATTAGTTTTCCTTCTTTACCTCCCTTTCCAAAAGTCCGAAAATATGTTTGAATCAAATCCTCGAAAACATCTATAAAGTCTTCCTCTACTTTTACTCTGTTAATCTTCGTATAAGGTAAACCGGGAAGAAAGTCATTTCCTGCAAAGAATGTAATCAAGACTAAATCATTAATATCTTTGAATCCTCTACCCAGCAATTCTCTGCGAATTGCTGTCGTATTGAAAAACTCATACTTATTTCTAATTCCAGCATAACGAGGATCTTCTCCTTCTGTAAGTCCTCCAGCATCATCGTTATCGTCACTACCAGAAACCCAACTATGAGTTTGTCTGAAAATGATTACAGTTTGATTATGAACAGCATTCAACCATACAAGTAAATGCATATCAGAATCAGGACTATAAATAACATCAATTTCATTAAAGAATGCTCCCTTTCTTTCAGGTTTTTCTGCCATTTTTTGCATAATCTTATGTTCACCTTCACCAGGTTGTGAAGCATCTGAAAATTCTACCATTGATGGCCATCCTTTGATGTTCTTTTTTCCCAATAAAGTGATTCTTCTCCTCAATTCAGTAGAAAACATGATCATGAATTCTGTACCGGGTTTGATATTATTTCTATTGAATGGCTCATCACTTGCTAAGAAAGATCGTTGTCTTTGCTGCAACATCTTAGCTTTGGGTACAACTCCATCAGCTGCAAGATATAATAATCTTTTAGGCTCGATTAGTATAACAACTTCGACCAATTCAGCAACGAATATATCCATGATACCACCATTGGAAGTCCAAAATGTTTCCGGAGCATCCCTAAGATTTTCCATATCTGATTTACTCAAAATACCATATAATAATGTTACTGCATTATGAATTAATCCATTGAGATCAATCAAAAGTCTTCTAACAGTTTTACCATCAGTGACGTTTTCTAATGTATTCTTAATTAACTCTTTACACTTTGATCTTAACCATGGTTGAAACCCGATTTGTCCCATTGTTAGTGTTAGTGGGTCTCTAATCCACTATTAAGATTACTTATTTAAGTAATTAAAATGATTTTTTATTTATTCAGTTTACCTAATTAGATTAGTAAACCAGCAATGGATTGGGATAAAGTAGTTTACAATCATAAATGTGGTTTAACTAAAGGTGATATTGTATTACTTAAAGGTGATATTCATGAATTAAATAGATATGAAATAACAGGATTTATTGATGTTAATGGGTCAGATGATGCTATTTTAGAAACTATTCCACAAGAAACATTTTCAAGAGAATTAGTTGAACTTCTCATTAAAGTTAAAGAAACTGAAGAAGAAATCACAAAAGAATATTATAAAAGACATAATTATTCTGAAATTTATGTAGTAACAATTACGTAGCTCGAAAAGTTGAGTAATAAATTTTTAGTCCTTTAATTTGAAAAGAGCGTCAAATGGAAGACAGTAAGTATCGAATTTACAAGGTATCATTACCTTCAAATATTAAACTAGATATAGATCAATATGATTCGTATTCTGAATTTATTGTTGTTGCAGAAAATGAAGATGAAGCTAGAATGATGCATCCCGGTGCAGAAGTATCATTCAGCTTTATAGAACGAAAACGACGTGATTGGATTAGTGAAAATGAAATACATCTTCTTATCATCGAGGAAATTGGCTTTGCAAATCAAAGCCATCAGTGTACAGAAATCTTAACTGCAAGTTTCCACGCAGGTTAATCATAATATAACTAGATTCATATGAATCATGTTAATAATTATAAATTGATTCCTATCTTTTTTATGTTTTGTATCTAACAAACATCTTATAAAGATGAAAGTGACCAAACGCAACGGAGAAGTCGTTGATTTTAATTCAGAAAAGATCGGAACTGCTATTGCCAAGGCATATTATGCCATTCATTCTAATCATCATGATGATTGGAATAAAATGTCAATGGACGAACAATATGCATTATCTCACAAAGTTATGGATCATTTTGACAAAGATCAGAAGGAGTTCAAGATTGAAGAACTCCAAAATGCGGTAGAAACTACTCTTATGGAAGAGAAACTCTTTGATGTCGCCAAAGCCTACATTCTTTATCGAGCTGAAAGAGCTAAACTTAGAGCCGAGATGAAAAACTCTACTGATGACTTGGTTCTCAAAAGGCTAGCATCAGAAAGCTCAGAAGCTTTTAATCATGAAGTAATGAGAGAGTTTATCTATATGCGTACATACTCACGTTGGATTCCTGAATTCAATCGTCGAGAAATGTGGACTGAAACTGTTGACCGTTATATCGATTTTCTTCGAGAGAATCTTGGAGATAAGCTTTCTTCCCAAAACTATAATGATATTAAAATGGCTATCTTCAAACAAGAGGTTATGCCCTCATTAAGACTCCTACAATTTGCTGGTCCCCCAGCAAGAAGATGTAATGTTTGTGCATATAATTGTGCTTTCACTGCACCTCAATGTTTCAAAGATCTCGTAGACATTATGTATCTTAGTATGTCGGGAACTGGCGTCGGTTTTAGTGTAGAAGCTATCAATGTTGCTATGTTTCCTAAGATCACAAAAATTGATCACGAGTGTGTTTATCCTTGGGAAATAGTAGACTCCAAAGAAGGATGGTGTGATGCTTTTCACACTGGACTTCGTAATTGGGTTAACGGTGCAGATATCAATTTTGATTATAGCAAACTCAGACCTGCTGGAGCAAGACTTAAAACTATGGGTGGAAGATCATCAGGACCTAAACCTCTAATGGATCTTATGCAATTTACTCGTGAGATTTTTCGTAAGAGAATGAAGTCTGGTCATAAGTTGACAACCCTTGATATTCATGATATTATTTGTAAAATAGGGCAGATCGTAGTAGCAGGAGGCGTTCGGCGTTGTATTGCTGAAGGATCTAAAGTCCCTACTCGGGAAGATCTCAGTCTTTCTTCTAAATCTCAGTCTAAGAATATCGAAGATATCGAAATCGGCGATTATGTTCTTACTCAGGATGGATATACTGATGGTTGGAAGCCTGTAATTGAAAAGGTATATCAAGGAAAACAACAAGTTTTACAAATTCACCATCAACAAGGAATCCTAGAATGTACTCCGAATCATAGAGTTGCGGTTTTCAAAGATGTGAATTCTAAACCTATTTGGAAAGAAGCATCTGAGCTGACAACCGAAGACTATCTCGGGTTTCCGAGATTTATTATTGGCTTTTCAGATTCTTTTGTACTTGTCAATATTACTAAAATCTTAACGCTTGATGAATTTAAGGATACTTACGATATTGAAGTTAAAGACAATCATAACTTTGTATGTAGTGGAGTTCTAGTTCATAATTCAGCTTTGCTCTCGCTCTCAGATTTCTCAGATCATGAAATGCGTGACTGCAAGACAGGTCAGTTCTGGAATACTAACTCTCAGCGTAGTTTAGCTAACAATAGCGCTATTTATGACGAAAAACCATCACAAATCGAGTTTATGAAAGAGTGGCTTGCACTTGCTGAATCTGGCACTGGCGAAAGAGGTATCTTTAATCGAGGTGGTCTTAATAAAGTCATGCCCCAGAGAAGAATTAATATTTTAGGAGATAGAATCACTAAAATGGGTAGTAATCCTTGTATCACGATTGATACACCCATCATGACTCCAAAAGGTTACAAACCAGTTTCTGAGCTGATAGGTCAACGTCAAAATCTTTTGGTGGAAGGTGTCGTATGGCAAACTACTGATCAAGGTTTTTGGAAGTCTGGAACTGAACTAGTCTACGAGCTGAAAGTCAAACGAAATGGTTTTAAGACCATTAAATGCACAGCTGCTCATCAAGTTTTTAAGTTGATCCCAAACGAGGGCTCTGATTTTGATCAACCGTCTAGAATGGAATGGACTCAAGTCGCCGATCTCAAGAAAGGTGATTATATCGTACATTCTGATCACACTCCACAGTCTGAACGATGGGCTGAATACGAGATTTTCGCCTCTGTGGAATCCATAATTTCTCTTGATGTTCAGGATGTTTATGATTGTACTATTGATTCAAATGAAATTCATTGGTACGATTCCAACGGAATTTTATCTCATAATTGTGGTGAAATTTTGTTGCAACCATTTCAGTTCTGTAATCTTACTGAAGTAGTATGCAGATCTGATGATACTCGAGTTTCTCTTCTTGAAAAGATTAGAATTGCAACTATTATTGGAACCTGTCAAGCTTCACTTTCTGATTTTAAATACATTGATCGTAAATGGAAAAAGAATCAAGATGAAGAAAGACTTCTTGGTGTCAGTCTCACCGGTATTTACGATTGTCCTATTCTTCAAACTAAAGGTTTGCTTAGTGAATTACGTGGTCATAGCAATGATGTTAATGTGGTTTACTCTAAGTATATCGGTATCAATCCTTCTACAGCCATAACGACGGTTAAACCATCGGGAAGCGTATCACAAATGGTCAATTCTTCTAGTGGTATTCACCCCAGATTTGCACAATACTATATTCGAAGAGTAAGAATCAGTGCCACAGATCCTCTTCTTCAATTGATGATTAATCAAGGATATGAATGCTCTCCAGAAGTTGGCCAAGTAGAACCTAACGTTAACACTTATGTTTTGGACTTTGCTGTCAAATCTCCTGATAATACTATTACTGCTGATGAGATTCCATCGCTTCAACAGCTAGAAACATGGAAGAGATTTAAGATTGGATACACTGAGCATAATCCTTCTGTAACTATCTATATTAAACCCGATGAATGGTTGAAAACCGGGTTGTGGGTTTGGGAAAATTGGAACATCATTACTGGTCTTAGTTTCCTTCCTTATTCTGATCATATTTATGAATTAGCTCCATATGAAGCTATTACTAAAGAACAATATGAGAAAATGCAAGCAGGATTAAAACGAGTTGATTTTTCTAAGCTCAAGTATTATGAAAAAGAAGATACTACAGATGTCAAAAAGGAATTAGCCTGCGTTGGAGGTGCTTGCGAATTATAATTCTATGCTCATATGGGCAATGAATTGATTTAATTTTATTATTGTACAAAACTAAATAATGGAGAATAATGTATCAAGTTTACTTGCAACTGTTATTAGTCAACTAAGTAATGATAAACGAGTTGAAATAATAAAAGAAATAATACGAACATCTAATATCGCATCTATTTTAATAATAGATGTTCCTAAAAATGATGAGATATTAATGATTTCAGGTATAAATGGACTAGAAGATGTAACTGATCTTTTAAGTTATGATAGTATAGCAAGATATCTATTAATTCAAAATAAACATGAAATAATAATTAACAAGGAAATGTTAGAATTAGCTAAAAATGTGTTGATTAATATATGGAACAAAATTACTGGCGCTCAACATGAAGAAACAATTAGATTATGGATTGAAGAACCTGGTATTTGGATGTTTAATACATCTAAAAGATATGTTTTGAAAGATATGTTAACAGTTGGTCCTGTTCTTACAGATGTTTTATTATGTAATCCTAACAATGATATATGTCCGAATATTTCTTTGTGGAATATAATTATTAATGAAAAGTCGTATGCCAAATATCTTGAATTTTGGGGTTAATATTGAATTATATTTTATATTCATACAGAACAATAAAGTATTGATGTGGACGTATTTTGTTTCCATAGCAATCTCAATTGTTATTAGTATATATGTATATGTATCAAGAATAAATATAGAAGAAATTCTACTTAAAGCCGGTGTTAATATAGTCTACGAGAAATCTAACGCTAGATCCTATGATGTCGTAATGCATAATATGAAAGCTAAAGATTATTTTATGTCTGGTAATCTTGGTTTCATGGAAAGTTATATGAAAGGTTATTGGTCATGCCAAGACCTTAAACTTCTCTTTGAAAAACTTGAAACAGCCAAACTTCACAAACTCGAGCTCTATACAATCCCTCAATTAATTTTCATTGGATTATATCGTCTATGGATTAGAATCAAAGGATTTAACGAAAAAGATGCTCAATTAGTTGGACTTCAACATTACGATCTTCCTCAAAATATGTATGAAGCCATGCTAGGATCAACTATGAATTATTCATGTGCTTACTTTAAAGATCTAGATTCAAATGATTTAGATCTTGCACAATACAATAAAATGGAACTTATATGTCAAAAACTGAAACTATTTCCTGGTATGACAGTCTTAGATATTGGATGTGGTTGGGGAACTTTAGCTTATCATCTAGTTACTAAATATCATGTTAACGTTACAGCTATTACCATCTCTAAAGAACAACTTAAATATTGTCAAGAAAAATATAGTCATCCTAACTTGACTTACAAATTACAAGATTATCGCAATATCATCAAAGATGGTGGTGTCAACACCACCTCATTTGATAGAATAGTATCGGTAGGTATGTTTGAACATGTTACATCTAGTAATTATGAAATATACTTTCGAACATGTATGGAAGCTTTAAAACCGGATGGATTATTTTTACTTCATACTATTACAGGTGATGAATCACATTTGCCTGGAGAAGGTAACCGGTTCATAATGAAATATATTTTTCCTAATTCACAACTTCCAAGTTTATCTCAAATCACAAAAGCTTTGTCTTATAAATTTGTTGTTGAAGATGTTCAGAATTTTGGATTATATTATGCTAAAACCCTAGAAAATTGGAGACGTAACTTTGAAGATTATTTAATTAACAATGAAATGTCAGAAACATTTATTCGTATGTGGACTTCTTATCTTATCATATCTCAAATTGGATTTGAACGAAATAGAATCTTTCTTCATCAATTCATATTATCAAAAGGTCTAAATGAAGTATACAAGGCAGTTAGGTAATTCTATGCTCATTAGAGCAATGAATTTAGTTATTCTATTTGAAAACAAATGAAAACAAATATTTACAAAGTTTATGTCATATAAAGATGGATAATCCTTCTAGATTGATTGGATATAAGAAATCACCTGAAGACTATGAAAGATTGAGTGAATTCATTCAAAATTTACTTAGAACATTCATGTCTAAAAAGTACATTAAAATATAAATGAGTGAAAAAGGTACATTAATTAATAGAACTCCTACTACTCGAAAATTTGGTGAAGGTACGTTGCCTCCTGAGATTACTCCCGCACCTGGTCCTTTTTCAATCATTGAAAGAGCTTTCACACATATCTCAGTATCTGACATCAACCTTGAAAGTCTTGAAACACTCGGAGATGCTGTTCTTAATGAAGCTGTTGTTATGATAATTGTCACTAATTGGCCTAATCTAACTAAAGAAAAAGGTCAAGTTGCTAATATGAAGAAGTATCATACAAGCAATGAAAATATTGCAGTATACGCCCAAACACTTGGACTATTACCTTGGATTGTAAGAGATAAAGATATTAGACTCAAAGAAAAGGAACGTGCTGATGTTTTTGAAAGTTTTATTGGGGCTCTCACCATGATTGGAGAATTTTACATTGGTGATCAAATGGGCTTGGCTATTGCTAGATTGTTCTTGAATAAGTTCTTTTCTGAACAGGAATGGCATCCAGGAAATCCTCAATTCTATGAAGCACCTCAAAATTTATATAATGATTGGAAAACTTCGACTCCAGATGCTTTTCGTATTAAGGAATTCAAGAATAAATATCGAAATTTACAAGATAAACAATGGATATATACCTTCATTGTCAAAGATACTAAAGATGAGAAAGGAACTGATGGACCTATATACAGGAAAACGGGAAAACGAAAAATAGAGTTGATGGGTATTGCAGATAACAAAGATGATGCCGAACGTAAAGTTTTCAAAGAATTGGCTCTTATTTTAAATATCAAACGTGGTGAAATTAACATTCAAAGACGTAAGAAGCAGGAAGCTAATCCTGAAATTAACAAACTAATGACTGAACTAGAAAAATTAGGAAAAGAAAGAGGTGAAGAAGTTTATGTTCCTGCCAAAGACTTCCGTGGAGAAAGATTCTTTATTTATATTAAAGCTAAACGAAAAGAAAAACTTGGTAAACGTATATTACATTATGATGAAACTGTTGCAAGTGGAAGTGGAGCTACAGAAGTTGAAGCATTATCTAATGCAGTATTAAAATATTCGAGTAAAAACCTATTCAAATCAATTCTTGGTACAGATGTCGGTCTATTTGACGATCAAGAAATCACAGATGCTATTAGAGTATCTAGTTTTACTGTTCCACTTCCTCAAACTTCAAAATCTGATGTTACTATAGTTAAAGTAGAAGTAACTTCTTTAACAGAAAATGTATTTACTAAAGGACCCAAAGAAATGAAAGAAACGAGAGAAGGTCAAGAATTTAGAAAAATAAGCGGACATAAACCCAGAAAACCTGGAAAATTTAGTAAAGATGTTAAAGACAGTGGAAAAAGTCAAACACCGCCAAAACCAAAAACTAGGTCATCTAATGCCTATGAAAATATGTAAACACATCGCCTCTTAAGGCGATGTGTGATTATTATCATAAAAACACATCGCCTCTTAAGGCGATGTGTTATCACAATAACTTAGCTCTATCAATGACGAGCTGCTCTAACCTCATATTTTGAGTATGAGCTTGATGAGGATTCATTGTTAAATTAGTATGCCTATAAACAGCTCTATTGTTCTGATGAACAGGTTTGCCTCCAATAGATTTACCACTCTTAGATCTGAATTTCCTACTAGGAGTAGACTGAACAACTGTAAAAGTACCATGCTTTCCAGCCTCATCCCTTGCATCTCTCAAGAGAGTATCAGAAATATCTCGGCTCGGCTTTTCCTCTTGGAACCGCTTACCGAAACTGTAGAAAGGTGTGTCTTCAATGTCATCTCGCTGCGCCATTTCATTAGCGGAGAGAATTTTCAAATAAAATTGTGATTTAGAATAATGCTCCAATTAGATTTTTTCGATCTTTTTCAGTCGTATCTGAGGGCTTCATATAATCATATGAAGCCCTCATCTCTTCGTATGCAGTTTTAGATACTTTCTTTTTCTTCTTTATTGTCTTCGATAAGGTCTTTACCATTTTAACTGGCACTGATTCAACTATTTGAATGATTACTCCATTGGAAACATAACGAGTATATAATGTTTCCAACGGTGCATATTCACAAGTATAATATAATTTAGCCATTATATCATCCTCCTGGTCAATTGATGATGTAACAGCAACTATCTCATCGATAGATGATGTTACATTAATAGGCATGACTGGCACATCTTTGTAATATGTCAGATCAGTCATATCTTCGTCAAAATGTTCAACAACTGATTTTTCGCTCTTTAACAAATAAACAAAGATTATCAAAAATATCCCAGTAATCAAAAGAACATACCAATGCTTCCATTTCAAAATACATAATATTATTGATGCTACTATTAACAATCTTGATATCGTATTTAGTTTTTCTTCTAAAGTATCTGTTGATGAAGGTAACAAGTTGAGTCTCGCAAATAAATCTCGAGGCTCTTCAAGCCAAAACTTTTCATCTATCATTTAATATCACTCGCTTCTTTTTTAACCCGGAATATAAATGGATATTTTAGATCAAGAATCTCCTCCTCCACTCAAAAATATTGACAAATGGATTCTTTCTGCAATGATAGGTGTTATCTTTATAATTATTGCATCTCCTTTTTCATTTAAGTTGAGCGAACAAGTTTTTGGATTTGTTAAAATTCGTACTATGTCTGGTAACAATCCAAACTATGTTGGATGGGTGATCCATACCATAGCTTTTATTGTTATTATCAGATTACTTATGAAGTGAAAATTGAATTCATTATAACCAGATATCATTATCATAAAGCTTATTGATCATAAAGCTTATTGATCATGTCATCATTCTCAGAAATTCTTAATCTCTTTGTCAAACTTATAACAGATGGTAATGATTTTACTGAAGTCGGTGTTGAAAAAGCATTTAAAAAGTTTGTTGATTCTCTCAAAGTTCATGAACACAAACCTAGAATAAATACTCAGTATACAGGAGATTATGTGAAAACTACTTTAAAACAAACAGCTGAGGCTGCCAAGCAACCTGTCTACATCACCGCTGAGAAAAATAAATATGGTAATATGGAATCTACTATCTATCCTGGTTTAATCTTCATTGAAGAATCACCAAATAGATGGATTGCACATGGTCTTCAAGATAGTGCTAATATTGCACCTCTAACAATGAATGTGGCATTAGTTTGCCAGGCTAATGGCTGGAGATATGATGGTAATAATCTCAGTGGAAGTGCTAAGGCAACCACTAGCCCTCTTCGCGTTGATCCTAAATAATACATAGCTCGCGTGAGCCATGTATAAAATAATGTTTGTTTTAAAATATAAAAACAAACAAAATGATTATATAAAGGAATAAAAATGCTCGCATTTTTATTGTTAATAGCATTTGTCTTTGTCGCAGCACAACAATGTAGTACTTCTTTTGATTGTGGTAACAAAAAATGTTGCGTAAGCGCACCAACTTGTAGGAGTAGGTGTCGTAGTTCGCAGATTGAACTAACAGATTCAACCACCACTGCACCTGTTCCTACCACCACCACTGCACCTGTTCCTACAATCACCACTGCTGCGCCTAACCCAACCACTGCTCCAACCACTGCTCCAACCACCGCTACTTCAACATACAAAGAATATGTTGGATATGATATCCCATTTGGCCTATATCCGGAATGTGATCCTGTTATTCAAGCAGTCGGAGCACCTTGCTCAGTATTAACATCTGCTTATTGTAAGGTTACGATTGATGGAGTTGGTTATTCTCTAAGATACTGTACCTATGATTCTAAATAGAATAAAGTTCCAGTTCGCCTCACACAGCGTCCCGCGCCTAGTGATTATTTTGAATTATTCTATTTCACTTTTGGTATCTTTATTACTGGTCATTACAATGATTAATAAATCGAAAATTGTAAAATGAGCATGTCTATTGACGATGCAAATTATTGGTTCGGTTATCACTCAACGACACTTGATGATATTACGATGCAATATTTGAAGTATCTTTACTGCAGAACAGATTTATCTATAGAAGATAAACAACTATTTATTAGTATTATCACTGTACTACAAAACTATGAAAAGAATTTTAACAATTAAGAAAATATCGATAAAAAGAATCAAAAAAATTTTATTATAATGATGTTAAACAATTATATAATACACAATATGTTTAAGACAATCATTGTTACTGATTTTACTGCTGCAGAAGATATTGCAGGTCAAATTCGTTACACCTATTTTGGTATAATTGGGTTTGACACTGAAACTTATACTAAGAATTTGAAAACTGAACCAGTCGATGTTATCCAAATGTATGTACCATGGAAAGATCGGGGCCCATGTTGCTATATATTCCACGTTGCTGCATGGGAGAAAAATCAATATGGATACAAACAGCTACCTAATAATCTCTCAAAAATCTTGACTTCTAAACAAATCGTCAAGATTTGTAGCGCTCCTGAAGGCGACAGAAAATGGTTATACAAAACCTTCGGAGTCAACTTCCTTGGCTGCATAGACCTTCAGACTTTCGCTATCCAAAAAGGTGAGAGTTCTATTGGTCTAGATTCCTTAGCAGTCAAATATATTCCTAACTGGAAATGCCAAGATAAATCTATGAGAATGTCCAGATGGGATTTAAAACTTGATAAGGATATGATTCATTACGCTAGTATGGATGCATATGCATCCTATCAAATTATGTTTATAATGTATCCTGAATTTTTCAAGGATTTAGAACTTCCAGATGTAGATATCATGACACTATCAATAACATGTTTTGAAATTGTCAAGAAATACCTTTCTGACGATCCTATACCGAGTTATGAAATTAATAGAAGGATTTTGTCTCAATGTGACTTTGGTAAATTAGCCGAAGGTTTCAAGAAACAAATTTCAAACATTCTAATTGATCTTTGGAGAAAAGAACATAAAATTAGAAAAGATAATGCAACCAACTATTGGATCTTGGCATATTAATATCCATAAGTGATTTCACTTCAGGATTTTAATTAAATTGTTTTGTGTATGATATCTTTAGATAAGGGGTAATTAGCAAAAGAACATATATTGTTAATAAGTAAAACAAATAATTTTAAAATTGACTATTTAAAAAATTATTTATATGAACTAAAACTTACTATAGTTTAGTCTTATACAACAGATATGTTGAGTTTTCTTTGGAAACTCAATATTTCCAAGTATCATAATGTTCTTTCTCGACATGGAGTACAGAACATAGATGGTTTTTATAGACTCACAAGGACTGATATTGACTCAATCGAGTTGATGATGTATCTTTTTGATACTGTCAATAATACTGATGCTATCTTATACCATGCCCGTATGATCGTACATGGCGTAAATAATCCATCAGATATCAACCTTTTTAATGATTCTGATTTTAATGAACTCAATATCAAACCTTTTCATCGTATGAAACTTCAGATAGATCCTGATGGTCATGTTTTTAAATTGAAAGAGATCCTCATCAAGAAGCCCAAACCGAAGCCCAAACCTATCTGTGTTTCCACTATTCAATGGAAATTTGCAGTCTTTGTACCCCCAAAGAAACCTTCAGGCGTTAGAATCTAATGTTTTCCAGTTTCATCACTAGTCCTAATAGGACATGTAAGCTAATTGAAGTATTTGCAATGTTGGGGATATTATGCCTATTGTATCAAATGGTATCATCAGCCAATTCTTGGGAACCCCGACAAAGAAATGATCACAGCAACACTAATCTCATTAAAAACAAATTATCAATTAATTAAGATGAAATAGACACATCTACTTCATTAAAATAACACGGTTTATACAGAAGATGATTCTATTCTCTATCATTGAATTGATTACTAGACTCATCAAGAGTCATGTATCATGCATACAATTAGTTCTTTTACGATTCATAAATATTTGGTTCATATAAATCCATGAAAAAGCAAATCATTCGTCTTGAAACTGAAATTCAGTCTTACCTTCAGCAGTTCGTATTGATTTAACAGACATTGGTATATTAATAAATTGTGGTAAATCTCCTTCTACAACATTGATCAATCTACGGGGATCAAACATATCACCTCCATATACAAACTGAACAACTCTTCCACTTTCATCTCTTGCGGAACCATCAGGATAAGCTCGAATATCTCCTAAAATAGTATAAGCTCTCCTATAAAAATATCCTGTGATTGCAGGTTTTAGATTTGAAATGACCATGTTTTGACGAGAAGCTTGTGCATGCTGAAAGAACTCTGTTAAAGTAAGACCATTCGAAAATGATGAAAAACAAAATCCTTGTGATACAGGATCCAAATCTCCTTCTTCGAAGAAGGGTAATGCCCGATCTCTTGAAAGATCTTTGCCTATTCTTTCTCCTTCCAATTCTTGTTGTCCTACCAGCCCTAAAACTTGAGTTATATTGCCAGGATTACCTTTTGCACCAGAATGTACAATTGTAAGAAATCGATTACTGAAGACATTAGCACCCACAATTGTACTTCTCAAATCAATAGCTACCTGTATAATATCAATCAGTCCTTTCTTCAGTCCTAATTTTGATAACATTTGTAATGTTATTGAGTTAAAAGTATCAAATACTTCCTTTTCTGCCACATGTTTAGCAGCAAATTTTAATACACTGATTTCATTCAATAAGGTTAACTCGTCTAACTTTTTTACTGTTACTTCGCCTAGTTTTCCAATTTTTATTCTTTTAGCCAACATAAGCATTAAATTTTTGTAGCTATCATTATTTGCAGTCATAGTTTTATCACCAATAAAATCAGCATATATTTCATGATTAAAATCCAAATTAACCTCTGTATCTTTATATATTTGCATCAATATCTCATATAATTTCAAGTCAGTTCTTTCATTGTCTAGTTTTCCTCTCATAGCAACAATATCAACTCCGCCTGCTGTCACAATAGAATTAATTCTATCTCCAACAGCCGAAAGCTTTTTACGAACTTCTAATTCGGCTAAATTTCTTAAATCTCCAGATTTAGATGTTGTTTCAAGCAAATGTCTTACATCATCCCTCACATCATCAATAAGATTATTAACAGTCAATTGACCTTCTTTTGGAAGCAAACAATCACTGGGACCTAAGGTAAATCCTGCACTTTCAATGTATATAAATAATCCTCTAGTAATAGCACTCAAAAATGTAATCACTGTTTCCGGATCATATTGCTCTAACATTGCATCAATAATACCATTTGATACTTTTCCCAAATCTTGTTTATCCATTACACCGCTAAGTATAATACCTCTTTCAATAATTACTGGTTCTTTACCCTTCTTTCTTTTCTCATATCCAAAATCTGATGGAAAAAAGTAAGAGAGGACAGCTCTACCAGAAACAGGCAATGTTCGAGTTTTAAATGAAGCAAGTTCTCTTTTGAATTTGGAAGGGGAATTACGAAAGATGTTATTTGGGTTACGACGACCGTATGTTTCTTCTGCTGCTGTCCATATAGCACTGATTAAAGAATCTTCAACAATAACATTTGATTGAGTCATCTGATCTGCAGCTAAAATACTATTTTGAATCAATCCTATCCATGGAGATGAATATTGATCTCCTCGAATACATCTTGTAATCATCATCTTATCATTAACATTATGACGAACTTTAACAGCCTGAGGAACTGCTAAATTCATTTCATCTCCATCAAAATCAGCATTAAATGGTCCAGTAACAGCAGGATTAATACGTAAGACATTTCCACCTCCTTCAAATACTCTAGCCCAAAATCCCATCATTCCTCCTTTATGAAGAACTGGTTGTCTGCTAATTACCAAAGGATCTCCATCAACAATTTGTCTTCTAACTACATCTCCTATCTCAATAGCAATCTTTGTTTCTTCATTAATAGTTATCATAGCACCTTTAGGTTTCTCTATTCTAACTACAATACCAGAAATACGCTTACCTTTCTCAAAAATAGGCAACTCAGCAGTCCATATATCGACATCTTCTTGAGTTAATATATCTTCAGGAATAGTAATTGACTCAGCAAATGATTTTGATATTCCGACTTCATCAACATCAATATTGGGATCTCCAATAATTACTGTACGACCAGAATGATCTGCTCCTTTTCCCATAATATCTCTTCTCAATAATCCAAATTTACCATTAACCATTGTAGTCGCAGACTTAGGTACAGAAGAACCAGCACCTGGTCTATCATTATCATATCCTTCTTCAGATTGTTCATCTTTTGCAAAAAACAGATTATGTATATTGGAATTTATATCATCATAATAGTAACGTGCAGATGGTCCTTCACTCTTAGTATTATCTTCAGACAACATTGTATCAAACCCATCTTTCACCTTATCACGACTTCCTATAATCTCATTTAAAGCAATATTACTTGTCATTATTTTAAGATATATATGAGATAACTTATCCCTTTCTGAATTACCACTAGGTAATATTTTTGTAGGACGTTGTGTGTTAGGCAATACAGGAAATACCTTCATTACTAATGCTTCTAATTTATTATGTCCTAGACCTAGAATTCTAGACCAATTCCTAGGTTTACCATTATCATATGTATCATTATCAATGGCTCTAAAAAATTCTTTGACACGACGAGGATTTAAAGTAACATTTTCTTTACCCAAGGTTTGTGTAATGAACCATTTTAGTTTTAGTGGTGTACTATATTTGATTTCATCATGTTCTTTCGGACATTTTTTATTCTTCTTATTCTTTTCGATCATGCTAATACGTCTCATACCATAAATATCACGAAACTTTTGCTCAGGCATAATTGGATCAAAAAGAGGAAGGATATGAAGTTTTGGAGCATCTGGTTGTTCTAAAGCTTCTTTCTCTAATTCATCTCTTCTCTTATTCTGCATCATATCATATTCAGATTTAGACATATTTTCAACACCTTCAGGAACACCTAATCCTCCCTTGGTTTCCAGAACATAATTATTTTTATATTTAGTTACAGCCTTTTCAGATTGTTCATAATGAGTATAACAAAACAATTTCATTATTTTTACTATCATTTGAATATAAGCAGGATTATATATTGGTAATGCAAGTTCAAAGAAACCCGGATGTCCAGGACAATGTTTGATCCCTTTACCGCACTTTGTACATGGTGTTGTATTTGTCGATGCCCCCATTGCAGGATCCATAATACAACCAGTCATTTCATCAAGCTTTGCAATAGTAACCTTACAACGACCATGACCTCTAATTTGCTCTTCAGTCGCTATCTCAAATATTAAAGAAACAATAACGCCCTGTTTGATGCCTTTCAATCTATCCTTGTTTCTATTAAAGGCACCTATGCTTAGATCTTCAACAGCAGATTGTTCTACTTTAATTTGTTTTTCTTCCGGACTCCCACGTTTTGATATCAATCGTGGATCTTTTTTATCTCTTGTACTTTTTTGAGGAGTTGTAAGATTGAAATATGGATCATCTCCAAAAATGTCTGTAAGAGTTCTTTTGACATTTGGCTTTGGTCTATCAACTTCGCTCATTACAAAAGTATATCACTATTTAAATATATATCCGAATAGAAAAAATTTTTTTCTATTATACTATCCATAAGAATCATTGAAGGTATATCACGGAATATTGATTTCATTTTTTTGTGTAATCATTGAATTAAATTAGGTATGGAAGATTTAAAGCTAGATTTATTAGGACAATCTATTCAAATAGCAAATGCTATATCTAAATTACGAAAAAGAATACCCAAAGAAGTTCAAATACAATTAAATTGTTTTGACTCTAAGATAGAAATTTACCTGAAAAGAGCCTTTGTTAGATGGATATTCAATTCCATTAGACACGGAAAAAATCCATTTTTAGATAAGATTACATCTCAAGATTTTGTTTCAGATAAAGATATGACATACCTCTTCACCAAAAATGAACAATTCAATCGGTTTATTACCACTCCAATATCATGGGTTTGGTTAGATGAATGTTTCTTTCATCTTCATGAAATATCTCATAGAGATGATTTATCTCATATTATTACCGGATCTAAAATTGATGTCTTTCAACACAAAACATGTGTTATAATAAAATATACATCTTCTAAATATACATCTTCTAAATATACATCTTCTAAAGATGTATATTTTAAAGATGATGATACTGATAAAACATACAATTTACCACTCAAACAATATACATGCGCTTGCGAAAAATACACAGGACCCACAAATTACTTAAATATCTATTTGATGATTTTGTTATCTCGTTATGAAGCCTGTGGTAGTACTAATAATCATTGTTCTGTACCACCACATGTCATTCAATATTGCGGAGCTAAAACAGAATTATTTGGCTCTGTTTTTAATACGTATTGTGAACAGTACTGTTCACCTTTTGTTGATATCGAAAAACATTTCGGAAGCCTTGGATCATTCTTCTCATATCAGATAGGAACCGGAACATATTTGATGAATCCTCCTTATGACGAAGAATTTATGCAAGATGCCGCAGAACATGTCGTTAATTGTATGAAAACCCCATACGAAATTAGTATTATTGTTGTTATTCCACTTTGGGACCCAAAATCCCAAGAACAAGTTAGAGGTCGTGTCCATGTAGATAAAAAATTCAAAGCACTTGAAATTCTCAATGAAAGTGGTTTTGTCCGATCTCAAACAGTTCTTTATTGTGCTACACATAAATTCTATGATTATTACACCGACAAAACTGCTGCAGTTGCAGATGCACACCTCCTCGTTCTCACCAACACAGATTACAAATTAACAGCCAATGATATCTCCGCTGAATGGCTTCGATGTGTTAAATGATTTTTGTTGTTTTTGTTGTTTTTCAGTTAAATATCACATGTGATATGTCACATGTAATATGTGACTATTGCACTAGTGGATGCAATAAATGTTTAGAAGAATGGAAATGTTGTCATCCTGAATGTCCAAATATCGGAAGTCATAGACATAATCCACATTTATTAACACAATGTATGTATTGCAATGGTCCTACAGATTATAATATGTATTGTAAAGAACATATGAGTAATTTCATTATAACTAGAGGAGCTTTTAAATGTCGATATCATGGTTCTGGTTCATTGATGTATTAAATTAAGAACAATTAACATATCATATTAATGTTATGTTTATCATACAAACACTGCATAAATTATGCTTATTTTTTACAAAAAAAATCAGGTATACTAAAATGTCCCTTCGAATGGGTTCGCGAAGAGGTTCTCCTGATCCTGAAGATTATAGAATTGCTAACTATAATGCTATTGAGATGCTATCCAGTAGGGATGGCTATCGATTAGCAAAGAGATTTTTTGATCATCTTGATGGAAATATGAATAACCAAGTTGTATTCGTTCCACCTGACGATATGATCATCAGATTTGCCAATGAAATTGCTGATATGGATGACATCGATGACTTTTTTAATCAACCTATGATTAAGAGAGTTGTAGCTCATCATGTTTCGAACTATGGTGGTCGAGCACACGATCTCAATATTAATGATGATACTGAAGATAAAACTCTTAAAGACGGTATCGCATTTACATCGTATGCTCCTGAGCAAGATGAATTTGACATGGTTATTAGACCAAATCTCGGTGGAACTACGCATTTTGTATTGACTGACCCTACAGATCCAGACAATATTACTATGCCAATTTTTGATGAACCTTTGATTCAAGGCTCGCATGTTTACGGTATTGATGGAATTATATCTGACAAACTTACTAATGGTCTATTCGATGTTAATAAAGGAGGTCTTTTTATTTTTGATACACTACTTAGGAAATTTTCACGAAACTATGATAACCTTGTTAAGATTGAAAATTTACAAACACGTACTTTAATTAGTATGATCAAAGGTAAATTACCTGATGAAGTGGATGAATTATGTAGAACTAATCAAGTACTTAAAGATGCATGTAATTCTGAAGAATTCAAAACTATAAGAAACAGATTTAAGCCATTTTGGCTTAACAAAGATCACAGTATGGAACTTATACGTACACATCAGCTCATATTAGATCAAGATGAAATTCGTCTTCGAATGACTAGTTATGTCTAAATAAACTAAGTACATAGTACTATGTTTATAAGAAGTAATCCTCTGGTATTGCAAAATCTTCTTTTAGTTTACCATCTTTTTTCCATTTTACAATACATTTGTTCAACCATTCTAATTGTTCTTCCCTTCTTTCAGGTATTGTATCTTTTAGTCTTGCACCTATTAGAATGAAATGTTTAAGACCTCTTCCCATTATTGATCCTGTCTTTGTATGCTTATCCAATGCATAATCTGGAATACCAAGAAGATTCTCTCGTCTTCGATAACTGACAATCATTCTAATTATTTCTTCTTCTGGTACCAATGGCATAATATGTTTAAATTTTCTATCTTCCCACCATGTCTCAATTACCTCATCTTTATGACATAATACCCAAATAGCATGCATCCAAAACAATAACATCCCATTTTTACCTCTGAACTGAAATCTTCCACTTCTTCTACATGCAATTTGATATAAATAACACACTAAATTGCATATCTTCTGAGACTTAGAATCATTTACTGCCACTGCTAGCACAGGCAACCAAAACTGTGATGATATCTTCGCAAACTTCTTAAATATTTTAGGACCTTTAATATCACCTTTTAATATCGTTACATGTTCAGTTGTCAACTTAAAATCAGTCTTAACTTGATCAAGCAAATAAATTTGCCCTGCCATCTCATGCGCTATTACCATATTACCATCTTGTAATGCCGTCTCCAACTTCATTAAACATGTCCTCAAACATGTAAACGTATCATCAGATGTTAACATATCATATGATATGTTATTATATGATAACTGTTCAATAGATCCACACATCCAATCAAATAATCTGTCTTTAGGAGACTTGGCTAACAATTCGATTGCACGCATTGCAAATACTTGATTTCCTGGATTACATGTCTTATTATCCACATCTAGCAAGTTATCTATCATCATTATTAGTGATGGATTTGCAGGTCCTATATCTTCAGATGCATATATAAATAACCTTTTAAGTATGTTAGTTTCTACTAAAGGACCAGTAAACAATGCTTCCATTAATCTTTGACCTGCTTCATGAAAATTTGATCTTCTTACAGCCTTTTGACATGATGAACTATTTTCGTCTACTGGAAAATTACTATATGTTGCAGCATCTAAAAATCCACGTTCGGGATTCGTAATTGTATCCCTATCTTTTGGTAAGTTTGGTAAAGATAATCTCATTATCTTTTGTGATAAATAATCACTATAAAAAATATGTATTCATTTTAATTCGAAGAATGTAAAAACACTATTAATACTAAGTTCATATGAACCATGTAATAAAATAATCATTGATGATTTGGACAAACTGCACTATGTTTAATCTTATCACAACATCTATTATACAATAGATACCAAATTTGTGTTTTAGTACTATTAATTTCATCTTCAGTTAACTCACCTTTACATGTAAAATGCATAACCATATTTGTATCCCATTCAAATTTCAATCCTCGATTATCATCAATATCAAGTGTTGCACCTCCAACTCCAACAGTCTCTCGAATCAAATCATGCACATGATATGCCACATCATGCTTTTTGTACATTTTTGTTGTTATATTAGGCTCTGATCCTGCCGTCCACTCAACAACAACTTTATCAACAAATTTATTTTCAACACTATCGCCTACAAAAAAGATAATCTTCTGATTATCTTTTTCTGATACACCCATCATGATTGCAAACCCCGAAACACGTTTAGTTGGATCCTTTAGTACGAATGGTTTAGCATCATTATCATGATAATGATCATCCATAATATTGTTTATTGAAACAAATGATCATTAAATTTTTTATTCATTTGTTTTTAAAGATCTCAACCTGATTTATTCGAAATGGATCAGACTATTCCTCCCATATATGATAAAAAAATAAAAGCTATTGTACTAACTAAGTTCATTTTTACAAAGATCGTAGAAACACTTACTGGAATTGAATCTGGTTGTTATAAAATTGCAGCTGGTATCAAACCCATACAAAATTTTTTCAGTTTACAAGATTTATGTAAAAATACATTCAAAAATATGTTGAAACCAATGTTAGTAAATCAATTTAATATCGAATATAATGCTCTTGCGAATAAGGATGATTTTCGTATCATAAAAGAATACAATATTATGAGAGAAATGATTGATCATTCTCCTATCTGTTTAATCAACATTATTTTTAATCTCGCAATTGCATTCATTGACCATGTTGACAGATCAAAACTTGATACATCATCCTTAGAAAATTACCTTGATTCAATAAAGATCGCATTTATACCAATGGCAAATAATGTACAAGCTGTATCATTCTCAGGTATGTTTATTCATCATTGTGATGGTCCTCGAAAAGTCGAACCTCTTCCACCAGGCCAACAAATGTTTAACATTGAAGGTGTTGAACCAAAACCTCCATCCAAAAGTACAACTAATCGTTGCATGGTGTGTGTCAAAGAAACCAATAAATCATGCTCTGGCTGCAAAACTGATGATGGTCCAAGTTATTACCTATGCAGTGCTAAATGTCAAAAGATTGATTGGCCAACTCATCCCAAAACATGTCGAAACAAACAACCCCGTAAATGATACATGTTACTCATAATACGGGAAGTAGTACCAAAGGGTATATATAATTCATACGAACTATACATATACTAAGCTCATATGGGCTATGTAATCTTATGTGCGAACTATATATCATACATAGCTCATCTGAACTCAGTATTCTTAACTATAGTAAATTTTAAATCATATTTGATAGAAAAAATACATACTACTCGAATTTTTCTGCCAGATCAGGTTTGATCAGGTCTTATTTCACCATGTTTTGTTAATGAAATATTTCTGATGATCAATAGCAATCAAATTTCGTTATGTTTTGTTAATACCAAAATATCGTAAATCCTGCTATACCTACCCAATGCTATAAATTCATTAAGTCATTTGAAATATTTTTAAATTGATAACGTTAAAGAATGAGCTGAGTATTATGATACTCAGCCCATTAGGGCTAAGTATTTACAATGATATCGGTACTATTTTGCTTTCAGACCTAAATATATATTGAATATCAGAAGAACATTACATATGACAGGTTTACATAAACATCTAATTCTATTATAGTTGATTCGGTAAAATTGATATTTTAATTTTCTTTTTAAAATTACTAAAATCAAGCATTAAATAATGATTAAAAATGTTAATGATGTTAATGTTGAAACACGAGAATTTTTATGGGCCGTAGAAAAGGGAGATTTAGATAAAGTACAAAATTTATTTGAATCTTCGAATGCAGATTCATCTGCTCTAGATAATTTAGCTTTTTGTACTGCTGCTGCACACAATCATATGGATATAGTATTATTTTTACTAACTTTAAAAGATATAGATCCGACCGCTAAAAACAATTTAGCTATTCGATTAGCTATGCTTAATGGTCATCCAGAAATGGTTAAATTTCTGTCCAAATTAAGTAAAGTTAATTCAATATTATCTTCGAATACTATATTTCAATATTGTCAACAAGCAAAATTAATAAATGACTATAATAGACAAAAATGAAGTAAATATATAGATCATATGATACATGGCCAATGAGCCTAGTATTTTAACGTCTAATGAGAGTAAAGTTCAATGTCTTCAATGCTGGAATCAACTCAATTGCAGTCTCCAATTCGGTTCCATGTCTGTTTGACTCTATATTTCTTGCACTATGCAATGTCACTGTGTATGGCACAGATGCTTCACTGGAAACATAACTAGTACGATCATTCCATTCACGATCCGCAAACAACTCAAAATCTTGTACGATATCCCATTCAATTGCTTGCATAAATTGGGGATTATTACGTTCAAGAGTCTTTGCATCGGTGACTTTAGCGAGCGCTTTTGTCATAACTTTTTTGCTAGAATATGAACGAACACTAAAAAGTGTCCAGTTAATATTAGCAATTTTCACTTCATTCATAGATGAAGGATTGTGAGGGGTCATCACAATCACAGAGATTGCATCGCTTGTTTGATTTTTGATTCTTGCAAGAAATACATCACAAAGTTGATGTAAAGCTTCAATCTGAAAGGTTCCAACTTTTTCAGCTTTGAGAGCTCCAAAAAGCTTATTGACACGATCCATCTTTACTTTACTTGAAAAGATCAAACTTTAGCGATTAAAAATGAATCCTCTTGTGCAGATATTTGAAAAGCTTGACTATACACAAGTCCTTGATATTGCTGACGAATTCTATTTCTACCCAGATAGCGAACTCAAAAAGTCTGACTATGATCGTCAGTTCGCTAAATTCCTGAAAAAAGAAGGTTTTATAGATGAAGTCATGTCACGCTACGAATCTAAACCTGGACTTGAAAAAGACACTCCTGAACAAGCCATATCACTCTTCTCATTTCAATCTACTCACAAAGGTGCTATGATTGAAGGATTTGATCGGCACATTACATTCATTAATGCTTCTGAAACAGGCACAGGGAAAACTTATGTTACACTTTCATTTGCAGAAACAGAAAAAAGACCTTTAATTGTCATCTGTCCGAAATCAGTCCTACCTACTTGGTATCTTCTTGCCATCCAGAATGAAGTTGAAATACTCTGTATATGCAACTATGAGACCTTCATTCTTGGAAAAATGTACGTATTTAGTGGTAATGTTAATATGGATAAACTTCCTCGTGTTGATAATCCTTATCTTAAAAGAGTTGAAATAGAAACTAAAAGTGCAAAGAAACGCATTGATTTTGAATGGAAGAATCTACCTGAAAGAACTATGATAGTTTTTGATGAGGCACATTACTGTAAAAATATAGCAGCTCAAAGAACAAGATTATTATTATCAGCATATGATTATGCAAAGCATCCTGAAAATAGATGGAAGAAGATAGGTATTGCTCTTTTGAGCGCAACTATTATTGAAAAGAAGCAGAATTTGATGCCATTTATGTATGTTCTTGGATATGCAACAAGTCCAAAAGCAAAAAATATCATTGATGCTGAAGACTTTTCAGTTCGAGATTTTGGATATCGTCTTATATCGGAACGTCGAATGACACGATCATCAATGAGAGAAGCTCGAGAAGCTTTGAAAGACTATCATACAACAGATGTCAGAACAAAGATGTTTAAGCTAAACGATGCTGATCGTGAGAAGATTCAAGCTGCATGCAAAGAAATTAGAAATGTTTTGACTGCAGCTGAAGGCAAGAAGCCAAAAAATCATCTTGCTATCAGACTTCAAAAGAGACAAGAAATTGAAGCCCTCAAGGTTGGTATCCTTTTCAATGAACTTCAAAGTCTACGATCTGCAGGATATTCTGTTGCAATCTTTGTTAACTTCAGAGAATCACACGCCGCATTAATCAGTATGATCAAAAAAGACCTCTCAAATGAAAAATACTCTGTCATCATCGGCGGCCAAGAAGCAGGCGTCAGACTCCGCGAAATAGATAAATTTCAAAATGGCGATGTTGACATAATTATTTGTATGGTTACTGCTGGTGGTATTGGCATCAGTTTACATGATACTAAAGGAGGAAGACCACGATATGGATTGATATCACCACCTGAGTCAGCAACCCAAACAGTGCAGGCAATAGGAAGATTAGATCGAATTGGAGCAAAAACGGATTCGATTCAGAGGATCATATTTATTGCAGATACGATTGAAGAGAAGATAGCTGAAAACTTGAATCGAAAGATGCAAACAATTGGAGAACTCAATGGAGATGAAGATGAAGCAGACAATCTTTTCTTATATGATATCATTCATGATTATAATGGTACAAAACATGAGATCCATAATGGATCCCAAGATGGATCCCAAGATTCATCAACAAATGGTGCTGGAGAAGTTCTATTAGAAGTTGATAATGGTTCAAAAACAATAATTGTGTCTATACCGCCTTATATGTGTAATGCATTCGAAAATGGCATACCTCAAGAAGCATTAGGTTCAATGAAGATTAGAGGTGATAAATATCATTTCGATATAACACATAAAGGTATTATTGTCGAATTTCTTCAAAATCTCACAAACTAATTCATAGTCCGTAAGGACTTAGAATTGTAAATTCCTATGGTGTAGCTTTAGAGAGCTATCATAGGATTACCATTGGTCATATAAGACATATTTTTTGGAGATCAGATACTTTATTCCACCTTCTTCAATAATTTCTCCCATATTTATGTTTTGAATATTTGTTGATACAGAATTTTGTTGTGCAACTTTAGCCAATATCCTTGCCATAGCATTTTGTTTGGCTTCAGTATGATCACCTGCTTTAAGTTCACCTAGTAGTTGATTTGGCTGATGTGTAGTTGTATGTGTCTCTCCGATAATATCATCATGTATATAATAACTATTATGGTCATCATATACAGTTTTAGTGGTGATAACAGTTAAATGCTCATAGTCTTCACCATGAATGGATATAAGTTTTACATATTCTTCATCAGTAATATATCTTCCAATTTTCAAAGGATAATTTTGGAGTACATGCAAACAATCACGATCATAAAGAGAAATCTTTGTAATTTCAGATGCTTGAAGAAATTTATTTACTATGAGTAATCTAATGATCGCTGATGTATTTAGATGAAAATAATCTAAACGTTCAAGCAATGCTGTAATAATTATCTTATATCCATAATTATTAGGTTCATACACTTCTAAATGCGGTATCAATTCTTTAATACGAGTTTCCATTGTTATCTTACATGTTGTTAATGCATATTTGATGAAGTCAACATTATCTTCAACACTACCATACTTTGTCATATATGATAAATAACCTTGAACACTTAATGGAAATTCACTTACAATAGAATCATATTTAGGAGCATATATACTTGCTTGGTTAGCGAATTCATATTTACCATTTTCAACTCTACAAATTTCACTTGAAATAGAATTAATGATAGATGGACATGCAAATTTGTCTGAAGCTTCAAAAATCTCTTCAAGTTCTTCTTCTTGAAGAACAACTTTGATTTCATATGCCCATTTCAATGCTATCTGAACAGCTCCATTACTACAATCGCGAAGATGCACTTCTTTTTTGTTTGCATCTTCAAAGCTTGAAGTCAACATTGTTTTGAAGAACTCAACATTTGAGACTGCAAGTATGCATCGATGTGCTTTGAACACTCCAAATGTATCCGTTGTAAAAATAATATCTTTGAATCTATCATCATTATACAAACTTTGTAAATTAGTCATCGCAATAATAATCTATTTCACAGTTTTTAATATTCACTAACATATAACAAAATTTAATAATCAATTGTTATCATTAACATGAATAAATTTTTCCGTCAGATCAGATTTATTCATGTCTTATTTCACCATGTTTTGTTAATGAAATATTTCTGATGATCGATAGCAATCAAATTTCGTTATGTTTTGTTAATATCAAAATATCATAAATCTAGCTATACCTACCCAATGCTCTAAATTTTCATAATCATCAATTTTGAACATGATGTTTGATTTCGAATGACATCAATTTTGAACATGATGTTTGATTTCGAATGATATCATTAATTTTGAACATGACATTTGATTTCGAATGACATCATCAATTTTGAACATTACATTTGATTTCGAATGATATCATTAATTTTGAACATGACATTTGATTTCGAATGACATCATCAATTTTGAACATTACATTTGATTTCGAATGACATCATCAATTTTGAACATGATGTTTGATTTTGAATGACATCAATTTGAACATGATGTTTGATTTCGAATAACATCAATTTTGAACATGATGTTTGATTTCGAATGATATCATCAATTTTGAACATGATAAATATTTTCGAATGACATCATCAATTTTGAACATGATATTTGATTTCGAATGACATCATCAATCTTGAACATGATAAATATTTTCGAATGACATCATTAATTTTGAACATGATAAATATTTTCGAATGACATCATTAATTTTGAACATTGCATTTGATTTTGAACATGATATCATCAATTTTGAACATTACATTTGATTTCGAATGATATCATTAATTTTGAACATTGCATTTGATTTCGAATGATATCATTAATTTTGAACATTGCATTTGATTTCGAATAACATCATCAATCTTGAACATGATATTTAATTTCGAATGACATCATCAATTTTGAATATTGCATTTGATTTCGAATGACATCATCAATTTTGAACACACAAATTTTTCTGTTAGATTAGATTTGTTCATGTCTTATTTCAACATGTTTTATTAATGAAATATTGCTAGCAATCAGAAATGAATTTCTTTATATATTCTTAATAAAATATCGTAAAATACATTTATAACCTGCCTAATGCTTTAAATTCGTAATGATTGCAATCATTACGAATTTAAGTTTTATATCAAGATCAATGTGATCAAGATTAAGATTAAATGGATATATAATTTTATGATTATTTGAATATAAATGGAGTTAAATATAGATGTTCATGAATATTATACGTTGAATCAAGCTAAGAAACATAAATCTAAGACTCGACCATATCCTTTTATTATAGCACATGAATGTGATAAGGAATTCAAGAATAGATCAACTAATGAGATGCAAACAAAAACTAGAGAGTATTTAGTATTTGATGATGTAGAGCAGTTTCAAGAAGTGAGATCAAGATTTCCGCATGCGCATGAAGTAATATGGGATAGATATGTTTTAGGGAAGCAACAAGGAAGGTTGATGTTTGATTTTGATTTTAATGAACCTTGGTATGGTTGCATTCCAAAGTTTGTATCTCCAACTTTTCAACAAGATATACAAGATTTGATTATTAAGACATTCGATACATATTATGATGATGTTGATTGTTCAAAGTTTGTATTTATATGGTTGATATCAGATATTGAGATAAAATGGTCAAAACATTTGATAGTGAAGAATGCGTACTTTTCAGAGGATTGGAAAGTACAAAGTCAGATATTTTATAGTTTGATGTTAGGTATAGCAGAAGAAACGCCAACGTTTCTTCCTCCTATCAAAGAAGGAGGTGATGAGATACCAAATAATAAGAAGATACAATGTGATACATCAAAATTGATAGATACACAAGTAGCAAGAGCAAATGCAACAATGAGAATGATGGGTTCTTCAAAGTTATCTGGAAAGGTATTAAAACTTGAAAGTCCATCTGATGCAACATTTTATGATACGCTAGTTCAATTATATAGAAGAGTTGATGTAAAGACAGAACAACATATTATGGAGATGTCATTAAAAAAGAAGATGCTTGACAAGTTATTTTATGAAGAGACAACAAGAATGATGTTGAATAAGTATTATAAGCAAGCATGTAAGTATGCGTTTATAGATGTTACTGATTTTGAACAAAATCTAAAGACCAGAGATATTGACGGTGGTGAAGTAACTCAATCATTTAAGATATTCGAACATCATTATTGCAATCACTTTAACATTGATAATCAAATGGTATTCAGAGTAAAAAGTTGTGTAGGAAGTTTGATAAATTTAGAGAGGATATGTGGAGATAAGTGTATGATATCGGGGAAATATCATACAAGTGAAAATGCATTTTTGACTGTGCCTCATGAGGGAGTAGTATATTTTCATTGTCGAAGAGGATGTGATAAAGATGATAAAAAATCTGTAAGATGTTATGGACCTTCAACTGATTTATAAATCAATTTGATTGATTTATGAATCAAATTGATTCACAATATAATATAATTATCATTCATAAAATGGGGAATTTTCTTATGGCAATATCATGGAGTTTTGATGAAGAAGAAATGACATTGGATGAAGTATATAATGAAATAAAACAGTTCTTAGATGAATATCCAAATGAAGATTTGGTGATTGGACTTAAGGATTCAATATACTGTAATATGCATTTATGGGATGCTGTACAGATGTATAAAGAGGAATTATCTTCAAAGATTAACCAATATGGACATACAACCGATATACAGGATAGAACAGTTGAAGGTGTTTTAACAACAGATAGTTTTACAGTATGGCGATCTGAAGAGTACACCACAGTATATAATAAAGAAGAGTAATCTAGATCTAATTAGATCATGATTGCGGTTAGATCTAAAAACGTTTACGCATGGTTTTAAGAAACCATGCGTACGACAACCATATGCACCATATACAGGGAGAAATGCATCCGAAGTTGCCAAATCTTTTTGGGCTATTCATTCTCTTAAAGGTAAAAACTTAGATGAAACTGCACATAGAGTTGAACGTAAATAATCATGATCTTAATAGATCTAGATTAATTTTGATTGCATTTATTACAACCATGATCGGTACATATGTTGCATACAATTGCATTACATTTAGGACATTGTCCGCCAGTTGTTGGTGTATAGCATGTTAGACATCCTTGACATCCTTGACATCTTGCCATAGGAGCTTTTATCTCATTAGCTTTGTATGAAGCATATGGTGATGATGACATTTTATATATTCTAAAATATAGAATTGATATATTCAATTTTTAGTTTGAAATGATTCAAATGGATCCATATTCAAATGTCATCATTTCATAGATTAGTGTATGGGTTTGATGATGAGAATAATGCTGATGTCGATATATATGGTCCATGTAGGAAAGCAATTTTAACTTTTCTTATGATTAGATCTCTTAGATCAAGTTGTATGAACTTAATCAATAAACAAATAATACTTATAATAGCAAAAATAATCTGGTCTGATCGTAGTACATTCTTAGATTTGAAACAATTTTATATACCAATGTATGGTACTAATGATAGTAATAAAGTATATGGATTTGAATTTGGTCGTATTAATGAACTTTTCGATAATCCGTCATTTGTTTATAATGGCGAACTACGTTTGAACACTGCATTACCTCCAGTTGAAATCATAGATATGTATACTAAACATTTTCCGAAAGTAAAGATGCATTCACATGCTATGATTCAGAATGTTTATACAAGTCATTATGCTTGCGGATCAATTATGTATGGTTATTGGTTTGAAATTGAAGATAAAGATGATGATGGATATCAATATGAAATTGAGATAACAACTGATATTACATTAGATGATAATAAAATCGAATTTGTAAATGTAAGTCATACATGTATGGTTGGAAATACAAACAGATTTTGCGGTATAGAACTTTGTTATATTGGTGGTGTTGAATGTTCAGATGATATGATTGAGTGGCATAATATGTTTAGTAGAACATATAAACCTGTTAAAATACTAACTCCTGAAGAAATTGAAAAGAGATGTGATGCAATAATAAAAATTACATTAAAATATCCTATTCTAACATTTATTCCAACAATGTGTTATTGTTGTACATAATCATAGTCCAAATGGGCTTAGATTTATTCAATTCTAATATTTATAATTTGATATCTTCAATTTTCAATCAATATTCGTTAAACAAGATGGAAGAAGGCAAGGGTTCTAAGTTTCTGAAAGGAATAGTTCTTGATTTAATTACAAATCCTGGTAATGATTTTCGTCAATATGGTATTAACCCAACTCTATTTGAAAAATACAAAACTTTAGATGAATATTTTGAAGTGGAAGGAAGAAAACTTGAGTTATTGATGGCTGAAATTGTTCCATGCTATCATAGAACTAATCTTTATTTAATTCTTCCTATCATAAATATATTACATGGAGATGATAGAGATGAATGTATAGACAAGCTCGTTGAAGAATAATCATAGCCCAATGGGCTTAGATTAATAGGCTATGATTAATTCAATTAAAATCTAAATTGATATTGAAAAAGGAAATACATAAACGATGATTATTAAATGCGATAATGGAGATTGAAGATGTTGAATTAGCACAAAATGATTATTTAACATCTTGTGCTGCTTGTATGGAAGAATATGAAATCGAAGGACTAAGAAGACCAAGACAATTACCTTGTGGACATCATGTCTGTGGAAAATGCTTTGAACATGAGAAATATGTCTTATGCCATATATGTCGCGGAAATTTGCCAGACAAAGCAATAATTAACAGAGGAATGGTAGAACTCTTAATGCTCTTAAGAGTAAAACATGAACCAGAAATTTTGAAGCATGAAGATATAGTTGCTAAGATTGAAGAATTAAAAGTAGAATCAAGTAAGGTCTTGGACGGGTTAACAGCAGATCTTATTTCTGAATATGCTGACAAGAAAAAGCAGTTGGAAATCACTCTTGAAGAGCAAGAACAAAGAAACAAAAAATATATGCATAGAGAATTACAAACTGAGTTTGTAATCAAACTGGCGAAGGCAATTAATGAAGAAAAAGTTAATATAAGACGTGAAATTGAAAGATCTTTTCAGTCAGAACGATCTAGATTAGATGTAATGTTTTCTGAGTACAGAGAAGAAAAATCTAAATCTGATAAGGAACATAGTCGAAGAGTTGATGACCTAGAGACTAGGTCAGAACATGTAGATAGAGCATGGCGGAATATTAATGATACACTCAAATATGCTAAAGAACAAGCTGAAATCAGAGCTAAACGAGAAGCTGAAAAACGATTAGAAGATGATAGACATAAAGTTGCTGAAGATAAGGTAAACTTTGATGATTATGTCGAAAGTGTAACGATAGAACGATCTAGAGAGTTAGAAGAATCTATTCAGGCTATGTCTAGATTCAAGAATAAAACTGAAATGGAAGTCGAATCTAAATGGGATAATAAAGCTAGGATGTTGAAAGAGGAAGAAGTTAGATTAAATGAGGAAGCTGCAAGATTAATGCAAGAGAAAGATACATTTGAGATATACAAACGTGATACTATAAAGGAAGCTAGTATATCTGCTGAAAAAATGATACATGATGCAAGAGTAGATTTACCCAGATCACATCATAAAAGTTTCCCATATGATGGATATCCATACAATAGTATGCCATATGATAATAATCAATTTGTTCGCGGTGCAACACCAAATAGAAAATTTACTGCAAGAAATGCTAAACATTCTAATAAATAATCTAAGCCCACATGGGCTATGATTATAGGCCATATAGGCCTAAGATTATTTCTTATTTCTCCCATTATTTCTCTTTTTGGGAGATTCTCGGCCTTTAACAAACATTTTCTTATTGGGAGACTTAGAGAGGTTTCTTTTAGGAACTTGTTTTCGAGCATAGCGACATTGTAGAAGAGTATGTCCAAAATAACAAAATCGAGTGGTACGCGCCGCCATGGCAGTGCAATCTGCATTAGGAAATTTAATGATAACACTCTTAGTATTTTTCCAATCTTTGGTAAAAATGACAATATCTACAGGAGCAATACGTTCAAAGAATTCTTTAAGCTGTCCTTTTAGTGTTTCTTCATCACGATTGACAGGAATACCTGTGACAAATAAACATAATGGATCTTCTTCTTCTTTAGCTTCAAGACCAAATGCTCTTGAAACTTCGAAATCATAGAGTTGATCAGTTTCAGGATCAGTAACTTTGATAGTTTCATCATCAAGAAGTTCTTCACAAACACCTTCATCTGTCAGAGTAATAAAGGCGTGAGGTTTTTCAGGCATTTTTCCAAAGATTGATATCCAAAGGGTTTCAACATCATCAGCTGCATATTTATGTTGTAATATCCGAGAAAATTTGACATGTAATCCTTTTTCATCCAAACCGTTTCTATTAAGGAGAAATATGACAGTTCTAGGCCTATCTATGGTTGGCTCAGATGCAGATGCATCTGATGAATTATCTGAACTATCTTCAGAAGAATCAGATGACTTCTGATCCTCAGGTTTAGGTTCCGAAATCTGGGCATGATTAAGATCAGGTCCTGAAACCTGATCAGATAATGTTTGACTAAGTCCCGATAACTCCATCGCAAGCAACAGGTCTGTAAGCTTGTGCGACGCTAATGGAAGATCTAGAAAGAATGGATATAAGGATCAAAATAATCAAAATAACTAGAATACCTAGTATGAATGCAAGAGTATTTGTCATTTAAGATAAGAGAGAAAAAAAGATTCAAATTCTTATTGAACAGGAACTTTTAAAATGACTGATAGGTTTGATCCCTTTATCAAGCAATGTTTAGGTGCAGAATATATGGAAGTACCATTTGAAGATTTAACAATCTCAACTGCTACTATTGATGTTAGAGCTCATATAGATACTGGCTTAAATTATGAACAATTATATTACAGTTTACCTGTAATTCCTAAAAAGGTTTATGAGTCAATATCTAATTATCATTGGCCTGAGGCTACAGTGTATGCAGCAAAATTTGAAAATCTGATAAGGGGTGCTCCTCCTAATGAGGAGACAAAGGCATTTAAGAATTCAACAATGATATGGATGTGGTTAAAGGAGAAGCCTGTAAATATAAAAGTATCAAGTAATAATTTTCATATTACCGGATGTAAAAAGTTAGAACATGCTGCAGAAGCAGTAAGATTATTACAAGGTCATATACAATTATTGTCACCACCATCTGGTGGTAATAAAGTGGACGATGATGGCAATGGCGATGATGACAGCAACAGTGCTGTCACATCATCAGTCGCATTATATAAGAATTTTCCACATGCATTAAGGTTTGATGTATGTATGATAAATTACAACTTTAAGTTGGGAGTAGCATTAGATTTACCTAAGTTTGATATTTTTACATATAAGAATTTTCCGAAGTTAGTATATTCACCATATGATCAGAACATAAATAAGACAAGTATGCCAATGAAATGTCCAGTATTGAGTATCACATATACAATTAACGATAATGGTCAAGTCTCAATGTGTACAGCAGAAGCAGACATAGAAAAGTCATATGATAATGTGTGTAAAGGTTATGAGGTATTTTATGTAATGGTTAATGCATTCAGAGATGATATAAACGGAAAATGAAGAGTCCTTAAGAACTAATCATAATCTATGCTTAAATAAGCAATGATTAAAGAAATCCATTATTTATATCTTTGAGTTTATCTATAGTATCAATTAGTTGATACTTCATGTCCCGTACTTCTTCTAGATATGATCTTCTTGTTATCTTCCTATTAGATGGCTTCTTTCTTTTATATATGCATATTCTGCATGGACATTTTATGTCATTTTTTATCTTGAATGCATGACATACATTTATATAATCATCTCGATCAAGATAACATAGTACATATTTGACTAATCCATATGGAATTGTCATCTTTATTAGATTGACATAATTTTTTTGAGATACAGTTAATCATAGTCCCTAAGTAATCATGGCTCATATGAGCCATGATTACTTAATTATATTACTATCTATAATTCTCCAATTGGATTCTTTGAGAAGTTCATTACATTTTTCAATGTTACATCTATTATCTATTAGATAATTATTCAAAAGTGGAAATTCACCATTACTGAAATACAATTCTATAAAAGCAAGAAAAGCATCTTCATAAGTTAAAAAGATGCCATTGAACATATCGTCAATGGCATAATATAAATCATCGTTCCATTTTCCCATCTCATTAATATTAAACAGAATGAAAAGTGGCATTCTTTCGAAAAGTATTGTTTCACTTCTTTCTAAGAAAAAAAGCATATTTCAATTGAGAGTTAACAATCATAGTCTAATCAAAATCATAGCCTGATAAGCTTAGATTATTTTTGAAGAGGCATATTACGAAATGTAATAGAAATGAATTCATTTTGGTTAGGAAGCATTTGATGTTTCCATTCATAACGAGCTTCTTTGGTTAATACATATAAGCTGTTAACTTTTGTTATTTGTCCTAATTTAACATCATCTTTAGTGAACAACATACAACGTTCAGTGTCATCTTTACCAATCGTAAAACTTGCAACAATTGGACCAAAATCTGCTAGGTCAATATGTGGATCAATAAATTGTTCTGGTAGATATCTATTGATAATGCATTGTGTAAATCGAAAGTCATGGGGTATATCGTTACATAAAACATTCACTAACAAAGATAAACGTTTTAATATAGGTGGCATTAGAGGAGCTGAATGTGGCACATCAGCTTTATGGGTATCATAAAGGTATTTAGAACCATATTGCATGACATATCTTTCATCCGGATGACCTTTACGAACTATTTCCCATCCATCATGATTTGTGATCCATCTATAAAGTTCTTCTTTGAAAGATGGAGAAAGAACATCTTCATAATAAGAAATTCCATTCATGTTTATTTTAAACTAGAATTAGAGTCAAATAATTACGATTCAATTAACATGATTTAAGTTAAATATTGAAATACAAAATATTATTAGGTGTCATTATGACTGTGTATATTGTATAATTATTTTGTATAGGCCATTGATTAATATATTTTATTAGTGAACTCAATGATGGTTTAATGGTAATGATATTATTCATATAAGTTATTCTTTCAAATGAATGCATGATATTATCATCTTGATTGATACCATCACAATTTGTTTGAACACAAGGAGCTTCTTTTATAGAAAATGACGTTCTATCACGTATAATAGAACATTTTATGGTATCGCTAAGAAATGTATAATATGCTGGAGCTATTATATAAGTAAGTTTAATTCTATCAAATGCTTGTTTTTCATCATTACATGTACTTAATAAATCTCTGATAAAAAACGAGTTAGGATAATAACCTTGAAATGCAGATTTAACATTAGATAAAAAGTTAGGATTTGATGTTCTTCGGTAGTTTAGTGATATAGAATATTGATTAGGTTTGATGCCGGTAAATATACCTATAAAACCCGCCCATGTAACAGCATCAAATAGATGAGTATTACTATTAACAACTTTGATGTTGATAGTTAATGCTTTTAGTTCAGGCATTTCCCAATCCATGGTTCTAACATGAACAAATTCACCAGTATCAATCTTTAAAATGGATGATGTACAAGCTGAACATAGTTCATATGTAAGTTGAAATAATAAACATTCAGTAAATGTAATATTTAAAAGACGTGATATCTCATTCATTTCTTTCTCATATAAAAATATACCACCAGCTAATCTATATACTGTAAGACCAACATTTATCAAAGTAGTATATTGCGAGAATAAAGGACGCATCTTATCTAAGACTTTTAAAATTTGAGGTTTAAACTCTAATACAATATTATTCCAGCAAGTTAAGCTTGAAATATCAACTATGTATATCTTATCATCCATGTTTATTATGAAATTAAGATTCTTTTAAACTGAATCAAGGCCCAACTAATCTATAAGACTAACTAATCAAGACCAACTAATCAAGGTCCTTTAGGACCAAGATTATTTACGGAGAATGAGGTCATTCAATTCAAAGTATTTGAATATGGTGTTGGCCATGCGATCATTGAGGCCGGAGCCATCATCTTTGAGCCATTTCCAGTAGAATAAGTTGCGTTTATGAGACCAGCCTTTTGTAGGCATTTTAATACCAAGTTTTGGAATACGTCTAGCTAGGAGGTCTGGAGTACCAGGATCGTGATCGAGTTCATGAGGGTTTTCGATGTCAAGGTCCCAAAGAAATCCAACAAGGCTAATATTATCATATAGATTCGTGAGAAGACCTTTATTTCCTTTGCGAAGATCGGGGGTGTCATCTTTCTTGAGAGCTTCAGTTGATTTGTTGATTTTGATACGAATTTTTCTGTCGGAACTAATGTTATGGATAACGGTAAAGCAGACACCTGAACGCGAGTTAACTTCGTCTTCTCTTGCGGACCATCTAGCGTTAATAATATTAATAGCTCTAATTGTTTCAACAGAGTTTGCATTTCTAAATACTTGTTCATTTTGAACAAGTATTCTAATGACAATAGGAGTTTTCTTTCCATTAATACGATTTCTATTATTTTGATATCCACCAGAATTTCCTTTGGGTCTCATTTCTTCAAGATAATGGAAAATGGAACTATGGTCTTTGAACCAGACAACAGCAAGGTCACGCATGATAAAATTACTAATCTCCTCGCTGTCTATTTGACGAGTAAGAGCTTTTTCAAGTTGTACAACTCTTGTAGCGCCATCAGTGGTTTGCCAAATGCGTTTAAATGATTCAAGATTACGGGTCATAGGTATTTGAGCTTGTTGAATAACAGTAGCAGTGGAGGTAACATGTTGAAAATTTTCAGCATATGGAATACGAAGATTTTTAACATAACTTTCTGTTAAGCGATCATGCAATATCATTTGATGAGGAGAAGGAAGAGATTCCTTAGAAATATATTCTAAGATAGTACCAAGATAATATATACCATTATGTTCTCTGATTACTCGAGCAAATCCGAATCTATCTCTAATAATATCTTTTCTTGAAAGCATATTTGTAAGTGTCCAGGTAATAGTACTCATATGATGTTTATCACTTAGCAATACTACTAAATCATCGAAAGAATAAGATGAATTGATTAAAAAGTAATGACGAATTTTCTGTTCAATCTCGCCAAATTCTTGCTGAGCCCAATGAAGATGATAAGTCGTATAATCAGGAGGAAGACTGGGAAGTCTTTTGCCATTAACATCAAACTTACTTCCAATGCAAAGGGTGTCGGATTGTGCGTTGAAAGCACAGTCAGTGCTAATTTCGCCTAGAACAGTCCTGATTGGAATAATGACTGATTCTTTTTCTTGAATTTTGTACCAAATTTGGTGATCAAGTGTTTGAGTTCCATCACTCAAAGTAGCTGCCATAAGAAATCTTCGAACATATTTCTGTTCAGGTTTACTGAAGGCTCTATGAGAATCTGCACGATTTGTACGACCTTCAGGTTGACGAATCAAATTAAAAGAAGGACCACCGTGAATAAATTTCCTAACATTAGTAAATGACAAACCTGTAGAAGTAACATCAGATGCGATAATAATTCGTACCTTATCACCAAACCTATTCAGCGGATGATTAACGATTCTCTTGATGTTTCTGTTGCGAGCATTAGTACCACCTGGTTCTCCCATCATAAAAGCATAACGAGGTTTATCAGAAAGTAGAGTAGCATCATCTGAAAGACCATCTAAGCGTTCATATCCCATTAACTCAAAGCAAATGCCTAGAAGGATACCACCACCATTTTTGAGCCAAGGATGATAATAATATGTGAACTCTCCTTCATTAGTATATTTGAAGTCTGAATGAACAAGTTCAATAATTCTAGCATTTTTGGCTGACATGCGTCTAATAACTGCTAAACGTTTTAAATCAAGTTGAGAGCCCACACCATATAGTTTTAAATCAGTATTCTTAGGTGGTGTATTAGCAAAGAGTGATGATTTAAAAGTTCCATCAGGACCAACCTTTTCAAAGCGAAGTTTGAACTTAAAAGGAGCCAAATCTTGTCTTTTTGTAGCCTTAGATAACTTTATAAGAATGAGTTCTGCTTTGGTAGCTCTCTTGGAAGGAGTATACTCAACGAATCCATCTTTAACAATGACAGGTTTATCACCAAGATCATCAGGAATTCTAAAATCAGGTTCACGTCCGGGGTCACGAAAGTATTCAAATCCTGTCTGTGTATTCTTGTCAGGATTACCAGGATAAATGTAAACGAAGTTCAATGCTTTACGAGATTCAGAAAAGAAACGTTCTCTTTTCTTCTCATCTTTAGTTTGAGCTACCTTTTCCATGACATCTTTGACAGTATTCCTTTAACGAACTTTGAGGTAAACA
>SDBT01000186.1_pt1 | contig 88766 bp, 84 predicted proteins | sample 2277101 | NCBI WGS metagenome assembly SDBT01 (sample SAMN10404973, study PRJNA504765) | marine sediment metagenome | isolation source: marine sediment core GS10_PC15, 103 cmbsf | place: Arctic Ocean: Southern Knipovich Ridge | collected 2010
CTATTCCAGCCCCTTCGCCATGGAGAGCAACGCCGCTCCGTACTGTTCGACGGTGCCGCCATTGTCCCTGACACTGTCGAGCGCCTTGTTGGAGCCCTCAGCGAATTTCTTCCAGTCCACTGCTTTTCTCCCTAGCGGAGTGAACACCGCCCGAATTGAAATCCCCAACAGAGTTTCCATCGCAGCAATCGAACCGGCAGCTTTCGCGCCGCTACCGATCTCGAACAGGGTCTCGCGCAGATTCTTCTGCACGCTGTTGCCTTGCTTGTCCTTGAAGGTGCGGGACGCTAACGGGACGGTCGCGAGCCATGTTTTTGTTTCAGCGGTGAAGTCGGTCTTGAGACCGTTGCCGTTGTCGCCGTTGCCGCCGTTAGGGGGAGGAGGCGGAGGAGGAGGTGGCGGGCTTCCACCCGACACGACCAACGTATGCCTCATCTGCTGCACGCCGTCCTTGTTGCTGACCGCAAGAGTTGCTTTCCACGTTCCGGGATAGCTGGCGAGAATCAATTTCTTCCCGCCGTCGAGAACCATGTGATCAACTCGCCCCCCTGTTGCCTGGGCTGGCGGCTTCCAGCCCAGCTTTTTCAACTGTTCGATCGTCTGCGCAGAAATCCCAGACTCGCTGCTGGGAAAGCGGACGCCGCTGGAATCCACCAGCCAGCTATAGTAGTCTGCCGTGGACGCGCTGGCGTCGAGAATGATGATGTCTCCGACGCGGGCAGTAGTTGGACCAACGATTTTGGGGGATGGCCCCTGAGCAAATGCGGAAGAGCAGAGAGCCACAAAGATCAGTAAGGTTCGCATGATGCCCTCGTCGAGAAACCAGTAGTGGGTGCGATTTGTGCGTATTATGGCCGGACTTCGGCTGCGGAGTCAAGTGGATAACAGCCGGTCAACAGCGTCCAGCACTCCCGCTTTGAATTCATGGTCATTATCGATGTAAGAATGCGCAGCATCTTTCACGAATGGGCCAGCGATTTTTGTTGCTTCCGGGTCTCTCGCAACAACTTTGTGGCCTTTCGGCTGGAACGGCTGTTTGCGAAAACCCCAGCGGGAATTCCGTTGCATGAAATAACTGCAAGTCTGGACAATAGTTGGGATCATCAATTTACCCCAACCCCCAAACGCAGCCACACCCGGCAGGTAATCAAATCGACGAACCGCATCGCAGAGCCAAAGCTCCTGCACGATTCCACCACCACGGCGCTGCAACGAATTGCAAAATTTGACCGCCCGATCGCCTCCGTAGCTGTAACCTATGACGACATGTTTTTGCTTTGGATCTTTTCCATTCTCCGGGGGCCGGTATCGCCAAATCGATTCCGCGATGTCACCTTCGTCGGTATTCCATGGGAACAGCCGAACGCGGACATCGGGACGATTGCAAGCTGCCAAAGCAGCAGCATGCTCGATACCCACCATTCCTGATCCCGGACTCCCTAAGGTTTGCAGGTAGCCGGAAAAAATTGTAATGGCGTATTTGACGGGTGTCTCGTTCATGGCCCAAGACTTTCGTTTGGCGACAATCGAATCAGACCTCGGGAATGTCAGCAGTCTCGATGGAAATCGCGATGTCCGCAGGGTCAGAGAAAAACGCCACGGTCCTGGAAGTCACCATCAAGGTCGGCTCATCCGGGATAATCAGCGTCTCGGTCGTTCGGATTCTCCGGATTGTACCATCGGGTCTGCGGATGTCACCCAGCAGGTCGATCGCCCCGATGTGGGCGACCCCCGACAGACTATTATGCACGACATCGGAGATGGCGGAAGCGGGTAGACGTCCGGTAAACCCGTAGCGATTGACCAGGGCGGCCACATTGTTGGCGATCGTGCTGGTATCCGGGACCTCTTGCCCCGGCTTGAGCTGAACCGAGAAGCTGATCCGCATGAAGCAAGGCACCGGGCTCTTGATCAGGGCATCGCCTGCTTTGTTGCGAATACCCCGGCCCGACACCCAGTCTTGAATGTCGGCTATTAAAGGCAGACCACGGAGCGTGACGTCATAATCCGCTGTGCTGGTGCCCTCGGTGAGTAGCAAGATCTCGTCTGCCGTCAACGACGTGTCCTCAAATTGGATCACCGTCGCCTGGAAGCGGGAGTAGACGGCCTCCACATCGTCAACCAGGTCCGGCAGGAACCCATCGTTGTCGAGAGGTGTCAGATCCCGGCTCCGCACATCGCTGGTTACCAGGAAGGTTGTGGCTGCCGTGGTGCCCTTGGGCACAACGCTGAACACATCGAAGAAGCCTGGCAGATCGTCACGCCCGACACCGAATTGCCAGATCGTCGTGTTGTCCACTGTCTTCTCGACCAGCGTGGCTGTCTTGGTCAGTCCGACGAGCTGAGCCCGCTCCTGGGCTCGAATGTACCAGTCCACACGGCCGCCATAAGAACCCGGGAAGATCGAGTGCTGATCTCGCAGCATCTCTCCATCACCAAAGCCGATGATCGACGTGGCCACGACGTTCTCGAACTCTTCCTCGGCCGTTAGCGCACCGTTCATGGCAACGCTGCCCGACAGAGCCTTGCAGGCGGCACCCTCCAACAACCGGCCGATCAGGTTCGTGTTCGTCTCTCCGTCCTGCCCGCCGGTGAAGTCCGATGCCGCGAAAGCCTTCACGAAGCTGACCGGCTGTGCCGTGGGGACAAACAACGAGTCCTTGTTCACCGACCCGGCAGTGCCAACCAAGACGGCCTGTACGTCGATGGTGAAGCTGAACGTGCCGTCGCCGACCACGCTGAGCACACGGTCGGTATCCGAGGCGACATTGGCCTCATTCACGACGGCCGCGAAAGCCAGGACGTTGGTGAACTCGACACCATTGGAATCCCAGCTCGTCCCAGCCGCAATGGTCAATGGTGCCTGTTCGTTGACAATGATTGTAACTTCACCCGTGGCCGCTGCTCCGGTTCCCCGTGTTACCCGGTAGTTCGATGCAGCGGCGTCGAGGATCTCATCCTCCGCCAGCTCTGGGTCCTCCGTGGCCGCCAGCAGTGACTGTGATCGCTTGAGTCTGTCAACTTCGGTCTCGTTCTTGTTGGCGTAGATCGCTTCGTTGTGGAACAGGATGTCATGGAGCACACCACGGCGCGTATCGATCGTGGGGTCAAGCTCCTGCATCAGCTCAGCGAGCGTCTCCTGCGTCTCTTGAACCTCGACAGGATCGAGATCTCGGAGGTCTGTAACTTCAACTCCCATGACTCTCTCCTTGCAGTCTCAGCTACCAAGCCGCCGAGCAGGCAACAAATCGTTAAATCCGGTTACTGCGCTAGAGCGGCACCGTCAGTGGAAAGATGAACTTCCTGTCCACACCCGCTCGCGTCTGAATTATAAAACGAATGATCGCCGTGTTCGGCACGACAACCACACCGGTGATTTCCGCAGACACAAACCGTTCGTCATCCGGGTCGGTATCAAGTTCCGCGTTCTGCAACGTGATCCGAACGTCGGAGACACCTCTGGCGAATGCTCCCTCGACTTCTGCCGGGGTCCGAAACCGGCCGCGACGAGCTTCCGTGATGAAGAGTGTACCTTCATTCGGCCGGAACGTCATAGAGCCCCGCTCTTTCAACAGCTCAATGAGAAACCGCTGCACCACCTTCTGCACGCCGGTGGTGATCGCTCCGCTCTCCCCGCTTGGGGCCAACGTCTCTTCGAGCAGGCGCTCCCCATTCGGGCTGACTCCGTAGTAAGCTACAAGGTCGATCGTGCGGCCGACAAAATCGGCGATGGTGGTTGGAGTGTTGGCCATCAGGATTGTCCCTGTTTCAAGATGTTCTTCAGGTACCCGACCAAACCACCCTGCAACACACCGTTCTCATGAGAATGACCACGATGCCTTGCCGCTGCGTGAGCTCTTGATCTGACTGACGATTGATGCCTCGCTCGATACGCTCGTTCGAGCGAGGCGATGAAATCACCCTGCATCACGATCGCTACCAGGTCACCGACTGAGCCGCTGTTCTCATCCTTCACCGCATCACGAAACATCTGGTGGATCTCTTTGCGATCAAAAGCAGCCGACATTCCCTGGAGATCGGTCAGGTCACCGTTCCAACCGCTACCGCTGCTACCACCGCCCCGGTCCGGCGCGAAGAATTTTGACGGGTTCTGTCCCCGGATAGAACCTTCCATAGCGGTGGCGTAGTTCACCAGCGCTGAGATCTGCTTCGTAAAAACGTCTGCTTGTCCGGCCACGATCTACCTCAAAATGGAGAGAGTGCGGTTTCTTGGTTCAACAGCTCCTGGATGCGAGACTTCCTCTGGCTGATCGCACCAGGTGACAGTCGCAATCGTATGGCGATCTCTTGGTTACTGAGCAAGGGCCTGCCGTGCAGACCTATCGTCCACTCCATGATCTTCTGATTGATCGGTGTCTGATCTCCGTAAACGACTTCGATCCACGCCATCGATTCCGGGTTCTCAACAGCGGGCGGCGAGCCCTCTGTTTCACCACCCGCCCCGACGTTAGCGGTGAACTGGCCCTGAGCCATCGGACTCTGGAACCTGCGCACATACCCGATCCGCTTCATAGACAGTCCCGTGAAATCGGCGAGTTGCGACAGGCTCGGCTCGTAGCCCAACCGGTCATCCAGGGCATTCTCGGCTTCGTCCAGCCGGGCACGGTCGAGCATCACTCGCTCGGGAGTCTTGAACACCTGGGTCTGCTGCCGCTGGATTCGTTTCAGACCCTGAAGGTGATTGATCACGTGCGTAGACAACGCCGCCCGGCCTGGTTCATACGTCTTGAGAGCTCCCAGTGTGAGCTTGCGGGCATGACTGCGAATCATCGGGCTGGGATTCTTACCAGCGTGCGCGGTGATCCCGCGACTGATCGCAGGCTTCAGGTGCGTCAGCATCGCGGACGAGTTGACCTTGTTCGGGTCCAGCTTCCAGGCCTCGAACGGCGCTTTGAATTCCGGTTCTATGCTGAACTGTTTCATGGTTTACCCCGAGAACAGATACTCATCGACCAATGGTGCCCCTGGAAACACCACCCCGTCATACATCGGATGTGCTGCAATCGAAGTCCGCACATCTCCATTCTCTGTTTCTGTTCGCACATGAGCAATGCTAAAAACCGTCGAGGCCTTGCCCATCTCCGCGTCCAAGGCGTTTGAGACCTTCATCACCGAGCAATAAATGCTGGGTGAGGCCAAGTCCACCCCGCCCGAAGCGATGTGTTGGTCTCCGATGTCCGTAAAGTTGACGGTCGAGCCCGGTGCAATGTCCAGACGGAACTTGCCGGACACCATCCCACTACGACCTCGTAGGATCTCCAGCATGTAAACGTAGCAGGCCAGATTGTCGTACAGTTCACCGGTGGCTTTAGAGGCCTCGAATCTCCTGGAGTTACCGGCAGCAACACCGAGAGCAGCAACGAAGGGTGTCGTCGCGGAGCCCGTGGCTTTCACCGCACCCCCTGGTTCTCTGCCCAGCACCGTCCGTCCCGCCGGATTGGCAAAGTCAGGCACGTTGGACAGCCAGCCAGGAGCCCGGCGAAGCAGCATCATGCCCTTTGCGTTCGGGTCCGGCATGCAGCAACCACCGATGCCCCGAAGTGTAACAATCTGAGCCTGCGGTTGATCCCCGCCACCGTTCACAGTGCCCGCCTTGCGGTCAGCATAGATGCCCACACCTCGCAACGGCCGCCGGTTGTAGCTGGTCACATACAGCTTGTCGATTTCGTTGGCCGCGACCCGCACTTGCCAAGGAGTTCGTAGTCCAGGCACGAAAGGGGCCACGAGAGCGTCTTCCACTCGCGGCACGATGTGGAACATGAATGACGGGGCGATATCATGCACGAGTTTGTCCCAGATGGTCGTGGCCCACCAGGCCCGGAGATACTGGCTACCGACGAAGCGGTTCATAGCCTTCGCGAGCAAGCCCCCTTGCGTTCCGAGTCCGCCGAGCGTGAGCGGGCTGCTCCAACGGTAAGGTGTCTTGCTGCAACTGTGTGTGCCCTCCATGCGTGCCAGCGCCGCCAGGGCAAAGTCGTTCTTGGCAGTCGTACCACCGCAGTTGGCTGGACTACCGGTCTGGATCAAGTCCAACTCGCTGGCTTTGCACATGACCTCAGCGAGTCCTTTTCCCCACAAGTCCGCCTTGATGTTCTGCGGCGAGAGAATCTCGTCGAAGACGGACTCTCTCAGCATGTGATTCTTCTTCTGACCCGGGCCTACAGTTCCGGCAGCCAAGAGTTTGTGTACCGCACGGAAGGTGAGGTTGGCCGGGTTACCGGGGTGACTCTGGTTGCTGAAGATCGAGGAGAAAGCTAAGTCGGAAAGCCAATGGATCAAGTGGATGATGATTCGCAAGGTTCCCCGCGTCTTCTTGTACCCGATACCCGTCACGTAGCCGTCGAAGATGACCTGCGGTCCCGCCAGATCCCAACCACCGGCGCCTGGCTCCGGTCGGTCAAAGTCGCTGAAATCGGATGCCTGCCATTGCCCAGAGGGAAACAAAATGACTCTGGCCCTGAGCATCTTCTTGACTTCCGGGAACTTCGTATGGATTAGTGCTGCTTCCAGCGAGCGGGCGTCACGGCCCACAGCCACGGCACAGGAGGCAAGCGGGATCTTGTTCAACGCGAACGAGGAGCTGTGATTCACGCACTTGAATACGAGCGGCGGTGCAGCTGGTCCCTGACCCACGGGGGGGTCGGGAAACACTTCCAACTTCAAAGCGAATTTCGATCTGGTAACAAGAGTCATTGGCTCTGAACCCTCCAGATCTCGTCAGCCCGCAAGACCCACGCCAACAGCATGGCACCGAGTCGGTAAGGTAGCTCAGGGTGATTGTTCCAAAGGTTGCGGAAGGTCAGAAACGGTTCTGTCTTGACCCTTGGTGAACCCACGCCGAACAGCGTGTCGATGATGTCGCCGCCGATCGAGTCCAGGTTGGCCAGGACGACACCCAGCTCCTGCTCTGGTCGCGTCGTCGCCGTGACCAGCCACTCGGACCCAACGCCCGCATGGAAACGAGCCTGCAACCCCGAGCCGACCAGCTGGATGAGGCTGCTCAGCCCCTGAGTGAGCGTATAGCTCTGCGTGACCGAGGTGATGGGCGGAGTCTGCCGGATGATCGTTACATTGCTGCCGTCGTCCACCGTGATCCGCCAGGCGTGCTTGGTACGGCCGCCCAGGCTCACCGACCCGACCTCATCGATCAGGAACAGCTCCGGTGCCGTGTCGTTGAGCGGCTGAATCTGGGTCACAAACGAGCTGTTAAACAGGTTGTCGTTGGGCAGGGTGTCGTAGGTAATGCGACTGTCCAGCTCTAATACGAACTCCACCAGTTCCGTCGTGTGCAACATGCCCAGGTATTGCCTGGCCCGGTAGTTGAGCATCAAGCGATCAGGAGTAGGACCGAACAAGATCTGGTGGATGCTGGAGAGGAAACCCGGCAGGATGATCGCGCGGAACAGCGGCGGGACAAACTCTTCGCCCAGGTCCGCTGTGAACCCCGACGTGGAGCCATCCACGTTCAGCAACAATGATCTTGCGTGGTTGATCATGCCTACTACTCCGGGTCCGGGATCAAAGCCAGGCCGAGATGGAATTGAAACATTCTCCTCGATGCGTCAAGGACTGAGCCACGAAAGCTGGTGAGGAAACATTTGAAAGGTTGACCGGGATGAATTGTGATCGAAAGGGGCAATCCTCGCCTGCTGATTCGGTTGGCCCGGTAGTAGTCGATAACGTGGGAGATCCCGATCTTCGAGGCCTGACCCACGTTTATGGCGTCACCACAGTTGTCATAGAAGCTCAGGCCCGAGACTCCGAATGTCCCGATGCGGTCGCCGAACACGTACAGGAAAATGTCGTTACCCAGGGTGTGTAAGAACTGGTAGTTACCCTGCTCAGCGATCGTTAGGTTCGTGATGATCGACTTGAAGTTGGTGAAGCCGCCCCAGGATTCAACCGTGACGATGTCCATCTGCGCGGCACCTGGCCGGAGCATGACTTGCACCCGGCCACGGTTCTCGACGCCGAGCTGGTTGGGGTCTGCTGCTGTGAAGAAGATCGCCATTATTTCCTCCCGTCCTCGTGCGGGTTGCCTCGACCCTTGATGATCAAGCCTTCCTTCGTGACTTCAATCTTGGCGATGTCGATTGTGATGTTGACTTCGTTTTCCTCGTCCGCTTCCTCCTGCTGCTTCTGTGCCCGGTCGAACATCTTTTTGAACCCCTTGCCTTTGATTCCAGCATCTTTGCCCTCGGCGTCGTAGATGATATCTGACTTCAAGGCGCTTCCCGTTGTCATACCGCGCAGCAGACCGCCCATGGTCGCTCGCACACGCCGCGATGCCGCCGTCATTTCGTCACGCACCGCCTTGTATTCCGTTCCGTAGAAATCCGCCACCTGTTCTGGGCTCAGAGTGGCGGGGTCCTTCACGCCCATGGCCCGAGCAGCGTTCTCTCTGAGAATCTGATCGGCAGACTTGTGGAAGTCTGCACGACGCTCCTCGCCCGCCTTCCTCTGAGTCTCGGCTTTCTTCCTCGCCCCCATAACCGCGTCGTATTCATCCTGCTTCAAGACGTTCTTCTTTTTGTCCTTACCTTCGTCGAGATAGGCCTTGAGATCTTTATCCGAGATCTTATCCCCCAGCAGATCGGCCATGGTCATGGCGGCCGGGCCACCGCGCTTACCCATGTCTTTGGCAATGTCTTTGATTTCCTTCCTCTCGTCTTCCGTCAGGAAGCTGTAATCATCCTTGCTTCCCGTGAGTCGTTTGGCATACCAGTCACGACCTGTCTGGATCTCCAATCGAGACTCACGTGCGGAATCGCGGGCCTCGTTCAGAGCACCGATACCGAACTTGTCCTGCATGTCCTTGGAGAACTTGCCACGCCACAGCAGGCCTGCATCACCGCCCGTGTACTTGGCAGCCAGCGTCCTGATGTTAGTCCCGGCCTCCTCGATTTTCTTCAACTGTGTAAGGCCTTCAGGACCCAGCCGTAACATAGTTGCCTTGTCTGAGTGGGCCAACGCCAGGAAGTTGTCCACCATACCCATCTCGGTGCGAGCGAAGCCGCTGAAGCTCTTATCGGAGACCGTCTTGGCGCCCATCGCCTGAGTAACACGGTCCTGCACTGTTTTGAGGTCGGCAAGATCGCCTTCATCAACACTCGTGTCGGCGTAGAATCCCTTCCGCCTGGTCAATTCCCCGACGGCGCTACTAGCGTCCTCGTGTTTCTTCGTCGCCTCTAACAACACCTGGAACGCCTTTTGTTTCGCCTCAAAACCCTTCGCGCTCTGGTAGTCCTTGCTGGCTTTCTGCATGGCAAGGAAGGTGCTGCGGGCTTCTCCCAACAGGCTGGGTTGCTTCCCCTCGGGTCCGCGAGCTGCTCCTAAAGCCTTGGCGATGTCGGGACGGTCAACACCACCTAATCCCTTGCCGAAGACATCGGTCAAGTCGTCACCCGGCTTGGCGTCATACACCGCTTGCATTGACCGCCGTAAGGCTCCCGAGCGACCGAGCGTAGACATCGCTGACTGCATTACGGACTGGGCACGGGCACGATTGCGAGCCTGCTCCGCCTGCTCCAGTCCTTCCCGGTCCATCATGTCCATGCTGTCTTGGATACTTTTCCTGCCAAACAGATCGCTACTACGGCTGAACCGGTCAGCTGCGCCGAACAATTCCCCGACAAACGTCTTGCGGAAGCCTTGGTCGGCGCGGAACTTGGTAAGCACCGTCTTGGCCTCACCCGCATCGATACCCTCGATCTGCCCAGCGGCAGCTCGCACGAGTCGTCGCTCGATGTTACTGGCCATGATCCTGGTGCGAGTGGCTTTGTTCGACCGTTCTTTGTCGGTCAGGTTACTAAGCGACTCGGTGAAGGCGGAACTCATCTCAGAACCAATCAGCTTCTGTTGCTCAGCAGACAGACCCAGACCGGCAATACGCTCCTGAGCATTGAACTCAACGGCCCTTTGTATGAACTCGTAGAACTCCGGCCGCTGTGCCATCCGAACAGTGTGCATAACCCCGTGTTTCTGTATTAGCTCCCTGTTGGCCGCTGTCTGCTCCAGGTGACGAGCTACGGTACCCGCATCGAGGGCGAACCCGGCTCCCTTCGTCAGCATTTGCGTGAAGTCTGCCTCGTCCATGTTGATCGACATCCGCTGTTTGGTCACCGGATCGACGAATGACGCCGCACCCCTCTTCAGAGCATCGATGTAGGCAGCGGCTGTTGTACCCTCGTTGAACGCGCGCACTTGCTTGCCATCGACCGTCCGCGTCCCTAATTCGGCCAACCTCAATGCGGCACCAGCTTGGTTCGCCGCACGAGAACCAACTGCCGCTCCTCGCAGCGACATGTCCATCATCATCTGCTGGTTGATGTTGGACTGGCCCCAGGCAGGATGACCACCGGCCAAACCCAGACCTTGAGCAGCACCACGATAGGCCAGAGCCCCTTGCAGCATGTCGGAGGCGAAGATCGGTTCCAGCCCTTGAGCCTGTGCCAGCTGCACAGACGCCTCGCTCATCATCATCACGCCTTGGAGTCCGATACCGGAGTTGCGAGCCAGGTTGTACGTGGTCCGCACCATGTTCTGGACTTCGCCCGGAGTCAATTGCGGCAGGGCTCCGCCGGTGAGCTGGTTAAGTGCATTGATGAGTTCAGGGATCGGAGCATTGGGGTGACCAGCATCCCCGAAGATCTCCCGCATGGCCTTGATAACGCCAGCATGCTCCGTCAACCCCTGCACGACGCGACGGCTGTCGAAAGCCTTGATAGCTGCTGACACACCAGGGTCTTGCCGTACCTTGTTTCGATCAGCGTCGGACAGCCCTCGAACCGCAGAGTCGAGCCCGCCTGCCAATGCTTCAGGGTTGATGTTCTGGATCGCCGTGCGCAGAGCACTCCTGTACCGCGAGCGGAATCGCTGGTCCTGCTCCCCCATCAGATCGTCGGCGCCGACCTTACCGCCAGGCATCATGCCCGCCTGGGTCAACTCGTTGAAGATCTGACCGGCCTCGCCCGCCGACAACCCGTGCCGCTTCCAAGCCGAACCCGCAAACATCGACTGCCAGACGTCATCACCCAACCGTTTCTGGCTCTTGATGTCCAGCCCCATCAGGCCGCTCTGCGGGTCGATACGATGACGGCCGCCACGGAACATGTACTCCTGCATGACCACGTTCATGCCCCGCATCCCGCCGAGCGCATCGATCATCTGGGGCGGGAAGATCTGTACGGCCGTGGGACCAAATCGGGCCATGGATCTGGCCAGGGACCGAGCGTTCTCGATCTGTGCGCTGCCGATCGGGGTACCGCTCAGATGAGACAGGCCGATCAGATTCTTGTAGTAGGTCTCAGTGTCCCTTTTGGAAGCCTCTTTGAGCAAATCGTCGTGCATCTGCTGCGTACGATAGCCCTGTAGTCGATCGTACATGTTCTGCCCGCTGAACCCGCCGGGAAACAGCCCCCGCTGACCAAGCATCTGCTGGGCAAACATCTGCATCATAATGTCCATGAAGCCGCCGCCACCACCGGGCGCATCGAGCCCCTGCAAGGGGTTGAACTGCCGGTAACCCCCGCCGCGCATCTGTGCGTCCAATGTGACTGGTGGTAATGGCATTTAGCTGATTCCCCGCTGACCTAATTCCTGAAGGTTGCTCAACTGAGCCGCTGTGTCTTTGTTGAAAATACCCGCAGCCTGCATCGGTGCGTCAGGTGCCGGTTCCTGTTCAGCCTTCTTCCTGAGCAAGGCTGCTCGCAGCTCTGCGATTCGCTCCGAAACCTCCGGGTCATCCAACGAACCGAAGAACCTCTGCCAGCCACCTCGCAGGCCCTTGTATTCCTCTTTCTCCCTTTCTTCTTTTGATGTTTTATCGAACTGCCAAGGCCGGTAGAGAGCCATCAAATCATCGAGTGCGTCTTCTGCCTGCTCTTGCATCATTTGAAGACTGTCATTGCTGATTCCATCGATCGCCTGCTTAGCCATAGCATGCTGGTGCCTGGCACAAAACAGCTCACGATCCGACTCAGCGGCCAGGCCTCTCAGTAGCAATCGAACTCGTTGATGCCAGCCAGGAGCGAAGAACTTCGCCTCGCTGAAATCGATCAACCCACGCGCCGCCGCCCGGAGCGTTAGATTTGCGGTTTGATTGCGGGCCAAAAATCCGCGTTTTCAACATTAGCCTCCAGCCTCGCGACCTCCCGGTTGAAACGGCCGACCGTTTGAGCCAGGATTCTGTTAATGCTTTCCGTACGAATGATTCTCTCGTAGACCTGCTTGAGCACCAGCGGCAGGGTCGTAGGGTCTTCACCCTCTGGTTTGCCCTCCCATTCCTTCAGGCTATCGGGAAACGGCTCGACATGCTTGCCGGTGCGGACGTCCGCCAGCTGCAATACCATGCGATACCTGTTGAGCTGCTCCCAGAAATCCATACGGTCGATAAGGCGGCCGTCCTGGTTCTCGAAACCGACCTGCTGAAAACAAGCATCGACTTCTTCGGGTTGAAGCTGCCGTACGGTAATGCTCATCTGATCGTTCAGCAGATTGTAGCTCTTCTGCCAAGGAATGTTGCCCAGCGTCGCTTGCAAGAAGGTGATCTTGTCTTCCTCGGTGATCTCGATCGCGTCCAAGATAGACAAATCCCAATCACAATGCGGGCACCGCTCGTCATCTTCGGAAGCGCCTGTACCAGAGTCCTTCGTCGGCGACTCTCCACCTGATGCGGGAGCTTGCTGCCCCTGAACTTCCTGTACCCGCTGCTCTCGTGTCTGCTCGCGGTCGTCCTCGATGTCCACGATCTTGTCGATCTGCCCCGTAGCAGCGGCCCTGACACCTGGGCTGAGCGTAGGCGATCCTCCTGCCTGCCTCTGCTGTTCCATGGCCTCGGCCTGTTGTCCAACCTCGGCCAGGACCTCCTGAAGTCTAACCCGTTCGTGCTCCGGCAACTGCTCGATCTCCACCGTTTCCGGCATTTCCAGCGGTGGAAGATCCGCAGCGGCTGGCGGCGGCATACTGGGAATGTGGGTGGCGTCTTTCTTCACTCGATCCCGCGCTGCCTGGACATGCTCGGCGAAGTTGGCCGGAATGGGCATACCGTCCTTCCAACCCGCCAATCCCAGCGTCTGCCGCTCCAGTGGAGTCAGACCCTTTGGATCAATGAACACAGGCTGACCGATAGGCAAAGGTGGTTGTCCTTCACCACCGTGTTCAGGAATACCGACTGCTTGCACGGGGGCACCGACTTGCTGGAAAGAGCCACCCCCCGCCTCCGCTTGCTTGAGTTGATCGCCAATTGAGACTGTGGGTTTTCCCAGTCCCAGAGGTTTTTGATCGGCCATGAGTTCATCCTTCAGACAGAGACAACGGGATAGGCGCCATCGGGCGTCACAAGATCGAATCCCTGGTACTCGTTGAAATCTTCATACACTGCCCCGCGATCGGCATCGGTACCTTTCTTCGGGTCGTGCAACACAAGCTCAATCTGCTGCCAGGTGGGTTCTTCGCTCCACTTCTTCTTGCCGGGGTGCGGCATCATTTCTTCGCCCTGATACTTAACCACGGACTCCGTCCACTTCCCGGGAATGTCACCAGTGGCCTCTGCGATCTGCTGCCAGTAAGTCTCGGCGAACTCGAAGTTCGCTGTGTTCATCTGGGCCTCGGTCCGCAGGCTGAAAGCCGATGCGTTCTGGAACGTCTCATTGCCGGGCATCGTGTCTTCCTCGTAGTACCGCTTCTCGATTCCATCCGTAAAGAAATCCGCCATGGCCTCCTGAAATTTCCCCATGCTCTTTCCGACTTCCCCCAGGGCCTTCTTCGTTTTCTTCAATGATTCATCTTTGAGTACGCCGACCAGTCCTTTGAATTTCTCCGATTTCTCCGTACCAATGTGCCCACCGAGCACCGCGATGTCGCCTTTCATCAGCAGACCGTTCTTCGTGATCGCAAGCCCACCATCAAGTTGTAGTGAAGTCTGGATCTGTGCGTTCTGCGCGCTGTAGTTGTTGGCAACATCCTTCGCGCCTTCCACTGGGAAGGTATGAGAGAGCAACAGCTCCATGTGAGAGACGAACGCCCGAGAGACCGTGTTGATGTCGCTCTTGCCCTTGGATGCGTCCAGTGTGATCGGTCCCTCGTCAATCGCGTCGTCGCCGCTGCCGCCACCGGTCCGCAGATAGATCTCGCTGACGGCCGTAATGAACTGGCTGTGCTTCGCTTTGAACACGAAGCCGGAACCAAACAGGTCTTCGCCCTTGTTTCCTGCGACGTCATGTCCAGCACCAGGTGACTTGTTTTCAAACAGCATCCGTCCGCCCGACTGACTGTTGCCAGCCAGGAACTCCATGTTCCTCTCGGCTTTGAATCGAATGTCATGCTGGGTGGTCGTGAAGTCCATCGAGTTCCTGGCCCGCGCGATGAAGTCATCTCCTGCATAGACGTTGACGTTGCGGCCGGGCTGAAGCCAGACGTCACCGGGGCAGCTTATCACGATCGAGCCGCCCACCATACGGATCTCCTCACCGGCACCGCCCCGAAGTACCACGCTTCCCTGCGGCAGCAAAGCCAGGCCGGAAGTGGTTTCGTAGTACGACACATCACCGTAGCGATGATCCACCTTCTGCGTGCGGGCAGTCGGCGGGGTGGTGTAGGTATCGTTCAGCAACGAGCTGAAGCTGGGAGGTGCCTGGATCTGGAAGATGTTGGGGTTCGCCCCGGATTGGTTTTTCAGCTCGAAATCTCGCTTGTGATAATGGAAGGGATGCAGCCCTTTCCACTCGAACAAGTAAGCCAGGAAGTCGGAGAGCGAGGTCGCCTCTTGGAGATGCCCATTCTTTACCGTGGGCGTGGGCGACCCGATCTTGTGACCATCACCTCCTCCGAACAACCCAGCGAAATTGTAACTCCCCTCGTCAGCGTCATCGCCCGCCGGTGCCTCGGGCAATTGTGCCCGCTTCGGGATGGGAATGATGGCCCGCTTGAAAATCGAAATGCTATGAGCGCTCTCCAGACCATAGCTGCCGTCGAGACCGATCTGCTCGCGGAAGACACCAGGTATAATGAGCGAGTTGCTGTACGTGTTGACGCCGCTACTACCGATGGCAGAAGGCAGGGACACGTGCCGCATGAACGCCTGACCCAAGTAGCCCCGGAACTCCTCCAACCGGTAGAAGGGGGCTTGATCGTCTTGCGCCGGTTCCAAGCGGGCATAGGGCTTCGAGTAGTGGACGTCGAGATCGGTCTCGTCACGGATCTGCGTCTGGCCAAACTCGAAAGCCCCCATGGCTTCCCATGGATAACATGTGAAACCGTGAACGTTCAGACCTTCCCCGTTGTCGTCGCGAATCATCAGCTCGCTGATCGCCGAGCGGATGTCGAGATTGTGTCCAGCAAGTCGAGCGAGCCGATCCAGGTAGAAGAACCAGACACCGCACGTCTCGTCGGCTCGCAAATACGCCATGAAGTTGTCGAGGAAAATCCCCAGACCAAGATCGGACATGCGACCCCATTCACCGGAAGCCAAGGCGTCCAGCGGGCGACCGTTGGAAAAGTCGATAACGTCGCCTTCGTTCTCCAGCAGGTCGAATGTTTCCTTGAAGTAAGCCTCGCGCTTGAAGCCCACGTTCGACCCCTGCGAGATCCAGTCCGGGTAGATGAGACCACCATCTTCGACCTTGTCGGGCACGGCTCCCAGGATGATCCCGTACAGCCCTTCCTCGGATACCCAGACGATGACATTGGTATTGGGTGCGTAGGGTGACGTGTCACGGACGCTGAAGGGGGTTGTGGATGCCTCTGACAGCCGACAGCAAGAGACCTCGCCGTCCATGTCATCGAGCAGGACGCGATACCAGTGCGTGTAGGGCTGGACGTAAACGACCTTACCGAAGCCGATCTGCCCGCGTTTGTTGAAGTTGCGGTTGTGCAGATGGTTGGTGAGCTGCGAGTCGTCGCCCAGTTCAACCTGGGTGCGCTGGTCGCCCGGCAGTCCAGCAGTAATCAAGTCATCCAACTCACCAGCCAATACTGACCCGTGCTGGCTGCCAAAGATTCCGCCGTCGTCGTCGTTGCCGAGTAGTTGTTCCCAGAATCCAGACATAAACAGACCATCCCGACCAAAGTAAGTGTGGGCCTCTATGGACCCTGAGATCGTAGCCTGGTCCTCACCACGATCCAAACCAGGGGCGCGGTCTCAAGCGGACCGTGCCCCCATAGACTCAATCAATCGGCTTACCCGAACGGAGCCGACGTGTAGATCATCGAGCTGAACATGAGCCTCAATGACTCATTGATGACCATGTCCGCAGCAGCCACGTTCACCCCCACCGACGTGATGACGCAGAAGTGACACGTGTACTGCACGAACCCCAGGTTGAACGGCGCAACGGCCGCTTGCGGTGTGCCCGCCTCTCCGCAGCCATTGTCGATGGCGAAGTCGAGCGTGTTCGACCTCGCCTGACAGATGTCACCGTACGTCTGGTAAAACGCATCGGCAATCGTGCGGGGACCAACGACGCGGTCGATACCCGCCTCTCCGTTGGTCCGGCCGCCGACGTAGTAGATTGCCGGTCGTCCCACCTCGTACAGCCGCGTGACCTGCTGCTGGTACGTCATCGACAGCCGCTGGATCAGCAGGCCGATGTTCGCACCGATCGGCAGGCCAGCGCTGTTGAGGAGGCGGGGAAAAGTGACGAACCCCTGGTCGGCCGCGAACGACCCACCGAAGAAGTCGGTGTTCCGATTGAAAATGTCTGCCATGACGGCTTTCTCCTAGTGATAAGACCCGGCCTGCCAAAGCCAGAGGTCAGCTAAAGATTGGTCCGGGATTCGATTGGCGACAAAAGAATCCCGGATGGCTATGCAACCAGGTGAAGTTCCAGGTTATTCAGGGCGAACGGCAAGATCAGATCGATCCGAGCAAGAATACGATCCTTGAGGGACGCTGATGCTCGAAGCTCCACGATCGTACCGTCAATCAGTTGGCCTCCAATTCGTTCCACGAAGTTCCGGCCCCGAAGTGTTTGGATACCGGCCAGCATCTCAGCCCGCAGCACGGTCAGCAGGCTGTCCGTGACGTTCGAGATGCCGATGTAAGGCGAAAACAGATCGAGGAAGAAGAAGCTGATGCTGTCCAGGTTCCTCGTGATGATCTCCTCACGCTCGTTGATGTCGTCGTGGTCGGCCGTGGTCTCAGCATGACGGGTGAAGACCTCCCCGCTCTGCAAGTCCTGAGTCACGATCCAGACCCCGTTCCCGCCCATGATGTTGAGCTGGGTCCGGTTGAAAAGGTCCGTGGTCCGCGTCAGATCGTCGAACCCGTTGATCTCCAGGTTCGTCAGGCCCTGATGCGGCACCACACCACTGGACAAGCCAGCCAGTGCGGCACAGAGGTGATAGCCGTCGAACGTCAGTCCGCCAGCTCCCACAGTGTCGGGCCAGACAGCTCGCACGCGGCGGTCGCTGAATCCGTGGGTCTGAGCGATCTCCGTGGCTTGCTCGGTGGCCGTGAGGTTGCGGTGGACCTCGATCTTCTGGGCCACGTTGATGGCCGCCGCATGGCCAGGTGCGACCAGTCGGATCGAGTTCTCGTTGAGGACCGAATCCACAACGAACTCGGTGAAGACCGTGCCTCCGAACCCGTCCGTGGTGAACAGGTAGCGGACGATGTCCCCGGCACGTACCCCGTTCACAACAAAGTCCGCGTTACCGGCGGGCACCTCCAGCAGCGTGAACTGCGTGCCGCTGGTGTTGGGATCATCTTCCAGCGTGGCCAGAGCGACGAGGCCGTCCGTCGTGTCGGTGAGATCCACGATGGTCTTGATATTGATCCCCGACAGGTTGACCCACAACACTCGCCACCGACCGATCTCGGCAGACGATTGGGTATTGACATGAGCCTGGTAATTGTTGAGGACCGTGACGTTTTTCGTCAGCGGGACGAGTCCGTAGACGTCGTCGCGGCCGTCGATCAGATCCAGCACCGTGGTCCAGTCATCGACCACGTCCGGATCGCACACCGACGTGAAGGCCACCGGCGTGCCATTGGAGTTGGCCAGCGCTTTGGAGACGCCCCACTTGAGCGGGTTGTCCGGGTGCAGCGGACCGCTGATCGCATCATCGATCTGTGCGATGTCGAAGATTGAATTCACCGAGTTGCAGAGAGTCTGCTCCCAGTACCGCACGGTGACGAAGATCTCGCCGTAGTTCTGCGAGGACTCCGAGATCACCGGCAACGCTTCGGGAACCCCGTTGAGGGTCCACGTCGCATCCAGAGCAGTGACTCCCGCTTTCATGCAGAGTTCGGTGGCACTCTGGGTCCAGTTGACGATACCGGGCACGTTGACGCGGTTCTCGCTGACCTCAATGTCTTTCTTGATGTAGAGGGTCAGATCGACTTCAGTCACGCCGTTGGCTTGCACCAGATCGTCGAAGTTGTGACCGAGGGCCAGCGTCTGGATGGCCCCGCCAGCCTCGGCGGTGGCCACGACGAAGTACTTGTCGCCCTTGTTGAGTGCTGTCTCGTCGAAGGAGATCGTGACCCCCTTCGTACCCACGGCAACCGCAGTGGCGGCAGCGGGCACAACTGTCGGGCCGCTGGCATCCACACCGATGTCGGTGGTGACGGTGATCTCGGGGCTGTCGGCGTACAGGCCACCCTTGGTGACCTCGACAATGTACGTCACGTCGTCCGTGCCGGTGTAGACACCAGCGGACGTGGGAAGAGGAGCCGTGAAGGCCATACCGCACGTGACCTGCCACACCTGCCCCGGGATGAAGTCGATGTCCGAGACCATGTTGTTATCGGACGACAGCGAGCACCCAACGGTGTCTTCGTCGTCGAACGTAACCGTCAGGCCACGGGTACCGATCGTGGTCGGCGAACCGAACGCGGCCGGGGTGATATCGGCGGCGACGTCGTCGTTGCCGGACGCTGAGGTGATACGGAGTTTCGCCGTGGTGGCGTCGTTGCCCGCCGAGCCCTCGATCACGGTGATCGTGTAGGTCTCGTTGACGTCGCCGTCTTCCAGACCGTCATAGCTGGACTGGTCGATGGAGATGGGATCGATACAGTTCCGGACCGAAGCCAGGCCGGTATAGGTGTCAGTGGCTGCGGGTGCCGACTGGGTCACCGTGTTGTCGGTATCGGACGTGGCCGCTGCCACGATCGCCGCAATGACTTCCGCGACGAAGCCCGCCACGTAGGTCCACAATGTGAACGTCGTCGGGCCAATCACGGTGCGAACTTTGACGATGTCGCCAACGGTAACGTCGCGGTCTTGAAACTGCGCGTCTCGCGGGAACGTAACCCCGTTGGCCTTGAACGACGTGGCAGACGACCGCACGTGGTTGGTCTCGCCAGCCACGGTGCTGACGGTATCACCGGCGCCGATGAAGTCCTCGAAGTAACGTAGCAACGCGTCGCCGATGAAGACCTGCGTGTAGCTCTGATCGATGAGCGCTCCAGCGGGCCGGTTCGGCCAGATGTCGCACTCTTCGAGCGTGGGATTGTAGAAGCCGAGATTGCCGTCCTCTTTCTCTGTGGCTTCACTCTCGCGGATCAGGAATGCGTGTCCGCCGGAGATGTGTGCCGGGAGCGGTCGGATGTCGGCTTGAGGGACGAGCTGCAAGTCCTGGAACACCAGAACCTGAGGGACAACATAAGTGGCCATCGAGGGCCTCCTTGCCTATTGGGTGAGGTGTCGGGTCAACAATCTGCAATGAGAGAGAACCGGACGCTGCGAAGTATTGGGACTTCCTGACGGATGACCCAGTGATCTTCCCAAACGTATCCGACCGTTACCGGGACGACGAAGTTCTCCGTCGCCTCCTCCAGCTCTGCAATTGCTCCCACTTCCGTGACTTGTAATCGATGGAGTAGGGCTGTCTTCCGAATCAACGGATGAAAATGGTGCAGCTCTCTGTACACCTCTGTTCCAAGCAATTCAGCTTGGGCTCCTGATCCCCCCAGGCAGAAGAGTGTATGGCTACCAACCCAGAAGGTCGCATAGTGGCCATGACCCTGTGGATCTGCCGGAGATCCGTTTAACCTATCCCCGATCCCGATGCGACGGTTTCGGAAGGCGTTCCTCTTGACGATTACCGCTGGCCTCTTCTCCGTAAGTTCTGGTCGCCAACGATGAATCGACTCGATCAGTATAGAAGTTTCCTCTCCCTCTTGCCAGAGCAAATGCGCAAGTTCCGGGGTCTCGATGTATTCCTTCTTGGCGAAGTGCCGAATCAGAATCTCCTTGAACAGCCCTGTCAGAATCAGCGGACGTGGCAAAAGCGAGCATAAACTGCTGATTCCAGCGGGAATGATCTGCGGTTGCCCGACCGTATCATCCGGGGCGGTGCCGGTTGGAGCTGCTTGTACCATGATGGGTCTCCTTACCCGATTCCGAGCGAATCAGGATCAACATGCCAGCTTTTCATACTGATCACGGGCATTCCGATTGTCTTACGGACCGGTGATTTCTGCTGGATCGCGCTGTTCTGGACGTCAGGCTTGTCTTCGATTCGCTTCTCGCCCGGGAGCGGCAGGTCAAACACATCCATCAGATCAGGCTGCACCCGCTCGCTGGTGAGCGGTGCCTTGGACCGAGGCTCGGGGGGTTCCCGAGCCACGAGCGGTGGCATCTTTGACAGTTGTGATCGTGGGATGTGTGGGATGTCTAACTCGCGGGCAGTAACTCTGCGGGAACTTGGGCGTCAATTTCAAAAGAATAGACGGGGTCGGTGAACGGAGCGAAACGAAACTCTGCGTCAACAGCGATCGGGATGCCTCGCAGCTCCGCTGCTGACTGGATGGCGTGGATGTACCAGCGGTAGTCGTTCTTCTTATCCACCCAGACGTCGTTCTCGAAGATCTGCGGGACCGCCAGGATTCGGGCTTTCACGCGGATCTTGTCGTCAACCGTGCCTCGATTCTCGCCGCCGTCCAGCTCGTTGTGGGAGACCTTCCGACCCAGTGCCGCGTAGATACAAGGGATCGGGGCGAAGTAGCCACCGACGAATCCGGAGCCAAAACAGTTCGGGCACTGCGGATTGGTTACTTCGCCGGTGAGAAAGTCCACGCAGTCCTGATCACACCTCTGCCCGAACAGCCGCCGCTTCAGCAGGAAGCCCTCGGTACCGTTTGACTTCCTCAAGTAGAGCTGCTGGGCTCGCATGATCTCCATAAAGACGCGGCGGTCCTGGAAGTCCAGGATGCCCAGCACATCGACGGGACGGGAGAAGTACGTGGCCGTCGCTGTCCGGAGACAAACGCGGTAATGTGCCCAGCCAGTCTTACCGTAGAGACGAACCTCGTCGTCCACCAGGAATGACACGTCGAAGACCGCCGTACCCACGATGGTCCAATCGTCAGAGTCGTTGCTGCCGGTACGGCCGAACTGAAGCTGGAACTCGTAGGGACCGGGGTCGGTGAAGGCCGGGTGCAGCTCGAACTCTACCAGGGAGCCTCTCTTGATCGTCGGCGTCACGCGCACGTTCGCGAAGATCTGGTCGCAGTTGAAGAAGCACTGGTCACCCCCGACAATCGTCGGTTTGACGATCGCCCCAATGTCTGTGCCGGTGATCTCTGGAGCTTCACACGTCTGACCCGGCCCGGGTACTGGCGAGGCGGGTGTAGCAAGATCAACTGGCGTACCGATGACAGGCATGAATCAAAACGTATTGTGGTAAGGGGAACCCAGCGTGCGAGACGCCAGGCCGATGTTGATTTCGAGCTTCTTCTTGTCGATGAAGTCCTTCCACTCCAGGCGGTAGGATTCTGCCAAAGCCAGGTACTCCTGGTACTTGTCCTTGAGATTGCCCTGGAGCCCACCGTGATTGAGCTTCAGGTTGTTCCGCATGTAGTGATGAGCTGCAATCCTCAGCAGCTCACCCACGGCCGCTTGTCGCCAGTTAAACCGGTAAGGAAAAGTCCGGCAGGTAAACTGGGCTACTGGCGGCGGTTCCTCGTTCCACTGCCGCACAGGATAGACGAGGGCATTAACCACCTCGGCCGTGTCGAATTCCACATCATCGAGCAGATCGTTCTCCAGTGCCGAATCCCGCAGATGGATTCGGATGTCCGAGAAGGTCGGCGGCCCATTCCGCTGTGTCGTGTCTCCAAACAGACCCGTCTCCACGGTCAGCATCCCATTGTCGATGAAAAGCGGGGCCAAGTTGGCAGCATCCACGACGGCCATGTCCATGATGTAGATGCCCGCCAGGTTGAAGATCTCCTTCGGCAACGTGAAGCGGATCGTACCTGTCTTGGCGTCGGCCACTGTGCCAGTGACTTCATAGATCGCCCCTGTACCGTCGCAGTCACCAATACGGACCTTGATCAAGGGGTCGTCAGCTACCGCTGACACTGACGTAGAAATAGAGGTTTCAGAGGGGAAGCACAGGGAGAGATCTGCGGTCTTGCCGTCAGGATGTCGCAGACCCCATTCCACGGTGGCGCAGACACCTTTCTGAATGAGAACGTGACGAATCTTCGACAACAGAGGGCAGCCCTCGTGGCAGGATTGCTCCGGAGTCCAGACCCGAAGATCATCGCAAACGGCATCAGATCGCAGTGGTGGACCTGTATCCGGTACTGGTTCTAGGATTACTGCCATCAGGTCACGCTCAGTGTTTTGACTGTTGTCAGGAAACGCCCAGGCTGGGAGAACACCAGCGTGTAGCTCCCGGCGGACAACGAGAACGGTGAAATCCAGCGACCATTGATGTCGGTCTTCGTCTGTCCTCGGATCGCTTCGGCCTGCCGAGACCCGGCGTTGTATTCGGCGGACAGGTAGGCTTTGACATCCGCATCCCGAATGCCCTCACCCGCAGGTGTTGTAACCCGCATGTCGTCGGCCTTCGGGTAGTTGTGATCGACAATAATATCCCCGCCGCCCAAGATTTCGCTGCGAAGTATGGGCGTGTTGTCCCGCAGTGTGGAGATGGCATTCACCGATGTGTCGCCAACAGTGCCCTTGGCCCTGATGGAAATCACATCACCTGTCTCGATCGGGATCGCCCGCGAGACCATGATTGCCCTGTTTTCACCCGAGGGAACATCGACAATGCTGGCAGGTGCAATGAAGGCACCGTCGATGAAGAACGACAGTGCGTACGGCGCCCCACCGACAATCGGTTTATCCGTATCACCGAGATCTACGCGGCTAATCACCTCGATCGGGTTGATGCCGGTGTATGTGAACGACAGCAGCTCGATTTCGGTTGTGATGTCAATGTTGCTTTTGATCGATCTCGCAAGTTCCATCTTGCCTCCAGAATCAGGAGTTCCGCAGCTTATTCAAAAGCACAGTTACCGTAACAGGATCAGCGGATGAGAGCCAGACGAGGTTCAGGCCACGATCAATGCTGCCAGATCTGGCCCGAACGCCCTGGTCTTGAAATAAAGCAGGGTGTAGTTGCCGGACTCAAGCACAATCTGCTTTCGCCATCGACCGTTTGCATTCGTGGTCGTGGTACCGATCACAAATTCATTCGTTCTCTTGCCCGCATTATAGTCCGCCGTGAAGTAGGCGAGAATAGTAGCGTCCGAGATTCCCGCCCCTTGAGCAGTATGATAGGCGTACTTGTCCTTGCCCCCGAAGTTGTGATCGACCGGCGTGGCTGTGGAGCTGCCAGCGCCAATCGCATCCTCGATGTCATTGATAATGTCGTCGAACTCGGTATCTCTGATCGGCGTGGCGTCCATCAGGACGGTAACCGAGGACACCGTCAGGTCCGTGGGCTGACCCAGGATGGTGATCGTGAACAGGTCACCTCCCTCCAGGCTGACGTGCCGCGACTGCATAACAGCCGTGGTCTGGCCCGTAGCGATGGTGATGCTCGACGGTGGGACGACCTGGATGCCATCGACCTTGGCCGTGATGACGTAGAGCCCACCACCGGCGATCCCGGTCAGGCTGACTCGCGGCAATACAATCACCGACTTCGCCGAGACTGGGTGCAGGTAGGTCAGCACCGTGTTCTCGGAGGAGATGTTGATCGACGGGATTGTTTCTTTCTTGAGGACACCCATTACTGCCACATCTCTCCAAAGAGACCGTCAAGTTCAACGAACAAACCACCGGCGAGAACTCCCCCACCGAACCAACCGTACGTCGAAATGCTAACCAGGACGTCGGCGTCAGAGCCGAACCAACCGTATGTCGAGATGGATTCGAGTAGGGCGCTCACGGTATTGGCACTCTCTCGTCTGTTGTCTTCTGGAACTTGTAAAGGATCGTGGTCCCGTCCTGCTCGTAGACCTCGAAGATTTTCGAGCCAATGGGGTTCTCTTTTATTCTTCCGTTGGCCATCGCCAACAGAATCACAATGACGTCTTTGTACGCGACGTTATCATAAAGCTCCGCACCCAGAGCCGCGACTACGTTTGCCGGGTTGCTCAACAGCAACTCGTCCACGGACCCGGTAGCCGGGACACCACCCGAGGGAGCCAGCTTCTGGGCGTCGCGAATCTGTTGCTGCGACGGAGTGAGCCCGGCAGCCGCGACCTGAGCGGCAGATGTGTCCTTCTCGACGACAACCTGGGTTGCAAACGTCGGGAAGATGGCATCGATCGGAGTCACGCCGTCTGTGTCAACGGCGACCACGTTGCCGCTGCCTACGCTCTTCTGAATGACATTGAAGATCGCGTAGTTGTCTCCGATCGTCCAGTCGTTAGCAATGCCCGCCTGAAGAATGCGGTGATCAAGCTGGTTCTCGCTATTGACCCTCAGCACCTCGGTCACAGAGCGATCATCGAAGTTGATGATCACGGCACCCCGCTTCACACCATTCGCCTGGAACGCGGCTGACAGATCCGTCAGCGATGTGCCCGTGGCGTCAACAGACGTTGCCGTGCCTATTTGGGCCGTAGTGTAGTTGCCCTCGAACGCCAGTTGCCCGTTCTGAAGTACCGCCGTGATCCCTGTGTTAAGGGTGGAACTCAGAACCGCCTTCCCTTGCGAGTCAAGCAGGAAAGGCTCGTCCATGTTGTCCAGCGAGTCGTCAGGATCACCTGCGGGCAACGTGTTCGAGTTTAGCGTGTCGTGTAGATCCTGGATGATCAGATCATCGCTGCCACCGGCCCCAGGCTCCGCAACCTCGACGATTCGCGGCGACTCGGCACGGTCCACCGTGATGTAGGCACGCTCTGTCATGGTAAATCACGATCATGGCAGGTCAACAATTGGGTCTGGAGTCTGCACGACACCACCATTACCTCCGGAGGACGTAAAGTTTGTCGTCGAGCGGAACGGCTTGAACCCTTTGAGCCGTGCTTTGAAAACGATGGGAATGTCCGAGACGTACTGCATCGTGTTGTTGACCGAAGCACCCGATGCCTGCTCCTCAATGAACACGACGTGGACATTGTCGTCAAGCGTCAGATCGTTACTCGCCTCGCCAGCCGTAGTCAGGAACGAACCGATCGTTCCAGTGAGAGTGAAGATGTTTGTGACCCGGTCCACCGACGAATAGACCATCCGGATGTAGTTGCCCGAATTGTTCGAGCCGGATGGAGAAAGTATGCGCAGCACCCCACTGTCCGGGACGTCCGCAGGCAACGGCCCAACGGACCGGGTGTTGGCACCCACCAGGACTGTGCTGTCACCCGCCTGGTTGTTGCCGCCACCGATCGTGCCGACATCGAATTCGTTCCGCAGGATCGCCGTATTGCCGACACCCGTGGAGCGATAGGCCGAGACACGCCAGAGGTTCGCCACACCGGAGACGATGAGCGACTGAAGGTTCGGCGGGTTGCGGAGCACACCGTTGTCGTCCACGACGCTGAAGGACCGAATGTCCGCAGCGGCGATGTTCGCGGTGTCCAGGAACCAGCCCTGGGCGAAGGCCATCGAGCCGGTGAACGTACCGATCGGAGCACCAGGCTTGACTTCCGCATAGGCGTCCTTGAGTCGGCGGAACAAATTGCCCACCGTACCGGTGTCTGTTGTACCCGGACCTTCGATGAAGAGAGTCTCTTCTTCGTGCCGATTGACGTACTTGGAGTACTGGTAGACGTTCTGAATCGTTTCGGCACCGGTGCCTGCGATGTCGCCGCCGACTGATCCTGAGTAAGGCTGCTCACCATCCCCGTTGTTGAGGTCGGCCTGGAACGTAGTTGCGGTTGTGTCATAGGTAGGCGTGGTGCCCGAATCCCACGAAGCGCTGGAAACGTCGCCCGTGATGTCGTTGTCGCCCGAGAAAACCGTCCCGTTGTTCTTTTCAAGCACGAGTGTGTCGTCGGCGGAAACATGCACGAAGAAACCGGTGGCTCCCGTCACAGCCTGCGTTACACCCTCGCCAGTCTCGAACGTACCTGTGACGCCGCCACTACCGCCGCCGACCGTGATGTCCAGGTCAATGACGTTGTGCCGAATGTCCGTGGCGAACCCGGCCACCACGTCGTTCGTAGCATCAAAGCCGCCTGTCTCGTCCACGGTGAAGGCCTTGCCAGACACACGGGATACAAGAATCTCGTCGTCAGCAAACTGACTGCCCGATTTGAGAACGTACTCCACAGTACCCGTGGCCCCGCCACCACCCGTCTGCGCGACAACCAGACCCACCTTCTGTGAGTTGGAATCGGATGGCGTGGTGATCTCGAACTCTTCACCCACCACCAACGTCTGGCCACCGCCACCGTCCCAAGCGAACTGGTGAGTGCCTTGCGGGTTGCGGTCAGAAGCGGTGTCGTCGGCAGTACCGAGGGCGACCGTGTTGACGCCACCGGCCGAGCCGTTCACTTCCGTGGTATCGTACGTGCTGGTGTAGTACTCGCGATTGAACACGGCGTAGAAGCCACCCTGCGACGGGTCGCCGCCTGGAATCAACTGACCCAGACCAGGCGTGGCCGGGTCGATGTACCGAGTGTCCTGCCGCGTCTTCACACGAACGAGCACGTCGATGTTGCCTTCCAACCACCAAGGATCGATCTTCGCGCCATCCTGCTCGACGTAGAGCTGTGGCTGACGGAAGGTCTGTGTGGTGTCAATGAGGAAGCCCGTGGCCGTGATCTTATTCTGGGCACCCACCGTCTGCGGATTGGCCCACACTTCGGCACCCGTCGTATCGGTGAGACCACCTTGACGGAGAAAGCGCTCGGAACCGACCGTGCTGTTGCCTTGTATTCGCCAACCGAAAACCAGCGAGTAGGCACCGCCCTTGACAGCCGCGTCCAACGCTTCGTCGTCGTCCATCTGGAGCAGCTCGTCAAACGTGTCCTGGGACAACGTGTAAAGGCTGTTGAACTTGCGAACGATGTTCAGCGAGTCGCCTGCGTCGTAGATGCCGCCCTGGGCAACGCCGCCGCCAGTCACGGTCGGCCGCTGCTCGGTGCGAATGCCATCCGGCAGGTTGATTGTGGCCAGGTTGAGGATGGTGTTGGCGCCGTTGGCCTCGGCGATCTTGACACCACCGACGTTCAGATCCTCGGTGGTGACCCACGTACCGGATTCGTCGGCAAAGATCAGCGTGGTGCTCGCCGTGTCGTCCAGGATGACACGGCCGGTAGCCCCGGAGGTACCGCCAACCACGACGTCACCAACGGAGAAGACCTGCCCGGCCACCTGGTTCTGGTAGATCAGAGCCTGGTCGGCGCGCAGGGTGTTGTTGTTTACAAACGCACCGCCCGTGGAATCGTAGTTCACGATCCGCACCGAACCGGTAGCCAGCACTCCGGCGACCTGTTCGACCAGGCCGATTGCACCGGTCGAGGCGTCTTCGACGATGGCTTGCTCGGGAATCGCGATAGCACCCGCGTCGTAATGGATGATGACAGAGTCGTTCTCTTGGGTCGTGCCCGGAACGGCGAGCGTACCAGCGACGAGGGCCGTATCGATCACGGCATCGTTGTCGGTTCCCACACCGTCCGCGTCGGCGACATCCGCTACTCCGCCAGAGATGTCGAGCTGGTCGTCGTTCGTGAAGGCGGTGTAACTGTCACCGTACATGGTGCCGCCACCGACCCCGTCCACGTTGTACTCGATGGCCTTGACGTCCATCGTACCACTCGCCTGGTCAACGACCGTGTCGCCCACCCTGAAGCCACCGTTACTCGCGGTCACGGCGTCGAAGTCCGCCTGCGACATCAGCGAGATGGGTTCGTTGTCGATGAAGAGGCCCGCGACGTTGGTAAGCGTGTACGTCCCCGAGGCGGCGGAGCCGGTGACCGCGATCACCTTGCCGATCGCGCCAGACGTATCCCCTCGAATGTATTCGCCCACCGATGCTTGACCGGCGGTGCCGCCGTCGTAGCTCAGAACACCATCGACGTGCTGAAGGACCTGGTTCGGGTAATCAAAGTCCCAGTCGTCGGAAATAGGCATCTGGAATCCCTTCCTCATTCAAAGAACGCGATGTCAGGACCTGTTTTACACGCAACCGGGGTAGCGCATCAAGACCAGTTGGGATTATGGCAGGTCCACAATGCTGTCTGTCAGCATCGTAGCCGTCACCGTGAGTCCGTCACCTGTAATGGTACCCGTTGTTCGGAATGGTTTGAAGCCCTTGAGCCGAACTTTGATCAATACGGCCTGGGGCGTCGATCCGCTGAACGAATCGGTATGCTCTCCTGTGCCGTCAGCTGAGCCCTCGGAGATCAGTGTTCCGGCCGGATCTTCCTCGATTCGCACCCTGGCCCCAGAGACCCCGTTACCGTCAGAATCATTAACCTGCACGGTCAGCGTGACGGATTGAATGACGTTGACCGTGCCGGTGTAACCCGCCGCTCGTTCGTAAGAAAACGTTCCCACACCGTTGGTCACGTTGATGTCAACATCACCGTCCAGGGCGTTATCGACAATGAATACGGTGTTGCCGGTGGTGCCATCATCGACAGTTTCGTACCCGGATACCGTGTATCCGAAGATGGCGAACGTGGACAGCGATGCGGTGTTCAGACTGATCTCGATGGCATGCCCCGTGCCGTCCGAGTTGAACGTGAAGTTGTCCTGGTTGTCCTCGTCGCCAGCCGTGTCCCAGAGAATAGCCCCGAGCGGGTCGGTCGTGCCGTTGAACGTGCAGCCGTTCATGTCCAGGTTGTTCAGGACTGCCTGAGCGCAGTTATTGAAAACCGTGTCGTTGCAGAACTTATCGACATCTTGGGCAGGCATCGTGATCACACCAAAGTCTGTGAACACGCAACCGACCAGTTGCACTTTGTCGAAGTCGGCATCCGAGAAGTCGAACTCGGCAGGGGTTCCGGTATTGATCATCGACACCCGGGTGAGGATGAAGGTGTTCGTTCCGGTTTCGTTCCCGATCAACCGCATCGGGAAGTGAGAGACTCCAACAGAGTGGCCACCACCGTTGTCACCCAGGAAGTACCACTGCTCGTCAGTGCCTGCGAAGCCGGTTGTTGCCGTGCCTGAGTCGCCCCACTCTGTCGGGCCGAAGATGTAGTACGCCGACCCGATCGGGTTTGAGAACAAGCCAGCGCCGACCGCTTCGTCGTCACCAACGAGGTCGGTCATCGTCTCCGGGGAGCCCTCAGTGCCGCCCGCAATCGTCGCGGCATAACCTGTTGTTGCTGACACTGAATTAGGGATGATGTAGATGCCATCGAACCAGGCATTCGGGATCGTGCCCTGGCCCTTCGCCAAGTGAATTGATCCGTAGCCAACCTGGAGAATCGCTGTCTGGTCGAGGTTCGCTTCGAGGCCGTTGTAGGTGAAGAAATCGACATCGTCCGTACCTGGCGCGGCCACGATCACAGAGACATCCAGCTTGTAGCAGGCGTACTTCTTCGCATAGGGCAAGCCACCCACGTCCACACCAGCGACGGCGTACCCGATGTCGTCACCACCGGCTCCGTCAAGACCGTCGTTCAAGCAGATCAACCCACCCAGGTTGGCGAACGTGTCAGCCAGATTGTCCTTGATCATTATGTAGACGGTCGAGTCGGACAGATCTTCGCTGATCAGCGTGCCGCTTAGATCGTCTTCGTAAAGTAGGTGCTCCTGTGCGTTCGTAACCTGAAACTGCAACGCAGTGCCACCCTCGATAACCAGCCCGGCCTCAGTTGTGTTGGAGTCCGGCTGCGCGTCGCTGTCACCCGACACTTCAGCGTTGTTGTTGCTGTCCTGCAACTGCGTTCGGTTGTCAGCAAGGCTCATTGTCCCACCCAGTATGCGAGGGCAATTGCAGCGGCGTTGATACCGTAAAGCTGTGTGCGTTGCGGGGTGTTAATCACCAGTGTCACGTCCCCTGGTTCGAGCTGTGCTGTGTTGCCACAGGCCGTATTACCCAGAACAAGGGTCAGATCTTCCGCCTTGTTGGTCATCGCGAGCAAGGATACGGGGTGGATGCCATTCGGTTCCAGGAAGAACCGTTGCCCGCCGCAGCTGGCCAGAGCCTTCTCCATCGTCTCGTACTGAGCGATAGGGAAGCCCTTCGCCTCCTCAAGCACCGGAACGAACACGAGTCGTTTGACCCTGAACGCACCGCGCAGCTGTCGCCACAGCTGCCACTCAATGTCGGCGGGCATCTGCGACGTCTCCCAGCGGGAGCAGATCGTGATCATGGTTTACTGGCCTCCAACCCAATCGTGGGTTCGATGAGTTCGTCTGAAGGACCAGCGGTGCTGTCGATCCGGTAGATGGGACCGGTCGTGTTGGGATCAACGGGCCAGGTCACGTAGCACCTGGCGGTCGGTGGCAGAGCGACCCGGCCGCCGCATTTGCGGTTCGCCTCGACCGCATTGAACGCCACGACCGTCTCGATGTGCGTGGTCACGTTGGGATCTTCGGGGTCTCCGTTGTAGACCTCGACATCCCACAGCCGCCTGAGTTCTCGCCGCTTGTAAAACACGGTGCTATCTCACTCGAAAATACCCGCCGCAAAAACGGCAGGACCAAAAACAGGCAGGTCGTAAATCCCGCCACGGAATTCATCTTGCAGCTGTGTGATTGCCAATGCCAGATCAACTTCTGTGGCAATACCCACTAATCTTCGTCGTGACAAGGTCAGTGCTTGATCGATTTCTCTGACAAGCCCGAGCACTGCTTGGACTCCAGTAATGGGCAGGGCTACATCGGTCTCGGTGACCAATCCCACCGCTTTGGCCTTGGCTGTGACGAGCGTTCGTGCAACGTCTATTTCAGTGACCAATCCCACCGCTTTGGTTTTGGCTGTGACGAGCGTTCGTGCAACGTCTATTTCGGTGGCCAGCCCGATCTCTTTGGTTTTGGCCGTGACGAGCGCTTGTGCAACATTCGTCTCGGTGGTCAGCCCGATTCCTTTGGCTTTGACTGCAACGATCGCCTGTGCGGTGTTCGTTTCAGTGACCAATCCTATCTCTTTGGTTTTGACTGCAACGATCGCTTGTGCGGTGTTCGTTTCAGTGACCAATCCGATCTCTTTTGTACCGCTACCCGTAATTGTCAGTGCTAGCGCGGTTGATGTTGCTAAGCCGATCAGTTTGGATTTGAGGCGACTGAACGTTAAAGCCAGGCCAGTCTCAGTGACCAGTCCGATCTCTCTGGCTTTGCCCACGACCAGGAGAAGGGGAGCATCGATCTCAGCAACTAACCCGATTCTTTTGGCTAGAGAAAGAGAAGTATCGGTCTCAGCAACCAACCCGATCTCTTTGGCTTTACCTGTAGTCAGGGAGAGCGGAGCATCTGTTTCTGAAACCAGTCCAATCTCTTTGGCTTTGCCCGTGGTCAGGGAGAGCGGAGCATCAACCTCGGCGACTAACCCGATCTCTTTGGCTTTGCCCACGACCAGGGGGAGGGGAACATCGACCTCGGCGACTAACCCGATTCTTTTGGCCAGGGAAAGAGAAGTATCAGTCTCAGCGACCAGCCCGATCTCTTTGGCTTTGCCTGTGGTCAAAGAGAGCGCTGCATCCGTTTCTGAAACCAGTCCAATCTCTTTGGCTTTACCCGTGGTCAAGGAGAGCGGAGCATCGACCTCAGCGACCAACCCGATTTCTTTGGCTTTGCCTGTGGTCAAGGAGAGTGACGCGTCTACCTCGGTGACCAGTCCGATTTCTTTGGCTTTACCTGTAGTCAGGGAAAGCGCGGCATCCGTTTCTGAAACCAGTCCAATCTCTTTGGCTTTGCCCGTGGTCAGGGAGAGCGGAGCATCAACCTCGGCGACTAACCCGATTCTTTTGATTAGGGGGAGTGAAACATCGACCTCAGTGACCAGTCCGATTTCTTTGGCTTTACCTGTAGTCAAGGAGAGCGGAGCATCGACCTCAGTGACCAGTCCAATCTCTTTGGCTTTGCCTGTGGTCAGGGAGAGCGGAGCATCGATCTCAGCAACTAACCCGATTCTTTTGGCCAGGGAAAGAGAAGTATCGATCTCGGTGACCAAGCCGATGGCTACTGTACTACCTGCCGCATCCCCGTCCCACCATTCACCAAACAGCGACAAAACCGTATCGCCGGTTTCACTAGCTTCGATCCACTGATGGAAAAGGTAGAGCGTGGTCATGATGGTAAAATCAAGGTCGTGTCTCGAAGTGTTTGACCTTCACTGGCAGTTGCGTCAAGATTGTAATCGTCATTCCCAGCATCAACGAACGGATCGACCGATCCCAATTCAATGTCATTATCTCCAAGAGCGATTCCGGTAATACTACCGCTGGTATTATTTGCAAACGCGTTCCAATCGTTTTGAATTGCATCATCTGGAGGTGAATGGTCCACCTGAATTCCGTGCTGACCACTATTGACGATGATATTTCGTTCGATGACAGCTCCGTTCGATCCCGACCCGTTGATCCCGACCCCGTCTGTTCCCGAATTATAGATCACGTTACCGGTGATAATTGCACCACCAGACACATCTTTGATCTCAATCCCACGGGCATTAGCGTCCGCAATGATATTATCCTTAATGACTATACTATAATTATCATCGATATGAATTGCGTTGTTGCTCGTTGACCCTGCTGCCATAGCCTTGAAGTGATTTCGTAAAATCTTTACCCCGCTACGACCTTGAACTGAACCCAGAAACACACCACCCACATCATGAACATAGCAATCCTCCATAGTAAATTTGACATCGGCACCATTCAAGTTGCGCCTGATACAGTGACCCTTTTGTGTAGACGATTCTTGAGTGATCTCACAATCTTTGAAATGAACACCAATCATTGCATTACCAATGGTAGACCCGAACATTCCCTGTACGTTCGATTGGTTGTTTGTCTGATCAAATTTCAGATGCTCGAAGCGTATAAAGGTTCCAGGAATTGACAAACAGAGATTACCCGTACCGGAAGGTTCAAAGGCAATCGTAGGACGTGTACTGGAACTACTATTGAAAACAATTTTCCCAGTAGTTTCATCCCCATCACAAGAAATTGAAGGTCTTGTAGTGATAAGGTAGTTCGTTCCCGTTTCTTCGATATCAATTTCCCAACCCGGCAAGGGATCAGCATATATAGCGGCAGAACCTTCCAAGGTAGACCTCTTGCCACCAATACCCCAATTGCGACTGCCTTCGGTTTGTGAGTAGGCCACGTCAACTGTTACCGTGTCCGCTCCGTCATCTACACTGGCGATGACCGAGAACTGAACACCCGCCGTTGAATCCACCCACATCATGTCTCCTGCACTGACACCACTCAGATCAGGAGTATCGGCAGTGAGATCAACAGTTGTCGTTCCATCAGTAGATGCTCCTGTTCCAGAAACGGCAGTAGCTGGACCAAGACCACTGGCAGCAGAATTACTGCCGCCAGTGACGTTGTTGAAGACGATTGGTCCAGAGGGTGCGGTCATTAGCTAGGACTACCGTTCACCTCAATTTTCAGGAGAATGTTCAACTTGAGATTGGCATTCGCTTCAAGGTCAGCGACCATTGTCTCAATGTGGGTCCTGAGATCGTTGATATCTTCGCCGGTGATTGGTCCTCTTCCATCTTCTGCCGAACCATCCACGACAATTTCAACAGCGTCATTCGGTATGACCGCCCCCAGATCATTCGCGTCCCACTCAGTGAGGAATGCTTTTGCCTGCCAGTAGTAGGCGGCTGCCTTGTCCGAGACGGTACGAACTTCTTCGTTTGCGAATCTGACTGCCTGCGGGTTTGTGATTGCCATTGTTCTTCCTCGTTAAGATGTCCAAAAACGGGCAGACGTACATGGTGGTCGATGCCTTTGCGAGCATCACGCGGGCACGGATCGTCGAGCCGTGCCAGTCGCTTCAGGACAAACCGCGACCCTGTCGGAGCGTCACGTCCACAAACGGGAACGTCTGGAAAGTACCCAGAAATTACACAGAAGAACCCCAGTTACTCACTGGCGCTAAAGAATCCTTGCGTGGGCAGTTGCGCAGTGATGTCACTCCCGTCCGGCGTGATCACGAAATCGTGCAGCGTCATGGGGATAATGTTGGCATCAGTACCACCGGTGCTGTCGGAGTCGTAGGAAACCACCAGATCCCCGATGGCCCCTGTGCCATCATTGGCGACAGCGGTCCAGGTCACGTCCGGGAAATCGATGTCCGTCTTGTCGCCGGTGTCATCGACGATGACGGTGATACCCCCGGTCTGGTCCAGCACTCTACGATCACCGGTATACCCGGTATTCGTGGCCTCGTTTGTGGCACCGGAGACCAGGGCAGCGTAATCGTCTTTGTCTCTGAGCACGGCATCTGTCTCAATGCCACTGGCCGCCAGCAGGGACACTTCGAGGACTGCATTGGTGGGGTCGTTTGCATTGACTCGTGCGGCCCACTCAGCAGCCTTGCCGAGCGCTTGATTGAAAATAATATCAGCCATGGTGCTGTTTCACCTCCCTGTGTTTGAAGAATCAACCCCGGCTGACCAGTTCTGCTTCAAAGAACCAGTCAACACGGACCGCATTGCCATCCGGGTACTTCCCTGGCTGATGGGTCACCTTGTAGCGCGTGGGACCTTCCAGGTCTTTGACGATGATGAAGTCGGCGTTGAAGAAGACATGATCCCCTTGTCCCGCAGGCGGAGCCCCTTTGGCTCGCGTGACACGATCCCCTTCGGTATCGATCCAGCCTTCGCGTTTGCCCCGGGAAACCGTGGACATGGGAATGATCGCCAGTTCCGGAGGGGGTAACTGGAACATCAGTCCGGCAAACGGCCATGGGCCGCCGCCAGGGTTCACAAGGCGAGTGTCGCGGGTTTCATGGTCATACACCTCGACGCCCGCGCTCTTGTCTGCGAGTTTGCGGAGGTGGAACCCTCTACGAGTCGGCGATGGTGCAGCGAGAACAGAGTCAGGCATTGATCCAATCCTTTTGTCGAAGACCACGGACGTCCTTTTCTGGCGACCGGCAACCGGCCTTTAGTTTACTCGGAAATCTCGACCCGAATCAAGGCCAGTAGCTCAGATCTCAACCAGACCAGGTTGTCTCTGGCCCTTCAACGCGCAGAGGTCGGCATAAGTGTACTTGAAGCGAGCCTTCTCGTGCGTCTTGTCCGGGAATGAGTCGAAACACCGGACTCGCTGGAAGCGACACTTGACACTGGAGCCTACGTGTCTGGAATACTCGCGATCGCAGTAGTACACGAACACGAACGGGTTCCAGTAGGATTTGTGGTGCGGAGCAAAGGCCCCGTCCCCTGACGTCGAAGGTACTGCGGCGCACAGCCAGCCGCCCGGCACCAGTATCCGATACAGCTCGTTCATAATGTCGGTCTGGTGTTCCTGCGGGATGAGTTGCAGGAAATCGTAGCAGCGAATGCAGCCAATCTTCGACGTACCAATTTCGATCCTCGGCTTGCCGTCGTCTCCCCACTTCAGCTGGGTCTTCATTCTGGCTTTTATGTCCAGATAACCATGAGAATGGCGACGGCACCACTCGTCGATCAACTTGTGCAGGTAATTGTCGCGGTTCCGTCCCTGCTGCACTTGAATCGCAGCGTTGTAGGCCTTCACCGTGTTGCCGGGGTGATTGCGATAGAGGTAGCCGCAGGACTCCGTGTGTTTGAACTCGAACCCGGCCAGGTACGTGCGGCAGATCAGGTCGTGGTCGTCGCCAACGGTCAGCTCCGGATCGTGACCGCCAGCGCCGTAGTAGGCCTTTCTCGTCCAACAGCGGATGTGATCCGGGGCGTAGTAGATCTCGCACAGCGATCTGGGTGTCGGCGGGAAAGCTCTCGTGGCCAGGAAGTCCTTGCCGTACACTCGGAACTCGTAAGTCTCCCAGCCGTGCATCTCGCCATAACCCATCGGCATGTCGCCACGGTCCGTCAGAAACACAGCCGAGTCGGAATAGATGAACTCGCCACCGGCCTTGGCCGTCTCGATGATTTTCTCCAGGATACCCGGCACCAGCATGTCGTCGTGATCCAGCTCGCAGAGGATCTCGCCCTTGCACTGATCGCAAGCAAAGCGTTTCAACGCCCCGATCTTAGGCTTCTTCACAATGTCCGTGCTGGGCGTCGGCACATACTTGTCGCCCTGCGCCTTGGCTCTTGTCTGCTCGATGCACCGCAAGGTGACTGCGTGCATCACCTCGTTCTCCACCTTGAGCTGGAGTAGGGCCGCCTCGTGTTGTTCCTCCGGCAACCCCAAGATCTGTGCTCCAATCTGCTCCCCCTGCTCCATCAACCCCTTGGTGCTCTCGGGATCAGGGTCCTCTATTTTCGGGGGCTTGAATGGAATGATTCGGACTCGGGGGTCTTGTTCGATTTCTTTGGGGATCTTTCCGACCGCCTCCCCGTTCGGCACTAGAATCCATTCCCAATCCTCATACTTCTGGGTCTTCAGGGAATTGTATGCTTCGAGCAAATACTTGATCTTGTGCGTGGGCGTAAAAATACTCAGCAATATGGACATGGCCGATCGGTCCTTCGTGAGTAACAAAAAAACAGCGGCGGGGTTCGTCCCGGCCGCTGCCCATTGTACTCGAAGGAATCAGTTTGTCACCAGATCGTGTTAGACCGTGATGCTGGCCTCCCAACACGGATCGTTGACGACGAGCGAACCGTTGTTCAACCCGATAGTCTTGACCGCGTCGTCCCCCGTGACGACCTCGTCCAGCAAGATCGGTGCCGGGGTGTTTTGAATTTCGAGCCAGTCACGCTCCAAGGCTTGGAGCAGTCCGTTCTGGTCTCGGTTCCCGAACCGGTCGTTGGACCGCGAAATGGCTTCCAGGATGCTCCCAAACACCGTGACAATTTCGTTGTTGTCGAGCTTCTTGCCATGCGGAGGCAAGAAGGGGAAGTTCATGGCGATCCCGGAGATGTTCTTGACGGTCGAGAACAAACAGGTTTGATCAACAATTACGGGCATGGTGCCCCTCCTTATGTCAGTGAAACTCGATCAGCCGAAGCTACTCGCGTTCCTGGTTCCGTGTCGTCAGGCAGCGGCTGCTGCAAGGTCGGGAGTCTTTTCTTCCTCGGCCTTCTTCGTCAGATCCTCCATCAGCTTCTCGTTTTCAGCTCGTTTGACGATGGCTGCCCCGTAGACCGCCGGGTCGTGAGCCAGCTCAAACGCGGCGTTGTACGCAGCGTCAATGAGCGCGGGCTCCAGAGGCGGAAGATCCGAACTGCCTTGACCGCCAAAGTGACTGTTCCCGGCGGCTTTGTCGAAGCCAGGAGCAATCTCACCGCCGACGCCACGGAACTGGTCGTACGCACGCTTTGCAATGGCGTACGGGCCATCACCGTAGTCGGTGTCAGCTGAGGCAGCCTTCACGGCTGGATCTTCGGGAGTGTTCTGTGCCAGGTCCACACCCAGGTCCAGGAGCGCTACCGCTTCCTTCTCGGTTTGCGGGACCTCTCCGTACTGCGCGAGGCGGCCGAGGAAAGCCCGCTTGTGGATGCCCACCACCGTGGTGTGAGCCTGCTCGGGAGTGGGGAGCGTCGCTGTTGTGCTCATGTTACCTCCTTGTTTCTATTGGCGACAAACGGATTGTGCCAAGTTTCAGTCTGTCGAAAGGGTACCGAGATGCGCCTTTTTGTTGCACGTCGGGCAGAGAACCCGGAATCCTGCGGGGTAGTCGTTCCGCTTGAGCCATTGATAAAACGTGTGCCCGCCACGCCCACCAGAAACTTCTCTCCGGTGTTTCCTCCCACCACCATCAATGTGGTCAATCTCAAGCACGTCAGCTTCGGCCATCCCACAGCTTGTGCAGGCTGGCCCACCATACTGGTCGAGAGCCTCCATTTTGGTGCGAAACCGATAATCGCGGGCCTGCCGCAAATGGAACTTGCACATGGTTTGACCGGGAGCAGGAAGGTCGCTGCAATAACTGCACAACCCCTGCTCACGACGACGGTGGTAGTGGTCGCTTGAAACTTTGCTGCGCTTGTCAATGCACCCCTGACAGAGCGTGCAGTTTTCTTTTGCGGGATTGGAGCAGGCAACGCACTGACCAGACTCTTTGCGTCGCTTTGTCGCCCGCTCGCGGCTGGCTTTACCGGTTTTTTTACATCGGTCACAGCGTTTGCCACTCGTTGTGGGCTTGCCGCAGTTGACACAAGCACCACTGTCGCGATTACGAGCACGCTTTTCAGCAGCTCGCTGCCGTGCTTGTTCGCGACAGGTTTTGCAGAGTGATCCGGCATCGTCTCGCTCGTTCCCACATTTGCCGCAGAGTCCTGCGACGATTCGATCCTTGTAAGTGCTCATTCGACTCTCCTGGTAGGACTTGTGAAGTACAAATCCTACCAGGGGACTCATGGTGATGTCAACACAACCATGTAAACACCACCATGCAAGTCTTACGCGAAGTCAGCTCGTGTCAGACCCGAGGTATGCCCGATCGTCGCACCAGAGGTCTGGTAAGCGAAGAATTCGAGCATGTAGGCCTCACGCCGGATATACATGGTTGTGTCTTCCAAACTGTAGTGTTTACCAATGAACTTTGGATCACTAAAGTGGAAAAATGTACTGGTGGGCACGAGATCAGTCTTGATCGTAATGATCCAGCGAGTCCCGAGGAACTCCTGTTCGGACCAGCCGTTCCGCATGATGTCCTGCGACAGGTCACCACCCATCTCAGTACGCCCGAACTTCGCGACGTCTTTGATGGTGATGTTGTTGCAGAGCACCGTGTGGACTTCGAGGTGCGACGGCGTGGACGGCATCGTCTTCATCATGTCCCACAGGCCGTCACGGGTGATCCCGCCACCAATCAGTTCGTGCTGCACGACACCGGAGGTCGGGACAGTGATGCCCTGTCCAACGATGGCTGTGTTCACAGCTGTAAGGAATTTGCCGTCTTCTTCCGCCAGCATATCCTTGATCGCATTGTCACTGAGCACCTGTCTAATATCCATGATCCAGGTGCGGAGTTCGTCCACGTCTTTCGTGAACCGAGGAGTGACGATGCGGTCCATCATCACCAGGTAGCGGGGACCACGGATGTAGAGGTTCATGGGCAGCGACGCGAACGGGATCGAGATCGCCGCCGGGCTGTCCGGTTCCTTGTCCACGACCTTGACTGGCTTGTCTGTGGAGACTTGCCGGTCCAGCTCGTCGTTGCTGATGGGGATCTGCGGCATGATCTGTCGCAGGAACCCATCTTCCCGCATTTTCGTGCGGGTGAAGTCGTTGACCGCGTCGATGGCCTCTTTGACCATGATGGGGTCCCGAGACGCGAGCTTCTCGAAGACAGCCTCGTTGATCATCTTCGTTTCGGCTTGACTCAGCTCAGCGGTGGCCTCTTTGTTCAGCATCACGGCACCTCCGTGTTTAGGTATTGGTTGTCTGAAAGGTTGAGGTTACTGGGACATTGCCCCGTCAGGCTTACGCCTGTTGCGGCAACCAGACCGGCCAGAACGCCAGGGCGTTCTTACCGTGACTGTTCTTGAACACACCACGGCTGACGACACCGCAGAGCGGATCGCCGTAGGCGGTGATGCTGGAACGAGTGATACGACCACCCGTGACGGCATTTGCGTTGTCGGCGATGGCGCTGAGAGCGTCACCCGGCACATACGTGCCCGCTGCGGCTTCCGGCTCGAACTCAGTTGACTCCAACTCGTAGGCACCGGCCGCGACCAGACCCATGATGTTGCCAACCGGAGCGATGGCGATCCAAACACCTTCCTCCGTCGCTGCATCTCCGCCGGGGTTCTCGACGTCCGGATCGTCCGAGTTCTGGAACAGGAAGATCGGCATGTGGGCCGCGCCGATAGTGGCGGGAAGACCCATCTCGAACTCACCTGAAGCGTTCAGATGGACGACACGGCCAGAGAAGACCGGATCGATGGTGACGTTTGCGGAAATCTTCGCGATGAAGTCAACCGCATGGGGGGAAGGCCAACCCTTGGGAGCTTCCAAGGTATGGGCCGTCATTTGTCGAGGGACTGCCATGTTTGTCCTCCTTGATCAGTGGCATCGGCGAAGTTTGTTGTGGCTTGCGCCGCTGAAACTCCGGTTATTATGAAATCGCCCCGGAGCGTACCGGGAACGTAACAGCTTATTGCCCTTCGGTACCGAGCTGGCTCCCGAGGCCCAGGTCGTTGATGAACTTGATGTCTGCGGCGGACTTCTCACCCAAGCCAAGCCGACGCCCGACGTAGTTGGGGTTGTGGGTCCGGCCGTTGCCGTCGGCGCTGGCTTCCTTCGAGATCAGAGAACCACCGGCATTGGCAACCGCGAGTTTCTGCTCGTAAGCCTTTTTCTGCTGACCGATGAAGCCAATCAGGTTGCCGATGACTTCCATCGAACCGTCATGGCTGGCCAGCTTCGTGTGGGCACCAACCCGTTCGTGGTCCTGGATCAAGTGCCCGGTCACCAGGGCGTCCACAAGACCCGGAGCCAACGCGGCTGCGGCTTGCTTCTCCCCGTTGATGGCTCCTGCCAGCTTCTGCGCTGTTGCCAGCGCAGTGCCTGAGGCTTCGAGAGCCTCCAGCGATTTGAGGTTTGTGTTCTGACTCATTGCTATGCCTCCATGGCTTGCAGGCGTGATTGCCTGTCCGAATCCGTTCAGATTACGAACTGGTTGCACACACCTCGCGAACGTGATTGAGGATGGACTGGTAACGACTGGCCTCTGCGGCGGTCTTGGGACGCCACTTCGAGGTTCGTTCGACGGCTGATGCAGCCTTCTTCAAAGAGTAAGCGGCTTTCTGGGTTGCAGCCATTTCGAGCTGCTCCGGTGTGATGCCAGCTTCGTCGAGGGCTGCGGCCAGCATCGCCAGCTGCTCCTCTCCGATCTCGCCGCCACCTCCACCCCCACTCATCATCGGGTCGCCGCCCATGCCGGGCATGCCGCCACCCATTTCGGGTCCGCCGCCCATGCCGGGCATGCCTCCGCCACCCATGCCGGGCATACCGCCGCCGCCGCCCATTTCGGGTCCGCCGCCCATGCCGGGCATGCCTCCGCCGCCCATCTCTTCCATGCCGGGCATGCCGCCACCCATCGGGTCGCCGCCACCTTCCATGCCGCCGCCGCCACCGGTCAAGGCTTGCAGCAGCGCTTCTTCGTCCCCTCCGCCGCCACCACCCATGGGATCACCTTCCATGCCGCCCATGCCCGGAGGACCTCCACCCATTTCTTCTGGCGGGGCACCGGACTCTTCCTCAGGTGCGGGAGGGTTTGTGCCGGGGTCTCCCCCGCGTTCTTCCTCTTCCTCTTCACCTGGCATGCCTTGCTTCTCACGGAGACCGGCAAGGTACGCGGCGGTTTTGTCGGCCATCGCGTAGGCTGTGGTGATTGTCGTGGAGAGGTCTTCGACAACCTGGCGATCCTGTGCCTGCTTGTCAGTGTCAGGGACCTGGCCTTCTGCGGAGACTGCATTCGCGAGACTCGCTCCAGCTTTCTCGGCAGCGGTTTTCTCCGCAGCGGTTTTCTCCACAGCAGCTTTTGCAGCGGCTTTCTTCTCGTCGGAGCAGTCGCAGGGATCATGATGGCACTCACCACACATGCTCTCTTTCTGCATCGACGCGACTTTCGCCTGTACTTCACTGTCAGCGTCCACGGAGATCGCCGCGATTGCTTCGGTGCCCAGGTCGGATGCGGTCTTGACCTGCCCGAGCAGTTCGCCGATCGCGTTCGACCACTTGTGGCCGTCGATCTCTTCGTTGTTGGTTCGGGCCGGATGAGTTGATTTGCCACGGTTCTGGCTTCCACCGTCACCGTCGTCGGAGTCGTCCTTGCCGCCCTTGGCTTTCTGGGTCTCGGACGCGGGATCTTCGCCCGTGGCCTTCTGGAGCGTGCCGATGTTGAGCTGCACGGCGTCTTGATCGACGGCGTCGCCCAGGCCCAGCGCAGCTTTCTCGGCGCCGGACTCCTTGTTGACGTCGGTCTCACCGACGACTTCGTTGGGGCTTTGCTCTTCGGTAACGTCCGCCTCGTTCTCGGCGGCGCGGGAGCCCTCGTAGGCGTCTTCGGTCCGGTCGTCTTCTTTCTTGACCGGGTGCTCGGTCTCGCCCTGGAAACCACCGGCCTCGGTGTTGGACTCGCCGACCTTGGTGGAACCGATCGACTGCAACATCGCATCGATCGTATCGAGAGCATTTGCTTGTTTGACTTGGGTAGGTGCGGTGTTCATCCGTGACTCCTTTGAGGTTTACGGGCCTCGTGCCATTTCCGCCGCAAGCGTTTCAGTTAGTTATTCTGTTGAATCTCGCGGACGGGGTCAAGCCCATTCAACCCTTCTGCTAGGGAAATTGGAACTCGGCTACGAACCCTGATTGCTGTTCACATAGTGCTGCCGGACCACCAGTTGCTTGATTTCGCCGTGATCGGCGTCAGCTGGGAGCGCGGCGACGAAGGCCAATTTGTACAAAGCGTAGCGCCGAGCGAGCTGTTCGCTCTCGTTATCCGCCGAAGCCGACTTGACCATTGCCGACTTCTCGATGAAGCCCGGGGAGGGCTTGGATTGTAACGCCGAGCGAGTAACTCGGGCTCGAACTGCCTCCGGGTCGAACGAGTAGGCAGATGCCTGCTTTGCCGCCCACTGTCTTTGAGCCCCGGAGGCCAGCTCCCGGGAAACAGCGAATGGGTTCGACTGGAGTGCGGAATTCAAGCCTTCGTCAGCCACAAGGCGGCCAAAGACACCCGGCAAATGCCGAGACACAGAGTCGGAGAGTCCCGCCGTTTTTTCGCGGTCATCCCCTGCTACCAGACGCAGGAAGTCCCCGAGCGGCATCGCCACTGCCTGGCCCGCCAACGCGCTCAAACCCGAAGCCAGCTTGGTGCTGCCAATCGATCCCAATGGGCTCAGATCCATCGGAGATTGTATCGTCGGGTCAAAGGCACGAGCGAATGCGATGTCACGCTCAGTCTGGTTTGAATCAAGCCGCCGTTCGATCTCCGCGAGATCCCGGGCGATTTTCATTTGCAATGTGATGTCCCGGTGGAACAAGGTCGCCTCGGGAGACAGCAGCTCGAAGTCAGCTCCGTGCTGCCGCGTCCACAACTCCGCCAGCTCTGCACCACCGGGTACGTGTGTCAGGCTGGCTGCTTTCTGCATGTACTCCGCCACCCCGCCGAACGCGATACGGTCAGCGGGACGGATCACCTCGGAGATGTCGAAGAACAACGGATTCGGGTTCTCGACAAACTGTACCCGACCATCCGTGGCCACCTTGGACAGTCCGTCTTTGCACCCGAACATGCGACGGCCGTCTGCCGGGCTGATGCACGTGTCCTCGGTGCAGTACTGGGACCGGTTGGCTGCTTTGTTGAAGCAGTTGTTGCACACGTCGTGGGCAACCTTGCAGGCCATGCTGAACGGCACCAGCTCACCGCGTTGCAGCTTACCGATCGTGCCGGACTTCATCATCAGCCCGCCGTTGCGATCGGCCGCCTGCTTGCTGGCATTGCCGATCAACAGCAGCTCGATGCGACGCATGGGGTCGTTGTACTCGGAGAGCTTGACCGAGCCGTACCGTTTGGACGGGTCTTTGTTCTTGTGGTTGGCGTAGTAGCAGGCGCTCTTCACGAACGTGTCGTGTGCCTCCTTGCAATACGCTTCTTTGAATCCGTCACCGTTGCGGTTCGAGCCGTACCCTTCCGTGGCTCCGATCGCATTGAGGTGAATCGGCAGTTCGTCGCTGGCCACCTTGATGCCGTCGATGGCGTCGGCGAACACATGCGATGAGACCTTGAGAAAGTCAGCGCGGTCATTGCCGATCAGGCCCCGGCTGGACACCTTGACGAGCGTGACAGGCTGCTCCATGCCCTGACCGCTCCACGAACCGACTTCGATTACCTTTTCCATCATGGTAATGTTCCTTGCTGCTTAATTCCCAGACCTCAGTCTGTTTCTGCGCACCGAGTTGAGGAAACCGCCAGCGGTGCCGAGGGCGAACGGTAGCAGGCTTCGTACCTTGATACCCCCTATGCCACCCCGCAGGCCTTTACCACGTTTAGCGGCGGTCAGTAGATCGTCGGCACCCGTTGCGATGGGGGCTGACGCAACCCCCTTGACAATCGGACCCGGTACGGTGACGTCGCCCACTCCTTTGCGTATCCAGCTGGAGGGATCAAGCCGTCCGCCCCCGAAGAAACCAGGCCGAGTCTTCTTGGCTGCCGTTAAGGCATCACGAGCGGCTCTATCGCTGGCGGTCAGCCGTGACAGGCCTTCGTAGGACTTGTTGGTGTCGGCCAGGATACCCCTCTGCAAATCCCCCGGAGTAATCCTGCTACCGAGCAGAGACATTCCGCCGCCGACGCTTGCACCGGTAATGGCTCCACCCATCGCAGTAGGCCCAGCCTCACCCCTTTGATTCTGTTGCTGGATCGAGAAGTTCTTGTCCGCAGTTTGAAAGAATCTGTGAGTTCTACCTTGAATAGCAGCACTCCCCGAGGGCAGATCCAGCCTTCTGGCTGAGTCGGAAGCACCGCCCCAACTGCGGGGAAGCCAATTCTGCCACCAGCTGTCCGACGTCAGCTCGGGGCTTTCTCCTGCATCCCAGCGATCCATGAAGTATTCGCCTTTTGCGCCGTTAGCCCAGTCGTTCAACTCTGTTATCTGGTCTGCCCTAAGATTTTTCCGATCTTTCCGGCCCTTGTAAATGGCCTCTGCCAGTCGCCCCCCTTCGAGGTCTACACCAACGGGGCCTTTCCCTGCGGCTCGCAGTTTCTTTGCTTCCATCTGCTTTCTAAGGTCTTCCGCTTCAATTTCCGCAGTATACTCGGGATCAGTGTCGGGTCCTTCACCTTCGGGAGGCAGACCCCTCAGGTACCGGTTGACAAGCGGCCTACCGTACTCGTACAGGGCACCGCCGCCAAGACCAAGCAGGCCGCCACCCATCGCACCGGTCAACATGCTCTGAAGCGTATTGCGTTCTTCGTCCTCCTTGCCCAGACTGGTGGCCGCACCGTACAGCGCCCCGCCACCGGCACCGATCAAAGATCCTGCCAGAAGCGGGCGCTTCTTTAACAGCTCCATGATTTGGCCAACGTCGGCTTGCTTGACGAGCGCAGCTTCGTCCCAAGCAGCCATGGCCGTCTTGGCCAGGTGCGTCGCCGCCTCTTCATGATTATTGAAGGATGGAGCTGCCACCAAGGACCTCGTTTGTCTTCTTCGGATCGTTTTTCTCACCCAGTGAGGGGTTACCCGGAATACTCTCGTCGCTGAACATACCTGTCTGCCCCAGCGTCTTCTCGATTTCCGCCATCTGTTGCGCCTCGAAAGGCTCCATGGCCCCCTGCGACAGTTGCTTCCGCAATAGCGGCCGGATAACCGCAGGCTGCATCGCAGATCGCGGACTGAGTTGGGCAATCTCGTTGTAGGCTTGCATCACCTCTTCGGGATCATACCCGCTGATGACTTCGTCGTTGTTGATCAGATCGGAGAGCATCGCCCTCGTCTCGATCTGCCGCAGCTCCATGAGATGCTCCGGGTCACTGAGTTCCATCTCGGCCCCGGCAACCTGATCTTCCGGCGGTTGGGTGGCGGCACCTCTCGCGGCGGCACCCAGGCCAACCATGGCCATGCCTCCGAAGAGACCGGACTCCTTACCGAAGACACCAACTGGTGTCACTGTTGCCAAGAACTGACTTTGGAAGTCCCCCAACACCGAGGACGGGGTTGTCCCGTCGTTGCTGCTGGGGGCTTGCGCAAAAGGGCGGACGATCTCCGCAATCTTTTCGTCGGCCGCTTGCTTGACAGCCTGGTGATGCTGACTGGCTTTGATCACCTCCCTTCCTCGATTGATCGCCTCCGCAATGAGACTGTAGGGGGCCTCCGTAGGATCAGCAGGAGCGAGGTAGGTCGGCGGACCGCTCGCCCGTTTTTCCGTCAATTTCATGGTCGTGTAGGCATAATCCAGGGCGTGCTTGGCCGGAGTACCGAGAATGAGCTGCGCGTTGTACTCGACCTCCGCGAATGGCCGTCGCCAATAAGCCGCCTGTTTGAAGTACTCACAGACCTGCCCCATCGCGGCCAGGTAGTGGTCACGAGCGACGTTCTGCTGGTACTTGGCTTCATCAATCGCCCGTTTCTCTCGCTGGGCCTGGCCGAACGCCTTGGACATCTTGATCATTGGGTCGCCGGGATCACGATCGACCGGTGAGCTCGGCAACTGAAAATGGGCTGTCTTCTCCATGGCCATGACATCGTCACGACGAAGCCCATCCGGCGGGCGATTGTACACAGGAGAGACAGCGGAGGAGGCCTTCTGCTGCCCCGGCGTAGCAGGACTTTCGGGGTAGATCGTCCCCATCACGTCCTCGATCCGCGCGATAGGGAAGTCTGCCTGCTTGCCCAGAATCCCGGTGCTGCTGTTCTGCTGCCAGGTGGTGCGGCCCACGTTGTAGGCCTGGACTACGAGCGGGACCATCCCTGGCCCCAATGAGAGATCGCTGGACACCTTGATGATTGCCGCTGTCGGCGATGAACCACCCTCGACGAGTGCGGAAACTTCCCGGACTGCACCGACCAGTTGGTCCTCGGCCCGCTTATTCATTGTCTTTGTCTGGGCTGACATCGATGACCTCCTTTTCCTCAATTGCCGGACGTTTGAACTCCAGCTTCAGTTTCAGTGACTCGGGGACCGTTCCCTGAACCAGCACCATTTGCTCCTCGAAGTTCGGCTCGGCCGCCGTTCCCTCGAAAAACAATGACTCCTTGGTACGACCTTCGCTTGCACGACGACCGATGGCCAGGGGAATGGCCTCGAAAAACCTCTCGATGTTCGCTTGATAGTCTGCACTCGCTCCGCCGGATGCAGCGCGGGCCTCGGCTTCGGATTGCATGAACCGCTGCTGGATTTCCAGCAACTGCATCACGCTCCACCTGTTGATGGTAAAACTTCTGGCCGCGATCGCCGACCGTTGCTGGATTGTGGTCTTGACCGCGTTGTCGATCCATTCGACGGCTTTGTCGCTCTTCTGCGGGAACGGGCCTGCCTGGAAACCCGAGATAATCATGTCCAGGACGAGCGGACCACCGAAGTAGGCGAACATCTTGTAGGACACTCGCTGCATCACATCGGTGACCATGTCGTCATACCCCGACAGTAATTGAGCTGAAGGTCCCAGCACCGTTTTGACGATGTACGTGCGGGAATGCAGACGGTCACGAACATTGAAGAACAACCTCTCGTACCAGTGTACAGTCTCAGGAATCGTATTGAACTCGTCAGCGATGAACTGGTCCGGCTCCTTGGTAAGAATGCGGGCTTCAAGCAACGTCCGCCAGTCAAGGTCGGGTTGTTCACGGAAGTTGTGGGCGTAAAACAGGCCCGGATTCATACAGAAGAGCTTCAACCGGGTGTACTCGTTGCCCCGTCGCCACTTCAACAGGAAGTCGCGATACTCCTTGACGTAATCGTCGTCGTGCTCCCGGTCTGGTGGCTTCGGCCGGGGCTTGTGTTCCACCAGCTCCAGCACCCGGCTTTGCCGCCAGGCGGGATCTCGGAAGGGGTTGAATTTTTCGAGTAGCGGGTGCATTTCTATTTACGCCAACAGGAAGTCAGATCTGAGGAGCAGGTTCAATCGTGTACATGACTTGGAAGTCTTTGGCTCCGGTACCGACCGGGTTGATACCGAGGTAGATGCGACTGTTCCGTCTCTTGCGGACGTCCTGGGCGTCCTCGTTCGCGTAGTCGAATCGGACACCGTGCTGCTCGTCCAAAGCAACGGTGCTCACGGTGACCTCGGGCATGATCTGATGCAACTCGGAGTCCAGCAACGGACCAGGAGCCTGATCGCCAAACTCTGTGCTGGTGCTGATCTCCGCTTCGGACGGACAAGCGTCCTTGCGGTTGTAGACGTTGAATACATACCCCTCCTCTGCCCCTGTGACCTGTTTGATCACGAACTTCGTGATGGTGCCGCGCGGAGGCGCATTCAGCACGACGCAGTTGTCCTGGTTGGACACCACGTTGAACTCTTCGCCATTTTCGTAGATTTGTGCCATCTAAACGTCTCCCTGCCAGTACGCAGCGAAGTGAGATCTTTGAAGTGGGGATCTGTGGGGATCTGTGGGGATTGTGACTGCTACTATTCGCCAGACTCCTGAATGTTCGGCCCGCCAGGACCACCCAAAAGTGGGTTGACGTCCCGCTCGCGAAGGAAGAGCAACAAATCTCCCAGAACCTCGAAGGAATTTCGCAGTGTGTCTTCGAGTTCCGGCATGTCGGCTTTTCCGTAGCGATCCATGAATTCGTCGTTATGCCAATAAAACATGAAGAGAATCCTGCCGAGGCGATCCAACGCCTTCATCAGGTCCCCCGTGTACCTGTCCACGAGTGAATCCTGGCGAACCGCCTTCAGCATGCCGGAGATCATCGCGGTGTCGAAGACCTCCTTCTGGCCCTGCTGACCCGCCGACTGAGCACCCTGCATCGACATCGGGTCCGGCATCGCCTCCGGACGCGGGTCGTACACGCTCTGGTCCGTCAGACCGCTGGACAGCTCGGGTACGCCCTCGAAGTCGGTCTGCTGGTATTGTGTGGGATAGCCACCGTACGTGGCGTCGTACCCGTACTGCGGCTCCGGGATGGCCGGGGCGGTCGGGCCAGGCCCCAACTGCGGGTAGCCCTGAGCGTACTTCACACGGAAGTTGCCCGGCTTACCTCGCAATCTACCAAGCTCGGCGTCTTTGATCATCTGCTTGGCTTGTTTCTCGCGGAAGCCGTAGTCACGGATCAACTCGAAGAGCGCAGCCATCTTGCTGATCATCGGCCCGGCGTTGATCGAGGCTTCGTTGCCATCGCAGTAGATTTTCAACGAGGCTGTCTTCTGCATGATCTGCAATTGCAGATCTGCCCAGTTGCCTGGTTCGATGGCGGGCTCTTCGCTCTGCCAGCGATCGAGGATCAGTGGCTCATCGTCGCCGTCGTATGTCTTCTTCTTCGGCTCGTTGAGCTTGATGACCTTGCACTTGCGTGACGGGGCCATCAACGTGCCCTGCATGCTCTTGAAGCTCACGCCTTCACGATCGTTCAGGTGCAACAGGTCGGCATCGCCATACAGATCTTGGTCGCGTTCCCAGTTACCCGCCACTGACGGATAAGCGCTGTCGTTGTAGTCAAGGCCAGGCGTCCGCAGGTATGTCGGACGCCCACGGTCGCTGGAGTCCATCCACCAGACCTTGTACCGACCTTCACCCTGGTTGTCGCGAACGGTGAACGGCACGGAGCCTTCAATGGTTCCGTTGGCGTTGACGGTGAGCACCATGTAGGTGTCGTCTTTGTTGAGGCCTTCCTTCCCGACGTCGCTGAGACCGTCGAAGAACTCCCTCTGCTGGCTGTCCGCGCGACGTTGCGGGCGGACCCACAACTGCGCTCGATGCACGTTGAGCCAGTTCTTCGGGCTGTCGGTCCTCACGATAGTCGCGAAGTCCACCTTGCCCTTACCCGTGCTGGGCTCGTTGACGATCAACATCTCCTCGAACTTGCCGGGCTTGGTGAGCACGTCGTAGACACCGGACGCGTCGGGGTTGGCCAGCTCGCACTTGAAGTGCGTGCTGTACGCCTTCGAGGTCTCGTCGCCCTTGCGGTAGTCCTTGACCAGGTAGCCGTCGCGGAAGGCTTTCTCCTTCTCGCTGTCGCTGAGGTTGGAATCGTTCTGGGTGATCGTCAGGTCGTCAATGACCTTGATCTTGACCGGCGGACCTGCCGAGTACTTCCGTCGCGGACGGGTTCCAGACAGGACAAAGCTGGCGTCCTTGTTGATGACATCCTCTTTGCCTTCCTGACGCTCCTGACGGTCCTCCTCGTCCATCCCGCTGCCGAGAATGCTGTCGGCCTCGACCTCGGGGACCTCCTTGGTGGCTTTGTCTTTCAGCTTCTCCAGCGCAGTCTTCAACCAGCCGGGGCCGTAGAACTGGTTGCAGAGCCGGTTGATCTCGGGGTAGAGGTCGCAGGCCTGCTTGGTCATGCGGGCGATGCAGAGTTCCTCCGCACAGAGATTTGGCAGGTTGAATCGCTCATCGAGCTCGGCGTACTTCGTGTTCGGGCTCTCCGTGACCAGGCTGCCCAGTGCAGGCAGGAACTCCACCATCCAGTCGGGATACCCGTCTGGGATGGGAACGGCACCGGCAGAGCTGTACTTGGAATAGAACGGCGGGATCGAGAGGTTGCGAATGTCCGGCTGCAACACCCCAATCGATCGGATTGATTCGGGAGTCTGCTCACCCAACAGATGCGGCTTCTTGGCCAGCAGGTAGTTGACCCAGTTCTCCTTCAGCGGAACGAATAGGTCCTGGCCCTTGAGGTAGAGCAGCTCGTGCCCCTTCAGGTCGCCGTTGAGGAAGAAGACCGGGGCGTACACCCAGTTCTTGCCCAAGCGGAAGCCGAAGATCCCAATCGCCTTGGTGTTGTCTTCGTTGCGATCGACGAGCTGAAACCCCGCCATGCCTTCCAGCAGACGGGGCGCTTTGTCTTTGATGTAAGAAAATGCGAGCGAAGCGAAAGCCTGCTCGAATGATTCTTCTGGATCACCACCGATGCTGGAGGCTTTGAGCAGTCGGCGGCCGTCACGGGCACAGCTACGCAGGATGCCCAGCTGGTGTTCCGCCTCCTTGGCCAAACCAGGGTCGCTGAATTCGTATCTCGTGCCAAAACGAGACATGTCTCTCAGCTGCTGGTTGTTCAGAAACACGGATGTTTGAAGTAACGTGTTCATAATACCGTCCATGGCTCACTTGGACGCAAGACTCGTTCTTGCCGCACGACAGGCGACGATCCCTGCGTCAGATTGTAAGCTCTCCTGATTTTAACTTCCAGCCCGATCACGACTATGGTGCTCAGGGCTTCTTCATGGGACCTGGTTTCCCTGCACCTGGGACGGCGAGTTTTGGCTGCACTGGCTTCGGCGGCTTGACCCCCGGCACAACAGGTTTTGGCTGCACTGGCTTCATTGGCTTGACCCCCGGGACCGGCGGCTTAGGCAAAATGTTGAAGTTTATTTTCCTACCACCCACGTTGAACTGAGGTCCCCGGCCGGTTGGACCCCCCATCAAACTCATCACTTTCTGTGGCGCGAACAGTAGTCCATAACCCGCGATACCGAAAGGACCGAGGCTTCCAATCATCTTCGAGGTCGCCCCGGGGAACATCTTTGCAGCACCCATCATCGGCGATTGTTGGACCGTCGCTTCGGACTTGTGCCGGTCCGGAACCCCTTGCGGGCGGGGTTGCGAAGCCGGTTGGGGCATCTTCGCGACGCGACGTTGTACCTGGTCCGGAGGAGGTCCTGGGTGTGCTCGATGCTTCTCGTCCACAATCTGTCTGGGATCTCGGGCATGCCCTAACGGTGGTTGATTTCCAGGGCCGGGTTGTAGCTTCATCGGCTGAGGTGGTTGTTTTTGCAGCCACTTATTGTATGCCGCGACATCGGAGTACATTGTCTCTGACCCGGGGATTTTGCGGTTCGCAATCATCCGCTTGATGTCTGGCACCGGAAACTCGGCCTTCTGCAACGCCTGGAGTTCCTTTGCCCGCCAGGAATCAGCCTTGTACGACGGGCGGGACATTGCTCTGACAAGATCGGCTTCAGTCATACCGAACTTCAATGCCTGCTCCTTGAATTTGATCCAGTTCTGGTCGCGAGCCAACAACTGCGGGATCTTTGCGGGATCGACTCCGGCATCGCGAGCATCCGCCCCGAACGAATCCAGACCCATCGAAAAAACAGCGCTTCGCACGAGGTTACGAAATTGCGACGTCAGTTGAATCTGCTTACCACCAGCGACCGCGACGACACTCACCGTGGACAGCGCCGCATCGAACCGTGGTTTCATACTGTCGGGCAAAACCTTCTTCATGTCCACCAGACTCTGCCATTGCTTCGTGATGTCCCCACCCCCAAGCATTGCCCTGTCGAAGTTCTTGTCGCTGAATGCTTCGTTGTCAGCAAGAGCCATCGCACCCATCACGTTATGCTTGAAGTTCCCACCCAAGGTGCGCTTCTCGCTCAAGTCCTTGAAAATCGAAAACGAGACTAGCGGACCCCGCGACGCGTTGTTCGCTGCCGGTCGCAGCATGTAATCGACCGCCTTCTTGTGCTGCTCCAAAGTAATTCGCCCAGCCAGCAGCGCCTCATCGGCATGTATCGCATGCTTACGCATCTGCACCGCTTGAGGAATGGACATCTTCCCTCGCTGCACAGCCCGGTCGAGCTGCTTGTCCAAATAATTCGTCCATTTCAAAGCAACGAGCTGCTCCGGCGTCCATTCTTTTCCTGGACCTTCCTTAAACTTCTTCGACTCGGCTTCATTGAAACCTCCAGGAGCGATCGTTGCCTTCAGATCCCGCATGTAAGATGTTTGATCATCACCGTAGATCCGGCCCTGTCGTTGTTTCTCCTTGTCGTAAACCCTGAAGCGCCGCGCATTGACCAGGTTCTCCCGGCGCCGCTGACCGGCATTGGTCCATTGGTTGCTCTCATTTATCAGAGGCATGGCCCCCTTGATACCTTTTTGCTCCCGAGCCACTTCTTGTTCGTTCATCATTCTGAGCGCTGTCACTGCTTCTGCGGCCAGTTTCTTTGAAGGAACCTTACCCGATCTGATCAAGTTGTTGATCTCAGTCAGAATGATGTGCGGATCGCGCAGATCTCGCTGCCAGATTATTTCGCCATCCGCATTCCTTCCAGTAGCCAGCCTCTTGCGGAGGCCAGCCGGTAGTTGCCCGGGTACAGGAAAAGTCTGTCCCCCTCTCGGCACCGGCATCTTCATCGAAGTATACACGTTGGATTTTATGTATTTCGAGTGCATCAACCAGTCTGGAAGAAGCTGCTTCTCCAGCTCCGTAACGCCCGTGAGCATCCCTGCTACATGAATCCCGAGATTCAACGGTCCGCGTTTGCCGCTCCATATTTCTCTTTCCTCTGCGCTGTGGGGGGACTCAGCAAAGGCCTTCGTGTCGGCTTCAAGCCACTTCTGAAGCGCACGATAATACTCCAACCCCTGCGCCGTGAACGGTTCAGGCGGCGGATTGAATTTACCGCTACGGTATCGATTGACCCTGGCAACTTCTCTTTTGGTGGTGGCCTCCTGCAAGCGACGCATCGTGCCGCCTGCATCGTTCGGACCCACTCCTGTCTTCTCGATGCAGCTGATGTCGTCGGTGTGTGCGAACTTCATGTCCGACATCTGTGGCATCTTCGGCATCTTCGGCATACCGCCACCCAGCGCACCCATCGCCATCGGTGGCTGTTTCTTCGGCGGCGCCGGGAGTTTCGGCAGGTTTGGTCCAGGGCGGTACTCCCCTCTCGGCACACCGGGCATGCGAATGTCCATTTCACCAGCAGGCCATGGGAATGGTGCCAGTGGCCTGCGACCACCCGGGGCCTTTGGCTTTGGTACCGCTGCCGGTTGCTGCCCAGGTTTTTGAGCCACCACTGGCTGCTGCCCAGGTTTCTGGGCCGCTACCGGTTGCTGCCCAGGTTTCTGGGCCACCACTGGCTGCTGCTGCCCAGCGCTCCACTGCTCGAACGTCTGCTGTGGCTGACCACGACGTCTGTGCCGAGCGTTGTCGGCATTCCATCGGTCCTGTGGCGACTTCCAGCCAGTCGGCGGTCCCGGGTGTGCTTGCTGAGGCTGTGGCATCTGCGCTCGCCGTTCTTGGAGCTGTTTGTCAAGCGCGTCGATACCCTTCTGAAAACCCTGCTGGTGGATGTGATCAAAGCCAGGCCCGGCGGCTCCGTGTTGCGGGGACGAGACAGGTCCCGCATCCCTCTCCTGAATCAGACGCGCTCGCTGGTGTGCAAGCCCGTCAACTTCAGCCTGAAGCCGGTGCTTCTGGAACTTCTCGCCTTTATGAAATTTCGAGAGTTTATCGGAGTACTGAGCATAGTTGCTGACGCCGTCGTCATAATCTTGGACGATCTTCAGATAGTCCGGATTGAACGTCGCGGGCCAGCCGCCGTACCCCTTTCCGTAGAACTGGTCCCAGTACTCGGTGATTGCCTTGCCCCCGCCACCTTGCGTCTTTCGGTAATCGATCGTCCCCTGTCTCAGCCTGCTGAGGAACTGCATCCCGTCCAGCTCACCTTTGGCGTACTGCGTCGCGAGATCATGGTGCGATTTCGGGTAACGCTTCGCACCACCCCACGGGTTGCCCTTTTCGTAGATCGTGTTGTTCGCCCACATCGATCGCGCTTTGTATTTGTCACTGTCTGGCTCGAATTTTCGCTCGCCACCAAGCGGTTCAGGGGCGGCGAAAGCCAATCGGCGAAAATCCTGAGCCGCAGGCACGACGAACGTGTCTGACACCTTCCGTTTGGGGTGCTTGGCTTGGAAGCCGCCTCGGATTTCGCCCCAGTCGAATGATGTGCTTGCATGAAAGGTCCTGGCCCAGGTGGCCAGATCGTTGAGCGTGGCATAACCAGGTTTCTGAGCAGCGTAATTGCCCACAACTTTGTTGTAAAACTTCTGTGCTGCGGGATCAACATCGTCCCAATCGACTCCGTTCTGTCGATACATCACCCGAAAGTACTGTTGGGCCTCGTGCTTCCGCCGACCCTTGTTGATCTTGCTGACCGCCCCGGCGTAGCCTCCAGAATTAAGCCGCCCAGCCCGATAGTCCTCCAGTACCTTTCTGTATTTCTTCACGGACTCGTCATCGATTGGCAGCGGACTGCCTTTGCCGTCTGTCGGCCAACCACCTGGGCCGAAGATCTGCTTTTGCACCCACGCTCCATCCAATCCGTCCAGCTGAGCGGCAGCCGTCTTTCGCTGACGCACGGCACCGACACGGCCGAAGTCCACGCCACGGGAGAGTCCGGGGACAAAGCTGGTACCTGCCGGGTCGCTCGTCGCCCCATAATGCACGCCCTTCAGGAAGCTACCCTTCAGCCCGGAACCAAACTGCCGGGTGATCCAGTCGGGATCGTGTTGCAAGTTGGCCATGCCCCGCACCATCTCCGGCTGGAACGGCGGTGCCTCCTCATGCACATCGATCCTGCGAACTCCGAAGTCCTCGAAGTCCGCCATCATGCTCTCGCGGATCTTGGTGCCGATTGAATAGTGCAGATACGGCCGCTCCAGATACTTACCCATGGCATGTCGCGGATCTTCGTTGACAAAGCCGGGTCGCGGCTGATACTGGTGCTCCAGCATCGAGTAGGGGACAATGTCGTCCGGGGCGAAGTCACCCATCTCTTCGGTGAGCCGAACATGATTGATCAACCCACGGGCGAGGAGTTCGATGTTTCGACGATGCCCCTTTATACCGGCATCACGGAAGGCCTGACGAAATGCGTTGATGAAATAACGCTTGCCCTCACCTATGCCTTTGTGCTCGACGATCGTCTGCGGATTGGGAATCCCGTCACTGATCACATCGCCCGCCTCAACTATGTCGCCCTTCTGAACCAGCACATCAAAGTCGTTGCCAACATAATGCCGCTCATTTTCAATCCACACGTACTGACCACCAGCCGCTGCTTTCTCTACTCGCTGAACCAGGCCATCAATAGTTGCATGAGCCGCGCCGCCCTTGAATGTCTTGGGGACCTGTACGAGCTGATTGATGTAATCGAATCCGCTTACCGCTGTGGATGCGCTGGCTCCTACCACACCCCCTGAGTGCTTGGACGAGAGCTGAGCTTGTGCCAGTGGCTCGCTGAGCGCTTGTGCGGCCGTCATACCGATGTTCTCGCCGATCGTGGGCAACCGGCTGAACTCACGGATGCCTGCGTCACGAGCGTAAACACCGCCGTCAGGAGTACCGTCTACGGCCGGACTCCGAACCAGAATTCGTTTGATTCCCTTGGCTCGCAGGGCCTGGAGCGTCCGGGGCGTGATCACGGTGTTTCGTCGGAAGCCACCAGCAGCCTTGGCTAGCAGGGCTCCCTCACTCTCGTCGTCGCTGACATCCACCGGCAGCCCACGTAATGTCAAAGCGTTTTCGTCTCGATCGAGCTTCGTAATCAGCGAGCGGTGGACGATTTGGTTGAGCTGTTTGGAGAGGAACCCCGCGTCCTGCGTGGCGAACTTCGTGTCCATCACCCCCTTGCGGGCACCGTAGGCTCCGGCCCAGTACTCGACCGGTGAGAGCCCCTGGCTGTAGCTCCGGAGCACGGGGATCGGCAGGACCTTGCCCCGGTGGTCCGTGTAGAGCAGGTCGCTGCCCCGCAGGCTGGCCAGGTTCATGGGATTACCGCGAGATCCCGAGAGCACCTGGTAGGCCAAGGGGTTCTCCTCAGCCAGACTTTCCTCATAGATGTCTTGTTGCTGCGTAGCCGCGAGGCGGCCAACCGCTTTGATGATCTCCTGGTTCCTCCGCTCATCCGTGAGCGAGTCGTTGTCCATGATCTGATCAAGATTGGCCTGGAGCTTGCGGCGGGCGGAAATGGCGTTTTTCGTACGCCGCATGTGCTCCAGGCCAAACGAATTCCCGCCGGTGGTGTATGCAGCGTGCCAGCCAATCGAGGAAAGCTGGTGCGAGATCTCCCGGTAACTCTCCGGGTGCTTGATCGCAACGTCGTACAGCAGCGCGGTGATTCCCTTCTTGTCCAAGACCCTGTTGTAATCTCTGAGTCCTTTGGGCAATACACGATTTACCATCAGTTGACCTACGGTGGTCTCCATCCGTGCGGTTCCTCCGCTGATTAGTCCATTTGATGTGGAGGAGGAAGATCACGCTCATTGCGGATGATGTCGCGCTTCTTCACCGGCGGCTGAACAACCTGGTCAATTTCGTACGGATGCGCCGAAGGTGCATCCGGCTCGAAGACGACACGCTCAAAGTCCACGGGTTCCAGCAAGGACTTGAGTGCGTACCGCAAGGCGTCTCTGGTGGGTTGATGGTCCTCGGTGACCCGAACCACCGCGACACCGCTTCGCAGTGCCATCTTTATGGTCTCGCTGTGAGCCGCGATCGCCGCGTAGTCAGGCTCAGGGTCCAGGACCATCGGGTCACCTGACGGAGTCAACGGCTGCGCGTTTAACCAACCCGCTGTTTCCTGGACGCGAGCACTTCGACCTTCGTGTTGTCCGTGTACCTCAGTCATCGACTGTCTCCGAAAATCAATGGCAGCTTATCGGGTGTCTTGAGCCCGGCGTCAATGCTCTCAGCGATCACGAGCTTGTCGATGCCTAGAACTCGAAGGGTCCGGTTGAACTCCGGGTCCTTCGCCGTGCAGGCTTCAATGGCTCCATCTGCAATTTCACAGGCTACGGCAATTGGCACGCCGTTGGCATCTTCCACGACGATAACGGCGGCATCCGCGACGATCGGATTGGGATCACCGAGCCGCGCATAGGCTCTAAGACGCATACGCCAACGCTCCCCTCCCCGCACCGGCGTTCCGGAGTTGCATCGCCAAAGCGGCAGCACGGTCGTTGTTCTGCACCAGGTCTGAAGAGTCGAACGAATGCCCGTTCTCCCAGCTTGCTGCTTTCTGTTCTGCTCCCCCGCCACCACCGGCCGCAGCCAGACCTTGGGATGCTCCTTGGATACCTTCGATCGGTGAGATCGATGAGCCCAACGTCGAACCCGAAGCTGCCGAGTTCGGATCTTGAGCCGCCTGCTCCTGCGGGATCGCCGGGTCCATAGCGGGATCGCCCATCAACATCTGCGGTTCGATCTTGATGCCCAGTTCACCAGCAATACGGGTGAGCAGCGATTTGATGTGGTAGATCTCGGTGTTGACGTCCACCTTCATCTTCTCACCACCCGGACCGGCACCGGCACCGCCCGCACCGGCCATGGCTTCTTGCACGATGGCCTTGACTTCCTCGGCGGTCACACCAGCAGGAGCACCGCCAGCCGCTGGATCGCCCATGGGATCGCCTGGAGGTGCTCCCCCACCCGCTGCGGCAGCCATGGGGTCGCCACCAGCCATCGGGTCACCACCGGCACCGCCCATTGCGGGCATCGGCGGCATGGCTCCAGCCATCGGGTCGGCAGCGCCGCCTTGAGTAGCGGCGGCAGCATCGACGAATCCCGCCTTGGTCACGTTGTGGCGGGCGATTTTGATCAGCTCGGTGTTGAAGATTGATTCGTTCATGGGTATCCCTTCCAAATCGTTTGGCGTCAATGGAATGATAGCCGCTACTCCCCGTCGAGAGCCACCCCAATCAACTCATCGGAGAGTTGTATCATACGACGGAACGCGGCCGTTTTGTATCCTCTCGCCTCGCCTTCACCCGTAAAAAACGCATTGCGGTTGTTGATGGCAATGCCAATGTTGGCCTCCTGCTCGGCCCGTGCAGCCACAACAGCCTCTTTCAGCTGAACACCGGCGGCCTTGATCATTGCGGCTCGTTTTTCCATCAGTCTTTCAATTTAACCACTGCGTCAATGGGGATCTCCCCCCGGTGGTAGGCTTCGATTGCGTCCTTCTGGGTCGCGAAGTAGTGCGGCCTCTTCTTCTTCTTTGATTTTCTGGTGGCTGCGTAGAGCCCGCCGACATACTCTTGCGTTGGCATGTGCATCGGCTTCTTGAAATCGGCCGGGCTGAGCAGGTTCCGGCTGGGCATCATCAGGTTGATCGCTTCCTGGCGAGCAGGCTCTTCGATCGGCACATGATACGCCATCGCGTCGCCGTCAAAGTCGGCGTTGAACCCATGCACGATCAACGGACTGACCTGGAGCGTCTCGTTCTTCGTGAGCTTGGGCCAGAACGCCATCACACCGAACTTGTGCAGCACGGGCGCCCGGTTGATGAACACCGGCCGGTATTCCATCTCTTTGAGCAGCTCTTCACGGGCCTCGGGCGTACGTTCCTTGGCTGCTTGCATCGCAGCTACCATCGGCATGCCTCGTCGGTGGAGACGCCGCACGATGAACTGATTGTAAACGTCCCACGCTCGGTTCTCCGGAAGCCCGACATGATCCATGTCGAGATCAGGATTAGGACTAATGACAGCACGGCCAACAAAATCAACAGGAGAAGAAATGAGTCGGCGCTGAACCGTACCCACCTTCGGGCTCGATCCGAAAATGTGCTTGAGGATGCCTTTGACTCCCTTCTCCTGGAGCTTGGGATGAATAGGGTCGCCAAGACCGGTAACCGCTTTGAAGGCTTCATAGACAGCCAGCTGCTCTTCCCCAACATCATCCACCTGCTTTGACATGTCACGGAGCAACCCGTTGGCTTCGAGCAGTTCCTTGTAGAGATAGTTGACGTCCGACACGATCGGTATGCCTTTGTCCTCGATCATGGCGATGGGCCGGAACACCGGTGGCAACACAGGAACCTTGGTCATCATCCACTCGCGCGGATGGATGTCCAAGCGCTTCGCTGCTTTCAGATAGCCAAGTCTCCGGACGGCAGCGTCCCTCACGCCAGCTCGCCCGCCTTTGATCTCCGTCCTCGCTCGCAGGATCTCCCGCGACAGGTTCAGGCCGTCCAGTGCAGTAACAAGTGCCCCCGGACCACATGACCCGCCGTTGAGATTGTCGCGGCAGGCAATAATGTCCTTGAATTTCTTCTGTGTCAGTCCCAGGATTCGCCGGATTGGCTCTTCCATGACAGGGTTGGGCATCGGCTCGACGAGCTTGATGTACCCCCAACGGTTGCCCTGATGCCCACCAGTGAGCTTTGGATCGAACAGGCCGCCTTTCACGGGTTCCATGTTCTTGTTGAAATCCACCGTACCACCGTTAGTGACCTCGCGGTTGCCCGCCAGCTGAGTGACGTCGGCATCCGTCATCGCCATGATGTTGAGCTTGCCGCCATCCGGCACGACATTGACGCCAGCCGCTTTCAACTCGTTGACGAACTTCCTGAAGACGAACGGCACCTTTGGTTCAGGTGGCGTGTGCCCCTGCATGAAGGCCAACCAGTAGTCCTCGTTGCGTTGTCCTCGCACGGCAGAAGCGTCCCGCAACACCTCAGTCGCGCCGTGCGAGAGCAACGCGTTGGTATCCATCACCGAGATCCGCTTAGCACCTTCTGGGCCGCCTTTGGCTGGCAGCTCGTCCATGGTGTAGCCACCGGTGGATCGACCTTGCCCCTTACCCTCGGCTGTGTGGTGGAGCTTCATAAAGAAGCGGTTGCCTGTGAACACACCGGGGATCTTCCGCTCCGTCTCCGCGTCGATGATGTCCTCGGTGTCCGACATCCCGGCCCGCCGCAGCTCGTGGATGGCCCACTCCGTCATGTCGTCCACGTCGGTGAAGTCCGGAACGATGTAAGGCTCGCCGCGCTTGGCGGCAATCTTCCCCAACGCGGCTTCGACCATCTGAGCCGGGTTGGTACGTGAAATAACGCCCAGCGGGTTGAGCAGAACCTCGAAGGGCTGCCCATCGCGACCATGCGGCATGTCCTTGTCGGGAATAATCGCCGATACGATCCCTTTGTCACCGTAACGCCCGCTGAGCTTATCGCCGACCTGCATCGACGAAGATCCTTTGACGAGGACCGTGGTCCCCTTCTTGCCTTTCACGACGTCAGTCACCACTCCGGGCTCGTGATGGTCCCAGGTGAGCGACTGATCCTCGTAGGCGCGTGCCTTCTTGCGGTGAACCTTGTGCTTGCCCGCCGATCTGGGGGCCGACGAGAGCACGAGGGGATCGCCAAACTCGACGACGGTCCCCTGGCGAACTGCGCCGTCGGAGTCAATCGTTTCGAGCTGGTCACGGTTGTACTTGGACGGGAACATCCCCAGGAAGTCCCGCTTGGATCGTTTGTGAGATGAATCAAATTCGGCCTTATGTTGGTACATGTGCTCGGACTCCAACCGATCGGCGAACCCTTCGCTGATCACGATGGCGTCCTCGAAATTCATTCCCCGGAAAGGAACATACGCGACACGCGCGTTTTGCCCGAGGGCTGTCACCCCGGCTTCGTTCGTGTAGTTGGACCGAGCAATAAGATCTCCTGCTGCGAAGGTGTCACCTGGCCTGACTGTAGCTGTCTGGTTGATGTAGGTTTTTCGGTTGTACGGGAAGTTGTGGTAGAGGTCGTGCTTGTGGTCTTTCGGCTCGCCCTGATAGCGAACAGTAATGCCGTCACTGTCAACAGCCACAACACGGCCAGGCCGATCAGCCCGAAGCGCACCCATGTGGGTTCCAAAATGTCGCTCATAGCTCCCTTTCTCTCCGGGTCTACCCGATTGAACCCACGGTGCCTGCGGATTCTTCAGCGGCAGAGCCTGGGTTAGCATGCGTGAAGCCATGGCCATTCGCTGGCCCTTGACCATTGATTTCATGGGGATCATGTTCCCCAACGGACTGAAAGCATTCTCGAAGTGCGGCAGGACCAGGTCTATGTCCTTCTTCGGTACGGGACCAATTTTGCCCTTGAGCATCGCAAAGACGCGCTTCGTACTGCGTTCCATTTGGCCAGGAAAAGCGACCGCCAGATCCGCAACATCCTGCGGCGACCGCCAAACTGTCTTGCCGGTCTTGACGTCCTGGAACGGGGCGTAAATGCGACCATCTTTGCCTTTCTTGATCGCGGACGAGAGGAATACGTCAACGCCCACTTTGAAACTCTCCGGCGTGCGGATCGGGTCGAGGAACCCGAAGTGGGACGGCTGCACCGCGCGGGCCTCGTCCGGGACCGCGTCGAGAGAAGGGATACCGCCTTCACCGAGACGGCTGATCCGGAACTGCTTGTCGAATACGTCCGCCGGGTTGATCTCTTCGAGAGCCTGACCCAACCCGGAGTGCAGTAACACGCTCTCCAGCTGCTTGGTCAACGCCCCTGGCTGGAACTTGCTCAGATTGCCCGCCCAGCTCGCCCGGCGGAACATAGCGCGGCGGGCCTGACCGTAATCCTTCGTCAGTCGCTCGGCGAACAGGTCTTCCGGACCATGCACGGTCTGGTAGGCCAGGTGGTCACGGTCATCCACCTCGGCCTCGCCGCGACCCACAGCGATGAGCTTCCTGGTTGCGGCCAGAATGCTTTCCACGTCGAGATTCTTGTATGCCTTGCCCAACGTACGTTGGGAAACCTCGGGGTCCACCTCCATCGCAGCGATCGCGGTGCGAAGCAGATCGGCTTTGTCTCGCTCAGTTGCCTCCTCAGGCTTACCCCTCACGAACTTGTCATAGAGCTTCTGGACGTCCGCTGCGGAACCGTGCCGGGCGTTGACGGCGAACAGCTCGGGACCCCAGGCTTCCAGCAGGTTCCGATCGCTGGCCCCCATAGTGCGGAGCATACTGACCAGAGGGATCTTGGCCTGTCCAGCTCGAACGTAGAACATGCCCCTCTCGGGGTCGAGGAAGTAGCGATGCGATCTTCCTTTGCCGGGCATGATGTTGGCGTGGGACTCGATCTCGCCGTTGTCTTTGATCCGGGTGTATGTTCCCGGGCGGAGCCGCATCTGATTGGAAACCGTGTACTCGTTCCCGTTGTGAACGAAGGTACCAGCATCGGTAAGGTATGGCACGCGAGCCACTGTCATGTTCCGCCGCTCGATCTCCTCCTCGGTCTCCTTGTCGAGTAGCACCCAATCGCCTCGAAGCCGACGACCCAGTGACTTCCCTTCGAGAATCGCCCGCTTGCGATCAGCGATCGAAAAGTTCTCCGGCCCATGCCAGGCCACGTTTTGCAGCTGCAAGATGTGCCTGCGATTCTCCATCATGGGAAGATTCTGAGCTGCACTGAACACGTTGTTGAAGATGAGCTGCCGAGTCGCCGCCGCGTTGCCGAATGCGCGCAGATCCGGCCGCTGTACCTCGGGTTGCTTCCCCAGGTTGAGGTTGACGGCGGGTTTCGTCCCGGACATTTCCAGTAAACTCGGCATTACTTACTCGGCAATGGTGCGGGCGGTGTCGGCGAAGGTGCCGTAGTCGGCGCCGGAGGTTCCGGTGGTTCCGGAGGCGGGGGTGGTGTCGTAGGAGCATTGGACATCGACCCGATCGGAATGGGGTTTGGAAACCCCGGTGTCTCGGGCTGCCGCGACTCCTGTGAATCGTAGGCCTCCTTGAATCCCAGCAGATCAGGTCTGCGGGCGTGGAGCTTCTTCAACCGGCCGTCCCAATCGATCCCTGCTGCCTTGTCCAATGGCTCACCTTCCAGCTCGTCCTCGTCGGGAACCCGGCCCACTCTGGCAAAGATAGGTGGCGGAACCCGTCGCATACGTTCGCGGTCGCGACGCAGCTTGGCCTTCCGCAGCACTTCATCGGGCCGCTTCTGCTTGCTCATATCGTAAGCCGCCATGCCGCTGCCCAACGCCAGGAGCCCACCCAGTGTTATCGCTACACCTGAGCCGATTCCGGCCACGTCGGAGGCCCCAAACGATTCCTTCTCCATCAGCTCGCACAGGCAATCGAGATCCTCACCCATCTTCCCGCGACCTCGCAGGGCTTCCTCATACTCTCGCTTGGCCTTGTCCAGACGAGCTTCCTGCTCGTCGCCGCGTCGCTTGTCCATCAGCTTGTCAGTCAGCTTGTAGCCACCGTATGCGGCCAACGGCCCACCCAGGAGCGCCGCAGGGAGCACCCACGGTTGGGCCATCGGTGTGCTGACGTTGCCCTGGAGAGCATCGCTGAACGGTTTGGTGAGCGGGTCGGCCCAAGTGCTCGGGGAAGTCCACTCGAATTCACCCTGCTTGAGGCTGGCGTACTTGTCTTCCTCTTCCTCGTCTATCGGAATCGTTACGGTGCGTGCCCGGAGACCCGGCGCACGATCACGACCACCGAGGTTACGGCGACCCAGACCTACGAGACCTTGCAGCCCTCTTGCCCCAGCACCAAGTCCGGCCATCAACAGGCCGAGCTTACCAATGTCCCACCCCGCCATAGAGCGGTTCTGGGAGGCCTGCATTTGTTGAAGTGTTTGTGTCATGGCTACTCCTTTAGCTCGCTGGCGGCAACGTTGGGACAGGCGTCGGCAGCAGCTCTGCCTGCGCTCGACCCTTTGCAAGTTCGCGGTGCGGGACCGCGTAGGCGATGTAAACGAAAATCGTAGTGGTGCCGTCTTCGCGTTTGCCCCACTGCTTGTCATAGTCGAAAATCTGGTACCAGCCGTTGGCAGCCTTGTCCAGAATGTTTTTTAGGGCCGCGTACTCCTTCGGATCTTTGATGTCGTACATGCCGACGTCGGCATCTCGAACAATCTCAGTAAAATCCTCGTACTCCTCTTCCCTCAACGGAACGGTCGGCCCCCGGAAGGGCATACCGTCTTCCTTGGCCCGACCGAAGGACAATTGCCCTCGACCGTTACCGCCGATGATCGTCTCATCTTCACTGTACTTCAGGAAGCTCATACCAGGGACCGTGTGATTATTGGCCGTGCGGCCTTCCTTTTAGCGATGCGGCTCTTCGTGCGGGCTCGTTCGGCCGCCGACTGGTACGCATTGATCAGTTCTTTCTTCTTGGCTTCCGCCACGTCTTCTTCACTGGTGCCGCCGCTACCCTTGCCCAAGGCGTAGCCCGCGACCCCGCCAACGGCAACTGGGGCCAACAGGGCCGCTGTGAGCCCGCCCTTGAACAAGGTGGTCAGCAGGTCCTTGCCAAAACCGGCAATCCCGGTGGCAGCGTTTCCGATTCCGCTGCCGATCAGCCCACCGGCACCAGCCAGCAGACCCCCGGCAGCTTCCTTCTCGAACGTACCGGTCTCGATCAGCCAGACGGCCTCTTTGATCGCGGCATGGGTCTCTTCCATCGTCAGTCCATGCTCGGCACAGATGTGCAAGCAGGCGACCTTCCATTGTTCTCGCGGCGTGAGCATCCGTGCCTCCTTAGAGATCGTACGGGTCGTGAGGGTCTCCAACGACCACGTTGTCGAATTTGCGGCCGACACTGACAACTGCCCTGCGGCGAGCTGCGTGAGTCGCAGCGGACTGCGGGTCGTCCGGCGTTCCCTGCTCCTGGGCCTTCCGGATGACCAACTCCATGTGCTGCACGAACGTCTGCATGGCTTGTCGCTCGTAATTCCAACGACGGTCTTCGCTGGACGGCGGGATCATGTCGGAGATGCCCTTGACGCGTTCGAGGGCAGTCTGGACGCTGATCGTGCTGTAGCCATTGGTACGACCGTCTTCCCAACAGATCAAGCCGTTATCGGCCCACAGGTAGATCGGAGCACCCTTGCCCCACAAGGGAAAGAGCTTCGCAATGTCCGGGGATCTGACGTTGATGATCTTCGCAGATCTCGGCCTGACAAGGTCTCGTATGCCCATCGGAACGATCTACCCTCCAAAGGCCAGTGGAACCAGATTCGAGACGATACCCGCGTAAAGCCCCGCGTTTCGGATGCGCTCCTGTGTGCTGGTAGGCATCCCCGTCAGGATACCCAAAGTTTTACCAATAATGGCCCCGGAGAGCCAACCACTACCCATACCCGCAGTGATCCGCGCCACGTCCATCGGTGAAACAAACCTGGCCCCGCCGTTCATTGCGGACGCACCTGTGATCAAGCCGGAGGCCGCCGCACGGGTAGCTGGCGACAGGGCACGTTCCTGCCAGATCGCGTTGTTGAACTGCGGCACATCGATCATCGGCCACTGGGCTTCTTTCTCCATGCCCGCTTTGGGGAAGTATTTCCTGCCGATGTAGCCCGGACCACCGGCGTTGTCGGGGAATGGGTTGAGCCCCTCCTGGCTGAGCAGCTTCTGCGATGCGTTGGTGTAATCGAATGCAGGGGGCGATCCAGCTTGACCTGAATGCCACGGCCGCCCTTGTGAGAGGTTGGACCCGACCCACGCGGCGGCGGGCACCAAACCAGCAAGACCGCCCACAATCGCCAGCGTCCGGCGGAGATTACCTCGTTTCCACTTCTCAGGTAGAAATTTCTCGCCCAGCCAACCCGCACCGTAGCCAAGTCCGGCACCCAGCAAACCGGTGGTCAATCCAGCAATGAGGGGACTGGGCGAACCAGGAATAGGCCCTTTCTGATACCCGAAGTTTTTCGAGATGAAGTTCAGCGTCGGGGAGACCGACCGCTTCTCCAAGAAGGCCCTCGCTGCATGGGGACGGAAAGCGATCTTGACCCATGTGCCTTCCTCACCACCCACGGATGGCCCGCCAATCTCCGCTTCTGTCCGCACCGAATCAGCCAACGGTTCGAGTGCTGCTGTCCATTTGCGACAGAGATCGGTATCCATCCAGTCGCCAACATTGAGCAGGAGCCGGTCGAGGTCCTTGTTGTACCAGAGGTCAAGGAAGCCGTCCTGGTCCAGGTCTTTGATCGCCTCGCGAACGTCTTTCACCGTACCAGCACACTTCTCGGCCAGCGCGACGACCCGACCCGGCACGTCTCGCCAGAGCAATTCCTGATTGATCTCCATAAGTTGCATTGTGGGCCTCCGTACCACCAGAATAACGTCTCTGGGCTCTTTCGAGTACCCCAACCCTACAATACACCCTTCAACCAGATTGCGACGAGGTTCGCAAAGGGGAACCGATTGCCGTACCGAATCTGGTCCGGAGTCAGGTTGTCGTACTCCTCGCGATCGATCTGCCGCCACTGGTTATCGTCCGTGGTCCGCTGCATGATATGAATTTCTGCCTCGGGCCAAGCATGCTTGTTCATTACGTCGTCGGTCAAGACGCCGCATGCACATCGGTAGCCCAGAGGAATTGTGATCAAGACGTTGGGTGCCCAGCTTAGCACCCGATGGATCGCTGTGGCCGGGTCTTCAGTGTGCTCCAAGGTGGAAAGCGACAGGGCTCCCTGCAACTCTTTCTCGGGCTGATACGTGAGCACGTCCTTGTTCGCGTAATTCTCCCAGGTAGGATGCTTCTCGTTCAAGTCAATGGTGAAATGATGGAACTCCCGCTTGTGCTGGCGGGTGACATTGCCCACCTCGATCATGTTCTTCTGGTACCTCTGCGCGAACGGGATGCCCAGAGAAACCTCCATCCTCCGCTCGGTATGATGTGTCAGTCGGGTGTGAAAGTAATGGTGCTCCCGACCGTTGAAGTCGAAGTACTCGTCACCCGGATTTATCGGGGGCATCGGGGCCATATTACTTACCCGTGAACGGTGGTAGCCTTGCGTAAATCCATCGATCGCACATGATCGCGACCAGCTCTTTGAACGTGGTCTTTGGTGCCCACCCCCAGCAAAACGTGGCCTTATTTGCATCAGCATGAAGGACCGGGATGTCAACCGGCCGCGCCAGGTCGGGGTCGGTCACCACGTGTTTGACGGGATTCTCGTTGACGTAGTCGAAAGCAGTACGGAGAAAGTCCCGCACGCTGTAGGTCTTGCCGGTACCAATCACGAAGTCGTCCGGCTTGTCCTGTTGTAGCATCAGCCACATCGCCTCGACGTACTCCGGGGCGTAACCCCAATCCCGCCTCGCGTCCAAGCTGCCGAGCTTGAGTGTCTGCTGCCGTTTGCGATGAATAGCCACGGCTGCCTTGGCGATCTTCTGCGTCACGAAGTGCTCACCACGGCGCTCGCTTTCGTGATTGAACAGGATACCACAGGCGATGAACATCCCGTAACTCTCGCGGTAATTGACAGCGGTCATGTGCGCGGCAGTCTTGGACACCCCGTACGGGCTTCTGGGTTTGAACGGAGTAAGCTCGCTCTGCGGTGGATCAGCCGACCCGAACATCTCCGAGGTACTGGCCTGGTAGATACGGGCCTCCGGTGCCAGGTCACGGCAAGCATTGAGCAGGTAACCAAACCCGACATCGTTCACCATCTTGGTGAGTGTTTTCAGTTTCCAGGACTTGCCCACGAAACTCTGGGCCGCCAGATTGTAGACCTCGTCAGGCTCAGCGAGCGCAACCGCATCTCGCAGCGACTGCTCATCGGTCATGTCGCCGGGGATGCACTCGATCCTGTCCTTGACACCTGCGAGGTTGTTCAGGGTTGAATCGTTGCGGTGTGGCAGTAAGCCGTAAACGGTGTAGCCTTTCTTGAGCAAGAACTCGGCCAGGAACGACCCGTCCTGCCCACCTATACCAGTAATCAACGCTGTCTTGTCGGTCATGGTTTTCCTTCAGATGTGTGTTTATTGATTACCCCCAGTATTGCCTTCTTGGACTTCTCCCAGGTGAGCAACTTCGCGGTGGCCTGTCCTGCGACCTTGATGTTGTCGCCCGAGTTCCTCGAAGCCCAGTCGAGCTTCTTCTTCAACTCACCAACGTTGCGGAACGTCAGACAATTTTTGCCCTCCTCAATATAAGGTAGATGCACGCAATTGGTGACCACCAGGCAACCCGCCGACATCGCCTCCAGAATCGGGTAGCAGTAACCTTCACGGCCCCACTTCAAGAACACGTCGGCCTCACGGTATGCCTGGAAGATGGCCTCTGGTTTGAGCCGCCCCTTCTTGATGATTTCTGTGTTCGCCTTCGTGCCATCCGACTTGGGCGTCCGGGCATTGATATAGTTGATATCGCTGAAGTACCGGCCCAACACGTTCGACCCACCACCATGGTCACGGCCCCTGTCTAAGATCAGCGCGCTGACATTAACTCGCCCTGGATTACGGATCGCAGCCCTCCAGGTACCATCGGCGTGGCCCAATGGGACAATTTCGATGGGCTTGACCACGCCATTCTGCTTGAAGATATGCAACTGCCAAGCGCTTGGAACGAGCACCAAGTCCATTTGATTCGTCAGCGCAACGAAGCCGCCGTTAGCCCACTTGTATGTTGAGAGATCAGGCCGCTCGCACATCGTGAGCCCAACGTTGAACTTCGCAGGGTCCACGTCTTGAAAGGAGTATGGCGGAGACATGAAGAGATGTACGTCGGCCGATCGGTCGTCGATGCTACCGCAGATTTCGGCCAGAGCTCGGTTGATCACACCCCAACCGGTCATCCAGTCCCGCCGTTCGGGATTCCTCAACGTGATATTCATGGCTTCACTCCGATCGCGGTGATCATCGGGCAGTGCTCCCCGAACGGTTTTCGATTGTTGTGCCGTTTCACCGTGACCAAGACGAGCCCGGCAGCTTTGAACCACCGCTGCATGAGGTTCTCCGTTGGCATGCAGAGGTGCGTGTTCTCCGGATAATCCTGACCGCCCTGTGACATGTACTGCACCCGGTCGTTGATGTAGTCGTCATCCGGGTTGTGAACAAGCCACTGGGCCAGCGAGAGGAAGTCAGGGCAGATCATGTGGATGGTACCTCCGGGCTTCAACCAGGCGACCCAGTGCTTGACAGCCGCCTCCACCTCACGCCACGGGATGTGCTCCATGATGTGGTAGCCCATGATCTCCGTGAGCTTGCCTTTCAGCTCGGGTGGGAGCTTCTGTGCCGTACAAACATAATCGATGCCGGGCAGCTGCCGCATGTCCGATCGTTTGTAATCACCGGGCCGCCACCGCTTGGGGTCAGGCCCTGCACCAAGTTCGAGTTTCATACGCCTGCCCCCTCGGCTAACGGGTCATTCAGGTCCTTCGGGGAATATAAGTTGTGCTTGAGGCAGTAGTCGAAGTCGGGTTGCATGTACTCTCGGACCTTCGCATAGCACCCCGGCGTGTAATGCTCTTGCCACTGCTTCTTATCCCGAGAACGGTAACCGCCGATCCGCAGGTGCGGTATCGCTGCTGGGCGGCCTTTGGTATACCGCAACAAATGACGCTTGAGGTCAGCGGCTAGGTGCTCCAGTCTGATGTGACCATCGACGCGAGGCATCATCTGCAAGAACACACACATCTGAGTGTGCTTTGTCCAGAACTCCGCTTCGATTACGTCCTTGTCGTACAGAGCCTCTTCAAATGAGTTCGTCGCCTTGATCACCTCAAAGAGTCGTCGAAAATGCCCCACGGCGTGTGCCTTGATCGGCTGGTAACGATATTCGGACCAGAGCGCCACCGCGCGGGACAAAGGGTTCCTCACTGACGTGAACCAAGGATAGCTGGGCCACCGAGTTGCATAGCCCTCGTAGTCCCGCGCCATGTCCTCTTGAGTATGAGCCTCCCGACGAGTAGACCAGTTTCGACGGATCATCGTCCGGATAGTCGTTGACCCGGTCTTGGGAACAACCCCGTAGACGAACGGCTTCGGTGCGTGAACAACAACGATCATCGGGACACCTCCGGCTTTCTGGCGTAAAGCAGCATTAACTCTATCCGCTCTTTCCACTGCGCGACGACCTGCTGCCAGGTTGCAACGACATCGGTTGGCAACACCATGGCCCCGTTCGCTACCATCGGCCTCAGACAGTCCCAGTAAGCATTCCTGGGCTTTTCTCTGTAATGAAACAACCATTCAGACTGCGGAATTGCACCTACTCCACACAGATGCTGGAAGGTACCGTGAGGGGCCTTGGTTGTGTTGCATCGCCGAATAGCTCCACCCTGCTCCACGTACCGCTTGACCGGTATTACCCCCACGACGTTTAGCCACTGGTCTCCGTGCTGCATACAATGAGCCAAACAACCACGACCGATTTCTACGCTGAACCCGTGCTCTACCAATGACATGAATGTTACCGCGTCTCGCACATTAACGAACGAGCCTGCTTGCGGAAAATAACCTTTGGTCCAATCTGTGTCGGGCAACTTGACATGAATAGCTCGACTCTCCAATCCGTGCCGCAACCAAATTTCGTCTCCGTAAAAGTAAAGCAGCGATAAGGCGGGCCGTATGCACTTATAGAAGATATTCACGTTGGGAGTTTTGAACTTGTTGCGAGCAGCTTCTAGCCGGGTATCATCGACCCAAGTCGCGTAGTCCGCAAACCGTAGTAGCTCCAACCGATCGCCGATAATCAGTGGCTCGTTCTCGAAAGCCGGTGACGGGGATGAGTGACTGTAAGTCTCGGGAAGCAACCCAGGGAACAGCTTTTCGAGCGCTGCATCATGACCGGCCTCTATACCCAAACCCCCACGACAAAAGTCATGCAGAACCGCTGATAGGAAATAATTCGTCGTCCACGGCTCTTTCTCCTTGACCTGACACACCAGTGCCTCGGTGGAAGTCAGGCGCTGCGGCTCGCACATAGCCCCTGCAAGCGCGGTACAAATACCGTGAAACAGCCCGTGGTCTCTGTCGTCAAACCATTTCTGGACAGCCTCAGCGGAAACCGGGCCGGACTCTTCTAGCCGCTTTAGGACGAGCCCCGTGGCGTGGTTGTACTGGCCGCTGGAGCCACGACCCTGCAATATAGGGTGCTCCCTCGAAAGCACTTGGTGGTGGCGACGGAAACACGAGCTGCACAACGCCAACTGCATCGCGGCCAGGGCGCGACGTAACTTTTGAATGAACGGAAAGTAATGCTGCCACATCAGAAATCTATCCCCCAGTGGTTGAGGTACGCCACGTATTCATCGGGCGACAGACTATCCACCATTTTCTCTTCGTACATCGACACCGGCAGTCGTTGGAAGTCGCCAGCACAAAGTGTTGCCACGAATTCCTGCATGTGTGGAGTGTAGTTCTTCCACCACTCGCCTGTGATGTACTCGCCCTTGAAATCGTGCTTGTTCTCGACCTCCACGCCGTGAGCACGAACAAAGGGCAACGCGTTGAAGTCGTCGTGGAAGTGCTCCACTCGGACAAAGTGATCAATGCGAGGAATCATAGCCCAGTAGTAACTGAGCGTCGCTCGCCACCAGAAATTGGCAGCACCCCAGCACAGCTCGTGGTCTCGACCAGCGGCATCGAAGGTGTCGAGCTTCTTGACATGGTCGTACCAGCGGTCGTTGACCTTGCGGTTGGGTTGGGTCCGGTAATGATTCCACCAGGACACAGCACGGGTGAACGGGTTTCGCACATTCATCACCCAGGTGTAATCTTCTAATCCCGATGAGATCTGAACCGCGTGGATGCCCTCGTTCACGTTGCCGCGTCGGTTTCGCTTGCCGCGTCGGTTGTCAGGGAAGTGCTCATCCAGCGCAGCGATGGTCGTGTGCGTGCCGCTCTTGGGCGGCAACACCCAGACCACTTTTACTTTGGAAAGAACCAGCATCCGAGCTCACCTTTATTAGGGACGGTGCCAGACGAGCCACCTGCGATCCAGCTCCGGACTGACACCCTGTTGTATGTCGCCCTCTACACCGATGTGCTGCCGAAGAATCTTCATCATTGCGGCCGGGGTGAATGCGAAGGTCAGAATACCGTCAGGCTTGTGAAGACCGCCCACCGCGATCAAGGGCTGGTTCATCATGGCGTCTGTCACGTTGAAGAGGCGTTTGTATTTGCCGTTGAGCGGTGTGACGTACTCCAGCAGCAACGTGTGCTTGGTCAGCTCCACCATCCGGTGAAGCATGCGGAGCGGGTCCGTGACGTGGTGCAGCACGTTGAAGCCGATCAGGTAATCGACCGGCTCGTCCCAGTCCCCAAGCTCCCTCTTGTGGAACTCCACTTTGCTGCCCAGCGTGTCGCGGATGTCGGTGACGTGCTCGAAGGCCGAAGCACTTCGCTCAAGACCAATGCACCTCCCAGCACCTCGCTGCTCGGCGACGAACAGGTAGTAACCCAGACTACAGCCGACGTCCATGACCGACTTGCCCTTGAAATCTGCCGGGAACACCTTCTTCATCAGCGGCTCGCGGTCTTTGCCTTTGATCTCCCGACCGTGCGGCAACGGCACTCGCTGGTAGAAGTAGTCGTGCCTGCCAATCAAGGCGTCAAGGGCTTCCGGGGTCACATCGTATTCCATCATACGATCCTTTCGATTCCAGCCTCTTTGATCAAGCCTAATGCTTTAGTTTTGCCCTCGACCAGTGACATTCCGTTGGTCAGTACATCGTGGAGTGACTTCTCTGTAAAATCAAGAACGCCGGGATAAGTTGTGTCCACAAGACGGACTTCGAGACCCAACGCTTCGCATCCGTCCCTGAACCTCTCGTAGTTTTCAACGACCTGCGCAGGGTCCGTGGCGTGGCGGAACTGCACCTTCCTGCGGCTGCTGCTGTACCACATCCGCTTAATGAAACAAGGGTACGAACAAGCTAGCAGCAGGACCACCGCTACACGCTTCTTAATCGAGGCCATTTCTACCAGACCAATGGTGGCGTCGTCCGCAAGTGTCTTACAGGCAGGAAAACCCCAGTGGATAACCACTGGGCCTCCGGGCAGCGGGAAAGCGGCCTGACTATCTCCATCTCTGGCCACAAGAGATCCGCGCACAAACGACGCCGGGGCTCGGAAACAAAGGGAGGGAAGTCCGCCCATTTGTGGCTGTCCTTCCGGCAGCTTCACGCTACCTGCTGGCAACAAGCGTTCCATGGTCGTTGACTTACCACTGGCGGTTATTCCAGCCAGAATGATTACGTCTCTAGCCATTCTCAAGCTCCCTCATCCTTCGAGGTCCGGACCTGCACCAAGTTCGAGCTTCGTTGTTACCTCCCACCAGGGTCCCAGTCATGTTTCGCTGTTACCCTGCGGCCAGCAAGGATCGAAACGAAAATACTGATCGCACTGAACGGCGTCCCATAAGCCTCGCGGCACTTCGCCAACAACTCAAAGTCCACGGCCGTATCCAGCAAGGCCAGATGGCTGTTAATCTCAAATCGCTTCACGATGCGCAAGATCTTCCCGGGGAATTCATTGTCCAAACGAGCGGCCACCTCCTCGTCGTCGCTTGATAGATAAAAAAAACTGTCGCGCTGCTCAGCGAGTCTGAGCTTGATGAAGGCTCGAAACCGTCTCTCGGGGTCCCAATCCGCGCATGCTTGCTTCCCGCAGCACCGCAGCTGCAAGCCGACACGGTTCTCGAAGCCCTCATGGGCCAACTCATCGACACGCTGCTGAAGTTCCGGGTGCAACTCGTAGTGTGCCCTGAAGAACCGCTGGTAGTCTGCGTACCACTCGTTGCTTTTTCCCCCGTGAGGAAATGGCCCGATCAGCCCATGTGCGAGGCCGAACATGATGTGAGGGCGGAGATACCCAGTGCTAGTCGCGACTTGCAAGTACCTTTGACCGTTGTGCATCATAGGCAAGGATGACCAGGCCTCATCGCTGAACATTGTAAAACTGTCAGGCTTAGGGCACCAGAGCTGACCCATAGTCGCTTGCATACGATGAAAATGCTGCTGGTCCGTCACCAGAGGCCAGTTGACAAATAGATCGAGATTGTCTTCCACGGCCAAGCGGTGGGCCGAGAGTACACCAGTCATACGGGCAGTAAGTCCTCCGAAAGCACGGATGAGAAGTATGTGCTGATCCTGCTCGGGCCATTTCAACAGAGTTATACCGAACTCCACGTCATTGACGACCGGGAGTTCCGATCTGTCGGATAGTCGTTCAAACATCCCCAACAATCCTTCCGGCTACGGCATCAAAGATTCCCCCTAAACAACGCCTGGTCCACGGGATCGCGCACATGATCGCCGTGTCGCATGAATCTCTGAAACCGTCTCAGCGCAAAGCCTGGCTTCAAGGCAGACCGAAAGTCAAGCTGAAAGTCCTTGTCAGCGATCTGCCGTTGAGCGCGGTCTTTGGCCTGGTCGAGATTCCCCAGGATGTTGTTCAGGACGTTGCTTTTCGGATTCCATGTGGGGTACTGGATCTGATTCGCCAGGGACCGTTGCCAGTATGGTGAGTTTCCATTCCCGCCAATGGCTTTGTGCAGGTCGAATAACGAAGTCTTCTCTCGGTTTAGCCGTCGCAACACGTCTGAGGCTGACTCGGACAGTCGGCCCTCTGCATTGACGGCCCGGTTGTCCCAGTAAACGGTAGCCATGATCTTGTCACTCGCACCCTCTGGCTGATCAGGGTTCTCGTTGATGAAGTCGTAAGGGATGTCGTGTTTGTCGAGCCAAGCAGCGGTGACCTCGTCGTCGCCACGAACCGTATGCACGATGATCCTCGCCCCCGCATCGCGGAACGACTCCATGTGCTTCTTCGCACCGGCCCGTGGGTCGCCGATCACGGCCGGATCAAACTCAGCCTGCTCTTCGGCCAACGTGCCGTCCACATCCACGGCCACGGACAGCTGGAAGTCATCAGAGGCGGTCTTCCGGTGGTAGCGGAGCTTGTCGGTGGCGGGCAGGCTCGTCCACTCCCGCTCCAGTCGCCGCATCTCCTTGTCGGAGATGTCCCCGGTCTCCCCGGAGTCGCGGTCCTCGCGGTTGTGGCAGACCGTGTACTCGAAGAACGCGGAAGCGTCACCCCGTGCGAGCGCTTTCTTCGTGGGTCCATACCGCTCACAGGCCTCACACATCTCAACGTCGTCGAACGGTTCTACTTCTTTGAACAGCCTGCCGCAACCGGGACACTTCCGGCCGTCCTTGTTGGGTGGGGAATTGAGGAAGTCATCCAGGTCCTTATCGCTGACGTTAGACTTCTTCCGCCGGTGCTTGGCGAACATCCCGTCCTTGATCTCTTTGGTCGTGTCCCCGTGCTCTAGCCACCACTTGAATTGCGGGACAGTGACGGGATAAATCGAGCCGAGGCGGTCCCATCCTTTCTGATAATTCGCCAGGTAACCTTCTTTTGCTTTCGCTTCGTTGGGGAAGCCGAAGAGGCACTTGTGTTCGTCAAAGGTTCCGGCAGAGGTTGTTTGGTTGACGACATAGATCAGCTCCGTTTCCGGTTCAGGCCCAATGAAGACATCAACGTGATCCCCGTCTTTGCCTTCGGTGCGATTGATGTAACCGTAGTCGTGCTTCATCGTCACAGACCACGACTTGCCACCACGATCGGTGCCGGAGCGAGTGGAACCCTTCGGATTCTCCAGCGTGACGGGCAGCCCGTGAATCCTGGTATGGCCCTTGCGATAATTGCCCGACTCGATCTGGGCCTCGGTGGGGTCGCGGTCCACCTTCTTACGGGCCTGAGCCAGCGTGTCAGCCGCCAGCTTGCGGCTGTGCGGCACGATAGAGGCATTCAGCGAGGAGATCATGTCACCGTCCTCCGGCGACTCCTCCAGCATCTCCAGCTCCTCGGCAGCCGTGACCAGCTCCGCGTTGCCGCCCTCGCCGCCGTCCCCCACTGCTACCGTGGCAATCTTCCTGCCATCGAGTGCTTCATGCAGTTGCAAGAGACCAGCCATGTCAGGGATTCCAGCCTTTCAGGATCACATCGTCCGACCATTTGCAGGCGTAACAACTAGCCGCGAATCGGCCATCGGCGCTGATCACCGATGAAGCCCTGAAGATCTTACCACAATCCGGGCAGGAAAACACAGTGATCGACACGCCATGATCCAGCAGTGTCTGCCATCGCCCTTTGTCGCGTATCGAACCTGGCTCAAGCTCATCCATGAACCCCTCACGGCTTGCGGATCGGGCAGTAAATCCGCCGGTGGCGCATCTCCCAATCGTAGGGGCTGTCGATGAACCAGACGTCCGGGGCGATGACATTCACACCGTCTTTCGATTCCAGCAGCCACCCGTCGCTACAGGAGACAATCTGCCGACATTGACTGAGGGTCCACCAGCCGCGATCGACAAACCCTAGGGGTATCGGAAGTTGGCCGGGGATTCGGGGAGTCCAGAGAATGTCCCAGAAAGAGACCCACCATTGTTCCGATGATGTGGTGCTGGGACGGCCCCAGGCATCGTAACTGGTGGAGTGGCTGCGCACCCGATTGACAACAATCAGATCCACTTTGACAAACCAAACCGACGCAGGGGGCGACACACCTTTTGCAGGTCTCGCGGCTGAAACCGGAAGCGGAGGCGGAGGCGGAGGCACAGCGTCTGCCACCCAGAGCCTCGGAACCGTCAGTAGCGCAACAACAATTGCGGCAAGAATCGTACGTCGCAGCATGGCAAACTCCTTTTTGCTGGAACGCTGTGGACGTAATACTCCTCCTTGTTCGGTAAAGTCCAGTCTACGTCGGCGCGGGGTTCTCGTCGATACGAATCTGCCAACTACCCGCCGCCGCTCTGAATTTTCCTTCGCCACTCTCTGCCGCCGCGACTTTCCAGGCGTACAAGGCTCTGGAGTTCCTGTGATTCTCGCTGGGATCTCTCGGGTGGTCTTGGTGGTATCCTACGATGGTGGGTACGAACTTGGCCTTCAACCCGAGACCGTTGATCAGACACCTGGCAAACCAATCGTCCTCATACCCTTGCTCCGCGAAATCCTCGTCGTTGCCACCGACTTTGTAAATGTCTTGCAGATAGAGGCTGCCCAGAAAAAAAAGCGGGCGCTTGTTCCCGAGACCTGTGTACTGCGTCAACTGCTTTCTCGTCTTCACGCAATAGTTGAAGACGGTGCCGATTACGAAAGATCCCGGCTGCAAGTGGGCGACCAGTTGTTCGATGGCGTCAGGCGTGTGGTGAATCACTTCGTCGGACTGCGCGATGACGATCTCCCCCTGAGCTGCTTTGTATGCCGCGTTCCTGGCAACAGCGGGGTTTCTACGGATCGAGTTCTCAAGACGGATGTAGCGATCCACGTCCCATCGCCGACAGACAGCCTCAGTGTCATCCGTGGAGCCATCGTCAACGACGATGATCTCGTAGTCGAAACTGGGCGATTGAGTGCGTATGCTCTCCAGCACGGCATTCAGCGCCGGAGCTTTGTCCTTCGTGGCTATCGCGATTGAGCATTTCATAGCTTCGAGATGTATCGCGTGAGCGTGTTGTAATACTCACCGACCGTGTCAATTGTGAGCCGCTTGTTCCACTCCTGCGCCAATCTCCTTCCGCCAAACCAGTGGATGCCTACGCATTCTTCCGGCACATCACTGGCTGCCACGAAAATCTGCTCCAGCTCGTTCCATGCCCACGGGTAGATCGTTGCTGACGGAACTTCTTGTATTTCTATGCTCGCGTACTTCTTTCGCAAGCGGGCGACCGCCTCGCACCCCGGTCGTTTCACCCGTTGCCAAGGGCTCTTGACTCCGCTCAGTCGGTAAATCGCCTCCGCACCTGTACTCTGGTAGACATTATCACGATACCCTTTCTGAGCCTCCTGCAACACATCGCGGAACATCTGATTATCCGGCGATCCTCCGAAGAATCCAATAGCCATGTAACCGTTTGACAGGCAGCACACCACATCGGCGGTACACATCGACTCATACGGGACCGGCCGAACGAAAAGAATGTCCATGTCGCAATAGAACCCGCCAGGACCAGCCAGTGTCTCCCATTGGCACAGATCGCTCGCATGTGCCGGAGCCAGCTGCTCAATCAGCGGCTTCCACGCGACTACGTTGATCTCCAGCTCAGCGATTAAGCTCATGTGATCCGGACCGGAATAATTTTGGCTGTCTTGTGACTCCGATGATTTCCACCGGCATGCCCCGACGTCCGCACGATGCAGCGTGATCTCCCACTCCGGGTTGTACCATCGGAACGAGTACAACGTCAGGTATCTCAACCAGGACAATGGGCTGGAGGCCCAGAAGAAACTCATTCGCTTTGGAATGCGGTTACACGAAATCGACATGCCCCGGACTTTCATTGAGCGCGTAGAGGATTGTCCTGTTCTTGATGTTGAACTGGCAGTGAGCACAGCCAGTTGCATCGAATCCTGAAAAATTGTCTTGCTTGTCCTGGGAATTCCACAGCTCTCGGAAGCTCTGATCTTTCAGCGATCCGATTAGTCCTCGCGGGTTGTATGCGTAAACGCAACAACGGTAGACGTTCTGGTCGCCACCGATGTACGTGGTGAAGTGCTGAATCCCACAGAAGGAGTACTCCGGGGATCGTTGCTTCAGATCTCCGACGCGCTCACCGAACATGTTGATCACCTTGAAACTCTCATCGCTGAATGTCTCCGCGCGTCGGCACAGCTCCGAGGCCTCGTCATAAAACTCTCTGAAGTACTCTTCGTTTTCGTTCTGAAGCACAGCGCTGATCCGAATGTTATCTGCCCCAGCCGTCTTCACCAGCTGGGTGCATTCGACGACTTCTCGCCAATTGTCCTTCGTAACGACAAACCCAACCCCGATGATCACTGGGAGCTTCTGTCTGATTTTAACTCCCACGAGCTCGGCAACGGTAACGAACGTCCTGTTGAACTGCGATGGGGATACATTCCGAATACGAGCATAGGTTTCCGGCGTTCCTGCATCAATCGACACCCGCACCCACGCGGACTTCGCCGCCAGCTCCAGGTGCTTCGGTAGCAAGACAGCGTTGGTATTCAGGGCAGTGGCCATCCCCAGCTCCTGAGCCAAGCCATAACACTTGGCAAAGTCGGGATGCACGGTTGGCTCACCGCCACCGGTAAACTGGATCGCCCCGACCCCCATCTCGGCGCAGTCGTGAAGAATCTCGACGACTTTCTCGGTTGGAATCCATCGTTGCGGGTTGTTGGTCCCATAGGTCGCAAGAGGCGCATCAGCCACGAACTCTTCGTTGCTGGTGTAACCCGGCGCCCTGTACGCGCAGAAGGAACAGTCTTGGTTGCACAAATCCGCCAGAATCAGCTCGACCTGTCGCGGGACAGGTTGCTGGCCATCCCGCAGCTGATTAAGTTCGCGCTGATGATGAAACACTTTGAGCGGACTGTAAACATCTTCGCCGGGACTGCTCATCCTTGACTCCTCATTCTTCGAGTGGGAAATAGCTGCGGGACATGTCCCTCGCTACCTGCACGTTCATGTGACTCCATCTCGACTTCTGCGCATCCGTCACGGAAGATGCGTCGCTGAACCGGTTCAGAGTAAGATACCGATTGCTGTCCACGATGTCACACCAGCAGGGCGCTAGCTGCTGGTAAACAATCCGCTTGGTCCAGTTGGTGTGTTCGTGACCCCACTTGGCCGGGAAGATCCGGAATCCACCGACCTGCTTGATCACTTCTCGGGTGAAAGTGAGCAGTATGCCGTTCAGGTAAGACGTTTGGACAATACGGTAGCCCCGAACGATACAGTCGCACTTGCGACCGTTGAGAGGCTTGCTGTCATCTGCCCAGGAGAAATGGTGAATACCCGTCTGGGCGTGTGCTTCAAGATACTGCTGCCACCAGCCAGGGTGGAAATCCACATCATCATCGGTAAGGAACCCAATGTCGATTTTGCCCTCCATCAAAACCCGGAGGCACGTATTCTTGCCTCGGCTAACCCCGCCGTTCTCCTCCCGCTGTATGACCTCGTAGTTCAGGTGAGACAGATATGCTTGGTACTCGGCACAGTTGGAACCGTCATCGACGATGACGATCCTACCAGGATAATCTGTCTGTTCGAGCGTACGGAGCGTCTCGGGAAGACGACGACGGGTGTCTGGTGGCGATTCTTCTGTGACGAACGTCAGAATAGCCAGGCCATGGCAGAGCATTTCGGTCCTCGCTTATCAAAAGTGAGTTGCAACAACCGTGTCGCTCCGCACCACCGGCCGCAGCTTCATGGCGCGTTCCATTGTCAACCAGTCGGCATTGTGTATTGTCTGGTCCTCCGGACCAAAAGCGCCAATCTCGCGAGCGATCTCCAGCGGCATGGCGTAGCACAGCAGATCGATATGGCGAAAAGCAATCGTATCCCTCGGGAAGACACCGTGGTACTTCGCACCTTTCCAGTGATCAGTGCTGACCACGCTGATACAGCCGGGCTTTGACTTGATGTTTTCCCGGTGGGTCATAAGAAAGTCCGGGGTGACCGTGTTGTCGTGATTGACCCAGCAGATGTAATGACCAGTCGCTTCGTCCATGGCCGCGTGGCGGCTAACATTTCCCCAGCAGCCCTCGGCACGCGGCAACGTCAAGAATCTCACTTTATCCGGCATCACCTCCGACTCCCATCTGTTACCCATCGCCCAGACATACCTCCTGGGATGAAACTCCATTTGGTCCTCGGGGACCGGACCGTCTAACACAACAATGAGTTCCCAGTCCGTGTATCGCTGACGGAAGATCCCCGTCAGCAAACGGACGAAAACATCGTACGGTGAGAACACCGTCACTACGATCGTGAATTTCATTGCGGAACCAGGCTGAGGGCCAGCGCCGCTTTGCTGACCGAGTTTGGCCCCAAAACTTGCTTCCGACGAACAGCCACTGTGATGTGAAAAGCGAACTTGTTGTCGTTGGGGAGCTTGGTCATCCCGTAGCTCTTGCGGAGCTTCTCCAGTTCCGGACTCTTGACCTCAATCACCCAGCACTTGCTCATCTCCTTCCAGCCGGTCGGATTGAACGATTTCAGCTTGCCGAGGGAGTAGTTGAAGGAGTGCCCGCGCTCGGAGATCTTGTCCGGATCTCCCAGCTCGGCCGCGACCTCTTCGGGTCGCATCACAGTAATGTGCGCCTTGAACTGACCGCCTCCGCTGGGGGGCAGCTCAATACCCTGTTCATCCAACGAGTCGAATACACCGCGTACGACCGCGTTAGGCACCGTCAGCAGCAGGAACCCGCTGGACGAGAGGTAGAGGCGCCCCGCCATGTCGTACGATCGGTCGGCCTGTTTGGGAAAGAGCAGAGTCATTTGCGGTAAACCTGTCTCGCTTGCTGCGCTCGCCGCTTGATGTTGGGGATCGGCATGTGCTCTATCTTGTCCGGCGGCGGTGGCTTCTCCCTGGTCCTCGGCAGCATGGACGCGATGAACTCGATCTTGCCGCTGTATTTGATCACCCGAATTGAAAGCACGAGCGGAACGCCGGAGCCGTCCTTGTGCTTCCCCGTGACGCTCACGCCGGTCCGCCGCATCATGTGGTTGTCCGGCGACGCTTCCACGGCCTTGATTGCCCTCGCAAACGCCGCGTCGTGAATCAGCTCCGCCTTGGGCGGCATCAGTATGGAAACGTCCTTGCCGATCAGCTCCTTGTAGGAGTAGCCAAACAGCTTCTCAGCTGACGGGTTGGCCACGGTGATACGGTGGTCCTTGCCGCACATGATGATCGCGGGCGGAGCAGACATGATGATCAGCTCAGCCCGCAAGAGCTGCTCGTCTCGATCGCGTTCGGCTGTTTGCTGGGCTTCCTGGCTGGAGCTGAGGATGGAGCCCTGCCAGAAAAAAATACCAACAGCAGGAACAAGCAGCAGCACGGCGAGCCACTTCCTGAGTTTGAACTCAAACGCCTTGCTCTCCACGTCGGTTCTGCACCTATAGTCTATTTTCATCGGTCCGATCCTCCGTGTCAGCAGGGGGCTTGGGTTTGCTCCCTGGGCTGATTGAAATGTGAACTCCGCCCTTCTTGATGACCTGAACGACGAAGTCTAAGACGGTGGTGCCACCAATCCCCGCTAGGCCACTGACGCCCAGCAAGAAATACAGGTTACCTTCTCCGTCGAAGAAGTTGTACCAGAGCAAAGCGATGATGACACCCATCATGCCGCTGTACAACATGGCGGAGGCGGCGGCACGCCAAGAGAGTTCGCGTTCGGAGCGAAGCAAAGCGGCAAGTCCGGCAAGCGACGAGATACTGAAGGAGGCCAGAAACACCTGGAATGGAGTCATCTTATCCGGCATAGCAGCGGGCCTCCCTGCCCCCGACCCAATCCATTTCAGGCGTCAGACTGCGTCGAAGTGTCATTGGACAACTCCCATGATCCCCTAACCACAGGATACCTTTTCGACCGCTGCGACACGGCCGAGTACAACGGGTAAAGGACACTGCCGTTGTTCCACCTTCCCGCACCCAGTGGTGTTACCAAGATGCGGTTTCCAGGCACGTCAAGGTTTTTCGATCCAGAAAAACCCATCGCCTCCTAACCAGCCGGTGTCCCCGGCGAAGTCCAGTGACTGTGACGCTCCTGGCCAGTCTAGCCGGATCACGAGTCGTTGGAAAGATCATCCGGTGGATTTTGAACGACGAGCTTCTCCAGATACTCGCCGTACCCACTTCCACATCTCCGCTGCGCAAGCCGGGAAAGCTCACCCACGGTGATCCAACCGTTGCCCAGGGCGATCTCTTCGAGACAGGCAACCATCCGCCCCTGCCGGGTTTGAATGGTCTCGACATAGTGGGACGCCTGGAGCAAAGAACTGGGCGTCCCGGTGTCGAGCCAGGCAATTCCCGGCCCCAGCGTCGTGGCCTCCAGCGTCCGGTTACGGATGAAATGCCGATTGACATCGGTGATCTCCAGCTCGCCACGGACCGAAGGCTTCAGCTGATCGACCACCGTGACCACCTCTCCGGCGGGGTAGAAGTACAGGCCGGTCACCGCCATGTTCGAGGGAGGATCTGTCGGCTTCTCGTGAATGTTGACCAAGGCCCCGTCGATGAACTCCGCCACGCCGTATCGCTGCGGATCGGTCACCTCCGTGATGAAGATGGACGGCTTACCCGACTCAGCGACGCGGAATAACAGCTCGTCGAGCCGGTATCCGTGAAAGATGTTGTCCCCCAGGATCAGAGCGACGTTGCGGGCGTCGTCCAGAAACCTCGCGTTGGCGGCAATGGTGAAAGCCTGGGCCAGTCCCTTAGGCTCCGGCTGCGCAGCATACGAGATGACCATGCCCCACTGACGACCGTCACCGAAGAGGGATCGGTACAACGGGATGTTCTCCTCCTGACTGATAACCAGCACGCGGGAGATCCCAGCCGACATGAGCGTAGCCATCGGATAGTAGACGAGCGGCTTGTCGTAAACCGGCAGCAGCTGCTTGTTGACTGCCTGCGTCATGGGGTACATCCGCGTCCCTGAACCGCCCGCCAGGATGATGCCCCTGGTATCAACTGCCTTCATTTTATTCCTCGTCTTCTCATGGGATGATCTCGTAGATTTTTTCAACGTCGATGACTACCTGCAACTCTTTACTCAGTTGAATGTGAATACCCATGTTCCCGTCCGGCAGATCTCTCTTGACCTTCTTGAGTATTTTTGTGATCGCGGGCGGCCGGAACCCCTCGACGTGCAGCATCGCAGCCACACCGACCAGGCGGGCCTGGGCGGTCGTCAACTTGCGACGGGACCCCCGACCCTTGTTGACTCGCTGAAGCCCCGGCACAAGTTTCTGTTCCATCAGGTACCGAAGCACTCGGTTGTCGATACCGAGCCGAATTCCTATCTCGCTCAACTCCATCATTGCTGATCCACCTTTACCTCCAGAGCTGCCGCCAGTTCCTTCACGGCTTCGTCCCAGGGTGGCAGTTCCGGGCCGCCCAGTTCAAGATACTTCCGCTGACTCAGACACGTGTAGTCCGGTATCACCTCGGCCGGAACGGAAACCTGCCAGGCGTACTCGGCCTTGGTGCTGGACATGACCTTCTGGCCGATCGTCAGTAGCGCCGCGTCATACCAAGTAAGACAACCAGGGTTGGTCACGTGGTAGATCCCCGCCGTCGCTGCGGTGATGTTGAAAACGAACCAGGCGAGCGCTTCGGCCAAGTCTTCGGCTCGGGTGATGTTCGTCATCACGTCGTTGACGATCGGAATGTCGCTCTTGAGCTTGACTGCCTCCGTGATGAACCGAAAGAAGTTTTTTCCCCAACGCTCAGACGGCATGCTGAACACGCCAGCCGTCCGCACGATGGCATACTCCCAGTCAGGGTATCTCACCGCACGTTGCAAGACCTCGAACTCACCGGCGAGCTTGCTGAACCCGTAGTTGCTGACAGGTCCGGTGGGACTGTCCTCGTCATACGGTGTGTCTCTGTTCTCGTCCTGCCCGAAGACAAAGTCGCTGGAAACGTGGATGAACGGGATCGCCAGGCGGGACGCCACGTTGGCGAGGTTGGCCACGCCCACGGAGTTGGCCTCCCAACCCCACCTAGTATCGCTGTCGCACCGGCGAACATTGTTGAAGCCCGCACAATTGACGATGGCTTGTGGCTCCTCCCGTTGCATGACAGCTTCTACCATGTCGCAGTCGGCGATGTTCAACCGGCGATGATTGAGGGGTATTGCTCGAACTCCGAGGCGTTTGCTAAGCGCCGATCCTATCTGCCCTCCAGCTCCCGTGATCAGGATGTTGGTGAGACCGCTACCATAGTACAAAGGGACTCTCCTTCCACGACACAGGTAAGTTGTCGGTCAATGCAACTTTATAGCAACCGAAACGCGGCTCCGTCAAGTAGTCCGTTTCCATTGGCGACAAACGAGAGTCGCTGATAGCTAAAAAAAGATCACCCGCACCTGGCACGGGTGATCTTGAGCCTATTACGGGGAAAACGGACCGAGGATCGAGTTCAGGAACCCAAAGGGTCCCTGGTCGCCCCGGAGATTCGGCGCATCTGGATACATGATCTCATTCATAATCTCCAGGGCTTTGAAGAGCATCTTGGCCCTGGCAGATCCGATCTGCACCGTATCCCAATAATGTCCACAGCTGGAGAGTTGCAGCCACGTAATTCGCAGCTTCGCTCCTTCATCCAAAGAGTGAGCGATGCGAAATGTCTGCTTCCAGTCACCAATCAGATACTTCTCGCCCAGCGGTGGGACCGTAATCGGGCTCTCCTCGCCCCATAAATCGTCTGAGGCCTCAGTGAGCCACTTCTGGAGCCCTTGCAGGTATTCCATGACAGTTGTACCGTCGAGACCGGCTCCAGGCTCAGGCGGGATGGCGGTGATCGCCTCTTTCGGGGGTGGGTCTTGGGGGAGAATGTCATCGATCAGGTGGCTGTCCTTCATCCATTGCCAGAAGCTCAGAGCACGAGCCAGCCGCTCGGACATACCCGGTTCGGAACCCAGAACTGCGCCGAGACGCGAATCACTCTGGATGTTCTCCAAGTGCTCCTTGAACATCGGCGCATTAGCCTGGACGTATTCCACCAGCTCGGCGGCCGAATTGCCGCCCAGGATGGATTGCGTGTTGCCGTGGGCCATTCGCTTGTACGTCTCGGTCACTTCGTCGAAGTAGTCGAGGTACTTGCTGGCCTCCTCGCGTGTTTCCAGGTATTCACTCATTCCGAGGGCGGTTCTTCTTGCTGACTGGGAGCTTTGGGCTCCGTCTTTTCGTCATTCGCCAGTTTATCAGTCGGCCCTTTGCCGACCAAGGCTGACTGCTTCAACTCCGACTGGATCGCAGCGTAGACCTCGCTGCGATGGACCGGAATCTCACGGGGGGCTTGGATGCCCAGCCTCACTTTGTCCCCACGAATCTCGATGATCGTGATGACAATGTCGTCGCTGATGACGATCGATTCATCCTTCTTGCGGGATAGTACGAGCATTTTGTGATTCCTTTCGATTGGCATGTAGCCAATTCTGAACGAGCCAGCGTAGCTCAAACTCCAGTGCTGACACTCTTGTGATGAATGGACGGTTCTCTTCGTCCATGAATACCAGCGGACCGCCCACCGGTGAAAGATCGACTGACCAATTTCCTCCTTTCTGTCGTAGTGGATCGGGTTCGACGTGGGTTGCCCGGGTGATCCTCACCGCTTCAGGGGGCAGCCCAAACTCGGCTCTAATTCGCTCAATGTATCGGATCAGGCCGTCTGAGTAAATAGCTCTCATGCGACCCGTCTTCTTACAGATTCGGATTGTTTCTCTCATCGGTTTGCTCCAAAGGACGACCCCCTGGCAATCGCCAGGGGGACCGCACGACTCCCCTGGTGTCCACTGCCAAGGGAACGCTTCCCTCCTTCATGCTTTCTCCGGGTTCAGCTTCCTCGACGAGGCCTTGCTGCGGATGAGATCCCGCTTTCCTTTGATGACACTGAGACCGAGAACCGCGTTCCCGATCCTGCTCAGGTTGTTGACCATGCCCTCGCGGTAGGCTTCACTCCGGCGGAGCGAACTAGCGAAAGTGTCCTTGTCCTGGCCACCCACTGTCTTCTTCAGACGCGTAAACACGGCCGCAAGTTCGCCTCCACCAATTCCGGTCTGTCCCAGCTGGTGTTCAGCGTACTCCATCTCGTCGAAGATCTTCTTCGCCGTGACGTTGGTAAACGTCTTCCGCTTGTTGCTGTCGGCAACACGCTCCTCGAACTGCTCAGCCGTCAGCTCCATGACGAGTTCGTTCGCCCGCGTCATCTTCGCACCCTTCGTAACGTACGTCACGATGTGCTGGTCGCCGTGGACCTCCACGTCAACGATCTCGTGAGTCTGGTCGAGCATCCGCCGCGACTCCAATCGCTCCACCAGGTGGTCGATGACGTCGAACAACGTCTTGGCCATCGCCTCGGTCTCCAGCTGAATGACCTCCTTTGCCTCGGACTTGGCCGTCGCGAGTGCTTCTGCGTAGAGCTTCTCGCTGTGTTGGAGGTAACTCGGCACCTCCAGGTTCACGAACTTGAAGTCCACTCGGAACAGCAACGTGAAGTCCAGGTCATAGACCTTCTCGTGCTTCTTGAATCGACCTGAGAACTCCTTCCGCATGACCGTCTTGATATGCTCGCGGCTGTCATTCATCTGCTGGGCGGCCGTCGCGACCGCCGTCGTCGCCGCCGTGATCTTCTCCCGGAGCATTTCGTCCTTGCCCTTCTTCACCAGGCGAACGCCAGGCTCGGGATGAGGCAGGGTGTAGTAGCGGTCGGTACAGAGCCTGTTGACCGCCGATTGGGCCTCGCTCATGGCTCTCACGGCCGGAACTTCCTTCGCGACGACCGCCGGGAACAGCTTGTCAGTCATGCTGACACTATCCGTCTCCCCCCCACCGATGGCTTCGAGCGCGGCAGCCTTCATGTCGTCGTCCCATTGGGACGACTGCGGCGCCATCTTCTTCCTGCAACGAAAACCGATGAACCCTGTGGCGACCTGCTCCAACGCGGCCAGGTCTTCTTGGGTGATGTCGAGATCCTCGTCCTCTTCCGTCCCCGGGAACTGCTGCTGACGTGATTCTTCGTCCGTCATCTCATCACTTTCTGCGACTGGCGTTGTAGTCAAAAATTACTCCTTGAAGTAAATGAAAAACAGACCGGCCCGGATTGTGACTTTCGAGTAGGCACCGAAGCACCCTCCCCGCCGGGCCGACCGTCCTCGACAGGGCTAGGTGCCCCGCCGTAAGCAATTACGCCTCAGCTTCAGCGGGCTTTCGGCGCTTTTTACGACGCACGTCACGCTTGCCCTTCACGGCCGACGTGATCCTCGCCTCGTTCTGGTTCTTGTCGTAGTAGTCCGGGTACTCGGCCGACATCCATCGACCGTCTGCGAACTCCCGCATCTCCTGAAGCGCCTCCTTCGCCTGGCCACTCATGGTGCCAATCCGGATCTTACCGACCGGGACGCCCCGCAGGGCGGCTTGGTTGCAAACCTTCCAGATGTCGCGGCCGACCCAGTCCTTGTCATCGGGGATGTCACCGGAACCCCACATGTCAACATACTCGTCCGGATGCTCGATCAGCCCAGCCCGTTTCAGGTGGATCTTCCAGATCTCGTCCTTCACCTCACGCACTGGTGCGTCGATGAAGAACACCTCATCGAATCGACCCAGGAACTCCGGCCGTGTCCTCGCCAGCGGAATGATGTCGTTCATCGTCAGGATGGGATAGACGTCGGTTTCGTGCATCTGATGCCACGGCAGCCAGATGCTCATCATCTGTTGACCAACCTTGGCTCCTGCACCACCTTGATCCCCTCCACCAGCGAAATCAGCCAGACTCTTCTCAGCCTCGTCGATCTCCAGGATGATGGGAGCACACGTGTCAGCGATCTGGAGCACTCTCTGTATGTTCTGCCCCGACTCGCCGACATACTTGCTGATCGCCATCGCCGCTGCCCACCGCAAGGCAGGCCTGATCGGTGACGACGAGTTCCCGGCGGTTTCGCTGAACAGCGACTTGCCGGTACCGGGAACCCCGGCCAGGATGATACCGTTCCGTTTGATCTTCGGGTTGAACGGCTTGCTCAACATCTCCAGGTAGAACCGCTTGAGGTAGGCCAGACCACCGACGTCCTCGAACGTCATGGTATCCCGGTTCAACTCCAACCCCAGACCGCTCTTCTCGAACTGCTCGGCCTTCTCGACGAAGACCCGC